>ENA-UOJP01000157-UOJP01000157.1-human-gut-metagenome-genome-assembly--contig:-C102-NODE-157-length-154212-cov-109.068002_pt1 | contig 154212 bp, 131 predicted proteins | sample MGYA00242353_ERZ723900 | MGnify/ENA metagenome assembly ERZ723900 | reverse complement strand
CTTGAGGTGCTAGTGGCCCATGGCCGTACGGGTTCGAGTCCCGTCATCCGCACCATCATAGACAAAACCTGCGTATAACGATAGTTATATGCAGGTTTTGTCTATACTTTGTAAAAGTGTATTAAAACCACAGCATAGAACTGGCTACCATTACATATTGCAAGTGTCAGCAAGCAGATTTAAAGAGATGGTATCTCTCTTAAACCTGCCTTTATTTATGTTTTGGAAAGTGAGGTACCTGTGAAACTTCCGTATGGCTACGTTTTAGCTGGCAAGGAAATCACTGCGCATGAAGAAAAAACAGATGCTGTCCGCGGTATATTTAAATACTATCTTGCTGGAGCCAGCTTAGGAAAGATTGTTAATATGCTCTTTGCAAAAGGACTTTCCTTCTCAACCGGTCATTCCAAATAGACCAAGGCCGCTATGGAAAAGCTTCCCGTTAACAAGAAATCTATTACAATCGTTGGCATGAAAGTATATTGGGATGCTCAATCGAAGAGGATGTAAAATATTATTCCATGTAAAGTTCTCTCCTCCAATATTCCGTACTGCCTTATTTCCACACGCCGAAACTTTTTAATATATACCGATCAGATATTCAATGATATAGATTTTAGGTATCTTAAACGATTTCCCAATCTTCATTTAGTGGATTGCGCCATCCTTCAAAAGCTCATACGCCGTCTTCTTACCGATTCCGCTTTGAAATCTAAACAGAAAGAGATGTTCCAAAGGTATAGTGACCTCTGGAACATCTCTTTTTTGGTAGCTTAATTATCTTTAAATTTACGGTACAAGCACGAAAGCCCTCTCCTCCCAGCCGCTGCTTTGACTGTACGTTGTAATATTTTCCAAAGTTCTATTTTTACTTTTTAGTCTAATTATAGTCATTTATACAATTAAGCATGATTTTTTTCATACCTAATAATTGCTGTTTGACGCTTGACCCTATAACTTCATCTAAACTTAGATGGAGCATTTTTCTCAATAAGAGTGCTTTAGGAGGGCATCCTTATGTCCAGAATACAAGCAACACCCCGTCTGCCGAACCACAGGAGGGGTGTTGCCCATACTTAATCTATGAACTTATTTTCTCAAAAGACAGGAGCACCTCAATTGCGCAACCACGCCTTCTCCAATACTTCTACAATCATCTGCGTCCCAGGCATACGGGCGTAGCAGCATCGACGGTACCCCTTTTCATCCTCGGTCTCCGACTCAAAAATGATCTCGCCCCCCTGGCCCACGATGAAATCCCGATAAGCCGGGTAGTCCTTGACATAGTAGGCGGTGTGGTGCATCCCGCCTCCCACCTCATCTACGAAGCGCTTATGTTCAATCTCGCCAAAGACGGGCTGGAGCACCTCCAGCTTCAGGCTGTCGGTCCAATCCAGCATGGCGATCCGAATCTGGCAGCCGGAGATTTTCTCCCCCCAGGCCCATACATTCATGGGTGTGAAGTCGTACACCTTCCCGGCGCCGTCGATCCCGAAGATCTGACGGATCTCCTCCAGCGCCCGGTCCATATCGGCCACGACGACACCCACATGGCCCACGGGCGGCAGACGGTCAATACTCATATTATCCACTCCTTGCTGTTAGACGCGGCCTTCCGGGCCGCGCCCTGTTTTTGATGGGGCCTCAGCAGAGCATTAGCCCGCAAAATTCATCCAGGTCCATGTTCTGAAAATACTGCCCGATTTCCCCCGCCGGCACCGCTGCCCGCAGAGCTTCCTCCCGCAGAGGACAGCCGATCAACCGCCGGGCCAGCTGGTCGGGTTCCTTTCGGGAGAAGAAGTCCCCATAGAAGGACAGCGCCTGGATTGCACCCTCCTTCAAATCCAGGCAGACCCGGATCTCGCCGCAGCCCTCTACCCTGCGGCGCTTGTCGATCTGACACCGGGGGGAACTTCCATAGTTCCACTCCCAGCGGTCGTACACCGCCTGCCGGATACGCTCCACCTGGTTCAGATCCCCCCGATCCAGCTCATAGGGGACTAGGTCACATACCTCTCCCAGGCAGGACCACAGCCGCTCCATGAAGGATTCTGTGGGCATCGGCTGATGCATATATGGCTTGATGTTGGTGACCCGGCTGCGCACCGAGGGCAGACCCTTGGAGGTCAGCTTGTCCCGGCTGGGAGCCAGCGCTGAGGACACCACGCTCAGGTCAGAGTCATACAGGAGCGTGCCGTGGTGCATCACCCGGCCCTCCTTCACATACTGGGAGTTGCCCGAAAACTTTCTGCCCCGGATGGTCATGTCATTTCGGCCGTTCAGCTCCGCGGGCACCCCCAGGCTCTCCAGCGCCCAGATCACCGGGCGGCAGAAGGTGGAGAAGTCAAAGTCGCTGCCCGTGTGGTCGGCGATGAAGGTGAAGTTCACGTTCCCCAGGTCGTGATAGACCGCCCCGCCCCCGGACAGCCGGCGGACCACTTGAATCTGGTTGGCCCGCACATAGTCGGCGTTGATCTCGGCGAAGGTATCCTGGTGCTTGCCCACCACGATCGTCCGGTCGTTGCGCCAGAGCATGAGATAGGACCGGTTCCGAGGCATCTGGTCAAAAATATACTGCTCCAGCGCCAGATTGAAGCGGGGGTCGGTGCTGGGGCTTTGGATGGCACGCATCGTGGCACAGGCTCCTTTCTCTCACAGGGATCGAATGAGCGCCGCGGCCGTCTCCGCCATCAGGCAGTGGCCGGCGGCGTTGGGGTGGAGGCCATCCGGCTGAAAGAGCCCCTCCTCTCCCCATCGGGTGAAGGCCCGGTCGAAGTCCAGGACCGGCAGACGGAAGGCGGCGGCAAAGCGGCGCAGCCAGCTCTGGTACTCGGCCAGCAGCTCTGCCGCCCGCTCCGGCATCAGCTCCGCCCACTCCCGCCGAATGGGCCGCCGGAGCCCCGGCGGGATCCCGATCAGCGGGAGGCCTCCTCCGGCGATGATCAGGTGGGCCATGGCCCCCATGTTGGACCTGGCGCCCGCCAGATCCCCGCCGTAGGCGATATCGTTGGTCCCGCCCATCAGGAGGACCGCGTCCGGGTGCTCCCGGACCAGCAGATCGGGCAGGACGGCCAGCATACCGCCGGTGGTGTTGCCGTTGACGCCCCCGCCCAGCAGCTCCGCCCTGGTCTGGGCGGCGCACAGCGCCGTCCAGACCAGTCCCCGCGGGAGGCCGAAGCCATAGGTCAGGCTGTCACCCAGGCAGAGGATCCTCCCTGTCACAGGGAATTGATGGCCCGTCCGTTCCAGGCGGCCATAAAAGCCTCACCCAGGGCCTCGTTGACCGTGGGATGGGGGTGGATCGCATGGATCAGCTCCTCAGCGGTGCCCTCGGCGGCCATGGCCGCCGAGATCTCACCGATCATGTCGGTGACGTGCTGACCATAGAGGTGAACGCCCAGGATTTCGCCGGTGTCCGCCGCCACGATCACCTTGAACAGGCCGTCCGTGTCCCCCGCGATCAGGGACTTGCCGTTGGCCGCCATGTTGAACCGCCCGATCTTCAGCCCGTCGCCGTACTTCTCCCTAGCCTGGGCCTCGGTGAGGCCGATGCAGGCGATCTCAGGCTCCAGATAGACACAGGATGGGATCCGGTCATAGCGCATCTCCTCCCCTTGGCCGCAGATGTCCGCCACTGCCACCATACCCTCGTGGGAGGCGGTGTGGGCCAGCATAACCTTCCCGTTCACGTCCCCAATGGCATAGATATGGGGGATGTTGGTGCGCATATGGGCGTCCGTCCGGATCGCCTTCCGGTCGAACTCGATGCCGATCCCCTCTGCGTTGAGGCCCTGCGTGTTTGGAACACGTCCCACCGCCATGAGCACCATATCCGACTTTACCTGGCAGTTCTGCCCCTCAAACTCGTAGTACACCGTGTCGTCCTTCACCCGGCTGACCTTTGCACCCAGCCGGAACAGGATCCCGTCCTTGGTCATCCGCTTCTCCGCCAGCCTGGAGACCTCGATGTCCACCATGGGCAGGATATGGTCCATCAGCTCCAGCACCGTCACCTTACTGCCCAAGCGGTTCAGGAGATAGGCGAACTCCACGCCGATCACACCGCCGCCGATCACGGTGACCGAGGCGGGCACCTGATCCAGGTCCAGGGCCTCGGTGCTGGTCAGCAGGTGGTTTTCCCCCTCCAGCGCGAGGAAGGGGGGCATGAATACGCTGGAGCCGGTGGCGATGATGATGTTGGCCCCGGTGATGCTCCTGCCGTCCACAGACAGGGTATGGGCATCGGCAAACGAGGCCATTCCCTCCACCACCGTTACCTTATTGCCCCGGAGCAGGCCCTTGACGCCGTTGACCAGGGTTTTGACCACGGCTTTCTTTCTGGCCTGCAAGGCGGCCATATCCACCGCGATCTTGTCCGCCTCCACGCCCGTCACCGCGAAGCGGGCGGCATCCTTCACCTTGTGGTACACGTCGGCGGTCTGAATCAGCGCCTTGGTTGGGATGCAGCCCACGTTCAGGCAGGTGCCTCCGAAACCGGCCCCCTCGATGATGCAGGTTTTTTTCCCGCACTGGGCCGCCTTGATCGCCGTCTCATAGCCGCCGGGGCCGGCGCCGATCACGACCACGTCGTAGTCGTATCCGGCCGGCTCCGCCGGGGCCGCGGGCGCGGCCTGGGGGGTGGCGGGGCCATTGAGGACGGCATTGGGATCCTCCCCCGGAGCGCCGATCACGGCGATGGGGGTGAACACCTCGGCGAAAGCCCCCTCCTCCAGCATGAGCTGGAGGACGGTGCCGTCCGCTGTGGCCTCTACGGGCATGGTGGTCTTGTCGGTGTTGATCTCAAAGAGCACCTCGCCCTTCTTTACCGTTTCACCCACCCGCCTGTGCCACTTGACCAGCTGGCCCTCGTCCATATTGAAGCCCAGCTTGGGCATGATGATGATCTCTGCCATGACGCTCCTCCACTCACATCAGAATCTGGATAGGATGCTCCAGCAGCTGCTTCATATACTCCACGAACTGGGAGGCCAGCAGGCCGTCAATGACCCGGTGGTCCACAGACAGCTGTATGTTCATCATGGGCCGGATGGCGATGGCGTCCTCTCCGTTCTCATCGGTGGCCACAACGGGGGTCTTGCGCACGGAACTGACCGACAGGATCGCCGATTCGGGCGCGTTGATGATCGCGGTGAAGTTGCCGATGCCGAACATCCCCAGATTGGAAATGGAGAAGGTACCCTCGCTGTACTCCTCCGGGGCCAGCCGGCCCTCCCTGGCTCTGGCCACCAGATCCTTGCTCTCCCGTGCCACGTCGGTGAGGGTCTTGTTCTGCACATTCTTGATCACCGGGACAACCAGGCCGTTGTCACCAGCCACGGCAGTGCCCACGTTGATGGACCTGTAGGTGACAACCTGGTCGTCCTTCAGGGTGACGTTGATGCCGGGGAATTTCTTCAGGGCCTTGCAGGCCGCCATGGTCAGCAGGTCGGAGACGGCGATCTTTACCTCGCTGGTCTCGTTGAGCTGCCTGCGGAAGGCGGTCAGCTCGGTGGTGTCCACCGCGTCGGTAAAGTACAGGTGGGGCGCCGTGAACTTGGACTGGGCCAGCTTCTCGCCGATGATCCTGCGCACACCCTTGTAGGGAACGGCGGAGGCCACCTGTCGGGTGTCCGACCCGGCGGAGGCAGGCGCGGCCTTGGCGGCCGCGGCCTCCACGTCGGCCTTCATGATCTTGCCGGCGGCGCCGGTACCCTGGACAGCGGCCAGATCCACGCCCATTTGCTGGGCCACCCTGCGGGCCAGCGGGGATGCCTTGAGGTCCTTATAGGTGATCCCGCCCTGGAAGCCGGTGCCCTTGATCTGGGTCAGGGAGGCCGGGTCGATGCCCTCGTCCTGGACCAGCTTTCGGGCCTTGGGTGTCAGTTTCAGAGACTTCATGTCCACCGGCGCGGCAGGGGCCGAAGGAGCGGCGGCGGGCGCGCTTCCACCGGCCTGCCCCTGTCCGGCGGAAGCCAGGGCGGCATCCGGATCCTCCCCCGGTGCGCCGGTCACGGCGATGAGGGTAAACACCTCGGCGAAGGCACCCTCCTCCAGAATGATCTTCAGGAGGGTGCCGTCCTCGGTGGCCTCCACGGGCATGGTGGTCTTGTCGGTGTTGATCTCAAAGAGCACCTCGCCCTTCTTTACCGTCTCGCCCACCTGCTTGTGCCACTTGACCAGCTGGCCCTCGTCCATGTTGAAGCCCAGCTTAGGCATGATGACGACTTCAGCCATTGCGATGCCTCCTTACACCATCTCGCGGATCTTGGCCGCGATCTTCTTCTCGTCGGGAATCAGCGGGAACTCCAGCGCGGGGCTGAAGGGCAGGGGCACGTCGGCGGTGCCCATCCGCTGGATGGGGGCGTCCAGATCGTAGAACACGTCGGGCATGATCCGGGAGGCGATCTCGCCGGTGATGCCGAAGCTGAGGTGGCCCTCGTCTACGATCAGCAGCTTGCCCGTCTTTTTCACCGACCTGATGATTGTCTCGGTGTCCAGGGGCACGATGGTGCGCAGGTCGATCAGCTCGGCGCTGATGCCCTCCTTCTGTAGCTGCCGGACCGCCTTCTCCGCCTTGATGGTCATCATGGAGTTGGTGACCACGGTGATATCGGCGCCCTCCGTGACGATGCGGGCCTGGCCGAAGGGGATGCACACATCCTCCTCCACCTCCGGGACATCGTTGAACTTGGTGGTGTAGAGCATCTTGTGCTCAAAGAACATAACGGGGTCGTTGTCCCGGATGGCGGTCTTGAGCAACCCCTTGCACTCGCCGGCGGTGGAGGGGACCACCACCTTGACGCCGGGGATGTGGGCGGCCCAGGCATGGATGGACTGGGAGTGCTGAGCCGCGGAGGAGCGTCCGCCACCCAGGGGCAGGCGCACCACCATGGGCACGTTGCACTGGCCGCCGGACATGTAAGTGATCTTGGCCATCTGGTTGAAGAGCTGGTCGCCGCAGACCATCATGAAGTCGGCGAACATCAGCTCCACCACCGGGCGCAGGCCGGTCAGGGCCGCGCCAACGCCCATGCCCACGAACCCCTGCTCAGAGATGGGGGTATCCTTTACACGCAGATCACCATACTTGTCCCGCAAACCCACGGTGCACTTGAAGTTGCCGCCGATGACGCCGATGTCCTCGCCCATCTGGAATACGGTATTATCCCGCGCCATCTCCTCGTCCAGGGCCTCCCGGATGGCGTCTCTCACCATCAATTCTCTCATGATCTGAACCTCCCTTATTATCAAACAGATGCGGCGATATCTACAAACACATCCTTGTAGGCCTCGGACACGTCGGGATAATCGCTCTCCTCGGCGAACTTACAGGCCTGGGCGATCTCCTTCTCCACAGAGGCGCGGATCTCTTCAATCTCGCCGTCGCTCAGCAGTCCCTTCTCCTGCAGCACCACCAAGGGCTCGCGGGCCTTCCATGCGGCCAGCTCTTCGGGGGCGCGGTACTCGCCGGGGTCGCCCACGTGGTGGCCCTGCCAGCGGTAGGTCTTGCACTCGATGAGGGTGGGCCCCTCGCCCTTGCGGGCCCGCTCAACCGCCCTGGAGACGGCCTCGTACACCGCATAGACGTCGTTGCCGTCCACAGCCTCGCCCGGAATGCCATAGCCCTCGGCCCGCTTATAGAGGTCGTGCTCCTTGGTCACCCGGCGGATATCCACCGAAATGCCGAAGAGATTGTTCTCGATGATATAGACGATAGGCAGGTTCCAGGCGGCAGCCATGTTGATGGACTCATGGAAGGTCCCCTCGTTGGACGCGGAGTCGCCGAAAAAGGCCAGGGTGACCTGCTCGGTGCCCCGGAGCTTGGCGGAGTAGGCCGCGCCAGTGGCGATGGGGATTTCGCCGCCCACAATGCCGTTGGCGCCCAGGATGCCCTTGTCCATGGCCATGATGTGCATGGAGCCGCCCTTGCCCTTGGAGTAGCCGGTCTTTTTTCCCAGGATCTCGGCCATCATCCGGTCCAGATCGGCGCCTCTGGCCACCAGGTGGCCGTGGCCGCGGTGGGTGGAGCCGATGTAGTCGTCCTCACGCAGAGCGACACACGCCCCGGCGGCCACCGCCTCCTCCCCCAGATACAGGTGCGCCAGGCCTGGCATCAGGCCCCGCTTATAGAACTCAAAGACCTCCTCCTCGAAGCGGCGCATCCGGTACATTACGGTATAGAACTGCTTTGCCAGCTCCTTTGGTTCCTTTTTCGTGCTCATATATTTTACCTCCCAATGTCAGTTGATGACCCGCACTCGTTCAGACAAAGTCAGCGCATCACCGTGCCGCCGTTGATATCCACGATCATGCCAGTGACATAGCGGCTGTCCTCGCTCGCCAGGAAGCCCACCACGTCGGCCACGTCTTCAGGGGTACCCAGGCGCTTCATGGGGACCATGTCGTCCCGATAACCGGCGTTGCGGGTCATCTCGGTCATGATGTAGCCGGGGGCCACCGCATTGACGGTCACCTGATAGGGCCCCATCTCCCCGGCCAGGGACTTTGTCATGCACCAGACCGCAGCTTTGCTGGCGGCGTAAATCGGCGAGGCGGCCAGGCCGCCCGTCTCGGCGGACTGGGAGGCCATATTGATGATCCGCCCGGCCTTTTTCTCCTTCATGGTGGGGATCACCGCCTTGCAGAAGAACACATCGCCCATGAAGTTGATGCCGAAGATTTTGTCCCAGTCGGCCTTGGTGTACTCCACAAAGGGCTTCTTCAGGGACAGGATGCCGGCGTTGTTGACCAGCACATCCACCGTACCGAACCGTTCCAGCACCTTTTGCACGGCGGTGTTGACCTGCTCCTCCTGAGAGACGTCGCACTGCACGGCCATGGTGTCCGCGCCATACTGCCCGGCCAGCTCCTCGGCGGCTGCGACGGCGGCCTCCTGGTTGATGTCCACAATGGCCACCCGCATTCCATCCTTCACCAGCCGCGCGGCGATGGCCTTGCCGATGCCCTGGGCTGCCCCGGTCACGATCGCTGCCTTGCTCATAAGCGCCATGAGAATCTCCTCCTTTTATCATTGCGCCCAGTCCCGCTCCCCCGGCCAGAGGGATTCCCCCGGCGATCCCCGCCCTTTAAGGCGGGGACAGGCAACCGGGACTGGAACGGTCTTAAAACAGCTCCTGATAGATCTTCAGCACCCGCGCCTCGTCCAGGGGGACGAAGTTGTTGGCCATCAGGCGGCCCTGCTCGGTGACCACGCTGTGGGCGAAGACGGGCAGATCCTCCCTGGTCACGCCGTACTCGTGGAGGGGCCGCTTGGGCAGGATCTGATCCAGCAGCTTCTCCAGCTCGTCATAGACCACGTCGGGCATACAGCCCAGCAGGTCGGCCAGATACTGGTTGAGGACTGCAATCTCCCCGTCCCGGCGGAGCTCCATGTAGTTCTTGAGCACCCCTGTAAACATGGCGTAGTTGCTCTCGCCGTGGGCCACATGATACTTGCCGCCCAGGGGATAGCTGGTGGCGTGGACGGCGGCGCAGCCGGCGGTGCCAAAGGCCAGGCCCGCATAGTTGGAGGCCAGCAGGAAGTCGTTGAGCAGAGAGAAGCGGCTCTCCGGCCCCTTCTTGGCGATGGTCTGATAGCCCCGAATGATCATCTCAATGGCCTTATAGCCAAAGAGCTTGGTGTAGGGGGTGGCCTTGGGGGACAGGGCGGACTCCACCGCGTGGACCAGGGCGTCGATGGAGCTGGCGGCGAACACCTTGAACGGCAGGCCCTCCAGCAGCTGGGGGATCAGCACCGCGTAGTCGGCGTACATGGCGGGGCTGACCAGGCCAAGCTTGGTTCCTATGCGGGTGCGGGCCATGATGGAGATATTGGTCACCTCGCTGCCCGTGCCGCAGGTGGTGGGGATGATGATCAGCTCCCGCTTCTTTTCCAGATCGGGGGCCTTGTCATAAAGGTCGTCCACCCCCTCGCCGTCAGAGACGGCCAGCACCTTGGCGATGTCGATCACCGTGCCGCCGCCGATGGCGATCACCCGCTTACATCTGGTCTTGGCCGCGTCGGCCAGGATCGCATCCACCATCACGTCGGTGGGCTCCCCGGCGCCATACTTCTCCTGGAAGATCACATGGCAGTTCAGGTTCTCCATACAGCCGAAGTAGGGCTCATAGATATAGGCGTTGCTGAGGATCAGGTCGTCTCTGTTGAGGCGGAACGCCTCGGCAAACTCTTTGCAGGTGTCGAAGCCGTACAGAGTCGGCTTCCAGATCATTTCCAGCATAGCAATGTTCCTTTCTCGATTTCAGAGCGTGATCGGATTTCTCCAGCCTCTCCGCCTGGTCACACCAGGCCGAAGAGCATATACAGGGCCACCGTCAGCACACAGCCCAGCGTCGTCAGGCCGATGTTAGTGACGAAGAAATAGGGATAGGTCTCCTTGGGGGTCTGGTCGGTGTAGATGTTGGCCGTCACATAGCCGCCGGAGTGGGGTAGGGAGTCCAGGCCGGCGCCCGCCCAGGTGATGGAGCGGTGGAGGATCTGCGGATCGATTCCCTGCGCCTGACACAGCTGCACATACTGGGGACCAAGGGCCGCCAGGAACACGGACAGGCCGCCGGAGCAGGAGCCGCAGGCCGCAGCCACGATGGCGGTGGCCACGCAGGCAGAGATCAGTGGGTTCATATCCAGGCTCAGTGCGAATTCCTTGACCAGCTCGAAGCCATGGGATCCCTGGACTACGCCGCCGAAGCCGGTGACCACGGCGGTGTTCATCAGGGCGATCAGGCTGTTGGTGGCCGCATCATTGACCGAATTGCGGAAGGCGTGGATCCGCTTGTGGAACAGGGCAAAGGCCAGCAGGCAGCCCAGGGCCAGGGACTGGATGACGATGTAGTTGGTGCTCCAGGTGACAGCGTCCTTCAGCACCTGCTGCATCACAAAGATATACAGCACCACGAATAAGATAGGAATGACAGCCAGACCGAAGGGCAGCATCCCGGTGCGGTCGGAGATATCGATGGCCTCCAGATCGTCTTTTCGTCCGGGGACGAAGCCGATGCCGGCCGCCTTCAACCGCTTGTCGTTCCACTCCAGCCATACCATGCTCAGAGCGAAGATGATGCAGGAAACAACGATACCGTTGAGGGGAGCAGCGTAGGCCGTGGTTCCCAGTACCTCAGTGGGCATGATATTCTGGATCTGTGGGCTGCCCGGCAGGCCCACCATGGTGAAGGAGGCACAGCCGGCGAACAGCGCCGCAGGGAACAGCCGCTTGGAGACGTTGCCCTCCTTGAACAGAACCAGGGCGATCGGGTACAGGGTGAACACCACCACGGCAAAGCTGACACCGCCATAGGAGAGGACGGCAGAGGTGATAACCACAATCAGCAGGGCCCGCTTGCTGCCCATCAGATCCACGATTTTACAGGCGATGGATTTGGCCGCACCGCTGCTCCCCATCAGTGCGCCGAACAGCGTGCCCAGGAAAAACATCAGGAAGTAGTCGCCCGCATAGTTCTTCATAAAGGTTCCGTAGTGGGTGCTCAGCGCCTCCCAAAGGTCCATGCGGTTGGTGATGACGACAACCAGCGCGCCCACGATGGACGTGGGGATCATGCCCCAGCCTTTAAAGCCCATCATGATCAGGACTGCCAGCCCCAGGACCAGGCCCAGTATGGAGATAATGTCCATGATTCTCCTCCCTCTTTATTTGCAGACTTGTTTTGATCTGTTTCGGGGTCACTGCGTCTCGATGATTACCTTGGTGTCCAGGCCGCGGGCGGCCTTCATGGCCTCAAAACCCGCCTGGACCTCCTCCAGTTTGATGCGGCGAGAGATGTATTTCTTCACGGAGATCCGGCCAGAGGCCATGGCGTTGATGACGGTCTTGAATTCATCGAAGTTGTGGCCCTTGCTGCCACGGAGGAGCACCTGCTTGAGCACCAGCCGCTCATAGTCCAGAGGGAACTGAGCATGGGGCAGGCCCACGGCGGTGGCCCGCATATAGAACTCCGGCTTGAGGGCGCGCAAGCCGGTGTTGAAGGCGCTGGGCACCCCCACGCAGTCAATCAGCAGGTCATAGCCGCCCCCCGAGATATCCAGCAGCTGCTGCTCCAGGTCGGGGGCGTCGGCAGCCACCACATGGTCAGCCACCTGATAGCCCCGGATGATCTCCCGCTTCTGGGGGTTGAGCTCTGAGACGGTGATCTCACTGGCGCCGAAGGTTCTGGCCCACTCCGCGCAGCTCATGCCAATGATCCCGCCGCCCAGGATGAGCACCCTGTCGTTGGGCTTCACCTGACTGACCTGGATGGCATGAAGGCCCACCGCGAAGGGCTCGGCCATGGCTCCCTCCTCGTTGGTCACATTATCCGGAAGCTTGACCAGACTGTGGGGGAACCAGGTGGTGTACTGGCTGTAAGCGCCGGGATGGCCCAGCTCGCCGCCCTTCCAGGTGAAGACCCTGCGGTTGGTGCAGTGGTCCCAGTCGCCAGCCAGGCATGCCTCACAGTGGCCGCAGGGCTCCTGAAATACGTTTTGGGTGTACCCGGCCACCCGGTCGCCCGGCTTGAGGGCCCGGTTGGTGCCTGGGGCCACTACGACGCCTGAGTACTCGTGTCCGATGACCACCCCACGGTATCGCTCGCCCTCGTGCCAGTAAGAGGTATCCGTGCCACAGACGCCAACATGGGTCACCTGGAGCACCGCGCATCCATTGCTTTTCAGCTCTCCTTCCCGGATCTCGAACCGCTCGTTGCCGCTCAAAACGGCATACTTCATCGTGATCGCCTCCCATTCTTTCGATTTGTCCCCGTGGGTCCTGCTCCGCCAGCAAACGGGGACGGTCATCTGCGTACCGCACCCGGTCTTGTTTTTGATAAACACGCAAATGCCATGCCAACTCTTCCCCTCCGCAAACCCTTGAAAAACCAAGGCAAACCGGGACTTCTCTGCCCCAGTGCGCCACAGGAGTGTGCCACATATGTGACAAAAACTGTGACACAGCCGCACATGGCGCACAGTTGTGTCACAGTTTCATTTGTGTCATACGGTATATCAGATCCGATGCGAGCTGTAATCGATGTGATACCGTTGGAGCTTTCGATATAAAGTTCTTCGGCTGATGCCCAGCAAGCGGGCCGCCTCCATGACGTTCCCGTGGGTGCGGTGGAGCATGTCCTGGATCCGCGCCGCCTCGTCCTCCCCCTCGCCCCCAGAGGGGGACTCTCCCGCCGCCGCGGGCACAGCCGGCGAGGGCGCCGATCCCTGGAAGGCCCGGACCTCCGGCGGGAGCTCGGCGGCGGTGACCAGTTCCCCCTCGGCCAGGTAGACCGCCCGCTCCACGCTGTTCTCCAGTTGGCGCACGTTCCCCGGCCAGGGGTATGCCTCCATCATGGCCAGGGCCTCGGCCGTGAAGCCCTCCACCCTTCCTCCAGGACGAATGTCACTGTACTTGGCCAGGAAGAAGCCCGCCAACTGCCTCACGTCTCCCGTCCTCTCCCGCAGAGACGGGATATTGATCCGAAAGACATTGATCCGGTAAAACAAATCCTCCCGGAAGACTTTGCTGTCCACCAGCTGCTCCAAATCCCGGTTGGTGGCAGTTATCACCCGCACGTCGATTCTCAGCGCCTTGGAGGCCCCGATCCGGCGGACTTCTCGGTTTTGGAGCACCCGCAGCAGGGTGATCTGGACATCCACCGGCATATCCCCGATCTCGTCCAGGAAGATCGTCCCGCCGTTGGCCAGTTCGAACTTGCCCGCACAGCCGTCCCGCCGGGCCCCAGTGAAACTCCCGCCCTCATAGCCGAACAGCTCGGCCTCGATCAGGCTCTTGGGCAGTGCGCCGCAGTTGACTGCGATGAAGGGCCCCCGGCGACGGGAGCTGGCGTTATGTATGGCCTGGGCAAAGAGCTCCTTGCCCGTGCCGCTCTCTCCGGACAGGAAAACCGAGGCGTCGTTCTGGGCGGCGATCTTGGCCATGCGCACTGCCTCCCCCATGGCCGGAGAGATGCCGATGATGTCCTGGAATCTGAAATGGGCTTCGTTGCCCATAATGTTGTTGACCCGCTTGTGAAGGCTGGACAACTGCTCAATCTGCGCCACATACTCCTGGTGGCCGGTGCTCTCCACCGACAGGGAGATGGTGTGCTTGCCCTCTCCCCGCTCGAAGGAGATGGTGCGGTTGGATAGGGAGGTCTTGATATCCTCCGCCGTGACCGCCCCACATCCCAGCACCTCCAGAAAGTCAGCTCCGCTTAGCTCAGCCGGAGCGAGGGCCAGCTGCCGAGTGGCCTGTGTATTAAAGGCTACCACATGGAGGGACTCGTCCAGCAGACACATGGCCGTGGGCACCGTCTCGATGATAGCGGACAAGTTGCGGTAGCTCTTGGACAGCTGGTCGTAGGCATCTTTCAGCTTCAGCTGCCGAGAAATGGCATCTGCTGCGGCCACCACCATGCCCAGAGTGTGATCGTTCACATGCTCCGCCATGCCGGACAGGCAGACCACGCCGCCGATGTCTCCATCGGGCAGAAAGACCGATGCGCCGGAGCAGGCCCAGTTGGCATGTACCTCGTAGTAGTGCTCCGCCCCAAAGACCTGGAGGGGGATCCGGTCCACCAGGACCGTGCCGATCCCGTTGGTGCCCAGCCGGGATTCGCTGCGGCAGGCCCCCTTGACCAGCCCGTTCTCCCGGGCGGTCCGGGAGATGTCCTCGTCCCCCCGGGCGTAGAGGATATAGCCCTCCTCGTCACTGAATAGCAGCAGAAACTCCGAGCCCCGTATGAAATCGTACAGCCCATCCAGATAGGGGAAGGCCACCTGACACAGACTGTTCCGCCGGGCGATCCGCTCCTCCACGGCATCCAGTGGCAGGATCTCCTTATTCCCGTGCTCCATGGGCACATGGGACCCCCAGCAACGTTTCCACGACCGTAGGATCTCCGGCCGTACCGCCTCCTCTGGGATAGGAGTACCGCTGCGCAGGAAATTCTTTGCCTCTTGGATTAATCGTTGACTCGTCAAGATCGTAAACTCCTTTCTTGCTGTTCCCACGGCCCCATATCCCAGGGTCCCGCTAAAATAATATTATTGTAGCAAGGTAACATATAAAAATCAATGACACTATCTTTATGTATAGCAAAATCGCTGGCGGAAAGGCTGGTGCCAAGTCGTAGTCGCCGACTTCTTGAAAAGCTGAGATGCGGAGGATCGTGATACCTGTTTCCCCCCGCCGCCCCGTCCCCGAAAAGGTCATTTGCTCCAAATCATCGTCCCGGAAGAAGATGCCCTTCAGGTTGTTGAGGACAATCTGGATCGCCCGTTTGGATGTGTCCCATACCCGGGCGTTGTCACTCCCTTTTGCTGGGCAAGTGTTGACTGTACCTGCCCTGCCGGATCCGGGCCGTATGTCTCCAGGGCGTAGATCACGGCCAGCTCCTGGCTCAACAACTGCGCGGACCTTGTATTTGTAGTGGAGCCGGTCGGCGTCCTTTTCGTACCACTCCCAAAACCATTTATTAAATTCCTCAAACGAGGTAATGACGGAACCGAAGCAGAGGCATTGCGGCGGCTTTAACCAACCTTCTTCTCTACATTGCCCTTTTCGTTGCCGGAAGCCGGATTGCAAAAATCAGCCCGGAAAATGCAGTGGAGCATAAATCGGGTAAAGCCCTCTGTCAGAACACGCTCACCGTCTTTCAATACCTGAGCCACAGCCGTGGTCATATTGTCAAAGCGCAGTCTGATGGGAATACCCCCAATGTACTCAAAAATCCGCTTCATGCCTATCCGCAGGCACTCTTGGTTTTGGGGCTGGAATGCTTACGATACTCCGTAGTTAGATCTGGGGAAATTTGATATACTGGATTTGAGCCATTCGTAACGCCTTTCTGCTACCCCCCCTTATGGTTATCCCACCTAAAAGGTAGCGTTTATTTCAGATGCTGACAATGGCTCATTTTAATTCGCCATTAGGGCGCTCACATTTTGGGTAGCCTTTGCTACAATTTTTATTTTGCCGAAAACACTTTTGGCCATAGGACCCGCCTGAGATACAGGCGGGCCCTATGGCGGTTTGACGTTTAAACAGTAAGGACAAATCAAAGCGGCAAGAAAAAACATGCGGCGCTCGGTTGAGCGCCGCATGTTTTCAGCCTTTTCTCCGCCTATGTTCTATTTCTCCATCCAGGCATATCATCCTACCTTTGACAAAAGGCAGCAAAGTCGATTCCAAGCAAGTATTATACCTCTACCATTCCATACTTGACCTTAATGCGGTCCAGCTTCTCCAGCATGGGCTCTGCCCCAAACCAGAGAAAAAGCCAAGTGGCAGCCGCCTGGATACAGTCGAAGGGAAGTCCGGAGATGTAGTAGGTCAGCAGGACCTTTTCATTGAGCTCTCCCACCCAGGTGAGGGCGGATGCCGGATTCATGATTCCGCCGTAGATCAGTATGGCGGCCAGCGCGCCAAACACGCATAGCGCGCCCCGGTTTCTGCGCAGGAGTCCCTTTCGGAACAGAAGGCCTGCCAGGAAGCCAATAATGCCCATGGCGAACATTTGCCAGGGAGTCAGCGGGCCCTGTCCAAAGAGCACATTGGAGGCCAGCATGGTCATTGCGCCCACTAGAAACCCCGTCTCTCCCCCGAAGGCAACACCAGCGACAATCGTTAACGCCATCACCGGCTTAAATTGCGGCAGCATGAAAAACGCCGCCCGTCCTGCAATGCCAATGGCACACAGGACCGCTATGATCACCAGTTCCCTGGCCTGCGGCTTTCTCCCCTCAAAGATCAGGAAAAACGGCAGCATACACTCCAACAGCACCATCAGAGAGATGAAATAGTATTTTTTATTCCCCAAATAGAACACTCCGATATATAGGGTCAGCGGGATTAGCAGTAAAATCAGCACGGCTGCCACAATGGTCCGCTTAGCCAGCTTCCGCTTGGCCCTGGGCACCTGGAGGACATAATCCTTCCGGTGGGACCGGCGCGTAATGCAGGCAGCAAACAGGAACAACGAGAGAATAAAGAGCGCATACAGAAACATTTGATGGTTTGCCAGCTCTGTCATACCGCCTGCGGTGATCAATTTGGTCAAATCTGTGATGTTCATGAAGGACAGGAACAGGAGGAAGGCCATAGCTCCTGTCAGCGCCGCGCCCAGCTTGCGCCACCAGGTCAGCGGTTTTGGTTTGGAGTACGCGCCGGCCTCCTCCGGCTCCGGGAGCGGCTCCCTGCGATCCGGGAGTTCCGGCACAGGCGGGAGCGTCCCGCCGCAGGCCAGTATGACGTCCTCCGCCGTCACTGCCTCCGGGAGCAGGCCACGGGCCATGCGGTTGGCCGAGGTCGTGTAGAAGCTGTTGCCGGAGAAAAAAGCCCGCGGCGGGGCCTCCGTGACGATGGAGCCGTCGAAAAACAGGGCGCAGCGGTGGGCATACCGGGCGCAGAACTCAATGTCGTGGCTGACCATGAGCAGGGCAACCTCCTGTCGCAGGAGTGTCTGCAAAATCTCAGCGAATGTCTGCTTAAATTCCGCGTCCAGCCCCTTGGTGGGCTCGTCCAGCAACAGGATTTCCGGTCCCAGCAGGAGCACCTTTGCCAGAGCCGCCCGCTGCTGTTCGCCGCCGGACAGGTCGTAAGGGTGCCGGTCGAGCAGTTCCTCCAGACGGCACAACCGCACCGCCCAAGCGATCCGCTCCTCCTGCGCCTTTCTGGAGAAAGCCCGGCCCTTGAGAATCTCAATGAGGTCCTCCCGGACGCTTTTCTTCACAAAAAGCGCCTGGGGATTCTGCGGCAGCACACCTACCCTCCCAACCAGCTTCACCTCCCCCCGGTAAGGCTTCTGGAGTCCGGACAGCAGCTTCAGGCTGGTGGTCTTTCCGGTGCCGTTGCCGCCCAGTAAGGCCAGAAACTCTCCTCGCCTCACCGTAAGGCTCAACCCTTTTACCACATCCGGCAGCTCTTTTTCGTACTTGAACCACAGCCCTTCCGCCGTGATGGCCGGCTCATCCGGATACACATGCCGGGACTCGGCGGGCAGTTCTCCCAGCGGATGGCCGTCAGCAAACCCGGTCAGCCAATCCCGGCCCTCCCGCACCGTGACCGGGCAGTGTCCGCCCGCATCCGGCGCGGATGCCCAGATCCGCATCGGGGTCGGCATGGCCAGGAACATTGAGTGTCCCGCCCCGCGCAGGATCGCCCCCACCTCCGCGGGACTCCCTGTGCAGAGCAGCCGCCCGCGGTCCATGACCGCCACACGGCTGGCCAACGGGAAGGCGTCCTCCAGCCGGTGCTCCGTCAACACGACCGTCGTCCCCAGCTCCCGGTTGATTTTCCCCAGCGTCGCCAAAAAGTCTGCCGCTGCAATGGGATCAAGCTGACTGGTCGGTTCGTCCAGAATGAGCACACTGGGCTGCATCGCCATGATAGACGCCAAATTCAGGAGCTGCTTCTGCCCGCCGGACAGCTCCGTGACGTTCTTGTAGAACCAGGTCTGAATGCCGAAAAAGGAGGCCATCTCAGCCACCCGGCGCCGGATGGTAGGCGTGTCATACCCCAGGCTCTCCAGGCCAAAGGCGAGTTCGTGCCACACCTTGTCGGTGACAATCTGGTTTTCGGGGTCCTGCTGCACAAAGCCGATTCCGGCGCTCTGCTCCCTCTGATCCAGTTCTTCCAAAGGGCACCCCTCGAAACGGATGCTTCCCAGCCTTCGGCCGTGGGGCGCCAGCACCGTCTTGAGCTGTCGCAGAAGCGTGGACTTGCCACACCCCGACGGGCCGCACAGCACCAGGAATTCCCCCTGCTCCACGGTCAGCGTCAAATCGTCCAGCGTCTTCTCCGTCCTCTCCGGGTAATAGAAGGAAAAATGTTCAATTTCAATACTTGGCTGCTTCTGCTCAGACACACATCCGCCCTCCCCGCCGTAATAGTCTTGTCTGTGCGCCCACGGCCTCCGCCCGGGCTACGCGCCCGCGGGAGGACAGCTCATGGGTCAGGTAGCGCGGGCCAATCTGCTCCAGAACCGGCAGAATGGCGGGGTCTGTCCAGGGGCGGTGCTGATCAATCTGGAGGATATGTTGATAGCTCACTCCAAACCGCTCCATATAGTCCTGCGGCAGTCCCGCCGGTAGTGAACCGGTGTGAGTCTTCACATAGGCCCCGCTCAGGGACTGGTGCAGATGAACGCCCCGCACCCACGTTGCCAGGCTGCCATGCCGGTTCAGCATGCGCCGGATATAGTCCGCTCCCTCTGCCTCACTCTTCAGCCCGGTGCAGGCATTCATCAGGTGTCCGGTATCCAGCAGGATCCCTTTCCCTGCAAAACGGATTCCCTCCAGCAGGCGGACGGTTTCCTCCGGCTCCGTAAACGTAAAGCCGGGCCACCACTGGTTTTCCACAAGGAATTCAAAGGGCCATGTTTCCGTGCCCAGAATGAGGTTTATCACCTCCACCGCCGCATCAATGACCTCTTGATTGGTGTGCAGCCAGTGGTAGGTATACCCTTCCTCAATTGAGACATCCGATACATGAAAGACCACATAGTGGGGATTCAGCCCTGCCGCGCGCCGCAGATCCGCCCGGTACTGCTCCAGCAGTGTCTCCGGCCCTGGACCGCCGTAAAAGCGTGCCGCAGCATCCAGTGAACCGAATTTTCGCTTCAGCGCCCTCCGGTCATCCCGGTAGAAGTCCAGCCAGTCCGGATAGAAGGTGAGGTGATAGCCGATAACCAGGTCTGCCGGCAAATCCTCAGGAAATTCCTCACCGCTCCAGATACCCTCCATGCCGTCGCATCCCAGAGCTGCCAGCTCCGCCCGCAGGTCGCCCCAGCCGTGGTATTCTTCAAAGCTCCCCGAATACAGCGGGAGGCTCATTGTTTGGTACATGGCTGCACCTCGTTTTCTTTGCGCAGCACTCCCCACTCCCGGTCCGCGCGTATATTCAGGATAACCGGCATCAGGCACAAAGCCAGATACACTGCTTGGAGGCAGACGGTCATCGGTGTCAGCGGCACTCCTCTCGCCGTAGGATAATAACGCCAGTAAAAGCCCTTTGCCGCCGCGCCGCAGCAGAGGAAAAATCCGCAGTAGAGCAGCCATGAAAGTGCCGATTGATCCCGGCTGTCAAACCGGTAGATGGAAAATGCTGTCCGTCCAGGCAGCCCATACCCACGGCTTTTCATGCTGTCCGCTGTTTCAATCGCACTCTCCAAGCTCCAGATCACCATAATGGAGAGGATCGTAATTGCATTGCGAAGCCGCCGGAGCACCCCACCATTAGAGACATCCCGGCCAATACACCGTTGGGCCTCTGATACGACCTGAAGCTGCGCTTGGAATTTTGGTACAAAGCGCAGCGTCATACTCAGGACGAGAGAGAGGGCCGGAATAATGCGCCCGAATAGGTACACGAACTTGTCCGAGGTCATGACCGCCGTATAGCAGGAAAACCAGGTGACAACCGCCGCCAGCATGGCCGCTGCCGCCGCTCCATACAGGATACTCTCCAGCGTCAGGGGATTCCCGGAGGGCAGATAGGTCAAAATCGTGGCTCCCTCGTGGTTGAACGCCGGGTTAACCAGGGCGGCAACCACCATCATGGGGAGCATATACAACAGACTGAAGCGCACTGCTCGCCGTCCGTTCAGGTATACGGCATAGACCAAAGCGGAAGCCAGAGAAATCGCCAGCGAAACCGGGTGCATCAGAAACATGGTAAAAGCAATTACCAATCCAAAATATAAAAAGTTTATAATAGGGTGATAGCTGGAAAATGTATCCTTGTATTGAATAAGGCATCCCTTCCAGACGTGGGGCGCGGTAAGGCGCCGCGCCCCACGTAAATTTTTTATTAGTTTTTCACGAAAATAGCGTGTCAGTTCACCAGAAGTCCGCCCATGAGAGTCAGGTACTCCGGCACTTCGCCGTTATGACTCCAAACTATGGGGCGTCCAAAATACAGCTCCATGGTTTTCCCGCTGTCTCCCCCAAGGACGTTGAAGGAATAGCGCGTCTCCTCCGGCCAGGGGCTCCCGCATGTCCTGATGCAGTTGTCTCACACAAGCTGCATCCGCCTGCGGAATGTGCCGACGTATGGGGAGACTTTTTCCCTGTTCAACAGCTCCGCCATCATCCCCGCCTTCTCTTCCCGCATTCCCCGTATCAGCACCGGAAGCGTTTCATCCGGGGATGGGTGCAGTATACGCGCAAACAGCGTCAGATGGTTAAATTGATGTCAGAGCTGCAGCGGCTGAAAGGAAAAGGGCGGGCAGGACCACCGCGTGTTATAGCTGCTGCACTCCCTGCAAAATCCCAGAAACCGCTCTACATCTACACAGCGTTCGGTATACTCTTTTACAGAAACCTTCGCCTTTCCTGTTTCCACCACATATGGCATAAAGTCAAGCTCGCTTCCGTGTGTACTCAACCGCCGGTGGAATAGAAGCCGCCCACATCCACACCCAGGTCACAGGTGTAGACCCACTCTATCGTATCGCCCTCTTTGAGCTGATAGCGGGAACAGCCATAATTGGGGAACCAGCCGTTCACCTTATACATCCAGCCGGACAGCTCTCCGCAGTCAAATTCATAGAGGTTGTTAATCCCCTCAATATAGGCGGAGTTGTACATCGGTGTATCCTCAAACTCCATGTGGATGCCGGCCTTCCGCATCTCACGTTGGAGCACATTGAACACACTTTCACCCTCGTAGAACGTAACGGTCGTCGCAGGGAATATGACTCCGTCTTCCGGTACCAGCTCCACCTTTTCTGGATCCAGCCAGTCAATGTTGTCCAAAATAGTGTCGCAGCGGACAGAAAGCGTGCAGGTATGGGTCACATCAGAGAACTCCACATCCTGCGGCTCCACCGGCAGGGGCTTTCCCTCCGGCACCGGATCTGTAAGATACTTGTCCTTTCCAGTCTCCGGATTGATCTCCATGCCGTTGGCTTCTGAGTATTCCCTGTCTCCCTTTTCCACACCGGCGGAGGAGCCGCCCGCAATGGCTTCTGCCGCCGCAATTTTTTCCTCCGCCGTCATTCCGCCTTCCAGCCCGCCGGGCCGGGATGCCAGCCCCTCCGGCGAAGGCGTTGGTGTCTCTGGAGCCGCAGACTCCGTGGGTGCAGGAGTTTCCGAGGGCTTCGGGGTTCCCGGAGACGCAGGGGTTTCCAAAGCCCCTGCCGTCTCCGTCGGCTCTGGGCTATTGCCATCTTTCCCTGTTTCCTCTGGTGTTTGGCTGGGCTGTATGCTCTCCAGCACCGGGCTGCTCTCGCGGACGCCTACTGTCCATCCCTGGAGTCCCGGTGCATTGCCACCATACCAAAAGGCCGCCGCCAGGATCACCAGGATAGCCAGCGCCCCGATTACCTTCCCCTTCGTCAGCTTCATTTCTTTTCTTCACCGTCCTCCTGCGGCATATACAGGCAGTAAGCCGGACACAGTTCTCCCATATAGATCCACACGTTTTCGCCCATATCAATAGGTTCAGAGAACGTCAGATTCGGAATCAGGAGCTTCAGCGTAGTCCGTTTGCGCCCACTTATGTTCACACCTTCCGCTGTGGGCGTCTTCTGGAATTCCTCCACTCGTTGGGACAAATCCGGAATTGCCAGCTCCCGTGCAAGTCTGGGCAGAACCTCTTCTTTCCGACAGCACACCACATTATTCTGGTTCCTGAACCAGCTCTGATTCAGCATGGTTCTTTTCACTCCTATACAATAAATTTACAGCAGATTGGCACTGCCTAAAAGGTTGAACAGCATCTGAGCCACCTCGGCCCGGGTTACAGCCTCCAGGGGCCTGATGTTCAGCTCAGCCTGGTTCAAAATTTTCTCCTGATAGCAGAATGCCAGCGGAGCGCGGGCCCATTCGGCGGTACTCATATAATCAGGGAACTGCGCCAGCATATTTCGTGTTGCTGCATTGTCCATTTCTGTCTCCAGTCCGCACAGCTTGGCTGCACGGGAAACCATTACCGCGGCCTCCTGGCGGGTGATCGTGCCGCTGGGGTTGAACCGGTCGTCTGCGACTCCGGTAATAATGCCGCAGGAATAGGCTGTCCCCACATAGGGCGCATACCATGCCTCTGCTGCAACGTCAGAAAAGCTGTTCTTCCCCTCCGGTGTGAGACCAAGCGCCCGCACCACGATTGCAGCAAATTCGGCACGCGTCATGCTTCCCTCCGGGTCAAAGCTTCCATCGGACTTGCCGTCAATAATGCCGCGGGCGGCCAGCGCCTCAATGGCAGGCTGATTTTTATGGGCATTGACCCCGGTAATGTCATCGAATGTTTTGCCCATCTGAGTGATAGGGCTGGAATGGACTGCCGGATCTTTCCCCTCCAATCCCGCTCCTTTGGCAGGACCTGTCGCCGGTCCGTCTGGGATGGTTCGGGCATCGCTCATCCGGTAGAGGCTGTTTCTGCCGTCCTGAAGCCGCTGGGCGGCAATAAGGCCATAGAACGCCTGCTCCGATGCCATCTGATTGGAGCCGGAGCCGTCTGCCGTGTGCAGGAACCCGTTTCCGGGCAGATAAAAGGTCATCAGATTGTCCAGGAGCGTGTTTCCGTTTTTGACAAAACGGGGGTCGTCCAGCGGAATTCCCAGCTCGCACAAAGCTACGATAATCTGGACACAGCTCTCGGAATTCTTAGTCCCCCAAGAGGAAAAACCGCCTTCGCTGTTCTGCTTCTTGGACATGCACGCCAGCGCTTCCTCCGTCGCCTTTGCCACTGCTGGCTGATCCTGATACTTGGCCAGCGCCTGCAGCGCCATCCCTGTGATGTCCGGGTCGGATACGCCGTCTCCGGAGGATGCCGCAGAGGTTCCTCCGAAAAGGCTCCACCCTCCGTCAGGCAGCTGGCACTCCAATATGCGGTCTATGTACATCTGCCGGGTCGCCTGTGTCTCTGCCTCTGGGTTTTCCGGCATGGGGTAATCTCTGGAGTCGAGCGCAATCAACGCCCAGATGGGGCCGTTAAGGCCCTGCCAGATAGTCTTGTCATAGTCGCCCAGCGGTTTAGTCAGGTCATATCCCCCCACATTTCTGGCGTCCTTCCCAATCGAGCTGAGGGCGACAATCACCCGGGAATACTCCGTATATTTCTTATCGTGCAGCTTGCCGTCGCAGGCCTTCACATATGTCTCCACAGTGGCATAGTAGTCCTGATAATAGCTGTCCGGTACATCGTACCCGCTCCGGGCCAGCCCCAGCACAGCCCATTCACCGCCGATAGACCCTACCTGCGGATCCTGTACGGTGCGGTACATATATTCTGCGGTACGGTCATCCACAGTGACCAGGGTCGGCTTAATCAGATAGCCCAGACTCAAGGTGTTTGCGTCCATAGACACCGCCACCTCGATCTGTCCGGCGTGGTCAGCAGGGATGGCCTGCATAGCGGCCAGCGCCTTGTTCAGGGCCGCGATGATGTTATTTTCGATGAAGTCCTCGGCGGGCAGAGCGGCGTTGATATCCGCAATGCCCTGCTCATATGCGGCCACTAGCTTTTTCCAGTTCGCTTCACTGTAGTCGCTTTCCTTATACTTGTTGAATGCTTTTTCCAGGTTGTCCAGGGCGGATTCCCGGTGATACTGCATCTCCGGGGCGTCAGGGGCCACGGGGCCGGTGCGCTCCGTCCACTTGGCGTAGAGCGTGATATCTTTCCCCGGCATCCGGGCGGTATTGGCGTCCCACTTCTTGCCCTCGGTACAGGCCGCATCATAGTACCAGCCGCCGAAGGCATTGCCGCTCTTGGCAACACTGGGCACCTTGGACGAATCCACCTCGCTGAGGATGGGGGCGGTCATGGTTTTCAGCGAGTCATCCTTAAACGTGCCGCCCTGGGCGTCAAAGGTAATGTCCACATTATCAGCATACAGATAGATGGCGCCGGCCTCACCGCACATCAGTGTGACGTTCTCAGCGGGAATCGTCATCATCTCGACACCGGCGGGGCGGATTTTCTTGCTCAAGTCGTTGGGATCCTCATCAGGATCTTTGAAGTCAGTCACGATCTGATAGACCCACTTCTCCCCATTCCACTTGTAGACATCGCTGTCCCGGTAGCCGTTCCCAGTGGCGTATTTGCGTCCCTCTGTGAAGGCGTAAAAGTTTCCGGTGTGATCCTGGCCCGTGCCAATGACGTCCTTCAAGCCAGTGGTACTGGGCACCGCGGGGGTGGGGTCAGTGCACGTCTCCCAAGCAGTCCCACTATACTTAAGCCATTCCTCCCTGGTTTTTCCGTAGATCTCGTCACCATCCCGGAGGAATTTGGTAAATATTTTCTCGTTTTTTGTCCAGCCCGTACCGTTCCAGTGGTATGTATCCGTCCATACATCCGTTGCCGACAGGACCAGGACGAGGTTCTTCCCTGTGGCCGGGGCAATAAATCTATATCCATCACCGTCAGGAGGGTAGTCGTTAAAGCAAGAACCCTCAATCCGGCTCCACTTCTCGCCATCCCAGCGGTAGAGAAAACTTTTCCCGAGTATTTCCCCATCATAGCCGCTGGTATCATAGCCGGGAAGAGTGACCTTATCAATGGGAATCGGATCGGCCTCCACAGCTGCCAGCAGTCCGCCTGCGCCGTCCGGCCCTACTGCGACCACCCCGGCAGGACCTGAAAACTCTGAAAGCGTCAGCCCGTCGTTTATGTCCACCAGATCATCAGCGCCACTGGTGGACATGGTATAAATTCCATCATGTCCGTAGAGGTAAAGCTCCAGAACCCCAGTCTCCGCATCCAGCGCCCCATAAACCCCGGAGACGTCAGGGCCGCCGTCTTCCGCGGAGGTGCCGGTGCCGATAGGCACGTTGGGGCTGGTCACATAGGTGAACGCGCTGTTCTTCTCGCTGGCCTCTGTCGAGATCTCGTAGGTCTTCACCGCCGTCACCGTAGTGCCCGCGGCGGTTCGGATGTACGCCGTCACCGTCAGCTGCTCTGTGTCGGGCAGCGGGTCAATGGGGATCTCGACGTCATAGGTCTTGCCGGTCTCCCAATCCTGTGTAATGACGTTGCTGCTGAGAGGCGTCCCTTCTGCCGAGCTGCCCCCGTAGAGCGTGACGGTGAGCTGTCCGTCCGGGATCTTGGAGGGTACGCTGAGAGGGAGGTAGAGCCGGGCCCGGCTGCCCGCCGGAAGCGTGTCCCCCTCCTTCCCTGCGAAGGACGGATTGACAGTGATCCCCGAAAATGCGCTTCCCTCCAGATACGCACCCTCGCCCAGGGTGACCTCCGCCAGCTTGAAGTGGGCGGTAAAGGTCACGTTCTCCATGCCCTCGGCCAGGGCCACCGTCATGGGATTGGCCGTCTTGTCCCAGTCCTGGGTCAGTTCCTCCAGGTTTATCGCCTGGAGGCCATTATTCTCCACGGGAGCGGGGGTCTCCTCCGCATCGGGTGTCTCCTCCACATCGGGGGTCTCCTCCACACCGGGGGTCTCCTCCACGCCGGGAGTCTCCTCCACATCGGGAGTCTCCTCCACGCCGGGAGTCTCCTCCACATTGGGGGTCTCCTCCGCGCCGGGAGTCTCCTCCGCGTTCAGACGCAGCAAAGCCGCCGGGGATGGAATTTCCGTTTCCTCCACGGCAGCATCCTCCACCCCGTCCGGGGCGGGCTCGGCCGGCGCGGGCTCTTCTGTGGGAGCGCCCGTCTCCGCCGGCGGCGCGGTCACCTCCGGCTCAGAGGGGGCGGGCTCTGTCGATTCGGCGGGAGGCTCCGCCTCGCCCGCATCTTCCTCCGGGGGCGCGGTCGTCTCCGGCTCGGAAGGGGCGGGCTCCGGCGATTCGGCGGGTTGCTCCGCCTCACCGCCATCCTCCGGCATATCCTCATCTGGAAGCACCTGCTCCTCCGGCGCACTGTTTTCCGCGCCGCTTGGGACGACGCCCTCCCAGCTCCAGTAGTCAAACATATAGAGTTCATCCGGCGTGGCCGTCAGGGTGTACTGATCCGCGCCGTCGGAGGAGTTTACATAGGAAAAGGACGCGGTTCCATGCCCAGCATTCTCAACTGTGGGAACACGGCGATCCCGGAAGTAGGCGGTAAAGTTGGTGTCCTTCGTCAGGTTCACGGTATACGGATTGTCATAAATGCGGTCAGAACTTCCCTCCGCGAGCCAGTAGTCGAACGCGTAGCCCTCTGCCCCCATAGCGGCGAGTACATATTGATCGGCCACGGTACCTTTCAATGCCTCTGCCGTACCACGTCCCTCCTGTGCGACGGATACGGTCGCGGAATGCGTTGATTCAGCCGGTGCTGGAGCGAGGATGATTGTGCTCCCCCCACCAAGCCCATAATCACTATTGAGGATTCGGGACATACTCGTCATTTTGAAAGACAACTTGTTGCCTTGAATCGTTATAAAAGTTTTTTCCTCCTTATTTGAATAAGAAAGGACATATTTTCCCGTATCCTCATGCTCATGCAAATATTGATTCAGCTCACCATTACTTGCTGTCCCGCTAACGGTCCAGCCCTTATATCCACTTGGGGAAAAATCATCTAATGTGACAGTACTAGTGACGATGGATATATAGCCGCCACCACCCTCAGTCGGATATTTTTCATTAACTATATATTCGTTGCGCTCTCCTGCCTTAATCTCATAAGTATTCCCGCTTATCTTAAACTGCCCTGAGACAGCGCCTGTATACGTCCTCAAATCGATCACGATTTTGATCTGTTTCTCAGTTGGTTCAACAGCCAGTGCCGTCGGGGCACAGAGCGAGCATAAAAGCGACAGCACCAACAGTATGGAAAGAAGCTCCCTCTTCTTCAGCAATGATGACTCCTCCTCTAATTCGTCTTCCAGCCTTCGCCAGAGGCCCTTCAACAGATGAATGTCCCCGGCCGCCGAACACGTCGGCGGCCGGGAGCTCACGTTTCTTATTTATAGGGAGCGGTGCTCCGCCTGTTCCCGTCAGTCGTGCACCACATACAGGTGGTTATAGTCATTGCCAAAGACGGCGTAGCCGTTGTCAATGGCCATGCCGCCCAGGGCGTAGGTGTCGCCCGTTGTGCCCCAAACCTTGCTGCCAGTCGTGCCGTCAAAGCTGTAGCAGTAGCCGGCGCCCTTCTGGGCGTTGGTGTTGAAGTACAGGTAGTCGGTGCCGGTGCCATCGCCCATCACCACGATGGAGCTCTGAACGGGGAAGCCATCGCCCTCGACCACCGCTTTCACGGAAGAGCCGTCGGCACTGACGCACTGGACGCCGCCGGCATTGAAGCCGGAGTAGTAGCCCACATAGATGCGGTCGCCCACCTTGGTGGGGGTGGAGGTGGAGGTGGCGCCCAGTTTTTTGTGCCACTGGTAAGTGGGGGCTCCATTGGCGCTGGTCTCATAACACCACAGATAGCCGCCCTGGGTGGTGAAGTACAGGTAGCCGTCATCCAGCATGACGGTGGAGCGCACATTGCCCGCGTCGCTGGCCACATCGGTCAGATCCAGCACGCCGCCGGTTGTGTCAAAATCCGCGATGCTCCGCCAGTACAGCAGGCCATTGTCGCTGCCGAAGTAGACGTTGGTGCCGTCGCTCACCGCGCCGGCCCAGTAGAAGCCGTAGCTGTCGGGGGTGAAGGTCTTCACCGAGTAGTCGGAGAGCTTGACCTGATAGTAGGTTCCCGCGTTGCTGCCGCCGGGCCAGGTGCCGAAGTACAGGTAGGTCCCGTCGGTGGTGATGGGGGTGTTGATCTGGCCATTGATGCCGGTCAGGACATTCGTCACAGTGGGTTTGTTCTGATCCAGGCCGGTAAGAGCCATAACCTTGCTGCCGGTACCGGTAAGCCACTCACCGCCCTCGTAGTCGTCATACTGGCTGATGGTACCCACATAGAGGGTATCGTCCGACGCGTCGTTGGGGGTGCCATTGTCGTCCAGATAGGGGGTAGACAGTTGGAAGCCGCTCTTGGCGTTCAGAGAGGTTCCCTCCGTGCCGTAGGGATCGGTAGTCCAGACGATGCTGCTGCCGCCGTTTTCCGCGCACCTGATCTTGGCTACCAGCGCGCCGCTGGCTCCATAGCCATCGTAGAGAACGTAAGCATAGGTAGTCCCGTTCACCGTCTGCAATACGGGCACGTTGTCCACGCCGTCCCAGCCGGAGCCGGTACAATGCAGTTGGATGTAGCTGTCCAGGCCGGATTTATCCGGCGTGGTAGGAGCCTCCGTCACCACCGCGTTGTGATTGTTGCTGCCGCCGTAGACGTTCCAGGACGCGAACGCGCTGGTGGACAGCATGCCCGCGGCCATCGCCAGAGACAGGCACACGGACAGAACCTTTTTGCCGTTTTTCATCTTTTGCATGGCTTTTTCTCCTTCAAAATTAAACTTCCTTTGCTCGACCGCCGCATGAGCAGGATTCCCCGTGCGGCATGCACACGGACTCAGCAGCCATAGGCGTGCATGCTCCCATGGCCGCAATCAAAAGACATTTCCCAACCACCCGACCTTTCCAGTTCGCATAAAATTCCCATGTTACTTATCGTCACGGCCTGTCCGGCCTGTGAACGCGCCCTTGCGCAAGCACCGGACCCCGTTCCTGCGCTCCCGTCCGCCCCGACGCAGACCGCGTTGTTCGGCCCTTGGCGCGCTCCTCTCCCCGCGCGCTTCCCCAGGCCGGTATCCCCTTCCGATGCCGCTATTCAGTTGTCGGCCGCGCTTCGGCCATTTGAAACGGGCGAAGGCCCGCTGGATTCCTAAAGGAGGCTCGTCATAGGGGTAGCCCCCTATGACGGAAGAAGGGGATCCCCTTCTTCATCAGGATTACTCGCTGCTGTTCTGTTGCTCTGTGTATGCCCGCTCTCTCGCCTGACAGCGGAGCTCCTCCTTGAAGATCTGCCGCTTGGGGAGGGGCTTCTGCTTCTTCGGCGGGACCAGCCCCGCCGCCGTGACCACATTCTTCCAGCAGCCAAAGCGAACCGCGATAAAGTGGCCTCCGATGATCTCCCCGGCGTTGGGCGTCATTCCAAGCCGTGCCGCCTCACCCCGGACATAGTCCAGCAGCTCTTCGTCGCTGGCGTCACCGTGCGTCTGGGCAAACTGAACATTTCGCTGACGAAGCGCTTCCTTGGTGCGCCCAATGAGTTTTTTGCTGAGCTTCTGATCACCGGTGAAATACTTGCCGCTCACAAAACAGCCTCCTGACTTGTGGCACAATCCGGCTGCCCCGCAGACCTCTTGAGGCAATAGAAACAAAAAGACGGACGCATACCGATACGTCCGTCTTTCCCCCGAGCGTGCGAATAAAAAGCGGACGCAAAATATGCGTCCGCTTTTGTTCCCATTTCGGGCAGAAGAGGGCACTCATCCCGTGCCCATCTTTCTATTTGGCATTTTTCTCAGAGCAGCCCCAAGGAATTGGGGGTAAGCTCCTAGTAGGTCTTCTGACTGATGTGTCCCGACGGGCCTAAAGCCCGCCTGCGCATATCCGCCGCCTTCCCAGCTGAGCCATTACGACCGCCAGTGACCTGCTTTCGCAGAAAACGGATACACTCCACAATCACAGCTATTGAATTGCACGTCCCCGCAGCTTTCGCCGCGGCTCCTGCTGCAAAACATGTCCAGGAATTTCACCTGATTCCCTTGTTCAGAAACAAGGGAGAATGTTGGATCTCCAAGCAGTTCAAGGATGTGTGGTGCGCTTCTCCCCTTTATGACTGGTCTAACAGGGATGTGTGGGTCGCGATTTCCCGGTTTGGCTATGAATATAATCGACTCTATGATCTGTATTATCAGGCGGGGCTCAAGATCGACCAGATGCGGGTGGCCTCTCCGTTCAATGATTACTCCAAGGATGCGCTGAATTTATACCGGGTGATTGATCCGGAGATTTGGACCAGGCTGGTCGGCCGGGTGCGGGGGGCCAACTTTGGTGCGATCTATGGTCGGACCAAAGCCATGGGCTATCGCAGCATCACTCTGCCAGAGGGGCATACCTGGCAGTCCTACACAAAGTTCCTGCTGGATACGCTGCCCAAGCGGCTTCAAAACAATTATGTAAAAAAATTCAAGACCTCGATTCAGTTCTGGCATGAAACGGGCGGCGGGCTCTCCGAGGAAGTCATTCGTGAGTTAGAGGAACATGGATATCAGATTCAACGAAACGGTGTATCCAACTATACACTAGATAAAAAATCCCGTGTGGTCTTTCTTGGACCGATTCCGGATCATACGGATGATATTAAGAGTACCAAAGACATTCCAAGCTGGAAACGGATGTGTTATTGTATTTTGAAAAATGACCACACCTGTCGCTTTATGGGTTTCGGCCTGACCCGGCAAGAGCAGAAGCGGGTCGATCTATTTAAGCGGAAGTATAGGGGGATCATAAATGACAAGTGAACCGTTTCGCAGTCCGGCCTATCGTATTATTGCTGTGCCGTTTGAAAAGATCATCCCCAATACATATAATCCAAACAGTGTAGCGCCTCCGGAGATGAAACTACTCTACCTCAGTATTCTGGAGGACGGATATACCCAGCCAATCGTTTGCTATTACTCTGCCAAACAGGATCTATATGCCATTGTAGATGGCTTCCACCGCTGGCGCGTAATGAAGGAACACCGGGATATCTATGAACGGGAGCAGGGAATGCTTCCAGTGGCAGTGATCGACAAGCCTCTCTCCAACCGTATGGCAAGTACCATACGGCACAACCGTGCCAGAGGATCCCATAATGTGGATCTGATGAGCAATATAATCAAGGAACTGCATGAGCTTGGGCGGTCCGACGCCTGGATCGCCAAGCATTTGGGGATGGACAAGGATGAAGTCCTACGACTCAAACAGATCACCGGCTTGGCCGCGCTGTTTCGAGATGTAAAATTTGGGCAGGCATGGCGTCCGGTCGAGGAGGATGAATAGAAAATTGCTTTTATGGTGCCCATATAGCGTAAGCGTCATACAACAGTACTTCAGGCTGGTGTTATGAACAAAAAGGGTTTATTCTGTAATTGGCTAAGAGTAACAAGCAAAGAGATAAACTGGGAGGCAGAGGGCTTAGAAATCATTGTAAAACCGGATAATATCTAGAGTCCACACGCATTTCATTAGCTTTCCAGTCCGCGAAAAACATTACACTAACCAAAAGAGATGTACGCCGTCCGGCTCAGGCCGGACGGCGCATTTTTCATACGGGTTCTCCCAGTCTTCCGCCCTCCAGAGGGCGGATCGCCGTACAGAAGCGCTCACATAGAGCGCGGTCGTGAGAGATAAACAGGTAGCCCACCTCCCGCTCCTGCTGAATTTCCTGCAGCAAGTGGATCATCTGCGCCTGAGAAATCACATCCAGCATGGAGGTCGGCTCATCCAGAACCAGAAAAGAGGGGTCCATCAGCATCGCACGGGCCAAGGCAAGCCGTTGGAGCTCCCCTCCGCTGAGCTCCGCCGGAAAGCGGTCCAGGTGTTCCTCATAAATTCCGTAGCGCTCCAGATAATCGCACAGTCCCTGCCGGGTATAAGGCAGATGGAACAGGCGATAAGGCTCCCGCATACTGTCGATCAGCCGCAGCTTGGGATTGAACGCCACCTCCGGATGCTGAAACAGGATTTGAATCCGCCTTCGGGCGGGCCCCCGGAGGGGATAGGACAATCTCTGCCCGTCCAGCCTCACCTCTCCGGCGGTGGCTGGATAGATTCCTGCCAGGATCTGGCCGATGGTGGACTTGCCGCTGCCGCTGTCACCGAAAATGGCCAGCGTCTCTCCCCGGTCGATGGTAAAGGAGATCTCCTCCACCACCATGGGGCCGCGGGGGCGGTATCGCTTGGACAGGCCCTGCACCTCAATCAGCATACTTCCAGCACCTCACCTTCCGCTTCCCCACCGTCATCAGCGGCGGCGCCTTCCGGCAGCGCTCCGAGCGCCATGGGCACCGGCCGTAAAAGTGGCAGACGCTCTGGGCGTCAACGTCCTGCCGGGGCGGCGCAAAGCCCATATTGGCGCGCAGGCCGTTCTCCGGCAAAGCCTCCAGCATGGCCCTGGAGTAGGGGTGCAGGGGCTCGGCAAAAAAGGAGGGGCTGTCGCCGCTCTCGATCTGCTGGGAGGCGTACATAACCACCACCCGGGAGGAGATGGCGTGTGCAAAACGGAGATCGTGGGTGACGCAGAGCAGGGTGCGCTCCCCCAGCCGTTGGAAGGCATCCTCCACCAAGGCGATGCGCCGGCGGTCCAGCCCCTTGGTAGGTTCATCCGCCAGAACCAGATCCGCCCCGGCGGCGATCCCCATGGCGATCAGTACCCGCTGGCGCATACCGCCGGAGAGCTGAAAAGGATAGCTGCGGCACAGAGCCGCGCCATGCTCCAGCCCAAAGGACTCCAACAGCGCGGCCGCCTGAACCAGCGCTTCTCTCCGGGTACAGGGCTGATGCTTTCGAATGGCCTCGCAAAGCTGGCGGCCCACGGTATAGAGTGGATTGAGCCCATTCCCGCTTCCCTGCGGAATATAGGCGATCTCTTTTCCCCGGATCTGGTTGAACTCCCGCTCCCGGCAGCCCAACAACTCGCGGCCGTTGAGGCGGATAGAGCCGGTGACCCGGGCTGAGGCGGGCAGCAGCCCCAGTGCGGCCAACAGCAGGACGCTCTTTCCGCTGCCCGTTTCCCCCACCACCGCCAGACGGTCGCCGTCGCCTACCGTAAATGTCGTATCGCTCACCGCCTCAGGGTTGTCACCGAAGCGGATGGAAACCCCCTCAATTTCCAGCATTGGCTTCCTCCTTTCTGCCTCTTCCCCGCGCAGGGCCCTCACCGTAATAGCTCAGCAGCATAAACCCAAGCACGGAGACCGAGATGCACAGGATGGGCGGCACATACCACCAATAGGAGCCGTTGATGATTCCGTTGCGGAAAAAGGCATAATGGAGGATGCCGCCCCAGCTCTTCTGGCCGATTACACCCAGACCCAGAAAGCTGAGGCTGGCCTCGGTAAGCATGGCGCTGCCCACCGACAGGACGGCACGGATGAACACGATTTCTCCCAGGTTGGGCAGAATATGCCGTATCATGATATAGGGGCCGCTGGCTCCCATGGTGCGCTCAATCTGTATAAAAGGCAGAGCCTTGAGCTGCTGCACCCGGCTGCGGATGATGCGGGCCGTAGAGGTCCAGGCGGTGATGCAGATGGCCAGGATGATGTTCCACACGCTGGCATCCAGAAAGGCCACCAGAATGATGGTCAGAGGCAGAGAGGGCAGCGCCATGGCCACGTTGGTCACCTGCATGATGATCTGGTCCGTCCATCCGCCTAAATAGCCGGAGAGGATCCCCAGGGCTGTGCCCACTACTGTCACCGCCAAAGCCGAGACTACGCCAATGAGCAGGGAGATGCGGGTACCGTAAATCAGCTCGCTGAGGATATCCTGCCCAATGTCGTTGGTCCCCAGGGGGTGCTCCGCGGAGGGGCGCAGGTAGGGTACGCCCAGCTCGTAGGGATCGTGAGGGGCGAGCACCGGCGCCAGCAGGGCCACCAGCAGCACCACGCTCAGAATGACCAATCCCGCCAGCACCCGGCCGTTTAATTTCTTACGCATGGCGGTCCTCCTCCCTCAGCCGGGGATCAATGAGCATATTCAGCACGTCCGCCAGCAGATTAAAGGCCACCACACAGATACCGATAAACAAAAAGCAGGTCTGCAGGATTGGAAAATCCTTGGTGTTGACCGCGTCGTAAATGAGGGTGCCCATCCCCTTCCAGGAGAACACCACTTCCACCAGCATGGAGCCGCCCAGAATATGGCCGAACTGCATGCATACGGAGGTCAGGTAAGGGCAAAGGGCGTTTTTCAGTACGTGGCGGCGGAGCACCTGTCCCTGAGAGAACCCCTTTCCCCGGGCCACCGTGATGTACTCCTCATCCCGAATGGTCTGCACTGTACTCTTCATCAGCATGTAATAGGAGGCCGTGCGCAGGATCACCAGGATCATCAGGGGCAGGGCCATGTGCCACAGGATATCCACTGCCTTTTCCAGCCCCGACAGGCCGCCGGAGGTAATGCCGCTGATGGGAAACAGCCCCATCTGGAACGCAAATACCATCAGAAACAGAATCGCCATGCAGTTGGTTGGAATGGTATTCAGAAAGAGCATAATGGGTGAGGCGATGGTGTCCAGCAGGCCGCCCTTTTTCCACCCCGCCCGCAGGCCCAGCCCTCCGCCCAGTACGGAGGAGAGCACAATGGCAGGTATGGTGAGCAGCAGCGTCCAGCGCATGCGGAACAAAACCGTCTCCAGCACCGGCAGCTTGGTACGGTAGGAATTCCCGAAGTCCAGGTGCAGCGTCTTGTTGAGATAGGTTATGTACTGGACCGGCAGGGGCTTGTCCAGTCCATACTCCCGCCGAACCTCCTCAATCACCTCCGGCGCCTCCGCCTCCAGACGGAGATACTCGTCCTCACCGATAATGTGTACCACCGGGTCGCCAGGCATAAACCGGATGAGGATGAAATTGATGGTTATGATACAGAAGATGATAAAAACAGCCTCCACCAGGCGTTTTCCCAGACTCGCAAAGCACAAATAGCGTATCCCCTTCCTTTTTATATACAGAGCAGGGGCGCACGTCTCCGCCGCCCCTGCTCCCGGCCCTTGCTCAGCCGATCGGATGCAGATTATACCAGGTCTCGCAGTTGATGACACCCCAGCCGGGGAAGTTCGTCCATCCCTCGTATTTGTCGGTGCGGTAGGGGTAGTAGGCGGTATCCCAGCACAGGGCAATGCCGATGACCTCCTCCGAGGCAATCCTCTGCAGCTCTTTTACCTTGGCCACATAGTCCTCATCCCCCTGGGCGTTGAGCATATCGTTGTAGGCCTGGTCGAAGTCCTCCAGATCGCAGGTGCCCCACATGCTCAGATCGTCATTGAACATATACAGGAATGGCGTTTTATAGAAGGATACGCCCTGGGTAGCATAACAGATGTAGATCTCATAGGCCCCGTCATCCCGGAGCTGCTGCTCGTGGTCGGAATTGCGGATACTCTCCTCATCCAGGGTGCACTTGACGCCAACCTCCCCCAGATTGGTAACGATAATCTCAGCAATGCGCTGGTATAGCGCCGCCTTGGTGGCATTGTACTGGGGTGTGACCAATACATCCATAGGGGTTCCGTCGGGCCGCTCCCGCCAGCCGTCACCGTCGGTGTCTATATACCCCGCCGCCTCCAGAATCGCCTTGGCCTGCTCCTGATCCTGCACCAGCTTGGGCAGGCTGTCGTCGTAGCCAATACCCGCGGGGGAAATGATGCCCTCGCCGGGTACCTGCCCGTCCTCACCGCCGATGGTGGTGGCCAGCAGCTCATAGTTCAGGGCATAGCGCACCGCTCTGCGGAACTCCAAATCATCGGTGGGCTGTTTCTGAAAGCCGAAGAGGATTTCGAACAGGCCCATGTTCATCCCCTTTCCGGGGTCTACCCCATCCACACCCGAGATGGAGGGCAGCATGGTGGGCGAAATCGGGTTGGAGTAGTCGTACATGGCGTCCACTTCCCCGGTGCGCAGGGCCATCACCAGGGCATCCTGGGAGTCGTAGCTGCGCACCGTCACGCTGCGTACCGTCAGGGCGCGGCCCATGTAGGTCTCCCCAACCGCCTCATAGTGCATGGTCTGCGCCTCCTCATCCACCTGGACAAGCTTATAGGGGCCGCAGCCGATGACAGCGTCCTCGCCGGTGTAGCCGGAGGGATCCTCGATTCCTTCCCAGATGTGCTTGGGATACATACGCACAAAGACGGCGGAGTTCCCCAGGGTGAAATAGGCCGCCCCATCGGCCACCTGGAAGTCCACGGTGGTATCGTCTACCTTCTCCACGCCGGTGATCTTGGAGAGATAGCCAGACTTGAGTTTGTTGTTCATCAAATCGACCGTAAAGATGACATCGTCAATCGTAAACGGCTCTCCATCATGCCACGTAATTCCCTGATCCGTGGCAAAGGTAGCCCGGATGGTGCTGCCCTCGTCCAAAATCTCCCAGGAGGTCATCAGGTTGGGCTGCATCTCGTTATTCTCATCCCGCACCAGCCAGGTTCCGGCGCAGAAGGCATTGTAGTTCATGCGGCCGAAGGAGCCGCTCTCCGAGGCCAGCGTCCGGGGGGTGACCTCCTTGCAGATACCGATCTTCAGCTCCTCCACCACGCCGGCGGAGTCCGTCCCCTCCGTCTGCGCCGGAGCGCTCTGGGGTACTCCGCTCTCCTCCGGCGTCTGCGCGGAGCAGCCAAATAGCCCCAGCGTCAAGGCCCCGGCCAGGAGCAGGGAAAGCACTTGTTTTTTCATGCGGAAAATACTCCTTTCATATTCAGATGCCGCTTAACGAACGGGGCGCAGGCTATACCAGGTCTCGCAGTTGATCACGCCCCAGCCGGGATAGTTCGTCCACCCCTCGTATTTGTCGGTGCGGTAGGGAAAGTACGCCTTGTCCCAGCAGAGGGCTTCCCCGATGTACTGCTCCGCATTGATCTGCTGAAGGAGCTTGGTTCCCTCAATGTAGGCCTTCTCATCAGACGCCTGCCGCCTGGTCTCATACGCCTCTACAAACTCCGGCAGATCACAGGTGCCCCAATTGCCATCCAGGGTATTGTCAATAAAGTAATAATAGCACGAGGTCTGAGACGCCATTCCGGAAGTGCAGTAGCAGATAAAGATCTGGTAGGTTCCCTCCTTGCAGAGCTGATCCTCATATTCCTCATTGGTAATGCTCTGCTCGTCCACATGGGCCTTAACCCCAATGGCATCCAGGTTTTGAACCATGACCTCTGCAATCCGCAGGTAGATCTCGCGGCGTGTGCTACTGTTCTGGGGGGAAACCAGAATATCCATGGGGCTGCCGTCCGGCATCTCCCGGTAGCCGTCTCCGTCCACATCCAGGTAGCCGCCTTCATCCAGAGCGGCCTTCGCTGCCTCCAGATTCTGTTCCAGCTTGGGCAGCGTCTCATCATAGCCGAGATTCGGCGGCGCAATGACCCCCACCCCGGGTACCTGGGCATCCTCACCGCCGATGGCGTCGGCCAGCAGCTCGTAGTCCAGGGAAAGCGTGACTGCTTTTCGGAAGTTCAGGTCGTCCGTAGGCCCTTTCCGGAAACCGAACATGATCATATAGCTGCCCGTATTGTCACTCATACCGGGCTCCACGTGCTCCACACCCGTGATGGAGGATGCCATAGTGGCCGGGATGGGACTGGCATAGCTATACATGGCGTCAATTTCGCCATTGCGCAGAGCCATGACCAAAGCATCATTGCTGTCAAAGGACCGGAGTGAAACCTTCTTTACCGTCACCTCGCGGCCCAGATAGGTGTCGCTTACGGCCTCGTAGTAGCTGGTCTGAGCATCCTCGTCCAAGCTGACAAAGCGGTAGGGGCCGCAGCCGATGACAGCATCCTCCCCACGGTAGTCCTTCGGGGCGTCAATGTTCTCCCAAATGTGTTTCGGCTGGACGTAGAAATAGCCGGCCACCAGTTTGAGCCACTGATAGGCGCCGGGCTCCTTCAAAACCACCTTGATGGTGTCCTCATCCACCTGCTCAGCATGGTCCACATAGGAGCTGTAACTGGATTTGCGCACATTGATGTTATAATCGAAGGTAAACAGCACATCGTCCATGGTCAGGGGCTCCCCATCATGCCAGGTGATGTCCTGGTTCAGCGCCAAGTCACAGGTGATGGTAGTAGAGTCTTCACTGACCGTCCAATCTGTAACAAGGAATGGCTCTACCTCGCCGTTGGGCCCCGTCTGCCAGAAGGGCGCTGTCACAAAGGAGTTATAGCACATCTTTCCAAATGCGCCGCTCTCCACAAAGGTGGTAAAGGTGTCGTTTGCGGCGGTGGTCCCGAGGTGCAGCTCCTCCACCACGCCGGCGGAGGAGCTGCCCGCCGTTTCGGCAGGAGAGCTCTGAGGTGCGCTCTCCGCCGCCGGCTGCGCAGAGCAGCCGAACAGGCTCAGCGCCAGCGCGCCGGCTAAAAACAGGGAAAGGGCTTGCTTTTTCATTTGAAAACCGCTCCTTTCATACCGCGTCTATTAGACTGCGGGCCGGGTGGAGAACCAGGTCTTGTAGTTGATCACGCCCCAGCCGGGGAAATTGGTCCAGCCCTCATAGTGGTCGGTACGGTAGGGGAAGTAGGCCTTATCCCAGCACAGAGCCAGTCCCACCACCTGTTCATCGGCAAGCGCTTGCAGCTCCTTCATGGCGGCGTTGTACGCCTCGTAGCTACCGGCGGTCTTCTTGGCCTCATAGGCGGCGACAAACTCCGGGAGCAGGCAGGTGCCCCAAGGGTTGTTCCCGTTGTTCCCGATCATGTACATGAAGGCGGTGTCATACATGGCCACGCCGGGAGAGGTATAGCCGATGTAGAGCTCATAGGTGCCCTGCTTGCGGACCTCGGTGGCGTGGTCGGAGTTGCGCACGCTCTCCTCGTCCATGGTAGTCTGCACGCCCACGGCCTCCAGATTGGTCTTGAGCACTTCGGCGATGCGCAGATAGAGGGCCTGACGGGTCTTGTTGTACTGGGGAGTAATGAGGACATTCAGCTCGCTGCCGTCGGGCATATCCCGCCAGCCGTCGCCGTCAGCATCCACATAACCGCCCTCATCCAGCAGGGCGTTGGCTTCGTCCACGTCCTGAGCCAGCTCGGGCAGCGAGCCGTCAAAGCCCTTATTGGGGGGCGCCACGATACCGGCGTGGGGGATCTGGCCGTCCTCCCCTCCGATGGTGACGCGGAGCAGCTCGTAGTCCAACGCGGCCCGCACGGCCTTGCGGAAGATCAGGTCGTCGGTGGGCTGCTCGTTGAAGCCGAACACCAGTTGATAGTTGCCGGGGTTGTCGCTCATGCCGGGATCCAGCCCCTCCACTCCGGTGATGGAGTCCACCATGGTGGCGTTCAGGGAGTTGGAGTAGTCGTACATGGCGTCCACCTCCCCGCTGCGCAGGGCCATCACCAGGGCGTCGTGGCTGTCGTAGGTGCGCACGGTCAGCTTGCGCACGGTCAGCTCCTGTCCCATGTAGGTATCCGACACCGCCTCTAGGGTCATGCTCTGGGCCTCCTCGTCCACGCCTGTGAGCTTGTAGGGGCCGCAGCCGATAGCGGCGTCCTCGCCGGTGTACTCGGCGTATTCGCCCTCCACCTTGGACCACACATGCTCCGGCCGAAGGGTGACGAAGTTAGCCATGCTGTTGAGCATGGTGAAGGCCTTGCCGTCGGTCAGCGTCAGGGTGGCCGTGGTCTCATTCACCGCCTCCACCTCTGTCAGGCCGCTGCAATAGCTGGACTTGCGGTCGATCAGATATTGGAAGGTAAACACCACGTCATCCATGGTCACAGGTTCACCGTCGTGCCAGGTGAGGCCCTGATCTGTGGCAAAGGTGGCGGTAATGGTATTTAAGTCGCCGCTCAGCTCCCAGCCCGTCATGAAAAAGGGCTGAACCTTGCCATTCTCATCGGTGACTACAAAGGGAGCGGTGACCACCGCGTTGTAGTTGAGCTTGCCGAAGATACCGTTTTCCGTCATAACGTTGGCGCCGTCAATGGCGGCGGTGGTACCGATGCGCAGTTCCTCCACATAGGCAACGGAGGACTTGCCGCTCTCCACCGCTTCCGGCGGGCCGCTTTGGGTGGAAGCCGCCGGGTTCTGTCCCGCGCAGCCGGCTGCGGTCAGCGCAAGAGCGCTGGCCAGCAGAAGGGATGCCAGTCGTTTCATACATGTTCCTTCTTTCCTTCTCTTAAATTTCTATGCAAAACAGGGACGGTCCCCTGCTTTGGTCTTATAATGAAAGAGCATTCCTGTTTTGTCGTTAGAAAACAGGAATGCTCTTTGTCCTGGATATGCAAAAAGGGCACCGCCGTCCCCAGCGATGCCCAGTTAATGCCCCAATGACCGCGATATCCACCGCGGCAGCATCCAATTCTCCCTCGCCGAAAGAATAGAATCCGATAGACATGGCAGGTCTTCTGACTCCAGATCATCCGGCTTCGCTCACCTTCCCGGTTTCCCAGTGGTATTAAGCGGGCCGTCCCTGTTACAGCAGCGGGAGCTGTCGCAGACTTGCACTGCGTTCCCTTTTCAATACAAACGTATCACCATATCCTGCTATATGAAATTATGGATTCAGTATACACCGCCGTCCAAGGCCTGTCAATATGTGTCTAACTGCGCCGAATGCTCTCCACTTACGGAGCCTAGCGGCAACAGGCACATTCCATTCCCACCGGCTCACCGCCGCATCTGCTCTTCGCCGCCTGTAACGGGCGAACCAATCAAGTATAAGAAATCTCGCGTTGAGAGCAGTCACAGGAGATCACCCCCCTTTTCTTTCCGGCCGGGCTGTGCTATAATTCCTTCATATACGTTTTCAGCAAGTGGCCAGACTCCGTCTGGTTAGAGGGAATCGGGTGCAACTCCCGAGCGATCCGGTCACTGTAAGCGGGGAGCGGGCTGCAGATCGCCATTGCATGTTTCACATGTGAGAAGGCGCAGCACGTGACGAGCCGCAAGCCAGGAAACCTGCTTGCTGAATTTGTGGGGACGCTTCCGGTGAAAGCTGCTCCACAGGCCGCCGGCCCTGCCGGTGCGCCTGTCTGCAAGCCGGCTCCGCGTCAGAATACGCGGGGCCGGCGATTTTGCTTTTTCCGGGCAGAGAGGAGAAATGCGCATGCGACAGCCTTTTTTTGAAGATCTGATGACCGCAATGTACCCCTCCGGCCTGCTGCATACCTTTGGCGTAAACGGGAAAATCTCCGGCAGCGTGGGGGCGGTGGGAGAGATGCAGGAAGTGCTTCCGCTCCTCCACAGCCCGCGGGGCTGTGGGTTTCACTACCGCTATTCCGCCCGGCGTCGGCACCAGCCCTTTTACAGCGTGCTGACCTCCAATCTGGAGGAGCGGGACATCATCTGCGGCGGGGAGGAGAAGCTCCGCCAGGCCATACGGGACGCCTGGAGCCGCTACCGCCCCGGGCTCATCATGGTGATCCCCTCCCCGATCAGCGACATTCTGAACGAAGATGTGCGCTCCGTATGCGCCGAGCTGCGGCGGGAGGGTATTTCGGTAGTGGGCGTCCAGTCGGAGCTCTTCTCCCACCGGGACAAAAACTACACCCGGAACCGTCTGAAAGAGCTGGCCCACCAGACCATCACCGGCGACAACCGGCTGGAGATGGAGCTAAAGGGCTGCGGCTTCACCGAGGCGCTCTACGCCCTGGTGGAGCAGGTGATGGAGCCGTCCGCTCAGATCCCGCACAGCATCAACATCGAGACGGTGGGCTGGGGGAGCGAGGGAAAGGCCGCCCTGCGGGAGCTGGAGGTCTTTTTGAACGGCTGCGGGATTCAGGTGAACACGTGGATCCCCAGCGCCCCCCTCTCCTCTCTGGTACACGCCCCGGCCGCGGAACTGAATCTGGTCAAGCGGGTTCGCTGGGCCAGACGCATGCGGGAGAAATTCGGAACCGCATACCTTCACATCGGCGGCGCGGGACGCTACGCCGGACTGGATGGAATCTGCACCTTTTACCGGGACATTGGACAGGCCCTCCGCATGGAGGCGGCGGTGGAGCCCGTCGTCCTGGCGGCGCGGGCCCAGGCCCTGGAGGAGACGGCGGAGGCCCGCCGCCGCCTGGGGCAGGCCCGGGCGGTTCTCGTCAGCCGCAGCATCCAGCAGGCTCCCTTCGAGCTCAAATCCTATGTGCGGGACTATGGCCTGTCGGTCTCCCATCTCTGTGTCATCCTGACCCCGGAGAGCCGTAAAAACCTGAATGTCACCCCCGCGCTGGAGGACAGCCTGCTGGCCCGGGTACGGGAGGCCGCCGCCCTCTACAGCCCGGAGACACAGCTCCTCCTGAACCCGGCAGAGGAGACGCTGCGCGGAATCTTCGCAGAGGCGGATGTGGTGGTGGGCACCGGCGACTTCACCTTGGAGGGGATGGGCGCGCCGCTGATCCCCGCGGTCAACGAAACCACCTCCCTCTCCTTTCCCTCCTATGTCCGCACGGTGCGTAGGATGTGCCGCCGCCTGGAGCACGGGACGGAGCGCAGCAGTCTTCTGCTGGGGAAAATGCCCTTCCAAAGCCGCCATTACCCACTGTACTGTAATCAGTCTAATCTGGCCGCCAAGGAAATGTGGTCCAGAATGTGGCTCAATCGAAAGGGGGATTCCGTATGAGGCCGGCCAGCGGCTGCAAGCTCTTTGGAGCCTATCAGGCTTTGGGTGGAATTCAGGACGGCATTGTTCTGCTCCACTCCGTGGTGGGCTGCAATTTTGGCTCCATGTCCCTCCACGTTGCCCAGGATATGCGGGATATCCGGCAGACCTGCACCGTCATCAGCGACAGCGACGTGGTGTTCAGCGGCGAGGCTTCTCTGGAGCGGGCCGTCCGCTCCGCGCTGGAGCTCTTCCAACCGTCCGTCCTGTTCGTGGTCAGCGGCTGTGTGAGTGAGATGATTGGGGACGATATCCCCGCCGTCTTAGCCCGCATCCCCCATGAGGTGCCGCTGCTCCATGTGGAGGCGGCAGGCTTCCGTGGGGATGCGGCTCGCGGGCTGGAGGCTGGATGGCTGGCACTGCTCCCGCTGATGAAGCCCCCGGTCCCCCGGCCTTATCCCCGGCCCTATCCCCGTTCTGATCCCCGTCCCCTGGTTAATCTGATCGGGCTCGGGATGGATGACCCCCACGCCGCCGACGATGTTGAGGCCCTCCGGGCTATGCTCGCCCCCCAGGCCGCACTAGGCGCCGTGCTCTCCCGCTGTACGCTGGAGGAAGTGCGCCGCGCCCCCTATGCCGATGTGAACCTGGTGCTCCGTGGAAAGGGGCGTGAGCTGGCGCAAGCCATGAAGGAGTACTTCGGCATACCGTGGGAGGAACTTGATTACCCCTATGGCGCCGCCGGCGCGGACGATCTCTGGAGTCGGCTGGAGCGCCGCTTCGGTCTGGATTATCATCAGGCCCGGGCGGAGCTGGACCGTCAGATTGCAGAGGGAGCCGGAAAAGCCTACCGCTATTTACAGGCCCTCTACGGCATGCCGGCTGCGATCCTCGCCTCGGGGCCGCGGGCCGACGGTCTGCGGCGCTTTCTGGAGCAGGAGCTGGGGATGGAGGTGGTGTGCTTTGCCCGCCGGGAGGAGCTCTCCGACCAGGAGGACTTCTACCGGGAGCTGCGCGGCTCCGAGGCGGCGCTTCTGTTCGGCTCCTCCTTTGAGCAGGACGGTGCCGACGAGCTGGAAATTCCGCTGATCCGCGTGGATTACCCGGTGTTTGATGAGGTCTGTCTGACCCCCCGCCCCCACCTGGGCGGGCTGGGAACCCTCCATCTTCTGGAGGACATCTTCCGCGGCATCATGAACGGCCGCATCTTGAAAGGGGCGCTCTATCAGTGAAACGCATCTGCGTCTATGGAAAAGGGGGCATCGGGAAGTCCACCGCCGTGTCCAACCTGGCGGCGGCCATGGCCCAGGCCGGGAAACGGGTGGCGGTAGTGGGCTGCGACCCCAAGGCGGACTCCACCCGGGGCCTGATGGGGCGGCGCATCCCCACCGTTCTCGACCAGCTCAAGACCGGCGCCTCCGGGGAGATCGCCTTCACGGACAGCCGGGGCGTCCGCTGCATCGAGGCGGGCGGGCCGGAGCCGGGCACCGGCTGCGCCGGGCGGGGTATTATCGTGGCCATGGAGGAGATCCGCAGCCGCGGCCTGCTGGATGACCGGGATGTGGTGCTCTACGACGTGCTGGGGGACGTGGTCTGCGGCGGGTTCAGCATGCCGCTGCGGGAGCAGGTGGCCGACGAGGTGTATCTCGTCACCACCAGCGACTTCATGGCACTCTACGCCGCAAACAACATCTGCCGGGGTATCCGCAAATACGCCCAGAGCGGTAGAATCCGACTGGCCGGAATTATACACAACGGCCGCAGCAGCGTGGACAACGACGGCCTGCTCCAAGCCTTTGCGACGGAGCTGGGCACCACGGTGGCGGGAAAAATTCCCATGAGTCCCCTCATCGGCCAGGCCGAGCTGGAGCGCCAAACCGTGGTGGACAGCGCGCCGGACAGCGCGCCCGCCCAGGCGTTCCGCGCCCTGGCGTCCGTCCTCCTGGACAACCGCGGCGGCTGCATCCCGGAGCCGATGAGCGACGACGGGCTGGAAGCGCTCTGCTGGAAGGCGGCCCCGCTTTGATTCCGGCTGAGCACCCCTGCTTCTCCGCCCAGGCCCACTTCCGCTATGGCCGGATTCATCTGCCCGTGGCCCCCAGGTGCAACATCCGGTGCGGCTACTGCGACCGCCGCTATGACTGCGCCAACGAGTCCCGGCCCGGCGTCACTTCGGAGGTCATCTCCCCCGAAGCTGCCCTGGACCGCGTGGAGCGCGCCCTGCGCCTGGACAGCCGTCTGCGGGTGGCGGGGGTGGCGGGGCCCGGCGAGCCCCTGGCCAACCCCGCCACCCTGGAGACCCTCCGCCTGATTCACGCCCGCTTTCCCAGACTCCTGCTCTGCCTGAGCACCAACGGGCTGGTTCTGTCTGATGCTTTGCCCGAACTGCTGGACTGCGGGGTTTCCACCCTGACGGTCACTGTCAATACCCGCTCCGTCGTCTGTGCCGGGCACGTCTACCGGGCGGTGGGCGGCAGCGCGGATGCCGGAGCCATGGCAGCCTTTCTCTCCGCTCAGCAGGAGGGCGTGGCCAAGGCCGCAGAAGCCGGACTTACGGTGAAAATCAACACCGTCGTCATCCCCGGCTTCAACACCGGGGAGATTGAGGAAATCGCCTGTTGGGCCGCCCGTGCGGGAGCCGCCGTCATGAACCTCATGCCGCTCATTCCCCAAGCCAGCTTTCGGGACAACGAGCCCCCCAGCCAAGCACTCCTGGATGCGCTGCGCGCCAGGGCCCGTGTCCATATCCCCCAGTTCACCCACTGCAGGCAGTGCAGGGCGGACGCAGTGGGTGTACCCGGAGAGATGAACTGCATCGGCTGCCTCTGAGGTTCAAACGGCAAAGCCCGGCTGTCCTATAGGCTGCCGTCCAGATTTTTCTCTGCTTGTCTGCTCTATGGGGAACATATCAACTGACTGGTATTGACAAAAAAAGAGACTTGCAGTAAAATAAATCGCTCATAAGACAATGGAATAACCTGTCAAGTGCCCAACTGCTGTTGGGGTAAAAGGGAATCGGGTGAAACTCCCGAGCGATCCGGTCACTGTAAACGGGGAGCAAGCTGCAGATACCATTGCCGTGCAGACAATGCGCGGTGAGAAGGTGCGGCGCGCGTCGAGCCGTAAGCCAGGAAACCTGCTTGATCAGGAGACAGACGGGTATCTTCCGCAGAAAGAATCCTGTCTGAAGCTGCCTACATACCGTGGGCAGCTTCAGCAGCCTGCTTTCAACGGAAAGCAGGCTGTTTGCATTCTAAAGCGGCAGTACATAGCGCACTCGAAAAATGGAAAGGAGATCCAATAATGCATGTTGGAAAGAAAACCCTGTCGGCCCTGATGGCCCTGACGCTGACCGCGTCCCTGGCGGCCTGCTCCGCCGGTACCCCGGCGGACACCACCCCCTCCGCCACCCCCTCTGAAAACCTGGTACAGACCAGCAGCACCCCCTCTGTCAGTGAAGATGGGGCCAAGCGCACCGAGTATCCCCTCACCATCACCACCTATAACTACAACAAAGAGCCGGTAGAGTATACCCTTGAAAAGGCCCCTGAGCGGGTATACGCCTACGCCCAGGACAATATTGAGATTCTGCTGTCTCTGGGGCTGGCCGACCGCATCGTGGCCGCCAGCGGAATGGATGGTGAGATTGACCCCGAGCTGGCCGGCGAGTTTGCAAAAATTGATTACCACGAGGACACTGGCGTGCTGAGCAAGGAGGATCTGCTGGCCCTGGAGCCCGACTTCATCGCCGCCTGGTATTCCACCTTCTCCGACAAACGCCTGGGCGATGTGGACTTCTGGCACGAGCGCAGCGTGGGCACCTATATGGCGCTGAACAGCGGCTGCCGCGGCGGTTCCGGTACCTACCAGCAGACCGTGGCCGACGAATGTCAGGACATTCTGACCCTGGGCATGATCTTTGACGTGCAGGACCGGGCCGAGGCGCTGGTGGCCGAGATCCAGGGGGAGCTGGACAATATTTCTACCTATCTGGCGGACAAGGATCGCCTGACCGTAGCAGTTCTGGAGGACGAGGGCGGTACCTACCGCGTCTATGGAGAGGACACCCTGGGCGGAAACGTGGCCACCTCCGGCGGCGCTGAGCTGGCCGTGGGCAAGCATGGTGACAACGGCAACATCAGCGCCGAGGATCTGATTGCCGCCAACCCCGACGCCATCTTCATGGTCTGGTACAACGGCTATACCGTGAATGATACCGATTATGCCGGAGAGCAGGTGGTGGAGCTGATCACCGAGAACCCTGCGTTTGCTAGTCTGGATGCAGTGAAGAACGGCCGGGTGTTCGCCATCAACCTGAACAATGTCTACTGCAGCGGCATGCGTACCCTGGACGGCGTTCTGGACTTCGCGCAGCATCTCTACCCCGAGCTGTATCAGTAATGCACGGCGCGCCCGCCCATCCCGGGCGGGCGCGCCGCTGATTGAGGCGGTGTATCCATGGATTTGAAAAATGGTGTGTTCCATGGCAGGCCGGCATACTGGCTTGCCATTCTGGTTCTGCTGGCCGGTCTGCTCCTTTCCCTGCTGTGGGCGGTCACTTTCGGCTCGGTGGATCTCAAAATGGGGGATGTATACCGGGTCATTCTCTATAAAGTAACCGAGGCCCTCCATTTCCCGGTAGGGGACTCAGAGGTGTACGGCTCCGGCAGCATGAGCGACATCGTGTGGTTTGTCCGGTTGCCCCGTCTGGTACTGGCCATCGGCGTGGGGATGGCCCTGGCCCTCGCCGGTGTGGTCATGCAGGCCATTGTCAAAAACCCGCTGGCCGATCCCTATGTCCTGGGCGTCTCCTCCGGCGCCTCCCTGGGCGCCACCCTGGCGATCCTGGTGGGGGTGGGCTCCTTCCTGGGCAGCGGCTATGTGGGCCTGGTGGCCTTCGCCGGGGCGTTCCTGGTCTCCATGGGGGTGATCGCCCTGGCCAACATCGGAGGCAGGGCCACCTCGGTAAAGCTGATTCTGGCCGGCACGGCCCTCTCCGCCATCTGTGCCGCTGTCTCAAACTTTTTCCTGTACGTCATCAATACCAGCAGCGGCGCGCTGGAGGCGGTGGTCCGCTGGACCATGGGCAGCCTGGCCGCCGCAAGCTGGGACACCAATCTCTGGATGCTGGCGGTGGCGGTACTCGGGGCGCTCTTTTTCTGGACCCAGTACCGCACCCTGAACCTGATGCTGCTGGGGGACGAGGCCGCCGTCACCCTGGGAACCGATCTTCACCGCTGGCGGATTGTCTATCTCCTGGCGGCGTCCCTGCTGGTGGGCTTTGCTGTCTATACGGCGGGCATCATCGGCTTTGTGGGGCTGGTTATTCCCCATGTGGTACGCATTCTCTTTGGAACGGACCACAAAAAGCTGATTCCCATCAGCGCCCTGCTGGGGGCAATCTTCCTTCTGTGGTCCGATGTACTCTGCCGGGTGGTGCTCCCGGGCAAGGAGATCCCCATTGGAGTGCTGACCGCCCTGGTGGGCGCGCCGGTTTTCATCTACCTGATGGCCCGGAAGAAATACGGCTTTGGAGGTGGCGACTGATGGACATCCGAACCGAGGGTGTGCAGGCCGTTCTGGGGGGAAGCGCCATTTTAAAGGGCGTGGACATCCAAGTGGGCCAGCGGGAGCTGGTGGGGATCATCGGCCCCAACGGCAGCGGAAAGAGTACTCTGCTCAAATGCATCTACCGGGTGTTGAAGCCCACCGGCGGCGCGGTGCTGCTGGATGGAAGGGATCTGGACCAGTACAGCTATCGGGAGTCCGCCCGGCGCATTGCCGTGGTAGCTCAACACAATTATTATAACTTTGAGTTTTCCGTCCAGGATGTGGTCATGATGGGCCGTGCCCCCCACAAGCGGGCCCTGGACCGGGACAACGCCGACGATTTCCGGCTGGTGGCCGAGGCGCTGGAGCTGGTGGGCATGTCCGGCTTCGCCAGGCGGTCCTTTTCCACCCTCTCCGGTGGGGAGCAGCAGCGGGTCATTCTGGCCCGCGCCCTGGCCCAGCAGACCCCCTGTCTGATCCTGGACGAGCCCACCAATCATCTGGATATCAAGTACCAGCTGGAACTGATGGACATTGTCAAATCCCTGGACCGGACCGTGATCTCGGCCATCCACGACCTGAATATTGCCGCCATGTACTGCGACCGTCTCTATGCGGTCAAAGGCGGGGAAATCGTGGGCTGCGGCAGGCCCCAGGAGGTTCTCACCGAGGACTTTATCCGGCGTGTATACGAGGTGGAGGCCAAGGTTTTTTCCGATGAGAGCGGACAGCTTCACATCCTGTACCACCCAGCTCACCGGCTTTAAACAATATTTGCTTTCAAACGGTCCCGAGCTTCAAAAAAGCACATGGCCCACCCCTGCATCGGGTTCAGGCCATGTGCTTCTCTTGTTCCGGCTGGAAGAACACATAATATTACCCACGATATTATGCGCCCTTTTCTTCCAGCCGGTTGCTCCAAAATGACGCAGGACATGCAGAAGGGTCCCGTGTCTCGTGCGGAGCAGCACGAAATAGGAGGGACAAGTGAATTCGGCAACAAAAAAACTGTATCCTGAAGGATACAGCAACAAATTCCACAGGTTCCTACTGTGGTTGAAACTGCACCCTCCCAGGTCCGGGGAGGCTTTTTTGTGCGTTATACACAGGCAGGTCTTCTGACTCAGACGTTCAAACGCACCTCTCCGTCTTCCCGGAACAAACATCCCAGTGACATAGCAGAGAGGCACTCCGCCAACACAGCAACGGCTTTGTGCGGGATTCTCACCCGGCTTCCCTTTTCACCCATCACAATCGGATAGGCACCTGTGTACCAACTATATTCACTTGTTATTTTGATTATATCAGGGTGTATGCAGAATGTCAAGCGGAAGCAAAAGAGATGCGCGCCGTCACCGTCCACAGCGGTACGAGCATTGATCATCAGCGGACTGGTCGCTCAGTTCGTGTCGATGATGATATAATCGTACAGCGGTTTGAGCGGCGTAAGGATAATTCGCAGAAAGCCTTCGGTCCCCATTTCGGTCAACAGAACCTTTCTCTGCTGAGCCAGTACCTTACTCCCAACAGGGATGCCTGGCCCATCGCTGTGGATGGAATCGTCATGGACAGGCAGAAGGTCATTGATATTATTGACAGGAAGGTCGCCTCCATTGACAACATAGAATGTGGTCAGGTTCATTTGCGGATCAAGATCGACCGCAAAAACATGTGCCCCTCTTTCCATGAGGGTATAGGCCAGATTTTAACAGGCGGCTGTTTTCCAACACCGCCTTTCCGATTAGCGACGGCAATGATTCTATGTCCCCTCATATTTGCGTCTCCTTAATAGTTTCCCAAGTTCGTCTTCTTTTGGTTCAATCGTTTAAAACCCTCGGCTTGCAAGAAATTATAGAAGGAATTCACCAGTAGCAAGCAGATGGTCTGGCTTGCTCTTTCAATAAAACTAAATTATAATGTAATATGATACCTTTTCTACGGCTTGGAGTAGTAAACAATCCAATGAAAAGGATACTTTTCAGTCTGTAATTGAGAAGCCGTCTGCCCTGGATTCAGAGCAGACGGCTTCTTAATCACACAGGTACCGGGGACGATTGTAGGCCAAACCATATTGTATTGGTCTCAATTTTACTTCTTTGAAGCATTTCGTTCAGAAAGGCTTTTTATCCAACTCTTTGGTTTTTACGCAATTTTATATGTTATATATTAGGCTATATTTTGTATTTAGAGCAATATAAAACAAACATATCCCCTAAAAATGATGTTGACATTTTTTATTAACTCGTTTTATAATATGAAAAACATTCTCAATTTAAAAGAGAGAGGGCGTAGCTCTGTGGGCCGATACCACACCAAACAGCAAACTCTTATACTCGAATACCTGGCCTTGAAAAAGGATACCGCATTTACCGCAGAGTCGGTCTGGCGCGGATTGTTGGGGGTGGAGGAAAAAGTTGGCCGAGCCACTGTCTACCGTGCGTTGGACCGCTTGGTGGAGGCGGGCACGATTCTCAAAATTCCCTCTGGGGATGGCAACCGGGCACTCTACCGCTATATGGGGGAAGCAGCCCTCCCCTCCAGCGGGCGGATGGTCTGCCTGGACTGCGGACGGGCATTTCCTCTGGAGTGCTCCCATCTAGAGGAACTGACCCGGCATATTCAGAGCGACCACCAATTTGAAGTAGATACCCGGCATACCGTTTTATATGGACATTGCTGCGACTGTGGAAAGTGATAATCAGAGAGGAGGCGGCAGAGATGAAAGCGGATATTCAAAAAAGCAGGGCGGCGGCCTTGCTTTTGGCGCTGTGCCTAATTGCCGTGTTCTCTCTGTCCGCCCTGTTCGTGGTCAGTCATGCCGACCACGACTGCACCGGCACCGACTGCGCCGTCTGCCATGAGATTCATTCCTGCCTGTCCGCCCTGCGGCATATCTCAGAGGGGCTGGGGCCCTCTGCCCATTATGGACTGGGCGCGATGCTCCTGCTGCTCTGCGCTTTGCTGCCTGTTTCCCTGTCGGACCGGCGTTCCTGTACCTTGACTGCACTGAAAATTCGTCTGAACAATTAAAGCGACCTCCAAGCAAGGGGAAAGTCTGCCCATTTTTAAATGGGCGCTTTTGCCTTGCTTTTTTGCGCCCAAAAACCGGAAAATACGCTGATTTGGAGGTTACTATAGCATGAAAAAATTAAAAGAGTTCCTTGTATTTTGCTTGTCCACCGCCCTGTCGCTTTCTCTGCTGGCCGCCTGCGGGAAGCCGCAGATCCCCATGGCCGGTGCGGAAACACCCGCAGAGCCTTCATCTGCCGCATCGGAGGGATCTCTGAGGGTCATGGCAAGCTTCTACCCCATGTATGACTTTGCTCAGAAAATCGGTGGGGATAAGGTCACGGTGACCAACATGGTCCCTGCCGGCACCGAGCCCCATGACTGGGAGCCATCCCCCTCTGACATCGTGGCTTTGGAGCAGGCGGATGTGTTTGTATACAGCGGCGCCGGTATGGAGCACTGGGTGGAGGACGTGCTGGCCTCTCTGGATAACCAGAGCCTGGTGACGGTGGAGGCATCCTATGGCATTGCGCTGCTGGAGGGGCACCACCATCATCACGAGGACGAGGAAGAAGCGGAGCACGAACATGAGGATGAGCACGAGCATGAAGAGGGGGGCGGCTATGATCCCCACGTCTGGCTCTCTCCGCTGAATGCCAAGCGGGAGATGGAGAACATCAAGAACGCCATAGCGGAAGCGGACCCGGCGAATGCGGAGTACTACGAGGCCAACTATGCTGCGTGGAGCGCCCGGTGTGACCAACTGGACCAGGCGTTCAAAGACGGACTGAGCAATCTGGCGATTCAGGACATCGTGGTGTCCCACGAAGCCTTCGGCTATTTGTGCGACGCCTACGGGCTCAACCAGGTGGGGATCGAGGGAATTTCGCCTGACTCTGAGCCGGACCCCGCCCGGATGGCGCAGATCCAGGACTTTGTGACGGAGCACCAGGTGAAGGTGATCTTCTCTGAGGAGTTGGTCAGCCCCAAGGTGGCCCAGGCCATCGCGGACGCCACCGGGGCCCGCGTGGAAACACTCAGCCCCCTGGAGGGACTGACCGACGAGCAGTTGACCGCGGGAGAGGACTACTTCTCAGTTATGGAGCAAAGCCTGGCCTCTTTGAAGGACGCTCTGTCGTAGAAGGAGCGGTCCCATGATGGCATTGGAAGCAGACCGGCTCTCCTTTTCCTACGGAGAGGCGCCGGTACTCTCCTGCGCCTCCTTTGGGCTGCCCCAGGGCGGATTTGCCGCCCTGATTGGCCCAAACGGCGCAGGGAAAAGCACGCTGTTAAAACTGCTGCTGGGGGAGCTCTCCCCCAGCAGCGGCGCCGTGCGGCTGCTGGGCCAGGATACGGCCCGGTTTCGGAATTGGAGAAGGCTGGGTTATGTGCCCCAGGACGGGCTGGCCCGCCATACAGATTTTCCCGCCTCCGTGGAGGAGGTCGTTCTGGCCAACCTGTCCGGGGAGATCGGCCTGTTCCGCTTCCCGAGGCAGGAGCACCGGGAGCGGGTGCGGCAGGCCCTGGAATTGGTGGGAATGGCCGGCTATGGGCGCCGGCTGATTGGAGCCCTGTCCGGCGGGCAGCGCCAGCGGGTGTTGCTGGCCAGGGCTCTGATCTCCCGCCCGGAGGTCATGCTGCTGGACGAGCCCACCTCCGGCATGGACCTGCAAAGCGGGGAGAACTTTTACCGCCTGCTGGCCGGGCTGAACCGGGACCATGGGCTCACCATCCTGATGGTGGGCCACGATGTGGATCGGATCTGCAGCTATGTTTCCACCTTGTACTGCCTGGAAGAAGGCACCCTGGCGGAACTAACACCCGGACAGGTGCGCCGGGAGCGGGCGGGGCTTCACCGCCATTCAGATATGACGCGGGAGAGACGGGGGGAACGCAGTGTCCATCTTTGAATATCCCTTCATGCAGCGGGCCTTTTTGGTGGGCATCCTTCTGGCACTGATCATCCCCTGTGTCGGGATCGTCATTGTGCTCAAGCGGTTATCCATGATTGGGGACGCTTTGTCCCACACCTCTCTGGCCGGTGTGGCGGCCGGGTTGCTTTTCAATATCAATCCGGTGCTGGGGGCCACGGCAGCCTGTGTAGCCGCGGCCTTCGGGATTGAGGCCATTCGGAAGAAACTGCCCCGGTACGCCGAGATGTCCATTGCCATCATCCTGTCCGCCGGGGTGGGACTGGCCGGTGTCTTATCCGGTTTTGTGCGCAGCGCGGCCAGCTTCAACAGCTTTCTTTTCGGCAGCATTGTGGCCATCAGCGACGGGGAACTCTATACGGTGGCTGTTGTCAGCGGAATCATTGTACTGGCCTTTTTGTTCCTGTACAAAGAACTGTTTTATCTGGCGCTGGATGAACGCGCCGCCCGGATGTCTGGAATCCCCGTAGGCATCATAAACAGTGTGTTCACCGTGCTGATCGCTGTCACAGTGTCAATTGCCGCCCGGACGGTAGGGGCCCTGATTGTCTCTTCCATGATGGTGGTACCGGTGGCCTGCGGGATGCAGCTGGGCCGGAGTTATAAGCAGACGGTACTCTGGTCCATCGCCTTTGCGGAGGGTTTCACCGTGGGGGGTCTGTTCCTGTCCTATTACGTAGGGCTGAAGCCCGGCGGCACCATCGTCCTGCTGGGAGTGGCCTGTTTGCTGCTGCTTTTGATTCTAAAACCATTGTTTGCCCGGCTGGGCCGGGCGGGGCGCAAGGAGCTCAAAGGAGAACATGATGACTGATATGTATTTGATTTCCGGCTTTTTGGGAGCGGGCAAGACCACCCTGATCCAAAAGCTGTTGACGGAAGCATTTAAAAGCAAAAAAGTCGCCCTGATCGAGAACGACTTTGGAGACTTCAGCGTGGATGCCGCGCTTCTGCGGGAGGGCGGTTATCAGGTCCTGGCGCTGAACGCCGGGTGTATCTGCTGCTCCCTCACAGGGGATTTTACGGCGGCGTTGGCCTCGCTGCTGAAAACCTATCGCCCCGATGTGGTGCTGATCGAACCTTCCGGAGTCGGCAAACTCTCTGATGTGGAACGGGCCTGCCGGGACCGGCGTTTCGCAACCTCTGCCCGCATTACACAAAAAATTACGGTAGTGGACGTAAAGCGGTGCGCCAGCTACCTGGAGAATTTCGGGGCGTTTTTTGAGGACCAGGTGAGAAGCGCTGGCACCATCCTGCTCAACCGGACCGAGCTGTTTCCCGAGGCTGTTACGAAGGCTGTGGAGTTGGTGGAGCAGTTGAACCCATCCGCTCAGGTTCTGGCAGAGCCATGGAAGCTCTTGACCGCTGCGGAAATTCTGAGCCTCCCCAAAGAAACGGAGCCGACGGATGCGCAGCCCCATGAGGAGCACACCTGTTCCTGTGGGCATCATCACCACCACCACGGCCATGCCTGCTGCTGTCACCCCCATGCCAGGGGCGGCGCGGATGACACCTTTGATACCATGACGCTCCATCTGCCCCAAGTATTTTCACCGGAAGGCCTGGGGCGCTGCCTCCGGCTCCTGGGATCGGAGTGCTGCGGACAGGTCCTGCGGGCAAAAGGCATTGTGGAGACGGAGACGGGGTTTCTCAATGTGCAGTTTCTGCCGGGGGAGCATCGTTTTGAAAAGACAAACCTCCAGGAGCACGAGCTGTGTGTGATCGGGCACGACCTGAACCGGGCGCAGATCACGGCGGTTTTTGAGGGGGTGTGCTGATTGAGGATGCCGGAATATACTCCGGTCTATGTGGTCACCGGCTTTCTCGACAGCGGAAAAACTTCACTGTTGAATCAGCTCCTCTCCCGCCGCCTGGAGAGCGGACACTCGCTCTGCTGCATCCAGTTTGAACAAGGAGAGCAGGCACTGGAACAGGATTTAATCGACAGAGGGAATTTGGATCTCCTCCACTTTCCTGTTCGGAAGCTGCAAAGCGGCGCGGGGATGCAGCAGGTCTCCAAACAGATCTACGATTATCTACTTCGCAATGATCCGGAAGAACTGTGGATAGAGTGGAACGGGACGCTGCCGATCTCTGTCCTTCAGACACTGTTTCCCCCGGCAAAGAAACAGGACGGGGGTACACCAGGGGACTTCTGCCAACTTCAGCGCATGCTGTACCTGGCCGATTCCACCAAACTGGATGCCCTGCTCCAGCAGACCGGAGGAATGGTGCTGGAACAGATATCCGCCAGTGATGTCATCGTCCTACGGAATTGGGGACCTGTATCGCAGTTTAAGAACCGGAAACGGATGCTGCGGGAACTGAATCCCGGCGTCAAGGTACTGCCGCTGAACTCGGTCGGTACGGTGGAGCGGGCCATGCTGCGTCCGGGGCGGCAGCCAGCCTTTTGGTTTTTGCTGGGGATTGCCTATTTCACAGCGGCATATCTGACCCTGCGCATGGTGATAGGTGCCGGGGGGAACTTGGCTGATGCCGTGGTCAATGTATTTCTCGGTATTCTGTTGCAGGCGTTCCCGTTTCTTCTGATCGGCGTGCTTCTGTCCTCTGCCATCCAGATATTCGTTTCACAACAGTGGCTCCACGAGCACTTCCCAAAGCATCTGGCGGGAGGCCTTTTGTTCGCAGCCTTGGCCGGCTTTTGTCTGCCCGTGTGCGACTGCGCCTCAGTTCCGGTGTTCCGAAGCCTGGTTCGGAAGGGCGTCCCCCCTGCTGCCGCCGTTACCTTTCTGATGGCCGCGCCGGTCATCAATCCGGTGGCCATTCTCAGCACCTGGTATGCTTTCAGCGGGGATGTCAGAATCGTCCTGTGCCGGGTGGGGCTCGGCTTGCTGTGTGCGGTGCTGATCGGACTTACCTTTTCCAGAGCAGGAAAGAACGGCTTGAGCCCGTCCGGCTCCGGCTGGTTTTCCTGCGCCTGCGGCTGTTCTGTGGGTCAGGCAGCAGAGGGCGGAAAGCTCTCCCTCTATCTCCGCCATACGCAAACGGAGTTTTTCAGTGTTGGGAAGTACCTTGTGCTGGGCGCCCTGGTATCCGCCCTGTTCCAGACCCTGGACAGGTCATTTCCGTGGGGGAACGGCGGGGATGGGCTGTTCCTTCCTCTCCTGGTGCTGATGGGAATGGCATTTTTTCTCTCTCTTTGCTCCTCCGCCGACGCGGTGGTTGCCAGGAGCTTTGCCGGACAGTTCCCCATGGGGGCCCTGATGGGATTTATGGTATTTGGCCCTATGATGGATATCAAGAATCTGATCCTGCTCTCCGGCGGCTTTTCGCGTAAGTTCGTCCTGCGCCTGTGCCTGACCTCCTTTTGTATCTGCGGAATGGTCGTTTTCCTGTCATTTTCCACCGGGCTGGAAAGGAGCCTGCTATGACAAAGAACTGCTGGAACAGCCAGGCCCTGGCTGAGATCAGCTGCTACCTGGCCTTTGCGGGGGCTATGCTGTATCTGGTGCGTTCAGGGCGGTACCTCTCCTATGTGACGCCAAAGCTGGCGCCCTATCTCTGCTTCAGTGCGGCGGTGATGGTGGTGTGGGCCCTTTCTTCCCTAGGACGCGTGTTTCGTATTCAATACCGAAAACACATCGCCCACTGCTTTGTGCTGGCGATCCCGCTTCTGCTGTTGCTGCTGCCACACGATACCGTGGGCCTCAGAGATATCTCCGATTCTGCCGGACTGCTGAATGGAAGCATGGTCAGCGGCGCCGCAGGCGGGGGCGGCGGCATACCGGCCACCGGAAGCCCCATACCGTCCAATCAGGAGGATACTGAGGCGGAGGGGCCCGCCCAGGCAGAGGCATCCGCAGACGGCTATACGACCCTGGATGCCTATGGCGCCCCCCTTGAGATCCACGGATATAACTCCAGGCAGCAAACCATCACAGTCAGCAATGAGGAGTTCTACGACTGGCTGTGCGTATTTTATACGGACATAGAGCAGCTTGAGGGCTTTCAGGTAACGATGACCGGCCAGGTCTACAAAAACACGCCGGTTATGGCGGACAACGAGTTTGTTCCCGCACGGCTGGTCATGGCCTGCTGCGTGGCGGACCTGTCCCCCTGCGGCCTGTTCTGCACCTACGGCAACGTGTCAGAACTGGAGAGCGATTCCTGGGTCACGGTGACCGGTATTCTATACGGGGAGCAGTATAAGGGGCAGGAGGAACCGCGGCTCAGGGTGACATCTGTTGTTCCGGCTAAGCCGATTGAGGGATACATCTTCCCATACAGCTGATCTTTAACCGATTGGGACGGAGGTTGCTGGTTTCGGCAGGTGGATTTCCAGTTTTCATTGTCATTACCACTCACTTTCAGTTCAGGTGGGAAACATTCCGCCTCTCATCACGCACTGGTTTGCCATGAAGGCACCGAGAATGACTTCATGCGTTGGATGGCTTCGCCACAAATCTTGCGCAAAATGAATCTAATATACAATATAAAACAGAGTGCAGGCCAATTCTTGACCTGCACTCTGTTCTATTTTCCTACATCCACGCGTTTGTCGGCCCAATCCCCCTTTCGTGCAGCCACACTTGAAGCAAACGCCGCTGGAACATGTGAGTTTGACGATAATTAACTTGTCTGTCAGTCAATCATTGACAAGTTTTCACCATCATTCTCTCCCGTGATTACCGGACGGCACTCGTGGTACGCCATGGCCAGCTCCATCACTGTACTTCCCCCTGTAATCCATAAAATTGATGTGCATATCACGGTTCAAGCTGTGTGATACTCCTCGTTCGGAATCTATGGTCTAAAATTATTGGGGAGCTGTTTTGCAATGCGACTTCATCAATTAGAAGCCACCGCTTAAAGTCCAGGCAGTGAGTGTATCATCCGGGATATCAGTGTTAAATACTTTAATATTTTCAATGGAGCCATTATAGGGATACTGGTTTCCGCTTCGAGCTGTCTTCCCGAGATAACCGGCATTGATACCCGGAATATCGGAGATAAAGCCATATCCTGTGCTGGGTAGTTCTGCGGGCGGAATCACCTGTACCAGTTCCCCGTCGAAAAAGAGCTTGTACCCCGTATCGGGATCGGCAGTAAAGGCTGCGATGTGTTTCTCACCAGAGGTCATATCCACGGCAGCAGAGGACTTTACAAAATCTCCGCCGTTCTGCCGCCGGATCTCATACCCCAGCACCCCTCCACCAACATAAAGATGAAAATGAGAATTGGCTGTCGTAGAGTTGCTGATACCGATCAAGGAGTGTATCGACGAGATCTGCGGGGTAAACTCCACGACAATGGCGCCCGAATGCATGGCGGCAATATCGGTCACACTGTCGTCGTCAATTTGGACCGGTTGGGATGGTGTAATCGTTACACCGCTGTTGGAGTAGACATTCGAACCACTGGACGCCACATAGGTTACCTGTTTCATGTGTTCCGCAGAGAACACGCCGTCAAATATTTGGACATTATGAATGGTTCCTGTGAACGGATATTCAAAGGCTGCTGGCTGCCCGGAGGGCGCCTGCCTGCGCGTCATGCCAAGGTATCCGCTGTCAATACCGGGAATGTCAGCCATGAAGCCATAGCCAGAGGAGGCCGTCAGTTCTGACAGCGGCAGGTCCAGAACCATCTCCCCGTTGAGGAAGAGTTGGTAGCCGTAGTCCGGGTCAGCCGTAAAGGCGGCACAATACTCCTTTCCGGCTTCAATCGTCACAGGAGCCGAGTTTTTTTCAAAGTCTCCTCCCTCCTGCCTGCGGATCTCAAATCCGAGCCTCGCGTTGGAGTAGTAGAGGTGGAAATAGGAGTTCTGGTTCCCCGTCTGACCATTGCTCACCCCAATCAATGAGTGGATGCTGTCGGTGCTTGTGGGCGTAAAGCGCACCAAAATTGTACCCTCATGCAGGCCGGCAATACTGGGCAGTTCCGGCCCGATTGGGGTATAGGTGCCGTCAGACAGCGGCAACACCTTTTCTGAGGAGGAATATACCAAATTAGGGGTATCAGGCGTAGGTTTGATGCCCTTGATGTAGTCGAGTGTGTATTCACCGAAGACCAGGGAATGGATATTGTCAGGCCGACTCTCTTGCTCATAGAAGCAAACAATATTCCCATTGGGCTGCTCCATCAAGCAGGAATAGCCAAATTCACCCGACCGAATTACTTTTTTGTACTTCCAATCAAACGTGTAGTTGATTCGCCCCTCTGAATTGGTCCCGTTCTCATTGATCAGGCCGATTCTTATCGTGCCGTTGGAGCGGCTATTGGCTGCCGCATTGGCGAAGATAACGGCGGGCTTTCCATCAATTGGATGACTATAGTTGATAACAGACTGCTGGCAGCCTCCATAGGGTGTGGGCGCCACCAGCGTCGGGTCCCTCGGCATATCGGGCGCCCAGGTCTGGCCACCATCATAGCTGGTAGCGATTAATACGCCGCCTGACTGGCGCACGAACATCTTTAGCTGGGTAGAAACATCATCACCCTCCGGTGGCATTTCTACGATTTGAATTTCACCCATACCGATTTTTGAAAGGCCCGCAGCCGCTCTAGCGTCGTTTGGTGATTCACCCAGGTGCCAGGTTGCCCCATTGTCATCGCTGTAAAGAACTGCGCCACTCATACCGCTGAAAGAATTGCTGTTATAGTAAAGGGGCACAAGGATGCGGCCTTGGTATTTGCCGGTCTGGATGACGATCCCAATGCCGGGGGCTGTGCCAAAGTGCTTCATATCACTGGTCTTAAAGCCGTAGTTCATCAGTTTGGGATCTGACCAGGTATAGCCGCCGTCATCGCTGTAGCACATGATCAGGAAGACCGTATTGATGACCCGCAGTTCCGTTTTGCGCGGTACTGCGGATGCGTCGTAGGTTCCGTAGTTGGTGTAAAAAATGTTTCCAGCTTCCTGTCCATTTTTATAAAGGGTGAAATCAGGTCCGACTGTGTAGTCGGTTGCCGCCCCATTTAGATACACCGTCCCGTCATCTTCGTGCAGCTCATATTGGGTGCCAGCCGAGTCCTTTAGGATCAGATAGCCGTCAGAAGTATAGCCGGTAGAGGCCGCTGCATAGGGCGCACGGACGTTTCCGGTCATCGCGTCACAGAAGAAGAAGACCCGCCCGTTTTGACCTTTGACGAGGAGCGAATCGCAGTAAGATGCGCTGTCCGTTTTCATGGGGACCTGGGGTTCGTTGGGGTAGTCAAGAAAATTGAGCAGCATTTTGGGTTGGCTCCAGGTTGCGCCGTCATCGCTACTGACCCGGATGCCGATGTCGCAGTTGTTGGGAGGATCGTTGCTCGCTCCGGCGGCGTCGCCGAACCGGATATCGCCCGTGGCAATGATCGTCCCCTTGTCGGTCCGCAGAATGGAGGGGATTCGGATGCCCTCTGTGTTCCAATCCTCAAAAGAGAACACATTCTCCTGCCTGATGATTCCAGAGTCCTTCTCTATGTAGGTTTCTGCCTCGAGAACATCCTGCGCCAGAGCCGTATCATAGACACGCACGCTGTCGATGGTGCCGTAGTAGGGATATCCGAATGACCCGTTCCGATAGGTTGCACCCATATAGCCCACATCGGCGGAATTCACTGTGGACATGAACCGGTAGTCGTACTCCCATAGTTCATAAAGGGCCACAGGCATTTGGAAAACCATGTCGCCATCAAAATAGAACTTGTAGCCTTCCTGTGGGTCCGCACTGAGCGCCATGATATGCCGGGTATTGCGCGTGACCTCTGCCGGACCCTGGAGATTCACATAGCGGGTCTCCCCATGATTCCTGACCTCCAGGCCCAGGAAGCCCCGGTTGTCAATGTAAAGGTTAAAGTAGGCGTCAGTCACGCTGCTGTTGCTCAAGCTGAACAGGCAGTTGGCCGTGGACATCGCCGTGGGGGTGAAGTCCACGATGATTGTGCCGCTCGACAACCCAGAGAGTTGCGTGACAGCGCTCTGGGGGAGAGCGACGGCATCCGTGCCACTGGAAAACGTCATATCGCTGGCCGAGAACACCGGCTCAGGGTCAGCCAAGGCAGCAGCCGCGCTGGTGAACGACAGAGTCTGGATGCAAAGTGCAAACACCAGCAAAAGTGCTAGCGGCAGTCTCTTATGTTGTTTCATGGCAATCTCCTTTTCAAGTTTAGGGCACTGCAACTGTCGATAATATGTATGATGCCGCCTATCAGCCCATTGGAATCACATCCAGTTTAATGATGTCGTTATAAAAAAGAATACCGCCGGCCCCCTCTTTTCTTGTTTATAGAGGGCCGTGCCCTATGGCCATTGATGCTCCTGTACGATTAAGGATGCGGCAAAACACCCGTTCATCCCCCGGCAGTGTGACCGTGCGGCCCATCCAGTGAGAGAGATACGCGCCGTGGATGATCTGGAGGGATCGCAGACCTTCCTCCAAGCTGCATTGGATTGGCCCGGCCCCCTGAGCAGCGGCAACAAAATTTTGTATGGTGGCCACCTGCTGCGCCTTGTTGTTTCTGTCGTCGAAAGTCAAGCGCTCCACTGTCCCGGAGACCTGTTCAAAGGGGGACGGGCAGGACCTTGCGAAGGTGCGCTCGTCCTCCTCCAGGCGGATGATTTCCACCTCGCTATCGTCCCGGACGGAAATCCGGCCCCTCGTCCCACAAATCTCCAGCAAATTGGTGCCAGGGCACTCATGGGCTGAAGCAATAAAATGCCCATGGGCGCCGTTGAGGTAGGTCAGAAAAAGTTCAGCCTCATTTTCAACCTGGATGGGCCGCCCTATGGTGGAGCAGCGGGCCAGTACGGAAACCGGCATACCGCAGATCCATTGCATAAGGTCTAGTTGGTGGGAGGCTTGGGTCATCAGCAGTCCGCCCCCTTCTCCCTGCCAAGTACCGCGCCAGGCCCCGGAGGTATAGTATGCCTCCGTTCGGTAGAGGTTGGTGATAATCCAGCTACAGCGCACCAGCTCCCCCAGTTCACCGCTCTGGACCAAATTTTTTACATGACGGTAGGCCTGAGCCGCCCGCCGATTATACATGACGCCGCAGACCAGTTCCGGCCGTTCCGCCAGCACGGGAAGGATTTCCGCCACCTCGTCGGCGAAAATACCAACCGGCTTCTCCATCAGCACATGCAGCCCCGCCTCTAGGGCCTGCCGGGTCATTTCGGGGTGCTGTGCGTGGGGAGTACAAATGAGTATCGCGTCTACCTGGCCAGACCTGAGCATAGCGCCATAATCCGTAAATGCGGCAGCCTGAAGGCCATGTCGCTGTGCTACCTCTCGGATGTGCGCCTCATTTCGGCTGCACAGCGCCGTAAGCGCCACATCCCGGACCTTTCCGCCCACAATCAAGCCGATATAATCGCCGGCAATGGCGCCGATTCCCGCAATTCCTAATCTGAGCATGCGTCACCTCAAATGTGGAAGAATTTCAGCAGTTCATTCTCAAAAAAATTGATTCGTTCGTGTCCATACTTAGGGTAGACCAAGTGCGTCTTGGGTCCCCGTGCCCGATTGAAGATGGCATATTGGCATTTGGGCGACGCCGTCTGGTCCAGAAGTCCCGTGCCCAACAGCAGGGGGCAGGTCAGCAATGCGGCAAAACTGACAGGGTCGAGGCCGTCCAGCACAGCCCTATCCGTCCCGACTGCTCCATCGCACATGGCCCTCAGATCACCCGGCAATGGGTTCAGGGCCGCACAGCGGATCACGCCGGGTACCAGAGACGCCGCAACTATCGCCAGCCCACCGCCGAACCCTTCGCCCCAAGTCATCAAACGGGCGAGGTCGGTGGACGAGAGGCCGATGGCCGCGTGGGCCAGCGTCAGGGCGTCCAAATATCGGTCCTCCAGAGATAATGCCGCCCAATCACGCCGCCAATCGGCCACGGAGGTTTGGTTTTCCAGGGCTGCTACGGCGTATCCCAGGGCCACAAAGCGGGTCATGTGGTGCCAGCCTCGAACCCCCCGGCCCAGGTCATGGAACATGAGCACCGTGGGGAAGGCCCCCTCCCGCGCCGGGCGGATGTATCTGGCCCGGATCTCCCGGCCGTTGGGGGCAGGGACGGACCACTGTTGATAGGCCGCTTGAGCATTTTGGAAAGGCAGGCGCTCCACCAGGACCTCCCCCACCGGGGCGGCTTTGGCCCATCGGCCGCGCCATACGGCCTCAAAATCTGTGGGTATTTCAGTCATGCCCTGATATGTCTCACAGGCTGCTTTTTGCTCCGCAATCGTCACAGCTCCGCCGCCTCCCTTCCGAAGAAGTCCAGGATCAGGTCGTCAAAGTCCTGAATCTCCTCATGTCCATACCCCTCAAACAGATACCTGCGTTTGGGGCAGTTCAAGTTATTATAGACAGCGCACTGGGTCGCGGGTGGGCACACTTCGTCGGCCAGCCCTGTGCCGAAGAGGACGGGACAGCGAACCAGATGGGCAAAGTTTTTGCTATCAATGTAACCCAGCTTGGCAAACCACTCGTCCTGCCGCGTCCCGTCCGGGTCAAACCAGCGGGAGTAGTAGCGCAGGCCCTCATAGGCAATCAGGTCTGCCCCCAGCTCCCACACCAGCCGATAGTCGCTCAGGAAGGGGTATAGGATAGCCGCCCGGTTCACCAGGCCCGGGTTGAGGGCGGCGCAGGCCAGGCCTAAGCCGCCCCCCTGGGACGCGCCGTTGACAAAGACCTTGCTTTGGTCGATGCCCACCAGCTCCCGCACGATCCGGCAGAGGATGCGGATATTCTGATGCAGGCGGACATAGTACATCTCTTCCACAGGCCCATCCAGCCCCGCCACGATATGGCCGGTGACGGTGGTGCCCGCGAACCCGCCCAAGTCCTGGCCGTTCCCCCCCTGGCCGGGGCAGTCCATGGCCAGCAGCGCACAGCCCATGCCCGCAAAGGAGGACTGCTCCAGCCAGCTCCGGCTGGCCCCTGGGTAGCCATGGAACTGGAGGACCAATGGAACCGGGCGGGCCGCTCTGGGTTTCACATACTTGGCATAGAGCTGGGCACCGCCCATCCCGCGAAACCACAAGTCCAGGTACTCGCAGGTATGGAAGGGCGGAATTTCGGATGGAGTCACGGCAAAATCCAGCGGCACTTGATCCGCCTCGGCCATCCGCTTGCTCCAAAAGGCATCAAAGTCAGCCGGGGCGGGTGTTGCACCCACATAATCTCCCAACCGCCGAATCTCTTGTTCTGTCACAGGCATGGAGTCGTTCCCTCCTCGATAAACCGGGCTTGGATTGCTCCTCCCTGGCACGTCACACAGATGGGTCTTGCCATCGCCGGCTTCTCGCACGGATGGTCCGCCCGATAATGGGCGCCCCGGCTCTCCCGGCGCATCAGGGCGGCCTTCAGGATGCATTGGGCGGTGCAAAGCTGTCCAGCCCGTCTGCGTGTTCTGGCAATCTCGTCCACATTGTCTGTGGGCGTTAAGATCAAAGCGCTGCTCAGTCCCTTCACCCGCTCCAGGGCGGCAGACAGTCCGGCCTCGTCCCGCTCTACCATGGCATGATGGAACATGGTGTCCTGCAAGTCGGCAAATACCTTCCGACAGTCAGCCGCCGCTACAGCTTTAAAGAGGCAGGTCTTGGGCGGTTCCTGTACTGCGGTGCATGCAGCAACCGCTGAACTGCCGGCTTTACCACCGAACACCAGGCCGTTGGCCGTTGAAAGGCCGCCAATGCGGTCGGCCCCGTGCATGCCCCCTGTGACCTCTCCGGCCGCAAACAGGCCGGGTACACCGGTAGAGGTATCGGGGGCGATCCAAACCCCGCCATTGGCCGCGTGAGCGAACATCCCAATTTGGATCGGGTCTTCCATAGTTAGGCCTCTTGCCTCCCGGAGCCAATCAAAATAGGTTTTCACAAACTCCGGGGGGCTATGGCGCATTTCATCTGAATAGGTAACCCTCACACCCCGTTTATCCTCCAGACAGGCGCGGTAGATGGCCAGGTCTACCGCCTTGGAGGGCAGACGCGCTGTGAAGGGGCCGTGGGTAGCGCGCAGTTCCAGCAACGAAGCCGTTTCCCCCTCCAGCAGTGGGGCCCCGTCCGGACGGCGCAGATCGGTGAATCGAAATGTCTTTTCGTTAAAAATGGTCTGATACGCCGGCGACAGATAGCCAGGCATGATCTGCATAAACTCCATATTGACCAGCCGGCAGCCGGCCTCCAGAGCCAATGCCTGCCCCAGCCCCTCCACGTCGGAGGTGCAAAGGTGGTGACGAAACAGGCTTCCGTAACCGCCCGTCGCCAGCACAAGGGCCTTGCAGCCCAGGTAGTGCAGTTCCGCCCCGTCCGTAATCACAGCGCCGCATACCCGACCGTCCGCACGGACCAGTTCCAGCGTCTCCCGGCCGGAAAGAATGGTCACACCCAACTCTTCCAGTCTTTGTGAAAAGATCTCCCGGGCGCTGTCAAACTCGATCCCGTTCCAGTCCCGGTGCTTATGGTCGAAGCAAGGGATGTACTCCTGCTGTCCGCCCTTGTCCGCCTTGCGGAGCCTGACACCCATGCTGCGGACTTTTTCGATGGCCGGGTGGATGCCCTTCACAAGTGCTCTTACCAAGGCATCGTCCGCCATGCCGCAGCCCACGTCCTCGATGGTGGAGATCAGGTCGGCCTCATCCGCTTCGTCTGCGGGTCCCACCAGACCCAGGCCCCAGGTCCCGGGGTAGAAGCTGGAGCCGGAAAACAGCCTGCCCTTGCACACCAGAATCACCGAGGCACCGGACTCCGCAGCGGTCAACGCCGCAGAGATTCCCGCGATACCAGACCCCAATACCAGCACATCACAGGTCGAGGCCAAATTCAGCTCCATATATCCACCCCTCAATCGTCAGAACCCCCGGCCGGGGTCTGGTCATAGAGGTGGCAGGCGCAGAAATGCTCCTCACCGTTAATCATATGGCGCTTCAGTTCCGGCTTTTTGTGCATGCAGATATCCATACAATTCTTGCAGCGTGGATGGAAGTGGCACCCCTCGGGCGGATGGACCGGGTTGGGCACATCGCCCTCCAGCACAATGCGGCTGCGCTTGTTATCCGGGTCCACCACAGGGATGGCGGAGAGGAGGGCTTCGGTGTAGGGGTGCATGGTGTTTTCGAAGATCTGCTCCGTGGAGGCCAGCTCCACGATCCGTCCCAGGTACATGACCGCGATGCGGTCAGAAATGTACTCCACCACGGACAGGTTATGGGTAATGAAGATGTAGGTCAGTTTCAGCTCTTCCTTGAGCCTCATCAGCAGATTGAGAACCTGGGCCTGGATGGACACATCCAGCGCCGAGACCGCCTCGTCGCAGATCACCATCTCCGGGTGGACCAGCAGGGCGCGGGCGATCCCGATCCGCTGCCGCTGGCCCCCCGAAAACTCATGGGGATAGCGATCCATGTACTCCGGGCGCATGTTCACCGCCTCCAGGATGTCGGCAATGAGTGCACGCTGATTCGTCTTGTTGACTACCCCGAAATGCCTGAGAGGGTCGGCCAAAGATTGATAAATTGTAAAAGAGGGGTTCAGGGAGGAATAGGGGTCCTGAAAAACGATCTGGATGCGGCGATGCAGGACCTGTTCGTCCTCCCTGTTCAAGTGCCGCAGGTCCTTTTTACCGCCGTGCTGGGGGCCGAAATCGTACATCATCGTTCCATCAGTAGCCTTGACCAGTTGGATGATGGATTTGCCCAGTGTGGTCTTACCGCAGCCGGACTCCCCTACCAGCCCCAGAGTCTCCCCCTTGTAGATGTCCAGGTCCACGTCGTTGACCGCCTGCACATGGTCCCGGACCTTGTTGAAAAAACCGCCCCGAACTGGGAAAAAGGTCTTCACCCCCCGCAGCTCCAGCAGCACTTTTTTCTCGCTCATACGGCTTCGACCTCCTCTCTGTGTCCGGCGTAGACCTGTTCGGCGTTCCAGCAGCGTACCGCATGTCCATCACACACCGGGACCTCTGGAGGCATTTCCTGCCTGCACTTTTCACAGCAGAAATCGCACCGGGGGGCAAATTGGCATCCCTTGGGCCGGTCATATGGGTCGGGTGTGGAGCCGCGGATCGGCTCCAACCTCTGTCCCCTGCCCTTGTGAAGGATCGGGATGGAGCGCAGCAGGGCGGCGGTGTAGGGATGGGCGGGATACTTGAGCACCTCCCGTACACTGCCCCGTTCCACGATGGAACCCATATACATCACTGCCACGTCGTCCGCCAGCTCACTGACCACGCCCATATCATGGGTAATGAGCATGATGGCCGTGTCGTGCTCCCGCTTCAATTTTTCCATCAGTTCAAAAATCTGGGCCTGGATTGTCACATCCAGGGCAGTGGTGGGCTCGTCGGCAATGAGCACCTTGGGGCTGCAGCTCATGGCCATGGCGATCATGGCCCGCTGGCGCATACCGCCGGAGAACTCATGGGGGTACTGGTCAATGCGCTTCTCCGGGGTGGAGATCCCCATCTGTGTCAGCAGCTCCAGCGTCCGGGCACGGCGGGATCTTTTGTCCAGGTCCGTATGGTACTTCAGATCCTCCCCGATCTGGAATCCGATGGTGTAGACCGGGTTGAGGGCGGTCATCGGGTCCTGAAAGATCATGGCTATGTCCCGGCCGCGGAGGGCGCGCATTTCCTTGCCGTTGCGGGGCAGTTGATCGATCCGAATGTCACCCTTCTCGCTGTGGTAGGTGATGGCCCCGCTCTCAATGCGGGAGAGCTTGGGCAGAAGCTGCATGATGGAAGAGGCCGTCACGCTCTTGCCGCAGCCCGACTCCCCCACCACACAGAGGGTCCGTCCCTTATAAAGTTCGAAGGAGACGCCGTTGAGAACCTTGTTGCACCGCTTGTCGGAGTAAAAATAGGTTCGCAGATCCTTGACGGTGATGATGGCTTGCTGTTCCATATCGCTCCCTCCCTTATCCCTGCTGGGTGGGGTCGGTGGAATCGCGCAGTCCGTCGCCGATGCAGTTGATGCTGATGACGAACAGGGACACGACAATTCCCACCGGCAGCCACAGCCACCAGTAGTTCTGCATGACGTAGAGGTCCTGGGCGGCGTTGAGGATATTGCCCCAGGTGGCGATCTCGGGCGGAACGCCCAGCCCTAAAAAGCTCATGGCCGCCTCATCCAGAATGAACATGGCGGTGGAGAGTGTCAGGTTTACCACCACGGGGCCGATGGCGTTGGGCAGCATGTGCTTGTACGCGATGACAAAATCACTTAGGCCAAAGGCCCGCATGGACTGCACATACTCCTCCTCCCGCAAGGAGAGCATTTTCGCTCGTGCCTGTCGGTAGACGCCGCCCCAGCCGGTAAGAATAAAGATGAAGATCAGGTTCCAAAGGCCCCGGCCAAAGATGGTGCCCAGCATCATCACCAGGATCAGTTGCGGGAAGGACATAAAAATCTCGGACAGGCGCAGCACGATCTTATCAAATAGCCCGCCCTTATAGCCGCCGTAGCAGCCCAGCAGTACGCCGATGACGGCGGCGCCCAGGGCGGAACCCAGTCCGATCAGGATAGACAGGCGTCCGCCGTACAGGGTACGGGAGAACACATCACGGCCCAGCTTATCCGTGCCAAACAGGTGCTGGAGCGACGGCGGCTGGGTCATGGCCCGCAGGTCGGTGGTCAAAGGGTCATAGGGAGAAATAAGCGGCGCCAGCAAGCAGGAGATCAGGATAATGGCGAAAACAACCAGTCCAATGACGGCCAGCCGGTTCTCCAGCATTTTGCGCACCGCACGGCTGGTCTTGCTCTTGCCCAGCTTGCCCGCTTCCTCGGCGTCCCGGAGCCTGTCAAACTTCCGGTCCAGCCGGGTACGCTTTCTGGTGTTGGTCAGTTCAGCGTTCATGTCGTTTCCCCCTTACTCCAGTTTGACCCGCGGGTCAAGGACCGCCGTCAGAATATCTACCAGGAAGCTGGCCATGAGCACGGCAAGAACCGAAAAGAGGGCGATCATCATAACCAGCGGGTAGTTCTGCCCCGTTACCGCCGTCTTAAAGGCGTTACCAATTCCCGGCCACTGGAAGATGGTCTCGATGACGACAGAGCCGCCGATCAGGGTGGGCAGACGGAAACCAATTAACACCACTACAGGGGTGAGGGCCACCCGGAACCCGTGGACCAGGTTGACCCGCCACTCCGGCAGACCCTTGGCCCGTGCTGTCTTGATGTAGTCCTTGTTCATTGTATCCAGCATACTGGAACGGGAATAGCGCATGACGCCGGCGGTGAGGGAGATTCCCAGCACGCTGGCGGGCAAAATCAGATATTTGAAGTGGTTCCATATCCCCGTCTCTCCCGGCGCCATGCGGCCTCCAATCGGCAAGATCGCCCAGTCCAGCGCAAAGACGAGGATACACAGCATACCGAAGAAGAACTGGGGGATGGAGACGCCGATCATGCCGAACACCGTCAGCACGTTGTCTCCAATAGACCCCTTCTTCAGCGCACTGAGGATGCCCAGGATGCTGCCCAGCACCGAGGAGATGGCCAGGGCCGCCAGGGACAGCTCCAGCGTGGCCGGGAAGAGCTGGAGCAGGATGTCCTTGATGGGCACGCCGCTGGTAATGGAATAGCCGAAATTACCGTGGAGCAGTTCCCCCAGCCAGCGCACGTAGCGCAGGAGGAAGGGATCGTTGAGGCCGTAGGACTCCCGCAGCGCCTCCAGTTGTTCCGGATTCACATTCGCAAGCTGGTCCGGCGGAATCATATGGGAGATGGCGTCTCCTGGCGTCAGTTCCAGCCCACCGTAAATGAGGAAAGTGATGACCAGAACCATGGGGATCATATACAGCAGTCGTTTCAGAATATATTGAGCGGTATTTCTCATGAAGTTCCCTCCCGGATTTAAAAGAGGAAGGGGCGGCTGGCGCCGCCCCTTCCCATCAATAGTCTCTCAGGGCTGAACGGAGAGGGCCCGGCCCTTATGTATTTTTCGGGCTCGGCCGGTAATCACTGTACGTTCCAGTTCTGGATGTCCCAGTTGATGCAAAACTGCGGGGTGCCCTTTTGGATGTCGCCGATCTTGTCGCTGGTAATTAGGAAGATGGGCTGATAGTAGAGAGCCATGGTGAACAGATTCTCATTCTCGTACTTAATCAGCTCCTTGAACGCCTCGTTCTGCGCATTCACATCGGCGGAGGCGTTGGTGGCGTCGATCAGGCGGTTAAGCTCGGCGTCCTCTGGCGTGTGAGAGTTGGTGGGAGAGCCGGTACGGTAGCGGTCGTAATACTCATGAAGGGAGAGGGCGGCGTTGGCGGCGTAGCAGATGTCCCAATCCACAGCGCGGGGGCCGTTGGTCTGGTCGGCGGGAGCGGCCCACAGGATGGTGGCCAGATCGCCCTCCACCAGCTCAAACTCCATCTTGATGCCAACGTCAGCCAAATACGCCTGAACGGCGGTCATCAGGTCCACAGTGGCCTGGTCGGTGTAGTAATAGACAGCCTTGATGACGGTGTTGGGGTCCCAATTGGCCTCGGCCAGCAGCTCCTTGGCCTTCTCCGGGTTGTAGTTGTAGTCGTTCAGGTCGCCGCCCTTGAGGTTGGCGTCGGGTGCCAGGGCGTTGGCGGGGACAGCCGAGCCCTGGAAAAGAGTCTCACAGATGGTCTCCATGTCAATGGCGTAGCGGAGGGCCTGACGGACCCGGACATCAGCCAAGGGGGCGGGGGAGCCGTCCTTCTTGTCAAACTTGTTGAGGTAGAACAGGCGGGTATAGCGCACGTCGATAGGCGTAACGGTGATGCCGGGGGTACCCTCCAGGGCCTGCACGTCTGCAACCATCTTGGTGTAGCCGTAGTCCAGATTGCCGGACTTGGCGCGGGTGACCACATTGGGATCGGAGTCGCCGGCGCTGGGCAGAAGCTGGATCTTGTAGTCGGCCACGCCGTTATAGTATTTGTCGAAGGGTGCCAGGATGGTGTAGTTCTTCATATTGACCTCTTCCACCATGAAAGGTCCGCAACCGATGGGGTGTTGGAAGAAGGGGGCCTGCTGGACCTGGAGGGGGTCAATTCCCTCGAACTCGCTCTTTGGCACGGGGGCGAACTGGGTGAAGGTCAGCAGAGCGTCGGGGGCGATCTTATCAAAGGTAATGATGATCTTCTGCCCGTCGATAGCGATACCGCTGAAGGTGTCATTGAAAGTGTCGCCGGTCTTGCTGCCGGCGATGGCGGAGAAGGTTGAGATAAATACGGCGTTGGCCACCGGAGTTTTGGCGACAAACTCAATGCTCCACTTGATGTCCTCAGGGGTGACCTTTTCTCCGTTGTGCCAGTAAGCGTCGTCCCGAAGAGTGAAGGTAAGTGTCTTGCCGTCCGCGCTGTACTCATAGGTAGCCAGCGCGTCTGGGTGGTCGGGGATGGGATTGAGGTTTTCGTCGGCCACAATCAGGTGCCCATAGACCGCCTTGTTATAGACGTAAGTACCTGGATTGAGCCAGGGCGTCTCGAAGAACTCCTCCGGGCCGCCGTTGGAGTAGACCAGCTTTTCGCCGGCGGCTCCGCTATCAGGGGCCACAGGCTGGGTGGTCTGCTGCGTACCGGGATCTTCCGGCGGATTCGTGTTGCCTGTGGGCGTCCCGCCACAGGCGGCGAGGCCGAGGACCAGTGCGGAAGTGAGCAAGAGACCTGTTGCGCGTTTCCAGAGGTATTTCATTGATTCATTTCTCCTTCCTAAGCGTTGCATAGTAGACGGGCCACTGGGACAAATGCGCCGCTGGGTGACTGTTGCTCTGATGCTGGTTCTATTTTATTCCATATGAAAGTCATTTTCAACAACTAATAATACACGAAAATTAGTTTCTTTTCTTGTGCAATCACACAAAAATACTTATTTTCTCAAACAAGGAATTGTCAGAGTTAGAAAATGAGCATAAAATGCTTCTTGGAGATGCGGCGTGCCCCTGATATTGAACCCTGCTGCCGCGTTTACACAGAAAGGACTGAAACCATCCATGAATGGCGAATCGATTTTCGATGTCATTATCCAAGGCTACAGCTCACTGACCCGTTCCGAGATCAGGGTGGCCGACTATATCCTCAAGCACAAGCCCGAGCTGCCCTATATTATGAGCAAGACTCTGGCGGATGCTTGCCAGGTAAGCGAGGCAACTATCACCAGGTTCTGCCGCTCTGTGGGCTGCGCCAGCTTTAACGATTTTAAGGTACGGGCGGCTCAGGCCATCTCCTCTGACAGTACCTCCGGCCCGGCCAGCGGATATGACCTCTATGGTGACATCCAGTTGGAGGACTCCCTGGAGCAAAAATGCCAAAAGCTATACCGCGTCGGCACTCAGGCCCTGCAACAGACGCTGGACTTGCTGGATTACGGCGCGGTCCGCAAGGTGGTGGACTGCCTCTATGAGGCGGATAATGTGTACTGCTTCGGCCAGGGCAACACTTCCATCATAGCCATGGACGCCTGGGGGCGTTTTTCCTCCATCACCTCCAAATTTCATTGGATCAATGACTTCCACATGCAGGCGATCACCGCCGCTACCCTAGGCGCCAAGGACGTCATTCTCTATTTCTCTTTTTCCGGCGCCATGCGGGAGCTGTCCGAGCTGGGCGGCCTCGTCCAGAAGACGGAGGCCAAGCTGATTCTGGTCACCCGGTTTCCCAATTCCCCCGGCGCCAAATTTTCCGACCTGCTCCTGATCTGCGGTGCGGACGAAGCCCCAAACCAGCAGGGTTCCGTCGCCGTCAAACTCGGGCAGTTGTTTATCATAGATGTCCTGTTTCACGAATACTGCTCAAAAGACGCCAAAACCGCCCTGGAAAACAGAGAACGTACCCTGAACGCCACTGCTCCCATGTTGCTCTGATGCTAAAGTGCAATATGAGAAAGCGGGAGATCATACACTGTGGCCGCGCTCCGCTTGGCTGCCAGCCGGGTGAACCCGGCTCTGGAAAGCGGACGGGCCCTCTTCCGGCATTTGAAGGAGCCGCACATCAATGCCCCGGTCAGGCGGCGCCATGGAGCAGCCCTATGCCCCCCGGGGTGTCCAGGCCCAAACGAGGGCTCTTTTGATTCCCGGATTCCACGGCATCCAGGCCGTCGGTGCCCAGCCTGGAAATATGGCCGGTCTGTATGGTGCGGCATATCAGGCGCTACAGACCGGGTGAGGAGAAAATTCACATGATTTATGACAAACGCGCTGAGCTCGCCCGGTATGTCGGGCTGTCCCCAAATTTGGACGCGGCCATCCGTTTCCTTCAAACCACTGACCTCACCGCCCTGCCAATGGGGCGGACTGAGATCCCGGGCGGAGACATATACTACAACCACTTTACCTACACCACGGCTCTCATATCCCAGGCCTCTCTTTTTGAGGCCCATGAACGTTATCTGGACCTCCACATCGTCCTTTCCGGCTGCGAACAGGTAGCCCTGGCCCCAGTAGAATCCCTAGATGAGGCGGAAGTTCGTGCAGATGAGGATTCTACCATGTACCTGGGTACGCCGGAATATTCGGTTACGTTGGACCAGAACAGATTCCTGCTGGTCTTTCCCGGTGAGGGGCACCTGCCAAAGCTCTCCGATAGAGTTCCGATGAATATTGACAAGCTGGTCTTGAAAATTCCCTGCTGACATAAGGGAAAACTGTATGGATATTAAAAATATCAAGGTGTGCTCCCGGCGTTCTATGCCTGTTGCGATGACGAGGGCAACACCTCCCCCAAGCGCACCCGTGCTCCGGCACGTTATTTTCTGGAAAAAAGGAGGGGCACAGGCTTCTACGTGGGCGGCTCTCCCGGCGAGTACGTCTGAAACGGGCTCTTTATCACGCCAAAATGAAAGAACGCCATCTTGCCTTAGCGTTTCATTTCTAATTAGGCTTAAAGTAAAAAGATAGACCGGCCTCCCTTTTCGGGCTATCCAGTCTATCTTTTTATGGGTTTGTTTTGTAACGCGCCCGTTTTTGTTTTATTGATTTCCTTTGTCCGAACGCAGGGTATGTACCGGAGCCATGGGAACTGCAACCCGGACGGAATCCTGCTCCACACTCAACTCGGTGACCGCGAAAGGCCGCTGGGTGGCCTCCACATCTGTTCCATACAAAACCAGGCAGAGCCTCCGTCCCGCCCGAACCGTATGATCCATGGGTACCATGGAGAACTGGTAATCGTAAATAACGCCTGGCTCAATGGTATCCTTACAGTAATGGCTGCGGCGGTTCTGGGCATTCATCCAGCCGCGGGAGATCACCTTGAAGGCAGAGGGCTTCTCTTCCAACCGGAAGCGCTTCCAGTCCCCCAACGGTGTGTTGTTTCCCCATGGAATCCCGCCGGCCTGTACTACCTCCTGTTCCGGTGTGAGCCGGCATTCCTCTCCCAGTTCCACCAGCATGGCACTGAGAATGGCGGTAGAGGCCCGGCAGGCGGCACGAAACGAAACCTGAACCGTGCCGCTGATCCGGGTATCCGTTTTAAGCGGGGCGGTGATATAACGCAGGCAGTGGGCATGTCGTTCGCTCAACACCAGCTCGGCCAACCACTCGGCGGCGTTGTCCCGGGTTCTGTCATACACAGTGGCTGACAGGTCGTCCACCAGGCGGCCGCTCGCCTGGGCGGGCATGAGCACCGGCTCGGTATACCCTTTGACCGCCGGGAAGGAAGGCGACGCCAGCCAGAGATCCTGATCCAGATTGCTCTGCACCAGAACATTGGGGATACGCTCCGCCGCACCGTTCTCAATACCGTAGAGCCAGTGATCCAGCCAAAGGTGGAGCATCTCATTGAACCGGCTGCCCTGCAAATCATGGATGTAGATATGCCCGCCCTGATGAAGCATCATCTTACAGGGGATCCCTCTGGATTCCATGGCGGCAAAGAGATTGACGCAATGTGTCGGCTTGACATTCCAATCCGCCAGACCATGTACCAGAAACACCGATGCCTTGAACCGGTCGGCCGCCTTCAGGTAATTGCGCATGTCCCACCAGCGGCTGTAGTTGCCGCTGTCCCGGTCCTCATCTGCCGCAATTCCCTCCAGCCAGGCGGCATACGCCTCCCGAACGGACGCATAGTCCTCCGGGTCCTTGGCACGGCTGAAGCAGTATTTGGCCAAAATGTCCAGGTCGTCGCCCTGCCAGCCGATGGCGGGCAGGTTCAAACCGTTGCAGCGGTAGTAGTCATACCAGTTGGAAATGGCGGCTTCGGGAATGATGGTTTCCAATCCCTCCACACCGGTGGAGGCGACCGCGATACACATCGTCCCCAGGTAGCTCTTGCCGGACATGGCCACCTTGCCGGTGCACCAGTCCGCCCGGATCTCAATGTTGTCCGTCAGGTTGGTAAAGGCCCGGCAGCGGCCGTTGAGCCAGTCGATGACCGCCTTGAATGCCGCCGTCTCCTCCGGGGAACCGCAGCAGTTGAATCCCTGGGATCCCCGGGTACCCAGGCCGCCGCAGAACACGGAGGCGTAGCCACGGGAGTTGAAGTAGCTGTACCAGTCACTGATGCAGTCCAACGGGATCTCCTCCGTTGGCGCGGTATCCGCATAGCCGACGGTGGCCCTGGGGTATCTGGGCTGGGGGAAGGATACTGTGGACGGGTCAAAGGTGATGTCCGACTCGGTGATGTGCTGCTGGGGATAGGGACTCACATCCCGGTCCACATCGTGGGGGACATACCAATCCTCATTACACTCCAGCATGTAGGGGTTGGCCACATAGATCGCGGGCACCCTCATCCCCTGAGTGGTTTCCAGTGGGCGGCGGATGTAGACTGCGATCAGATCCAGTCGGCCGTCCCCGTCTGTATCTACCGGCGTCTCCACATAGACCTTCTCAAACAGACACCTTTTATAATCAAAAACCGGCTGCGTCAGGCCGTCCTTCAGCACAATACCAGGTATATGTTGTTCCACAAGAACGTTCTCCTTTCCGAAGAGAGGCTTACTTATCCTGACTTTTCTTCAGGAAGCGCTTCCAAACCAACACCATGCCTGCGCCCAGAAGCAACATTACGATGAGGAAGGAAAAATAGTAGCGGTAGCCGGTGACGCCCGGATAGCCGTCGATCAGCACGCCCGCCAGCAGGGAACAGAAGATCTCCGGCAGATAACCTACGGTGGAGATAATGCCGGCCGCCGTTCCGGAATACCGCTCCGGGATCTTACCCTCGTCCATCATGGCCCAGGTCAGGGCATAGTTGACATTGTAGAAGAAATAGATTACCAGGAACAGGATCACAAACGGCAGAACCGAGGCCGTGGCCTGTGGCAGAAACAGGATGGCCACAGTGCCCACCGCCATGGCGATGAATGAGGTGAACAGCAGGGAGCTGGTACCCACCTTGTCGGCCAGGTAGCCGCCGCCCACGTTGGAAACAGGACACAGGAAACGCTTACAGGCCGCCAGAATCGCCCCGAAGGTGACGCTCATGCCCAGAATCGAGGTGCCGTAGGGGGTGAAGTAGTACAGGGACAGCGTAAAGACATAGTTGCAGAAGGTCACCAGGCCGATGATCCAGATGGCAGGCATTTTAAGCACCTTGCCCAGATCCCGGAAGGTAATACGCTCACTCTTCTCAATGGTGGACTCGTCCCGCATCTTCCAGAACACCAGCAGTCCGCTCAGCACTGTAAGAACAGAGTAGAAGATAATCACATAGCGCATGCCCATCTTGTCATCCATATTACTGGCGCTCAGACCAATCCGGAAGGCCACGACAGCCAGAGGCGCCATGACGGCGGCGGTCACGCCGCGGCCGCCCTCGAACCAGCCGAATGACTTACCCTTGTCTTCCGGGCTTGACAAGACGCGGACGGCTTTCACACAGGCGGGCCAGAACGCAAACAGGGAGGTGAAGCCCCAAAAGGCATACAGGCCCACCAGCATGGGGAAGGTCAGGGGGAGCAGGTGGAGGAAGCCGCCCAGTCCGGTTCCTACCAGCGACACCGTCAGCAGCAGGCGGATGCTGACCCGGTCTGCCAGGTAACCTCCGAACAAGTAGGAGATCATACCAAAGACGCCGAAGATGCTTCCGAAGACGCCCATCTGGGTGTTGGTCAGATGATAAACCTCCAAATAGGCGTCATAGTAGTCATACCGGAAGTAGGGCAGGCCGTAGATGATGGCACCGCCTGCGGCGATGAGCAGGATGGTAATGAAATTCCGCGCGGTCTTTTCGCCCATCCCAAGCTTCGAAAACAGTTTGGACATTTTTCATTCTCTCCTTATTGTTTTTTCAACTGGTATACCTCAGTATACTTCTCCCGAAGATAGTTGATGAAGTAGGTGGAGCGGAGGGGTTCCCCTGTGGCCCGTTTCACCAGCTCGCCCGGCGGATAGATCGCTCCGAAGCGGTGGATCCGCGTTGCCAGCCACTGATGGATCTCCCGGAAGCGCCCGGCAGCCAACAAATGGCGAAGGGGCCCCAGCTCCCGCTCCAGTGCGGCGGCAAATTGTGCGGCCATCAAATTGGAGGTAAGGTAACCGGGGAAATAGCCCATATAGCCCGCAGCCCATTGGATATCCTGAAGGACGCCCTCCCGGTCATTCCGGGGTGTGATTCCCAGATAATCGGTGTATTTCTGTCTCCACACCTGTGGCAGCTCCGCCACAGACAGCGTTCCGCGGATCAGATCCTTCTCCACCTCATAGCGTATGAGGATATGGAGAATATAGGTCAGCTCATCGGCATTGTTCCGGATCAACGTGGGACGGACCTGATTGACCGACTGAAAGAGCGTCTCCCGCTCGCCCACAGCCAGTGAGGGGCAGAGCTGCTGCATTCTTGGGAACAGATACTCCCAGAATCCGGCGCTCCGGCCAATGATGTTCTCATAAAGACGGGCCTCCGCCAGCTCGGTGGCAAAGGATGCCACTTCGCCCAGAAGCATCCCCAGCAGAGCCGGATCAATATCCTGTTCATAAAGGCCCATACCGCCTTCGTGCAGGGTGTTGAATAGACCGGAGCGGAAATCCTCCGCCTGATAGGATGTGATCACTCGGACATCGCCCGGTGAAGCTGCCAGGGTTGTTGGATGAGGTCCCTCGTCCAGACGGCCTGATGCAAAATCAAATCCGATTGTCTCCAATACATATTGCGAGAGGGCCCGCTGTTCCTCCAGCGGGAGGCGAAACCGCCCTTCCGCCGGTTCCCCACATGGCATTCCACGGGCCTGCAGTGTCTGAAACAGGTCGATCACAAAGTGTTTCAGCTCATCCGCCAGACGATCCATCTGCTGTACGGTAGTCCCTGGCTCATAGAAGCTCATGAGGGCGTCGTAAGGCTCCGCTTCGTACCCCCAATATCCGGCGAAAGCCCGGAAGGTATCCACAATCCGCTCCAGATAGGGAGCAAACCGCTGAAAGTCATTGGCTTCCCGTGCCTGTTCCCATACCTGCTCAGCCTTTGCAATGAGGGCAATGTATGCCTGATATTCCTCCTGCGGGATCTTATTGATATAAATGTAGTTGCTCTCTACCCTTCGAACCATTGCGGAAACTTGGGGTGGAGCGTCCTTCTGCCGGGAAAAATGATCGACCAGGCTCCGCAGCTCCGGCGAGCGAAACCGCTCATAGAGCTGCGCGCCTAGAAAGGACATCACCTCACTGCGATAGGTCAGCCCCTTCTCCGGCATGTAGGTCATCTTGTCCCAGTAAAGCGTGGAGTTAAGTGTATATTTCAGATATTCGATCTCACGGATCAGCCGCCGAAGCTGCTCCAGCTTTTGTGCATCGGAAGCGCAACGTCTCACGATCTCCCCTCCTCCTTGTTCGGTGCCGCCCGGTTGTATTTCCACAGACCGGCCATCAACAGCATGCAAGCCACCACATAAATACCGGAGGCAATATAATAGGCCGTGCGGTAGCCCTCCTGTTCCACAAACAGCACATTCCCGGTAAACCAACCGCTGAGAATACTGGCGAGCCCCGCCGCCAGATTGATCATAGAGGCAAAGGCCGGGCGGAGTTGGCGTGGTACCAGCTCCATGGACAAAGCACTGTCCACCGGCGAACTGAGGTTGATCAAGCCAGAACGCATAAACAGGGCGATGCCCACGACTGGAACCATAAATTGGCCAAACCGGTCGCCGTTGGCGATAAGAAGCATAAACGGAACGGAGAGCATCGCCACACCGCCCAGCGTCACAATCTGCCCAAACCGTCTGACCACCGCCGGGGTGAATAGCAGGAAGAGAACGATGGCCAGATAGGACAGGGAGACCAGCAGTGAAGATGTCGCCCGGTCAATGTGCAGATTTCGGTTGAGGAAAATCGAATAATAGGAAGTGAACAGTCCCATACCAAAAGAAATCAGCACCCAGTAGATCAGATAGATCACCGCATCCCGTTGGAGCAGAGCCTGCCGCATCTCCCGTAGCCGCTGCCGCCAGGGAACCTGCTCTGATATGGCGATGCAGTGGTCTTCCCGCTCTTCCCGGATAAGAAGCACGGGAATCAGTCCAACCAGCGCGAGCACTGCAACAAGCAGCAGCACATCCCGGTTCCCCTGTAGGTAGTGTTCCCGCAGCCCGGGCGCCATGGTGTCGACGTGTTCCGTCAGTGTTTTTGCCGCCTGATAGGTCACGCCCGCCCGCAGGGAAAACATCTTGACCGTCAGCACGCCGCCCAGATAAGTAGTAAGAAAATACCCCAGGTAACCCAGATAGTAGGCCCGCGTATACCAGTCAATATTGTTGCTCCGGTCGGTAAACACCGCCACATAAGGCGCCAGCATAATATAATGGAGCTGAATGCCTACCAGTGCAAGCAGAGTGGTCAGAAAGAATACAGACTCGGTCTGCATGAATACCGCGCTCAACAGGGCCGCCGCACAGGAGGCCGAACAGAACACCAAAAGCTTTTTATAGCCCGTCTTCGGAATCAGCAGCAGCATCAGAGCACTGATAAAGGTCGCATACCCATAAAACGCCCAAAAGGATGTCGCTACCGAACGCGCCATTTCCTGCATGTAATTGACATAGGTATCATAGATGATGCCGCTGACCAGATTGTTCAGCGCATAGCTGATGATAAACATGGTTATGTTCCAGATCTTTCTCCGCCCTGGGCTCGGCCGTTCCATATCGTCCCCCCTATTTATACCGGAACTGTGTAAAAAATGGGTGCAGCATATTGAGTGAAAACAGGTCGTCTGTCTGTTCTATCCCGGAAGACTCCGCTCCGCTCTCTCCGTGCACCGGGCGGGGAACAGGCGGCTCCTCGCCTTCCAGAATCTCCAACAGAGCCAGCAGGATCTTGGCCTCCCTTTTGGCTTTCTGTAGGTTGAATTTGTGGGCGCGTACTGTGGCAGTGCTGATTCCCATGATCTCACCGATCTCGTCCGTACTTTTCCCCTCATAGATGCAGGATAGCAGCGTCTTCTGCACCTCGGTCAGACCGTTGAGCGTCTTATCCAGCTCCAGCATGGGCCAGAATGTGCCGGAGTGGACTTCCTGCATATGCTCCCGTATCGCCCGCTCTGCCGTCACATCACGCCCGCGGCTGTGATAGATGACGCCTGTCTCAAAAGACGCGCCGCAGAAAATGCAGGTGTAAGTACCATCTCTATGGATGACGTATCCGCGGCGCAGTTCTTCCAGTGAGAGCTCCTTAAAGTCCCGCAGCTCGTTTCCACCTGCCCTCTTCAATTCAGTCATCATAGCCGCGCCTCCATTTACTAATCATTTTTATAAAACGTTTATTTTTTATTAAATGATAATGTCATATCGTTTATTTGTCAATATCCAACAACAGAGAATTCCATTTTCAGCAGTCCGCTGAATATTTTGCCCTTTTTTTGACGCACTTCCTTCTCTTTCGTCCCCAAACACTTGCAGTACAACGGAAAGCCCCTCTTCATATCCTTAGTCATAATAGACAATTTTTATCAGTCTATCTGAACGCTTTAGCCGGAGAGTTTGCGGACAGACTAAGCCCCCCGGAATCCCAATGGGATTCCGGGGGGCTCTTTTATTGCTCTTTGAATGGAACTGTGTTCAGCCCACGTGCTCGCCGAAGTTCATCAGCATCTGGGCCACCTCGGCGCGGGTCGCGGTGCCCTGGGGATCCAGGACGCCGTTCCCCTTGCCGGAGAGCACCTGCGCGTTGACCGCCCACGCCATGGCCTCCTGCGCCCAGTCGGAGATGCTGGCGGAGTCGCTGAACTCCCGCACGGCCATCCCGCCCTGGGTGGTGTCATAGCCCTTCGCCTGCGCGTAGCGGTACAGAATCGCCGCGAGCTGCTCCCGGGTCACGCTGTCCTCCGGTCCAAACGCGCCGGTGTCGTACCCCTTCACGATGCCGCGGGCCGCCGCCCAGTTCACCGCGTCGGCGTACCACGCGCCCGCCGCCACGTCGGGGAAGCCCGCCGCGCCGGGCGCCTCCGGCCGCTCCTCCAGGGTGTAGAGTACCTGGGCGATCATGCTCCGGGTCAGGTTCATGGCGGGGGCGAAGGTGGTGTCCGTGGTCCCCTCCATCATTCCCTTGTCGTACACATACGCCACGGCGTCATAGAACCAGTCGCCGCTCGTTACATCGGTGAAGGGCAGGCCCTCCGGCTCCGGCTCCACCGCCGTGAACACGGCCTCCACCGTGACCTTGGAGGCAGGCATTTTGAAGGTGTACTTGCCGTCGCCCTTGTCGGTGAGCTTGACGGAATCGCCGTTCTTGTCGGTGACGGTCAACTTGTCCAGCTCATACCCCTCGTCGGGCTTCACGGTGACAGTCACCGTGCTCCCCTTGGAGGCGCGGGTGGGGCTCACCTTCACGCTGCCGTTGTCCGTGTCCTCCACGCTCACCGTGTACCGGGTTGAGCCGGAGGAGGAGCTGCCGCCGTGGCTCTCCTCCTCCACGGTAAAGGTATTGCCGTCGCGGCTCAGGCTGTAGCCGGAGCCGGCGGTAATATTGTCCGAGTCGAACTTTTTTCCGTTGATGTCAATGCTAAAGGTGACCTCGCGGCTTACGGTGACCTTGCTGTCGACATCCTTCTCCAGCCTGATGGTCTGGCCGTCCTGCACGTCGTCCACGGCATCCTGAAGTGTCTCATAGTAGGTACCGTCAATCTCAGCCGCTGGGCTGACCTCCGCCTTCAAAGTGAAGGTGCTGAACCCGTGACGGGTGGTAAAGGTGGCGGTATTGCTTCCACTACTCTCCGTCACTGTCGCCTTGTAGAGATAAGTGCGTCCGTTGTCCTTGGCGTGCTCCACATAGAGGTTGTCTGTCCTAAACCCGCTGGGCAGGGGCACGCGCAGAGTGACGTTGGTAGTCACGTTCATCGGCTTGGGATCTTCCATAACGACCGCATTTTTCTCGCCGCCTTCAAGGATAATGGTTCCGTTTTTATCTACGTCCGCCGTTGTCGCCACGGTACGCACCATGGGGGTAATGTCCAGCTTCATTTCCTTGGTGCCATAACTCTCTACTGTAATGTCCAGATACGGCTGCACCACGATAGTGACGTTCTTATCCGTGACGGTAATATCCTCTTTCTTCAAGGCTTCCGTGCCCGCTTCCACGGTCACAGTATTGGTGTTTGCCTCGCCATTGGCCTCGCCGGTCAGTCCGGTGGCCTCAGTCTTAGCAACTGCCTGGGTCACACTCTCTCCAATACCATCAGCGGCCTTCACCTCAGGCTCGCCAGCCACAACCTCAGCCGCAGTCGTATTCTTGTCCTGGATGCCGTACATGCCGTCCTCCGCCACGGCGATCTTCCCCTCAGTCACATAGTCGGAGGGATCGAAGGAGAACCGGCCGCCGGAGATGAAGCTGGTCTTATTTTCGCTGTATACGGCCAGCGTACCGCTGTTTGTCGCCACAAATGTACCGCCAGTCACGTTCAGCTCGACCTTCTTCAGAGCATCGTCATCATTTTTCTCGGGGTTGCTTTGGTACAGCGCGGTATAGCCGGAAATGGTTCCGCCGGAGATATTGACCTTAAGAGGGAGCTTGGTAGTATGCTGCGTCACGGCAATGCCAGCGCCCACCGTGGTTGTGCCGCTGCCGTTGGGGGTAGTGGTTGTCGGTATCCCTTTGGCGGTGATAACTGCATCCCCGGAGAGGTTCAGTTTACCCGCGCGGATCTCAATGCCGGTCTCCCCGCCGGTCAGCCTTCCGCCCGTAATATTCAGCTCGCCGGACTGGGGGTGGTAGATGGCATAGCCGTCGGTACCGGTCAGCTCGCCGCCGTTGATGTTGATCACCGTGTTGTGTTTTGTGCCATTGCCCATGATGGCGGCGCTGCCTGTCTCGATGCGCGTCCCCTCATTGACCGTGAGGGTGGTGGGAGCACTCTCCTCGCCGGCTCCCATGATGGAAACGCCGATTGCACCGTATGTTTCGTCGTTGTCGTCGCCATTGGGCAGATCACGGAGCACTGTGCCCGCATCCAGGGTCAGTGTACCGCCGTCCGACACCTCAACGACCTTGTTGTAATAAGGAGATGCCAGAGTGCGCGGCTGATAGGTCTGGAACTCTACCGACGAAGTCGTTACCTTCGTTGCGCCGGTTACGTTGAGTGCGATCATATTCTGCGCGGTCTTTCCCTCACCGCGCATGTCAATGACTGTACCATTTTTCACCACGCCGGTTCCTGCTGTGAATTGGAGACCATATGCAACCCCAGACGTATCGCTGACAATCCGCAGGGTATGGCCGTCCAGGTCGAGCGTGATGCCTGCGCTGGTGGTCACCGGAGCGGTGGCCAGATCCTTGAGCACCGTCACGGTCTGGCCGTCCTGGGCTGCGCCGACGGCCTCAGCCAGAGTGCCATAATAGGTTCCATTCACGACAGCCGCGGCGTTACTCTCATTCAGCCTGTCCACGCCAAAGGTTCCGTCGCTGTTGGCGATCAGGCTGAAGCCCTTCGCCAGGTAGTCGCTCACATCGCTGGAGAACGTGCCGCCGGAGATCTCCATACGGCTCTCCTTCGTTTCATCGGATGTCCGCACCACCACAGAGTCCACACCCGCGCCGGTAGCCTTGATCACGGCGCTTCCGCTGATGGAAGCCTTGTCTCCCGAAGCAAGGGCTGGATATTTTGCGGCCTCATCATATACCACGCCGCTGCAAGGAATTGCGTTCTTATTGTCGCCTACCCAGCCGGCCGCCGTACCTGTTCCGGTAATCGTTCCGCCGGTAATCTCGGCGGTGCCCGCACGCATCAGCACGCCCACGCCGCCGTCGGCGTAAATATCCACATCGCCGGAGATGGTCAGCTTGCCGCTCTGGGGATGGTACACGCCGCAGGCAATGTAGCCGCTGGAGGTAATATGCCCGATCAGTGTGCCGCCGGTCAGGTTGATCTCGGTGCCGCCGGCATTTGTTGTTTCATTTACCGTACCGTTTCCGGCCACCACGGCATTGTTATCTGCCACGATCACGCCGCCGCTTACGTTCAATACAGCCTTGTTCCCATAGGCGCCGAGACCATACTCCTCCGAATTCACATATCCGCCCTTCACGGTGAGGCTGGAGCTAACCACCTCCCCATTCGGAGTCTGCTGGGCAAGCACATTGATTCCGTTGCCTTTTGTGGCGATAACCGTACCGCTCTCCAGCACCAGATTACCGCCGTTCTGCACCTGAACTGCATAGCCGCTCGATGCGCTCTCAATCTTGCCGGAAGCATAGGTCACGGTTTCATAGTCCGCGCTGACCACGGGGCCCTCAGCAGACGCCTTGCTGTCCCGGATCGTAAGATCGCCCTCCACAACAAGCGCCCAGCTATCCGCCTTTCCCGTCAGATTGTGACCATTCAAATCCAGAATGAGCGTTTTACCAGCAGATACCTTAACGTTCTCCGTGGTATCCCTGTTCAGTGTCACGACCTGTCCTTCACTCTCAGCGGCATCAATCGCCGCCTGGAGGGTGGCATAGTGCCGGCCGCCGGTCTCTGCAACGCTGTTGCTCTCGTCCAGCTCACCCACGATGAAGGTGCCGTCGGGGCCTTCGGTGATCTCCGTTCCCTCCACCACATACTCGCTCACATCGCTGGAGAAGGTGCCGCCAGCAATCTCTAATCCGCCAAGTGCCTCGTCTACATGAACTGCCTCTTTATCGTCAGATTGAGAGATAAAGCTACCGCCATAGATATGGACTAGCGCCTCCTCCTTATCTCCGCCATCGTTACTATTTCCAACAAATGCTGCAACTTTACTTATAGAAGTAAATTCACCACCATAAACATTACACTCTACCTCACCGGATTCTCCCGCAACGTACAGTGCATAGAACGCAGAACTACCATTGGAGTGCTTATCGCATGCCACGGTTTTAAACTCGCCGTCCCGCACTTCCGAATAGCCTGCCGATGTGGAAAAAGCCCCTTGTACACCAATAACAGTACCATTATAGAAATACAATTCCGGTTTGGCACTCTCTTCAGAATCCTGATGGCTTTGAATGGTATATCCCCAACTGCTACTATTACAGCTTGAGCAGGAACGGCAATCAAAAGTACCATCGTATATATAAGTCTTGCCTGCGTTATAAACCGCTGTCACTGCTCCGTTAAACGTTCCATCCTGAATCTTCAAAACACTATCAGGGCGATTTTTAATGGAAGCGCCACTTGCATCAACTGAGCCAGTATATGTACCGTTTTCGATAGTCAGTGTACCATAATTGTCAATCGCGCCATATCCGCCTGTCTTAGATGCAGACGCATCGATTGTGCCGTTCCCCGTTACCGTCAGGGTACCTTTGTTCACAATCGGCCTGCCCGTAAAGTCCGACGCCACGGTAATACTGTGGCCCTCCATGTCCAAGATAATATTCTTGTTTTCCGGAATGGTGATGATCTGCTCCGTCGTCATCCCGGCGATATCACCTGCCAGTGTAACCGTAGTTTCTTTACCATCTGATGCAGCTTCAATCGCCTGCTTCAGAGCGCTGTAGGCTCCGTTATCTGGCTCGGCAGGTTCTCCTACCGGCTCCGTTTCCTCTTCCACTGGGGCGACCGCTTCCTCGTCTAATCCTTCTGCTCCTACTTCCGGCCCAATAGCTAAGGCACTTGCAGGAAGAAAGGTTACTAACATACATATAGACAGTAATGCCGCCAATCCCTTTTTTGCCCGTTTCATGTTGTTCCTCCTTTTTTAAATTGCGCCCCGGCTCCACTGCTGTCAGTTGTTATTGTCTTTTGCATGCAAAAGACAGAAGTGTGCCGGCACACTTGGCATTCTTACTGTATCACATTGTCCCAATATTTTCAAGAGGGCACGTCCACGGAGTCCTCTTATGCGTTGTAGGGGTACAGTACATATTGAATAGTTGAAGTTGCGCACGGCAACTCGGCAAGAGGGTCCTATCCTTTATGGGAAAGGGTATAACACAGGATATGATGTGAGCGGAGCCATCATCCGGTCATATATCTACTTCTGGAAGGCCCTCCGGAGAGGAACATTGGAGTCTTTCGTCTGCTGGTTTGGTCGAAGAAAAGCGGGCCAAAACCACTGTTCAGACGGTTTTCCCCCACTTTCTTATTGTACCTTTCTATTTTGTCCTAAACACTGTATTTTGTAACGGACTGCTTTTCCATTTTACTGGTCTCTGGATTCTCCCCCCGGGGGCCAGGGGGATCTTTTCCAAGGGGGGGGCCACGCCTGGCGGCGGTGGTTCACCACCGGTTGGACCGCAGGCCGGAGCGACACCGGCTGTATTTCTGGAATAGCCATTGCCTCCAGTGTTTCCTCCGGTATCACCTGACTTGGATGGTACTATTCAGGGCGTAAAACAGCAATTTGCTTTTTCTGAAAGGTATACTTTTCCAGCAGATTTTTTACTCTGCCGTAATAAATATGCAGGAACTTATTGGAACCGCTGTCATGTAAACCGGGTAAGGCCTCCCTCAGAGCGTTTCACGTCCATGACTCAGGAAAGGGCTTTCGTAGTGCGGGTGGCCCACTTTTAGAAGTACTATTAGTATATTGCGCCCACAGCATCTTTTTGAGAACAGGTTGATAGAGGCCGCTGCGAGGAAAGCCTCAGACCGTTCTCTGCGGAAAGTGTCAAAATATATCCCAGTCCGTTGGGAGCCTCGATCTGTGGCCATTGCTCTGGTCCCCAGTGGTTCAGCGCTGTGACCGCTGTTTTAATCAGTCCGGAATGTGTCACCACCGTAGCGCTTTGACTTCCCTGAGCCAGGCAATCCCTCATCAAGCCTGCTACTGCCTCCAGAACCCTCCGGCGAAACGCCTTATATGTCTCTACATCAAGGATGGGGTGCCCTGCCAGCCAAGCCCGGAAAAAATGCATAAAGTCCTCCTGTGTACCAGGACGGTTTTCCAATGAGCCAAAACAGATCTCGCGGAACTCCGGGCGCAGGCCGTCCAGTACGATGTGCGGTCCGTACAGTTCCTGAAACGTCTCCCTGCAACGGGAAAGGTCGGAGCTGAAGTAGCGTCCTGTCCTAGGGTAGCGGATTACCTGCCGCAGCTCCCTCAGTTCCCGGCGCCCCCTTTCTGTGAGCGGTACGTCGCTCCACCCGCTGAACAGGCTTTTTTCGTTGCCCAGCGAGTAGCCATGGCGCACCAGAACCAGTTGAAATTCCATCAGGGCACACTCTCCTCCCGTTTCAGGGCTGGCAGTTCCACCGTCATCAGTGTCTGTGCCAGGCGCACTTCTCCGTTCCACTGGGCCTTCACCTGGTCCACCAGCAGATGAGGGTCCCCATACAGCGGCAGATGACTGAGTAGCAGCATGCCTGGCGCAGCCTTACACCCCAGTTGGGCCACGTCCGTACTGGTCATGTGGCCAGCACGGGCTCCATCCGCCCCGGCATACAGGCTGCACTCTGCGATCAGAAGATCGGCACCCTCTGCAAACTCTGCCAGTTTGGGCGTATAGGCGCCATCTGCCGTATACACCAGAGTGGACTGCCCACATTTTACTTTTACCGCAAGGCACTCCACCGGATGTGCTGTTTTGTGAAAGGTGCAGCAAAATGGCCCGATCTGCAGCTTATCATCTGCCCCAATAGTCTGCGCATAGGTATACGGCTCCATGGTCAAACGTTCAAAATACGGTTCGACCGGCAACCCATAAAAATGCAGTGGTTGCTGTGCAGCCCCAGTCTGCATTTGGATCAGCCTGCCATAGCTCAGTGCCCCCGCGTCGCTGCAGTGGTCGTAATGATAGTGGGACAGCAGCACATGGTGTAACTCCTGAAGAGGCAATGCGTTCTGCAGCATAGACGCCGCCCCGCTGCCGCAGTCCAGAAGTAGATGTTCTCCTTGGCAACTCAACAGATAAGCACTACAGGCTTCGTTTACCCGACAGCACCCCCCCCAGCAGCCGATTACCGTACACCGCATACACAGCCCTCCCCCGTTGAACATGAGCTTGCAATCAGCCGTTTTGTATAGTCGTCTTTCGGCGTACGGATCAACTGGCTCCCCTCTCCCTGCTCCACAATGCGGCCACGGTTAATCACAACGATAAAATCCGACATATAGTGGATCACGCCAATATCGTGAGAGATAAAGAGATATGCTGTAGAAAATTCCTTTTGAAGATCCTTCAGCAGATTCAGGATCTGCGCCTGAATGGACACATCCAGCGCGGACACACATTCATCGCAGATAATGACCTCGGGCGAGAGCAGCAATGCGCGGGCAATGGCAATGCGCTGGCATTGCCCGCCGCTGAGTTCCGAGGGATATTTGCCCAGGGTGGAATCCGGCAGTCCCACACGGTTGAGCATCTCCCGCACCGTTTCCCGGGCTTTATGCGGTTTAAAGCCGTCCACCAGGATCTTCATAGGCTCTACAAGGATTCTCTCCACAGTATAATAAGGGTTCATGGATTCTTTGGGATTTTGGAAAATATATTGCACATTGCGGCGAAAGCGCCGGTACTCCTTTTCTCCCAGTGAGCGGATATCCTGCCCTTTGTATCGCACGATTCCCGATGTAGGCTGCTGCAGATCGCCAAATATCTCTCCCAAAGTGGATTTTCCGCTTCCGCTTTCTCCTACCACGCCCAGAGTCTGTCCTGAGTACAGTGCCAGATCGATCCCCTGAAGCGCCTGAAACGTGTCCCTGCGTCTCAGCAGCATCTGTTGCTTGACGGGAAACCGCTTTTCCATGCCGATTGCCTCCAATACTGCCGTCATGCCCTGCACTCCTCCCATGCTTTGCTGCACCGCACAAAATGTCCATCTCTCCGGGAGCTCTTAACCGAGCCGCCGCACTCCTGCCGGCATGCACTGCAGCGGGGCTGGAACAGGCAGTGGCTGGTATCCCTTCCATGCTCCGGGACATAGCCTGGAATCTCATTGAGCCGGACGTTGCGGTCCTGGTCCAGCCGGGGGATCACAGACAGCAGCGCCTGTGTATAGGGGTGCTGCGGCTGTGAAAATACTTCGTTGCTTCCGCCCGACTCCACTATCTGTCCCGCATACATTACCGCCACCTTGTCGCAATACCGCCGAATCAGGTTCAGATCATGAGAAATCATAATGATCGCCACATGCTGCTGTTCGTTGATCGAGTGGAATAGTTCAATGACCTGCTGCTTTACAACGCAGTCCAGCGCGGTGGTGGGCTCATCCGCAATGATGACCTGAGGCTCGCACATCAGCGCCATGGCTATGTTTACCCTTTGGCGCATCCCGCCGGAGATTTGTGCGGGATAGCTCTCCATCACGCGGTTTACGTCGCGGATACCCACCCGGTCCAAAAGCGTTTTCGCCCGTTCCTGCGCAGCCTTTTTGGACGTCTGGAAATGGATGCGGTACCCATCCGTCAGTTGATTCTTGATTTTGATCAAGGGATGCAAATAAGCCACCGTGTTCTGCGGTACAAAACCGATTTTCTTGCCCAGAAATATACGCCGCTCCTTTTCCGGCAGGTTCAGCAGATCCTCCCCCAAAACCCGCAGATGTGTCACAGAGGCTGTCAGATCCTGCGGCAGTAGATGGAGGATCGCTTTTGCTGTGATTGTTTTTCCTGAGCCGGACTCGCCTGCAATTCCCAGACATTCCTGCCGTTTCAGACAGAGGCCCACATTTTTCACCAGAGCGTCTCCCTCAGCGCTGCGCACCGTAAGTCCCTCAATTTCCAAAACCGCATCATTCATGTTTTCGATCTCCTTTTCACCAGCCGGTCGTTCAGCCCATCCCCCAAAAGATTAAACCCCAACACCGTAATCAGGAGCACCACACCCGGGGCAATAGCAATATACGGATAGTTCAGAACAAACTGCCGTGCCTCGTTCAGCATCATGCCCCAACTGGGCGTCGGAGGCTGGATCCCCAATCCTAAAAAGGAAAGAGAGGACTCCAGAAGCACAGCACCGCCGATGCTGGAGCTGAATTGGGTAATCAGTCTGGGAAGCATATCCGGCAGCATATGAAACAACACAATATATCCTCCACTGCATCCATAGCTGTGCGCGGCCTTGATATATAGGCGCTGTTTATTCTCCAGCACCATGGAGTATACCAGCCTGGAAAATGTAGGAACCATAAAAAGCCCTATGGCCAACACAGCGCCCAAAATCCCCTTGCCCAAAACCGTGACCAGCATCATCGCAAGCAAAATACCAGGAAAGGACATCATGCCGTCAATAAACCGCATAATAACTGCGCGCACCGCGCCTTTGAGCATGGCCGCCGATGCGCCAATAATGCTGCCCGCCAGCGCGCCCACGGTGACCGAGCACACGCCTACCAGCAGAGCCCAGCGAGACGCCTCCATGATTCGGCTCAGGACATCGCGCCCAAATTGGTCGGTCCCTAAAAGGTGTGCCGCACTGGGCAGCGCAAACCGGTTCAGTGTATCCATCTTTTCTGGATCTGCAGGCATCCAGAAAAACGAAATGATACATATAGCTGCGATGCTGGCCGCCATGATAGCACCTGCCCAGAAAGATACGCTCTGTTTTTTCTTCATCCCTGTACGGTCTCCTCTCCGGTACGGATAGTGGGGTTGGCGGCCATAACCGCCAGATCCGTGACCAGCGATACCAAAACCACCATGGAGGTAATAAAGAGCACGATTCCCTGCAAAAGAATGATGTCCCGCTGCTCCACGGCAGTCAGCATCAGACGGCCAATGCCCGGCAGAGCAAAAATTGTCTCTACAATGACCGTTCCTCCCAATAGTTTTGCCAGCTGCATACCTGAGATGGTGATGGGGGCAATAATCGCCGAGCGCAGAGCATAATGCACAATGGCCCTAGCGGGAGGCAGGCCTTTCACATTTGCGCTCATCATAAAATCCTGTTGCAGGGCTGTCAGCATGGATGACCGCACAATGCGGATGAGAATTCCCAGTTCCCCGATAGCCAGCACCAGAGAAGGTAATGCGATGCATTTCAAAAACGCGCCGAAATTTTCACCGGGAGCGGTATACCCCGTGACCGGGAACCATCCCAAATAGGAGGAAAACAGCAGCATAAACAGCATAGCCAGCCAGAAAGAGGGCACCGCACCGCCAATCTGCATCACGGTACGCGACAGTAGATCCATAGGTGAACCCTTTTTCAGCGCGGCCAAGATTCCCAGAATAGCGGATACAACAAGTGCGGCTGCCATGGACAGCAGCGCAACGGAGAAAGTAACGGGAAGCCGCTGACAAATTAGCGTCCAAACATTTTCACCGTACAGATATGAAGTGCCCCAATTCCCGGTAAGTACCCCCTGAATCCAATGCATATACTGGACGTACCAAGGCCGGTCCAGCCCCATCGAGGCACGCAGGGCCTCAACCTTTTCCGGCGTGGCCTCAACCCCAAGAATCAACTGCGCGGGGTCACCGGGGATACATAATAGAACCACAAATGTAATAAGCGATACAACAAACAGCACGGCAATGGCGCTGAGTAGACGTCTGACCACCAGTTTCAGCATAGAGAACTATCCGTCCTTCCTGAGGTTACTCTCCCTTATCTAAGAAGTGCGTGCAACATCAAAATCCTTCAAAGCAGGCGGGCCCTGCATCCGGCAGGACCCGCCCCCTGTTCTTATTGTCCGAGAGATATATCTTTCAATTCATAAATATCGATGGGATACAACTGAAAACCGGTTACTGCGCTGTCTGTCACGTAAATGGTAATAGGGTCCTGAATATAATAGGCAGGCACATCCTGAGCCAGGATCTCTTGGACCCGCTGCACGATTTCTGTACGCTTGTCCTCATCGGTTTCGCTCTTATAATCTGCAAGCAGCTGATCCACTTCTTCATTGGAATAATTGAAGTAGTTCTCACTGCTGTCAGACTGATAACGTGCCAAGAGCACATACGGGTCCAGACGCCCCGTGTGTCCTACCACAGTCAGATCATAGTTTCTTCCGTTGTACACGTCCGACAGCCACGCCGCCCATTCCACGATAGTGATATTACAGGTGATTCCCACTTCTTTCAGCGAGTCAGCGATGACCTGCCCGGCGCTGACATATGCTGGATAACTCTTGGGCAGATACATTTCTAGCGTGAGACCGTCCTGATATCCCGCTTGAGACAGCAGTTCTTTGGCCTTTTCCGGATCGTAAGGGTATCGGTCATTCATATCCACATATTCTTTCAGAACTGTGGGGTAATGCGAACCGATCTTCTGACCATAGCCCCACCATACCGTGTCGATCAGCGCCTGCTTGTCCACCGCATAGTTGATAGCCTGACGCACCCGTACATCCGACAGCGCCTCGTTCTGCAAATTCATCGCCATCAGCTGAAGACCATTGGACGGCGTGGTGATTACATTGAACTGCGGGTCATTTTCAAAGGCAGCCACCTGATCGCCGCTGACCGAGATAATGTCCAGTTCTCCATTACGCAAAGATGCAATCTGCGCCGTTGCATCCGGCATCATCTTGAAGTTGATCGTATCCAGATTGACCGTGTCATAATAGTCCGGATTTTTTGCAAGCGTCAGGGATTGCTGAGGCACCCACTCTTGCAAACGATACGGGCCGGTGCCTACCGGTTGATTTTTCAACGTATCTGCGGCCTTGACATCCACAACGGCGGACCATGGATAGGCAAAATTGGAGAGTGCTGCCACATCTAGTGCTTCACAGGTTACTACCACAGTATCCGCATCCTGAACAGAAAACGTATAATTGGCATAGTCCGCAGCGCGGGGGCTTTCCTCTTCCTTCAGACGCTGGAATGAGGCTACTACGGCCTGTGCGTCACAGATGTCGCCGTTATGGAAGCGAACATCCGGCCGCAAGTGAAACGTCAGTGTCAGACCATCCTCCGATACCTCCCACTTCTGGGCCAGCCCTTCCCTCAGAGAACCATCTGTATTGACCCGAAGAAGCGTATCGTATAGATTATTGGTAATCTGAAATGTACTGGCAGCTGTTGTGCGCTGCGGATCCAAGCCATCTGGATCTACTGAGAGCGCCATACTCAACTCCCGTCCAGCAGACTGCGATTCCGCCGTTTGAGATGGCGGAGCGGGCGTCTGACCGACAGAATCCTTGCTGTTGGAAGTACCGCAACTTGCAAGAGACAGCGTCGCGGCAAACGTCAGTGCTGCGGCAAGCAATCGTTTCATCCTGTTCATTTTAAATTACTCCCTAAAAAGTATTGCGCATATTGCACAAATTAAGTATAGCAAAAATGTCATTTTGAATAAATCAAATGTATGAAAAAAACGAGTGCCTAATGTAATGGTTTATATAATCTAAGTAAAAAACGTGCTGAAATGATTTGACAACATCATTGGAGCAGTGGAATCCATTCCTCCAAATTAGCAGGAAAAAGCCGGGTCAAAGACAAGATCGTTTTCGTGAGAAAAGGCAATGTCCCGGATAGCGATATTGTTGACAATTAAAAGCGCAAGAAAAAAGCAAGAATTTGTTTGGAGAAAACCCGTAGATAATGTGCTAAACTATATTTAAATATAATCTGCAAAATGGAGGAAACCTCTGTGGGCACTATACATATTTCTCCTCACGAGCGTTTGAAAAAATACGCATTAAAAGATATAGACGAGCTTTATAATGATTTTCATATAAAGGAAGGCGGCTTAACCCAAGAACAAATAGAGCAGATGCGAAAACAGCATGGCAGCAATCATGTCGGCTATTCTTTACAAGCCCATTCTTTTTTTCAGCGTATAAAACGGGCGTTTATCAATCCCTTCAGTGTGATATTGTTTGTATTGGCTATTGTCTCTTTCATCACCGATGTCTGTTTGAAATCCAACTCCGGCAGAAACGGGACCAGTGTGGTCATCATTTTGTCTATGCTTATAATCAGTGGGATGGTACGGCTGATCCAGGAACGAAAAGCCGGCCATGCCGCGGATACTCTCATTCAGCAAATTAAAACGACCGTTTCCGTCTACCGACAGGGACAGCAGCTTGAAATTTCATCGGAGGAATTGGTAGTAGGAGACACTGTGTCGCTTTCAGCCGGTGAGCGGGTCCCCGCGGACCTGAGATTGATTGAAGCGCAAGACCTGTTTGTTTCGCAGGCCCTTTTAACCGGAGAGAGTAATGTATTAGAGAAAAATACAAATCGTCTGGCCTCTGCTACTCAAATTCCACTGGATCGCTTTTCCAATATAGCCTTCATGGGGAGCAGCGTAATCAGCGGAGAGGGAAAGGGTATCGTCTTGGCTGTGGGCGGCAGCACCGTATATGGAGGCTATCTCTCCGAACTCCAACGGAACAAGCACAGCTTTGATACAGGAGCAAATTCGATTGCCTGGGTTTTGATTCGCTTTATGGTGGCCTTGGTTCCGGTTGTATTTGTCGTTTCCGGCATCACCAAAGGCGACTGGCTGACCTCGTTTCTATTTTCTCTTTCCGTGGCTGTCGGCCTGACCCCGGAGCTCCTTCCCATGGTGATCAATGCTTGCCTTGCAAAAGGAAGCTCTGCCATGGGGGAAAAACAAACGATTGTAAAAAACATAAATGCGATGCAGAGCTTTGGCAGCATGGATGTCCTGTGTGTAGATAAGACGGGTACCCTAACCGGAGATGAAGTGATACTGGAATACTATCTTGATATTTTGGGGGAGGAAAGCAGGGAGGTATTGGACTGCGCCTACTTAAACAGCTTTTATCATACAGGCGTTGCAAACCATTTAGACCAGGCAATCCTGAAATGTTCCAGTATGCCTGGAAGGGAAAACCATTTTTTCTCGTTGGGCGAAACGATCCAAAAATTAGACGAGCTCCCTTTTGATTATGAACGTAAGTGCGTTAGTGTCCTCTTATCTGTTCCAGAAAAGGAAAACTATATTATTACAAAAGGCGATGTCGACAGCGTATATTCCCGCTGCCAGTATGTCCAACACAAGGGACAGACACTAAAGATAGATACCGCTGACTCTGGCGGCATCCATGCTATCGTTGACGAAATGACCGAAGATGGAATGAAAGTCCTGGCTGTGGCCTACAAACCTGTATCAAGCCAGAGCAGGCTTCAGATGGAGGATGAAGCGGAGCTTATCTTGCTGGGATATGTCGTGTTTTTTGACGCGCCCAAAAGCTCTGCCGCCAGTGCTTTGCAGAAATTGGAGCAGCTCCATGTCCAGGTAAAGGTACTGACTGGCGATCAAAAAAGTGTAACCCTTTCCATCTGCCGGAGGCTGGGAATCGAGACAGAACATATCTTAACCGGAGAAGAAATGGAGGAGCTGTCTGAGGATGAACAGCTTCTTGCCGTAGAAAAGACAACCGTTTTTTCCCAGCTTTCCCCCGGACAGAAATCTCAGATCATCCGTATGCTGCGCGAGAATGGTCATGCAGTCGGCTTTTTGGGTGATGGAATGAATGATCTAGCCGCCATGACAGCGGCAGATGTGGGGATTTCCGTAGACACGGCCACACAAGCCGCAAAAGAATCTGCGGATGTGATTTTGCTGAAGAAAGATTTGAATGTGCTGGAACAGGGTATTTTAGAGGGGCGGAAAGCATTTGCCAATATGTTAAAGTACATACGGATTACCGCGTCCTCCAATTTCGGCAATATCTTTTCGATTGTACTTGCCAGCGCCTTTTTACCCTTCCTGCCGATGACGGCGCTTCAACTTCTTTTGCTGAACCTCCTTTACGATATTCTGTGCATGACTTTGCCGTGGGATCGCGTCGATGCGGATGTCTATGAAAAACCAAGCGAGTGGTCAGGAAAAACATTGGGGCGCTTCATGCGCTTTTTCGGCCCGTTAAGCTCCCTGTTTGATCTGGCGACTTTTGCTTTTCTATACTTTATCCTGTGTCCAGCTTTACTGGGAGACAATTTTACAGAATTGTCCTCTGCGATGCAGAGTCAATTTGCAATTCTATTCCATACAGGATGGTTTTTAGAGTCTATGTGGACGCAAGTGCTTATTCTGCACCTGCTCCGCACAAAGCAGCTTTCTATTCTAAGGAGCAGGGCATCCGGGGTTGTATGGCTGGTCACCTCTGCCGGGCTTTTGATCCTTACTGCGATTGTCTATACCCCAGCGGCCCACCTGCTCGGCCTGGCTCCCCTTCCGCTTTGGTATTTTGGATTTCTGGCGGTCACCATTCTGGCCTATATGCTGCTGGTAACGGCCGCAAAACGGTGGTATATTCAGAAATACCATACATTGTTGTAAGGGAGGGGACTTGATGAAGAGAGTAAACTTTGTATCATTGGATTCCCTTACCTTACAGTGGTTTTGCAATACGCTCCAAACCCAGCATCCACAGACACAGGCAGCGAAGGAACTGTATGACGCATTGGAGGCGTTGTATGCAGGAAAATCCGACTCTCTCATGCTGGAGTTGGGAGAGGCAATCCCAGAAGCGGCCAGCACCTCTTTGGTTTGCGGAAATCTTCTGATTGATTCCAAAAGCCGCCGTGTTATCCGGGACGGCACAGAGATCCAGCTTACTCCCAAAGAGTTTGACATCCTCTATTTCTTGGCCCGGAATCGTGGAGAGGTGTTTACAAAAGAGCAGATCTATCAGGCGGTTTGGGCGGAGGAATACTATACTGCGGACAGTAATATTATGGCCTTTATACGCAAACTGAGAAAAAAGATAGAGCCAAACCCGGATGCGCCGGAATATATACTTACCATTTGGGGAATTGGATATAAATTTAATGATAAGCTCTGACAATCAGAAATTTAGATGTAAACAGAGCAATCGTATGAAAAAGGGTTTAAAAGTCATCGTTAAAATATGTAAGCAGTCACCAGATGGTGACTGCTTATTTTCTTGCCGAAAAGCAAGGGAATCGCAAGGATTTAGCCATAGGCTTAACAGTAAAAAACAGTTATACTTTGCCCTGTAAAAAAATTTGAGAATGGGGGCGACCCTATGGGGTATTGAAGTTTATGGGCCGGATCGGTCTTTCGGTTCTATTGGGATTCTTGATCGGATTAGAGCGCCAGATTACCGGCCATCCCGCCGGAATCCGTATCAATGTTCTGATTTCAATGGGGGCCTGCCTGTTCCTGATGTTTCCGCTCATGTCCGGCTCGGATGAGGTGTACCGGATTGCCAGTTACATTGTGTCCGGCGTTGGATTCCTGTGCAGCGGGGTGATTTTTAAGGAGGGCGGAACCGTCCGTGGGCTAAATACAGCAGCAACTCTTTGGTGTACGGCCGCTGTCGGTGTACTGTCCAGTTCCGGCAGCTGTCTTTTTGCGGTTGCCGCAGCGGTTATTCTGATTCTTTCAAATCTGCTGTTCCGGCCGCTGGCGGTAAAGATCAAGCCCATTACCTGCGGTGAAGAAACGGAACGAACCTACCGCATTTCTGTTACCTGTCAGGAAAATGCGGAAACAGAAATACGCGCGCTTCTGATCAACAGCAATTCGTGTAAAACATTGTATCTTACGAATTTGGAGAGCAGTGATGTAATTGGCGGCAAGGTAGAGATTCAGGCGGATTTTCTTTCCGTTGGTAAAGCAAAGGCTCAGATGGCCGAGGCGATTGTAAACCGACTTTTGACGCTCTCCAGCGTAGTCAGCGCCGGATGGGAATTGGTATAGGAGGGACAGATATGAAGTTTGAATTGCTCTTATCGCATTGGCTTAGAGTGACAAATATTATTTATGCGGCGCTGTCCTCCGGTGTTTTAGCGGCAGTTCTTGCCTTTCCAGAATTCCGCAGGATTCTCTTTCAAAGCTGGCTGGTTGTAACTGATGTGTTTCAGCTTTTTCTCATTATCCTGCTTTTTATACTGCTCTCTAAAATAGCCCAGTTGAACAGGATTGGAAATGGGTGGAGAAATGAAAAAAGGAAGGAGAAGAACCTATGAATCGCGCTTGCCTTTTCCTTGGCATTCTTTTTCTCGCTGCGGGTATTTACTTCTATTCCGGTAAGGCGGTTAATCATATTACAGCATGGAAGACAATGCCGGAGGAAGAAAAAAGAAAAATCCACATTCGTCCCCTTTGCCGAAATGTGGGGATGATGATCGCCACAAGCGGTATCATTTTTTTACTCAGCGGAGCATGGTACGCGTTTCGTAAAAGCGGGTTTTTATGGTGTATGGTCGGCTGGATGGTCCTATCCGGCGCGGATGTGTACTGGATCGGAAAATCCGGCCGGTACCAGAGTTCAGGAAAATAGCCGGCAGCGTTCCTTACGGTAAAGGAGGTGGTTTTATGGATGCTGTCCCTTCTCGAAGTAGATCGAGCAACCGCACCCGTAAGACTATGGATAGATTTTGGGGGTGGCTGATGCTCATTTAAAAAGTAAAGGAGGTATCAACCCCAATGTATCAAAAGGAAAAGAACCAAATCACGGTTCATAAAACGGCTGCGGATATGGTTCGCAGGGATGAGGCCAACAAAAAGCTGGCCTTTGCAGCAGGCAATAAAATCAAACCGGTTTTGAAGCAGCTTGATACTGCGCTGACCGGACTGGGTGATAAGGCGGTGATTTCCCATCGGATCGCTTTTGGGCGGAATAAAGTAACGCATGAAAAGAAAAAATCGCTTGTTGCAAGATTGGCAGGGGCGTTTATCAATCCATTTACCGCAATTTTGTTCTGCCTGGCAGTCGTATCTATTTTTACCGATATTGTTGTACCGATCCTTCAGCATGCACCGGAGGATGTGGCTCCGCTTACCATCATCATAATTTTGACGATGGTATTTATTTCCGGTACACTTCGGTTTGTCCAGGAATCCCGGTCGGGGAATGCCGCGGAGAAGCTGTTGGCGATGATTACCACCACTTGCACGGTTACAAGAAAGAACAACGGGAAGCAGGAGATCCCTCTGGAAGATTTGGTAGTCGGTGATATTATTCATCTCTCCGCTGGCGATATGGTTCCGGCGGATGTACGGGTGCTGGAGGCCAAAGACCTGTTTATCAGCCAGTCGGCCCTGACAGGGGAGAGCGATCCCATCGAAAAGATTCCGGTTGTCTGTGAGCAGGAATACGATTCCATCACAGATTACCCGAACATCGCCTTTATGGGAAGCAATGTCATCAGCGGGAGTGCAACGGCGGTCGTGGTAGCCGTAGGTGATGATACCCTTTTCGGCTCCATGGCGGTGTCTGTCGCGGGAGAAGCAGTGGAAACCAATTTTACGAAAGGCGTAAACGCAGTTTCCTGGGTCCTGATTCGCTTCATGCTGGTGATGGTACCGGTGGTATTCTTCATCAATGGTCTGACCAAGGGTGACTGGCTGGAAGCGTTTCTGTTCGCCATTTCCGTGGCAGTGGGCCTCACCCCTGAAATGCTGCCGATGATCGTCACCACCTGCCTTGCCAAAGGTGCGATGTCCATGTCAAAGAAAAAGACCATCGTGAAAAACTTAAATTCTATTCAGAACTTTGGGGCGATGGATGTACTCTGCACGGATAAAACCGGCACATTGACCCAGGACAAAGTGGTTCTGGAGTACCACATGGATGTGACCGGAAAGGAAGATATTCGTGTTTTAAGACATGCGTACCTGAATAGCTACTTCCAGACCGGATATAAAAATTTGATGGATATAGCGATTATTGAGCGGACAGAGGAGGAAGAAGCGGCCAATCCCCAGTTGGCCGATCTCTCCGCAGTTTACCACAAGGTAGACGAGATTCCGTTTGACTTCACCAGGCGCCGCCTTTCAACGGTTGTAGAGGATACCAGCGGGAAACGGCAAATGATTACCAAGGGTGCCATAGAAGAAATGCTCTCCATCTGTTCTCATGCGGAATATCAGGGAGAGGTGCAGCCACTTACCGATCAAATTCGGCAGGCGATTCTGAAAACAGTAGCCGATTTGAATGAGGACGGGATGCGCGTAATCGCCATTGCGCAAAAACGGGCGCTTCCTGCCGCTGATACATACAGCGTCAAGGACGAGTGCGATATGGTTCTGATGGGATACCTTGCATTTCTTGATCCGCCCAAGGAATCCACCGCGGAGGCGATTCGGGCATTGAAAGCCCATGGCGTCACCACAAAAATCCTCACCGGAGATAACGACCGTGTGACCCGCTGTATCTGCAAGCAGGTGGGCCTCAAGGTAAGCAATCTTCTGCTCGGCTCCGATGTGGAACGCATGAGCGATGACGAGCTGATCCAGGTGGCAGAATCTACGGATGTATTTGCCAAGCTCTCGCCGGATCAGAAGGCACGTGTTGTGACGGCCCTGCGGAGCGGCGGCCATACCGTAGGCTTTATGGGGGATGGCATCAATGACGCTGCGGCGATGAAATCGGCGGATATTGGCATTTCCGTGGACACTGCAGTAGATATTGCAAAAGAGTCGGCGGACATTATCCTGCTGGAAAAAGACCTGATGGTACTGGAGCAGGGTATCATTGAGGGCCGCAAAACCTATGCCAATATGATTAAGTATATCAAAATGACGGCCTCCTCCAACTTTGGAAATATGTTTTCGGTATTGGCAGCCTCGGCACTCCTTCCCTTCCTGCCGATGGAGAGCGTCCATCTAATCTTGCTGAACCTCATCTATGATCTGAGCTGTACCGCCATCCCTTGGGACAACGTGGATGAGGAATTTATCGCTGTTCCACGCAAGTGGGAAGCATCCAGCATTGGGAATTTTATGATCTGGATCGGGCCTACGAGTTCTATCTTCGACTGGACAACATACGCCTTTCTGTACTTCGTTTTCTGCCCGATATTCGTTTCCGGCGGCGTGCTTTATAATGACCTGTCTGCTCATTACAGAGGAGCGGAACTGGCACAAATGCAGACTACTTATGCGGCCATGTTCCATGCCGGGTGGTTTGTGGAATCCATGTGGAGCCAGACGCTGGTGATCCACATGATCCGAACCCCGAAACTGCCGTTTATCCAGAGCCGCGCCTCGGCCCCGGTGACGTTGCTGACCTTTACCGGCATCGCGGTACTGACGGTCATCCCCTTTACCGCATTGGGAAAAATGCTCGGATTTGTCGCCCTCCCCGCAGCTTATTTTGCTTACCTGATCCCCTGCATTTTGTTGTATATGGTGTTGGCGACCAGTATTAAGAAAGCCTATGTGCGTCATTTTGGGGAGCTGCTGTAACAGGAAGGGAGTGTGCATGATATGACAATCAATTGGAACACAATATGGATGAATTTGTTCGGAAGAACGGAGCTGTTCGGAATCAATATGGGGTTTTGGGCAGCGATAACCGTGACGGGACTTATTGTGATCCTGATGAATGTGGTCTTTTGGACACGGAAAAGATTTCATTCATACGGAGACAGTTTATAGCTATTGAACCCCCTGGAGAGCTCCTTCCTGATCCACAAGGCCATGCGCTTTGACAGCAAGGGCGGGAGAATCCCGGATGTGATTTCCGATAACTATGAAAAGCTGGCACCCTCCGCAGACACCCGGCTGCGGGTCAACCGTAGCGGGATCCAGCAAAAAATCATTATGAAATTCTTGCACATATAACGTAAAACAAGAAGCCCGTTGCAGAATAAAACGGTTCTGCAACGGGCTCCTTTTCACACCAAAATGAAAAAATGCTATAAAGTTGTGGGCAAATATTTAAAGGAAGGGTAAAAGGGGCAGCAACGCAGGCCCTGGGGCAAGTGACGGGCCACCTCCTCCCGTCACGCCGCCTCGAACTGGCTGCGGTAGAGGGAGGCGTAAAAGCCGTTCCGGGCCATCAGTTCCCTGTGGGTGCCCCGCTCCACGATGTCGCCGTCCCGCACCACCAGGATCAGATCCGCGCTGCGGATGGTGGACAGGCGGTGGGCGATGACAAAGCTGGTCTTGCCCTCCATTAAACGTGCCATGGCCTTCTGGATCTCCACCTCGGTTCGGGTATCCACGCTGGAGGTGGCCTCGTCCAACACCAGGATGGCCGGGTCGGTGAGCATGGCCCGGGCGATGGTCAGAAGCTGCATCTGTCCCTGGGACACGCCGGTGGTCTCCCCGGAAAGCGGGGTGTCGTACCCCTGGGGCAGGGTGCGGATGAAGTGGTCGCAGCAGGCCGCCCGGGCCGCCGCCACGATCTCCTCCCGGGTGGCGTCCCGCCGGCCGTAGGCGATGTTCTCCGCGATGGTGCCCTCAAAGAGCCAGGCGTCCTGGAGCACCATGCCGATGCGCCGCCGCAGCTCCCCCCGGGGCAGGGCGGTGATGTCCTGTCCGTCGATGGAGATGGAGCCGCCGTCCAGCTCATAGAAGCGCATCAGCAGGTTGACCAGGGTGGTCTTGCCGCCGCCGGTGGGGCCCACGATGGCCACCATCTCGTTGGGGCGCACCTCCAGATTCAGATCGTGGATCAGGGTGCGCTCCGGGGTGTAGCCGAAGCGCACGTGGCGAAACTCCACGTGGCCCTGCGTGATCACGGAGGCATCCCCCGCCGCATCGGGCCGCTCCTCCTCCTCGTCCAGCAGGGCGAACACCCGCTCGGCCCCCGCGATGGCGGCCTGGAGGGAGGTGATGACGTAGGAGGCCTCGGTCACCGGCTCGGCGATCTGGTTGACATACTGCAAAAAGGCCTGCACAGTGCCCAGGGTGATAGCCCCGCCCAGGGCCATGCCGCCGCCCAGGACGGCGGTGGCGATGAAGCCGAGCTGGCCCAGCACGCGGATGGCGGGATAGATGGCGTAGTCGGCGAACTGGGCCCGGCGCTGGGCGCGGAACTGGGCCTCGTTGAGGGCCTCCGCCTCCTCCAGCATGGCCGCCTGCCGGTTGAACACCTTGACCACCCGGTTGCCCGCGTACAGCTCCTCCACCTTGCCGGTCAGCGCCCCCATGGCCGCCATATTGCCGCCGTAGGCCCGCTGGGCCAGGGCGGAGACGTAGCCGGTGGCCGTCATGCTGAGGGCCAGGGAGACCAGCACCACCAGAAAGAGCCTGGGACTGAGCATCACCATGGCCGCCGCAGCCAGAGCAATGGTAAACACTGATGACACCAGCTGCATCAGTCCCACCTGCATCACGGAGGACACCTTTTCCAGATCGTTAGTGACCCGGCTCATGATGTCGCCGGTCTTGTGTCCGTCAAAGTAGCGCAGGGGCAGACGGTTGAGCTTGGCGCTGACGTCCTGGCGCAGGGAGAGGGTCAGCTCCTCCCCCACGGTGGCGATGATATACTGCTGCACATAGGACATCAGGCTGCTGAACAGCGCCGCGGCGGCCACCAGCAGCACGGGCAGCCCCAGGGCTCCGGCGGCGGTCTCCACCACGCCGGCGGAGCCGTCAAAGGCCCGGATGGCGTCCACCAGCCGGTCGATGCCCATTCCAACCGCCAGGGGAATGGCGGTGAAGGAGGCGGAGCTGAGCAGCGCCGCCCCGGCCACCAGCAGCAGCTTCCACCACTGGCGGGCCATCCGGCCCAGCAGCCGCCAGGCGGTGGCCCTGGTGTTGCGGGGGATGTCCTCATGGGAGAGCTCCCGCTTTTCGGTTTTCTTTCTGCGTGCCATACTCACGCCCCCTCTCTCTGCATCTGACTGTCCGCGATGGCCCGGTAGACCGGGCAGGTCTCCAGCAACTCCCCGTGGGTGCCGGCGCCCACCAGCCGCCCCTCGTCCAGCACCAGAATCAGGTCGGCGTCCAGGATGGTGCTCACTCGCTGGGCCACGATGAGCTTGGCGGGGCGCACCACCTGCTCCCGCAGGGCGCGGCGGAGGGCGGCGTCGGTCTTCACGTCCAGGGCGGAAAAGCTGTCGTCAAAGAGGAGCACCCCGGCATCCTTCACCAGCGCCCGGGCGATGGACAGCCGCTGCCGCTGACCGCCGGAGAAGTTGGTGCCCCCCTGGGCCACCGGGGCATCCAGCCCTAAAGGGAGCCGCTCCACAAAGTCGGCGGCCTGGGCAATGCCCAGGGCCCGCCACAGCGCCTCATCCGTAGCGTCCGGCCGACCCATGCGCAGATTCTCCGCGATGGTGCCGCTGAACAGGAACGCCTTCTGGGGGACGCAGCCGATGCGCTCCCGCAGCTCCTGCTGGGTGAGGGTACGCACATCGACGCCGCCCATGCGGATGGCCCCCTCCCCCACATCGTGAAGCCGCAGCAGCAGATCGGCCAGGGTGCTCTTGCCCGAGCCGGTGCTGCCGATCACGGCGGCGGTCTGGCCTGGATACAGGGTGAAGGAGATATCCCGGAGCACAGGCTCCTCCGCCCCTGGGTAAGAGAAGCTCACGTGGTCAAACTCCACCGCCGGGCGGCCGGGCCCGGCCACAGCGGCGGAAGCGGCCCCGTCCTCCACGTCGGGCCGGGTATCCAGCAGGGCGGTGAGGCGTGCCAGGCAGGCCCTGGCCTTGGGCAGCGTGGTGAGCACCGACACCGCCATGAGCAGGTAACCCATGGTCAGGATGGAGTACTCGGTGACGGCGGTGATCTGCCCCACCTCCATGCCGCCGCCCAGGGTGAGCACGCCGCCCGCCCACAGCACCACGGCCATGAGGGCGCCCATGAGCATCCACACCACCGGAATAGCCACGGCAAAGAGCCGGTTCAGGCGGATCATGTTGTCGGCGTAGGAGCGGTAGGCGTCGCCGGAGCGGGCCTCCTCATAGGCCTCATTGCCGAAGGCCCGGATCACCCGCACGCCGGTGACCGCCTCCCGCACCACACGGTTGATGCGGTCCAGGCGCACCTGGATGCTGCGGGAGAGGGCGTTGGACTTTCGGAGCACCACGGCGGCCACCGCCGCCAGCGCCGCCATAAAGCCCACCTGTATGACGGCCATGACCGGGGTGACCATGGCCGTCATCACGATGGACGCGCCTACAATGAGGGGAGCGGGCACCACCATCTGGAGCACCATCCCCATGGTCTGCTGCAGGTTGGTGATGTCGGAGGTGGTGCGGGTGATCATAGATGAAACGCCCACCTCGTCGAACTGGTGGAGGGAGAGCTCCTGGCTCTTGCGCAGGAGCAGGGAGCGCATTTCAAAGCCAAAGCGGGCGCCCAGGTCGGCGGTCACCCAGCTCCCGGCGGCGGCCACCGCCGCCGACAGCAGGGCCACGGCCAGCATCTGCCCGCCCGTGCGGAGAATGGCGTCCATATCCCCAGGCAAAATGCCCAGGTCCACCACGTTGGCAATCAGGGCCGGGATGAGCAGCGTGCCCACCACCTGGCCCAGCAGAAGGAGCAGGGCCAGCGCCGCCATACCCCGGTGCCGCTTGTAAAAGGATCGCAGGTATTTCATGAGGGCCTCCTTTGCCGTCTTGCTTTTTTTACCGGCAAGAGGTATCATAAACCTTAGAGCGACTTCAATGTCAAGAAAAAATTAAGAGAACCGGAGGCCCGCCATGAATCAGAAAAAGCAGCTCTCCATCCTGGAGTTCTCCCGCCTGACGGGCATCAGCCGGGACAACCTGCGCTTCTACGACCGCATCGGCCTGCTCTGCCCGGAGCAGCGTGGTGAGAACAACTACCGCTATTACGCGCGCAGTCAGCTCAACTCCGCCTACCTCATCAGCTCCCTCCGCCTGCTGGAGGTGGGGCTGGAGGACATCCGGCGCTACTCCGCCGGCCGCACACCGGAGCGGATGCTTGCCTTCTTCGCTCAACAGGAGGAGCGCATCCAGGCCGAGATCGCCCGCCTGCGGGAGACCAGCGAGATCATGAAGCTGCGCGCCTCCTTGGCCCAGGAGGCCCTGGCCCACGCGGAAGGCGCTTATCTGCTGGAGGAGCGGCCCCGGGAACGCATCTTTTTGTGTCCCCCCGCCCCGGACGGCCTCAGCGGCGAGGAGAGCGAAATCTTTGCCTACGAGTATGCCGCCGGGAAGGGCGTCCATCTGGGCCACCCGGCCGGAGTACTCATCACACCGGACAGCACCGCCAGTGGAGAGCCCGTTTGGCGCTACCGCCTCTATTTTAAAACCGGCGGCCGACGGGGTAACGCCTGGAAGCCGGCTGGGCGGTACGCCGTCGCCTATGGACGAAGCATTCCAGACGATTTCGAGCGGGCTTGGGCAGGACTCCACGCCTTTCTGGCGAGCCGGAGCCTGCGCCCCACCGGCAGCGCCTACGGAGAGCTGCTGCTGGACGAGCTCTCCGTCCAGGATACGGGGGACTATTTCGGACGGTTGGAGGTCCCGGTGACGGTTGATTCCTGTTTGGAAAGAGGAATCTAACTTTTTTTGTGAAGACCCCCCATAAATCTTGTGTTTTCCGGCCATTCCTCTCCGTCTGTACCCTTGACGGAGTATCGCAGGTCTGCTATGATAATGGATTGGAAAAGACAGATTTCGCCTGGTCCCGCCGGGCTTTCCCGCACTGGCGCCAGGCCCCGTTTCAAAGGAGAATGCCATATGTATTGTACCCGCAAGCTGACAGAGCAGGTCTGGTGGGTGGGCGGAAGCGACCGCCGGCTGGCCCTGTTCGAGAACCTCTTTCCCATCACCCGCGGCGTCTCTTACAACTCCTATTTGATCCTGGACGAGCAGACCGCCGTGGTGGACACCGTGGACTCCTCCATCTCCCGCCAGTTCCTGGAGAACGTGCTCCACACCCTGGACGGCCGCCCGCTGGACTACCTGGTGATCAACCACATGGAGCCCGACCACTGCGCCAGCATTGAGACGCTGCTGCTCCGCTTCCCCACTCTCAAACTGGTGGGCAACGCCAAGACCTTCGCCTTTATGGGGCAATTCTACGATTTCCCCCTGGACGGGCGCACCGTCACCGTCAAGGAGGGGGATACCCTCTCCCTGGGCGGGCATACCCTCCACTTCCATATGACTCCCATGGTCCACTGGCCGGAGGTCATGATGACCTATGAGTCCAGCGAGAAGCTTCTCTTCTCCGCCGACGCTTTCGGCTCCTTCGGCGCCACGGGCGGCAATCTGTTTAACGACGAGCTGAACTTCGACCGGGACTGGCTGGACGACGCCCGCCGCTATTACGGCAATATCGTGGGCAAGTACGGCCTCCAGGTGCAGGCCGCGCTGAAGAAGCTCTCCGGACTGGACATTGCCATGATCTGCCCCCTCCACGGCCCCATCTGGCGCAGCAATCTGGACTACCTTCTGGACAAGTACGACAAGTGGAGCCGCTACGAGCCGGAGGAGCGGGCCGTTGCGGTGCTGTACGCCTCCATGTACGGCGACACCGAGAACGCTGTCAACCTTCTGGCTGCGGGTCTGGCTGACGGCGGGGTAAAGAACATCGCCATGCACGACATTTCCTCCACCCATGTCTCCACCCTTATCTCCGAGGTCTTCCGGTGCAGCCACCTGGTGCTGGCCGCCCCCACCTATAACAACGGGGTCTATCCCGCCATGGCCACCTTCCTCCATGACATGAAGGCCCTTGGCCTGCAAAACCGCACGGTGGCCTTGGTGGAGAACGGCTCCTGGGCTCCGGTCAGCGGCAAGCTGATGCGTGAGATGCTGGGTGAGCTGAAGGGTTTCCAGGTGCTTGAGCCCGTGGTCTCCCTCAAGTCCGCCCTCAAGGACAGCTCTCTGGAATCGCTCTTCCAGCTCAGAGACCGTATTCTGGACTCTCTCAACGGGTAAGTCAAGCAGACAAAATGCGGCCCATCGGTCAATGACCGACGGGCCGCGTTCGTTTTTCAGCCGGGCCGCTCCGTAGCCGGAATCCAGTCCTCCAGAGACAGAAGCCGGCTCCCCACCAGTTCCTCAAACTCCGCCGCAAAGGTGTCCTGATCCACCTCCGCGTCGTCCACCAGATAGGTGAATACCTCCGTGCCATCCTCCTGCGTATCCTGGTGTACCGCCAGGGAGGCGCACTCCTCCGTCTCCCCATCGGGCAGATAGCGGAACACCGTGTAGAGGTGGGAATACCGATTGGGCCCGGTGCCCGTGTCATACTGCCGTACCATGGCGCCGTCCTCCAGGGGGTAGTCCCGGCAGCTCAGCTCCATGATGTCGTACTGCCAGCAGCTCAGCTCCCCGTCCCCATAGTGGAACACGGCGTTGAACTGGTGGGGCTGAGCCACCATCTGCACCACCAGCTCCGCCCCGCCGTCCCCGTCCAGATCCAGCAGCACATACTCCAGCTCCTCCGCCGGGGGCAGGGTGACCTGGTGCAGCTCCAGCCCCTCCGGCGGGCGATCCAGCGCCCCCGGCTCCCCTGCCAGCAGGGCCCGGTAGTCCGCCAGGGCCTCGGCCGACACAGGCGCGGGGGACAACGGAGGCGAAACGGGCATGGAGTTGGCGGGTTCTTTCAGAGCTTCCAGGGGGGCGGGCGCGGGGCTGCCGGACGGTGCCGGCGGCTCTCCGCCTCCCGCGCAGGCGGTAAGGGCAACGGCCAGCAGACAGGCCAGCCCCGTTATGGACGTGTGGTTCACAGCGGTATTCCTCCTTCGGGCCGTTATGCCGTCATGATAACACCCCCACAGCCCGAAGGGAAACCCCTACGCGGTTTCAAATGGTGAAAATTTGGTAACAGGTCCTCAGAAGCCCGGGGCGGAGGCCAGCCGGAGCAGCCGCTTCCGCAGACAGGCGGTCAGCTCCACCTTTTTGGTGCCAACCTCGTCGAAGGCGATCACCGCCACCGCGCCGGAGCGGCTCACCACCATGCCGGGCCCGAAGGCCCGGTGCACCACCGCCGTGCCGGGCAGGTAGTCCTTCTCCCACGCCGCCACCGCGGCGGCGTCAGGCTCCGCCGGGGCCTTGCCCGGAGTCCTGGGCCTCTGGGACGCCCACTCCGGCGTGCCCAGAAACTGCCCCACGAAGGAGGCCGGGGGCGACGGCTCGCCAAAGCGGTTGTCACAGGTGAGCAGAACAAGCTGCCGCCGGGCCCGGGTGGCCCCCACGTAGAAGAGCCGCCGCTCCTCCTCCAGGGCCACCCGCTCCTCGTCGGACAGGTCGTTCCCCTTCCGGGGATTCACCGATGGGAAAATGCCGTCCACCGCGTCGATGAGGAACACCCGGTCGTACTCCAGGCCCTTGCTGGCGTGGATGGTGGAGAGCACAAAGGGGCAGGCCGGGTCTCCACCCCCCGACTCTACCGTGTCCCGCAGCGCCTCCAGGCGGCGGAGAAAGCCCTCCACCCCCGGCTCCTGCCGGGCCAGGGCCAGCAGCAGCTCCACCCGGCTCTTGTCGCCCCCCTGGCTGGACAGGTAGTCCCCATAGCCCATGTATTTGACGATGCGCTGAAGGGCGGCAAAGCTGGAGAGCTGGGGCAGCTTGGACAGGTGGGTGCGCAGGGCCTTGAGCCGCCCCGTCTGCCAGGGCTCGAAGCCGCCCCCGTCGATGAGGGCGTCCAGCACCGGCGCCCCCTCCGGCCACCGGCGCAGCTTCTCCTGGAGGACGCTCCGCTTGACGCGCACCTCCAGCTTGTAGTAAATCCGCAAAAACCGCTCCCGATCCGTGCCATCTAAGGCAAAGCAGAGCACATCGGTGAGATCCCGCACCGCCGGGCTGGTGAAGAAGAAGCTCTCCCGCTGGCGGCAGGCGTAGGGGACGCCCCGGCGCTCCAGCAGGTCGATGAGGGGCAGGGCGCTGTCGTTGTTGCGGTAGAGCACGGCGGTGGACACCGTGCAGTCCGCCGCCGCCTGGGCCAGATAGTGGGCCTGCTGCCCGAAGTCGTTGAGATTCACGTGGCGCACCGGCTCCCCCTGGGGACGGCTGGCCCGCATGTGCTTGGGGTGGCGGCTGCCGTTGCGCTGGATGAAGGCGTCCGCCTTCTCCACGATGGCCCCGGCGGAGCGGTAGTTGGTCTCCATCAGCAGCACCTCCCCCTCCGGGTAGATCTGCCGGAACTCCATCAGCGCCTGGGGCCAGGCCGCCCGGAAGCCGTAGATGCTCTGATCCTCGTCCCCCACCATGAACAGGTTGCGGCTCCGGGCGGCCAGCAGGCGGAGGATGGCGTGCTGGATTTTGGAGGTGTCCTGGGCCTCGTCCACGCAGAGGTAGGGGTATTTGCTCTGGAAGTGGGCCAGGATATCGGGATACCGGCGGAGAATCCGCAGGGCAAAGACCATCTGATCGTCGTAGTCCATGCGGCGGTTGCGCTCCAGGTACTCCCGGTAGCCGAAGTAGACGGCGGGGAAATCCACCCCATCCATCTCAATGGCCCGCACCTCCTCGTCCCGCAGCATCCCGTTCTTGCAGCAGGTGATGCGGGTGCGCACCTCCTTCACCTCCTGCTCCCCCGGCCACTCGGCCCCGTGGGACTGCATCAGCCAGCGCACCAGGGCGTTCAGCTCCCCCTCGTTCGTCCACAGGGCGAAGGGCTCCGCCCCCTTGGCCCAGGCGTAGTAGGAGATGATGGACTGGCAGATGCCGTTGATGGTGCGGAAGGCCAGCGCGCCGGCGTGCTCCTCCCCAAAGAGGGCGGCAAAGCGCCGCTTCATGTCCCCGGCGGCGGCCACGGTGTAGGTGACGGTGAGGATGCGCCCCGGCTCCACCCCCAGGCAGTGGATGAGATAGCCCAGCCGGGTCACCAGGGTGGTGGTCTTGCCGCTGCCCGGCACCGCCAGCAGCAGGGTGGGCCCCTCGGCCCGGAGGATGGCCGCCTCCTGCTGGGGATCGGGGGTGAGGGCGTATCTGGCTTTGAATTCGGGGTAGGTCATGGTGTGTCCTCTCTTTCCGTGCGTACTGTTCAGAGTACCCCAGCCCCGGCGGAAAGTCAAGCGGCAGTTACGGCATGGTCTGGGGCGTGCTATACTGGGTAAAAAGGAGGAATGTCCCATGCCCGCCAACACCCCCCGTCTGGAGACCGAACGCCTGGTGCTCCGCCGGTTTACCCCGGCGGATGTGGAGCCGCTGTTTTCCCTGATGCGCGACCGGGAGGTTAACACCTTCCTGCCTTGGTTCCCGCTGGAGACCGAGGCGGACGCCGCCAGATATCTGGAGGAGCACTACCTGGACTACTACCGCCGCCCCTCCGGCTGCCGCTACGCCGTCTGCCTGCGGGAGAACGACAGCCCCATCGGCTACCTCCATGTGGACGACGGGGAGAGCCATGATCTGGGCTACGCCCTGGCCCGGCCATCCTGGGGCCGCGGCTACATGACCGAGGCCGCCGCCGCGGTGGTGGAGCATCTGCACGCCGACGGCCTGCCCTTCCTCACGGCCACCCACGACGCGGACAATCCCAAGAGCGGGGCGGTCATGGAGCGCATCGGCATGACCTACCGCTACTCCTACGAGGAGCTGTGGCAGCCGAAAAACCGGCTGGTCATCTTCCGTATGTACCAGATGGATTTGAATGGCACGTGGCCCACCTACCGGGCCTACTGGGACTGCTGGCCCCGCCACTGGGTCTGAAATCCGCCCTTGCAATTTGCGGAAAGGCGTGCTATAGTTGCCACAGAAAAGTCTGCACAACTGAATGCTGGGGGGCCGGATGGAATCCGGCTGAGAGTTAGGCTGTTCTGCCTATGACCCATGGAACCTGTTGGGTAATGCCATCGTAGGGAGCGCGGTTCACGCCGTTTTGCCGTTTTTTGCAAAGTCGCTCAGCGAAGGCTGTGCGGCTTTTACTTTTGCCTAAAACGGAGGTATCTGCAAGAATGAGACGAGAACCCTGGAAACTCAAGGACGTGGTCATGATGGCCATACTGGGTGTGCTGTTCGCGGTGGTCTACATGGCCGTGTTTTACGGCGGCACCGCCATTTCGGTGGCCCTCACCCCCCTGGGCCTGTCGGCCTTCGGCTTTGAACTCATCTACGGCGTGTGGTTTATGGCCGCCACCATCGCCGCCTACATCATCCGCAAGCCCGGCGCGGCCCTCATCACCGAGGTACTGGCCTCCGCCATTGAGCTGCTCATGGGCAACTCCGGCGGCGCCACCGTGGTGCTCACCGGCCTCATCCAGGGCGTCGGGTGCGAGCTGGGCTTCGCCGTATTCCGCTACCGGAAGTACAACCTGCTCTCCATGGCCCTGTCCGGCGTCTTTGCCGCCGTGTGCATCTTCTGCTACGAGCTGTACTACCTGAGCTACTATCTGCTGGCCCCCACCATGCTGGCCGCCCAGTTGGCCGTCCGCTTTGCCAGCGCCGTGGTCTTCTCCGGCGTCATCGCCAAGCTGGCCTGCGACGGCCTGGCCCGGACGGGGGTACTGCGCAGCTACGCCGTGGGCGCCCGGCTTGCCCCGGTATCCATCGACGATGAGGAGGAATAAGCAATGGGTAAACTGAATGTGGTTCTGGACTGGTTTGCAAATACCAATCACACCGGCTTTCTGCTGGCGGAGAAGCGGGGCTACTTCGCGGAGGCGGGCCTGGAGGTGCACATCGACGGCGAGGTTCACGGCGTTATGGATCTCCACGGCGCCGATTTCGTGCTGGGCCCCCAGATTTCCATGCTGGACTGCATGTCCCGCGGGGTGGAGCTCACCGGCGTGGCCGTCCTCACCCAGCGTTCCGACTCCGGCATCGTCTCCCTGAAGGAGAGCGGCATCACCTCCCCCCGGCATCTGGAGGGCAAGCGCCTTACCCACTGGGCCCCCCGCTGGTTCCACGGCGTGATCGGCGAGGCCGTGCGCCTGGACGGCGGCGACTACGGCAAGGTGGAGCTGGTGCCCATGGACGTGGGCGACATCGTATCCACCCTGGGCGCCGCGGCCGACGCCACCTGGGTCTACGCCAACTGGGAGAATGAGGAGCTTATCGCGGCGGGCAAAGAGATCAACTTCATCAATCTGGCCGACGTGGATCCCCTCTTCGACTTCTGCGCCCCCGCCATCGCCGCCACGCACCAGGTTCTGCGGGACCGCCCCGCCGAGGTACGGGCCTTCCTGGCCGCCCTGGACCGGGGCTATCAGGAGGCGGCCCGCGATCCGGAGGGGGCCGTCCTGGCGGTGAAGGACGGCCTGCCCGCCGTGTCCGAGGCCATGCTGGTGCGCAGCCAGAGGCACCTGGCCCCCCTGCTGCTGGATCAGCGGGGCCACTGGGGCGCCATCCGCCCGGAGCGCTGGGAGCGGATGGCCAACTGGCTGGTGGCCAACGGCTACTACGACCGCCGCCGCCCCACCGAGTACACCAATGACTTCCTCCCCGTCTGAGGTGGGCCGCATCACCTTGGAGCACGTCACCTTCCGCTACCTGGAGCGGAGCAAGCGCCCGGTGCTGGACGGGGTCAGCGCCTCCTTTGACCGGAGCCACATCACCGTCCTCACCGGCCCCTCCGGCTGCGGCAAGAGCACCCTGCTCTATCTGGCGGCGGGGATCTATCCCCAGAACGCCGGGTTCCTCCAGGGGGGCACGGTGCGGGTAGAGGGGCAGGATCCCGCCGCCCTGGGGCCGGGGGAGCGGTGCGCCCTGGTGGGCATGCTGTTTCAAAACCCGGAGCTCCAGTTCTGTATGGACACGGTGGAGAACGAGCTGTTCTTCTGTCTGGAGAACCGGCGGGTGCCCCGGGCGGAGATGGAGGAGCGGCTGAGCGCCGCCCTGGACTTCTGCGGCATCGCCCACCTGCGCCGCCGCCCCCTCCGCTCCCTGTCCGGCGGGGAGAAGCAGCGGGCCGCGCTGGCCTGTCTGGCCGCACTGCGGCCGGCCTGGATCCTGCTGGACGAGCCCTTCGCCAATTTGGACGACCAAACCGCCGCCCTTCTCTGCGGGCAGCTCGCCCGGCTCCACCGGGAATGCGGCACCGGCATTCTGGCCATCGACCACCGGCTGGATCACTGGCTGCCCATCGCCGACGAGATACGCCTCATGGCCCAGGACGGCACGCTGGACGGCGCCGCCTATGCCCCCGGCGCCCTCTCCCCCCAGGCATGGGCGGAGCGGGGCGTCAGCGTCCCCGGCTGCCCCTACCAGGCCGCCCGGCCAGTCAAGACCGGGCCGGAGGAGGTGGTGCTCTCTCTGCGTGGCCTGCGGGTCTCCCAGGATGGGCGCGAGGTGCTGCGGGACGTGAACGCCGACTTCTTCCGGGGGCGCATCCACGCCATCGTGGGCCCCAGCGGCAGCGGCAAGAGCACCCTGTTCGGCGCCCTCAGCGGCCTTTACCGCTATCAGGGCTCCGCCCGGCTGGAGGGAACTGAGCTGTCCAGGCACCGCCGCCGGCTGACCGGTCGCATGGGCTTCGTCACCCAGAGCCCCCAGGATCAGTTCGTGGCGGACACCGTTCTGGACGAGGTGGCGGTCAGCCTGCACCACAGCGCCGGGGCGGGCGATCCCGCCGCCGGGGCCGAAGAGGTGCTCCGCCGGATCCAGCTCTGGCGCTTCCGCCGCCTGTCCCCCTATATGCTCAGCCAGGGCCAGCAGCGGCGGCTGGGGGTGGCCGCCCTGCTGGCCTACGACTGCCAGGTGCTGGTGTGCGACGAGCCCACCTACGCCCAGGATCGCGGCCGCACCGCCGCCATCATGGACGCCCTCCAGCAGGAGGTGGTGGAGCGGGGCCTCACCCTCATCCTGTCCACCCACGACCGGGCACTGGCTCAGGACTACGCCGACATTCTCTACGAGCTGAAGGAGGGGAGCCTGTATGAAGTCGCTCAATCCCGCCTGTAAGCTCATCGGGCTGGTGGTGCCCACCCTTCTGCTGGCCGGACTCCATCACCCGGCGGTCAACCTGGCAGTATTTGCGGTATGTCTGGCCGCCCTGCTTCTCTCCCGCGCCAACGTCAAGGTGCTGGCCGGGGCCCTTCTCCCCGTGCTTCTGGTGGCGGTGGGCATGTTCTCCACCGGCTACCACTTTCACGCCGGGGCGGGCATGCCCATCAACGCCGCCGCCCAGGCCCTCACCGGGGCGGCGGTGTGGAACGGGCTGGTGCTGGGCAGCCGGGTACTGGCCTTCGCCGGGCTGGGCCTGCTCTTTGTCCTCACCACCGACCGCATCCTCCTAGTGCGCTCCCTCCAGCAGCAGCTCCGCCTCCCCCCGGTGTTCGCCTACGGCCTGCTGGCCGCCTGGGGCATCCTGCCCAATATGATGGAGGAGTACAAGCGCACCCGCGCCGCCTTTGCCGCCCGCGGTATCCGGGTTTTTCCCGTCTCCCCCGCCCTGCTCAAGCCCCTGCTGGTCAAGTCGGTGCGCTGGTCGGAGGAGCTGTCCATCGCCATGGAGTCCAGGGGCTTCGACGGCCGCGTCCCCCGCACGTGCAGCCAGCCCCTGCGCCTGCGGCCGGTGGACGTCCTCTTCCCCATCCTGTCCTGCGCCCTGTTTCTGGCCCTGTTCTTCCTGCTGGGACGCTGAAAAACCGCCGCGGAGCGAGGCTCCGCGGCGGTTTTGCTTTACGGCTTGCACTGGCCGCAGGGGGAATAGCCCTCGTCCAGCAGGGCCTCCCGGCTTCCGGTGTAGTCCGTCCGGTTCTCCGGCTTCATGTCCTCCACGCTGGCGCAGGTGGGCAGGTGGAATTTCTTCGTGTTGGTATTCAGCACGTAGGCGGTACCTGCGGGGGTTGGGCTGGACTGGATCTCCCCCTGTTCCCCTTCCGCCCAGCTCGCGCCGGTGGCGTAGTCGATGCCGATGCCCGGCTGGACGTTGTAGACATAGACGTTGAAGCAGATGCCCTCCCTCTCGTCCTCCACGCTCCCGGCCTCCATCAGCACTCCGCTGGCCACCAGATTGTCCCCCTCATAGAGCGGGGTGACCCGGTAGAGGACGTGGTTGGAGGTCTCCTTCACATAGTCGGCCACCAGGTTCTCAAAGGGCAGCATGCCCTCCACATTCATGTAGCGGGTCCCGGTGATCAGGTTGCGCTCGTTGGCGTTCTCGCCGGTGATCTGGAACCCGATGAGGTGGCAGCGGTTATAAAGGTACTGACCGCCGTACTCCACGTTGATCCAGCCGGAGGGCTTCACCGAGCTGATGCTCTCCCGCTCCCCGGCAGGCATCAGCTCCTCTCCCACACAGGCGTAGGCCGTGCCGCAGCGGCCCAGCCCGTCCAGCGCACTGTAGGTCTCAAAGGCCTCGGTGGTATATTCCTCCTCCCCAAAGAAGGGCTGGTTGTCATTGATGACCACATAGGGCTCGCCCGCATAGGCGGGCACCTGGTCCAGATCGTAGCTGACCGCCGGGGCGGCCTCCCCCTGGCAGCCGGCCAGCAGCAGGGCCAGGAGCAGCAGGAGCGGAAAGACGCGTCTCATCGGGTGTAGACCTCCTTTGTAATGCGCTCGTGGGAGTGGCCGGAAAACTCCTCCCGGCGGGCCAGAGTCCATCCCGGAGGGCCGGGCCGCACATCCAGCCAGGCGTCGGCGGGGTAGCGCCGGTTCCAGCGGTAGAGCACCAGCCCCTCCAGCCGGTCCAGCCAGGGCAACAGGGGCGGCTCCTCCACAAAGCAGAGCTCCCCCGGCCCGGCCTGGGCCAGGAAATCCTCCGCCGCGGTCAGATACTCCGGATACGGCGCCTCAAACAGCCGGAGCGTGTCCCGACTCATCCACAGCCGGCGGCCCGCCGCATCCTCCAGGATGCGGGCGCACACCGCCCGGTCCCTGCTCTGCCGCCGCCCGTGGAACGCCATCCCCCAAGCCTCGTCCACGCAGACAATTGCTGTCATCCGGCTACATCTCCTCTCGGCATAAAAAGAAAAGCACCTGTGTAACACAGGTGCTCTTCCGTTGGTGCGCGAGGCGGGACTTGAACCCGCACGTGCGTAATGCACACTAGAACCTGAATCTAGCGAGTCTGCCAATTCCACCACTCGCGCATGTCCTTTTGTTCAGAACAGGTTGTATTTTACCATCTTCTCCCCACCTTGTCAACCCCTTTCATCAAATTTATGACCTCTATTTTTTCTTATTTCAAAATCTGTGCAGCGATTCTCTTTTTAGCTTGATTCTTTTTTCCGTCTTTGATATAACGCTTTTGAGATAAAAATTCTCAATATATTATTCTCAAGAGTGGAGGATCGAAATGAAGCGGATGTTTACAAAGAGCAAGACCAAGGCAGATATCCTGTCCATGCTGGACAGGATGATTGCGCAGCACGGGGATGCAATGTCCATTCCCATGCTCCGTGTGGATCAGAGCGACCACCTCAAACTCTACACCTGCGCTCTCACCACCGGCTTCCTACAGGCTATGATCTGCCGCCTCCCCCGCAGCCTGGAAAACCCAGAGGGCATTCAGCGCGCTCTGGTCATGAAAAAGGTCTCTGAAATTGAGGAGCGCCTCTCCAGCGGCCCGTATGGCTTTCCCAACGCCATTGTTATCACCCTCAGATGCCAGGACAGCCCCTATATAACTGTTGCCCCTCTGGAGAGCCGCACCAGCGACTCCTCCGGCATTGTCCTTTTGACCGTCGCTCTCCACCGTTACCGTGAGCACATCGCAGCCTGTGCGGCAGACGAGGCGGGCTATCTTCTAGCCCCAGAGCAGGAACTGCTGGGCTATATGATCGACGGCCATCACCGCACCGAAGGGGCTTATGCGGCGGGCAAGCTGGACTACCCCTTCCTCACCGGCGTCTACTTGGATCTGGATCTGCGCAAGATGGCGGCCTCCTTTGCTGAGATCAACTGCAACCAGGAGAAGCCCTCCGCCATACATACCAACGCCATCCGCAACCTCTCCGGCCTGATGTCCGACCGGGAGAACACCGCCTTTGACCTGATGGACGAGCTCAATGGCCGGGCCGGCCTCTTTCATGACCGGATCAAGATGTTCGACGGCCCCCGTGCCCGCTCTCTGCCCCGGGCTTATGTCAACTCCAGCAAAATGCAGAAGCTGCTGGAGCATTGGCTCGAGATCAACCTGCAGAACGGCTTTAACTACACCACTTTTTCCGCCCGGGTGGAGGCCATCGAGACTTATTTTTCCGCCTGGAAGGCATGTTACCCGCAGGCCTGGGACAGTTCCGCGCACGTTCTGACCAAAACAATGGGAATCGACATCCTGTTTGATCTATACGGACTGCTGTCGGAGTTCATGCGTTCCTCCATTCTCGCCCCCGGCGCTCTTCCGGAACGGGAGGACTTCATTACCGCCATTCACAGGTGCTTTTTCGACCTTCAGGAGCAGGACGGCACGGCCTTCTATCTTCCCAAGCGGCTCGAGCTCGATGCCCAGAGCGGCGAATCTATCCCTCTGACCTGGGAGAGCTCCACCTTCGGTGGACTGTCCAGCGGCAAGGGAATCCACTTCCTGAAGGGAAAGCTGCGCGAGATGATCGCCCTCACACGGCACAGCTTCCCCGTACACTGACTACTCCAAAGCACCCGCCGGACTGCTCCGGGAGGGCGCTTTGCATGGTATGATACGCCTCAGCGGGCGGCTCCAGCCCCGGCTGTTTGCCCGTACAATGACAAACTCCCGGTAGCAGGTCCATATTCCCCAGGGCACGCGCCCACCAGTCGCACTGAACGTTGGAGAACTTCGTCCCCTCCGCCCACCACAGGAATTTCTCGTTCTCACTCTCGGCAATGCGGGAACCGATGAACCGGTCTGCCCTTACCACTTCTTTCCCATATTGATGATTTAATTATCGCAGTCTAATGATCAATATATCAGCTCTGCCCTCTTCTATCAAAAAGCATGCATAGAAGAAGCGCACCAGCCGGCGGCCGGTGCGCTTCTTCTATGTATTTTGGGGGTTAGTCCTCCCGGTCCAGGGTGATGTGGGGGACCATGGTGGTGGTAAAGGTCAGCTCAGGCTGGGAGGTGTCACAGTGGCTGAACTGTACCGGCATATCCATGTCGCTCTCCACAACCACGGCATAGCCGACATTCATGGGAACGGGCTCACCCTTGTCGTTCTCCATCAGGTCGAACCGGGCATGTTTGGTCCGGCGGGCAGGTACCACGCTGGTATAGCCGGTCATGGGCTCACGATCCTGGAAGTAGAAGGTGAAGCGCACATGGGCGTCCCGGCCGGTCTCGTTGATGAAGGCGCAGCCCTCATGGCTGGTGAAGTAGCCGGTGCCGCGGGAATGAAGGTAGGCGTCGGGAATATACCACTTGTACTTGTACTCCATATTGATCCACTCACTTTCTATTGTAATTGTTTGTTGCAGTTCACTCAGACCGGCGCGGGGCCGTAGGCTCTGGGATCCGGGTCGTCCACCCAGCCCCAAGAGGGGCACACATCGTGGGCCACGAAGATCCGCTCCTTCTGGATGCCCAGCACCTGACTCAGATCATTCATGAACTCCTCGGAGAGCATCTCGCAGTTCTTGGGGCCGATGTCATAGTCCCCATGAATTTTAAAATTCACAAAGGCCGCGGGGGTATCCCTGCCGCTGAAGAACATCTGCTGCTTGTCCTCCATGACGATCATGAGCCAGCGCTCCCGCTTGGTGGGCACCTTCTCCCATGATACGGCCAGGGCAGTTTTCAGCTCCTTTGCTCTGTCGCTGGGAATCTCCACATTGGTCCTGATGATGATACAGGGCATATGCAATACCTTCCTTTCTGCAATGTTCAGTTCTTGACCCAGCCCCAGGAGGGACATTCATCGTGAGCCACAAAGATCCGCTCCTTCTGAATACCCAGTACCTGACTGACATCGGTCAGGAACTCCTCGTTCAGGATCTCGCAGTTCTCCCTGCCAAGGCTGCCTAGAATCTTGAAGTTGACAAAGGCCGCAGGGGTATCTTTGCCGCCGAAGAACATGGTGGTGTTGTCCCGGATGGTGGTCATGAGCCACCGCTCACTCTTGCCCGGAAGCTTCTCCCAGGAAACCACCAGGGCTTTTTTCAGCTCCTCGGCCTTCTCCTTGGGCACCTCCACATTGGTATACATAACAATACAGGGCATGTCCGTATCCTCCATTCCAATCATTTATCAGCAAGGGCGGTCCCCTTCTCTGGCCGCCGGATTAAAACGCCTCCAGATAGATCTGCTTTACCTCGTCCCGGGTAAGCGCCTTGGTATGATTCCGCATGCTTCCGGCAAAGACGTTGATGCAGTTGTCCGTCATCCAGTCGATTCCGGACTCCTCCACCCCCAGCTCCCGGAGCTTGCAGTTCAGATCAATGGACTTGAGGAAGCGCTCCACCGCCTCCGCGCAGTCGGTCTCGTCCTTGCCGCCCAGCAGACGGGAGATGGCCGCGTAACGCTCCGGCTTGGTGTTGTAAGAGTGGCGGAAGAGGGGGGGTGTCAGGGCCGCCAGTCCCTTTCCATGGACCACGTTATACATGCCGCTGACCGGATGCTCCATCCCGTGGCCGCCGCCCACGCCGGCGGTGTTGATGACAATGCCGCCCAGCAGGCTGGCCAGGGTGATGTTCTCCCAGTCCTCCTGTGTGCCCTCACCGTGGTACACCTTGGGCAGGCTCCCGGCTGTCAGGCGGATGGCGTGCAGGGCAAGCTGGTCGGTAATGGGCTGGCTTCGGGTGGCCAGGTAGCCCTCCATGTTGTGGGAGAGGGCATCGAAGCCCACCGAGGCCAGCACCTCCTTGGGCATGGTCTTCATCAGCTCAGGGTCGATAAAGGACACTTTAGGATAGATCAGGTCTCCCCACAGGGACTTCTTGTCCTTGGTCTCGGGGTTGGTCAGCACCGCAAAGGGGTTGGCCTCGCTCCCTGTGCCGCAGGTGGTGGGTACCTCCAGAATGGGCAGGCAGCCGGTACCCTGCTTTCCACCGGAGATATAGTCATTCACGTCACCGCCGTTCACCGCGCAGAAGGCCACCGCCTTGGCCGCATCCATCATGGAGCCGCCGCCCATGCCGATGACTAGGTCGCACCCCTGCTCCCTGGCCAGGGCCGCGCCCTCCATAACCGTGGTGGTCAGGGGGTTGGGCTCCACCTTATTGAATACCGTGGCGCGGACGCCCGCGGCCTCCAGCAGGGCGATGGAGCGGTCCAGCAGACCGGAGCGTTTCGTGCTGCTGCGGCCCGTCACGATCAGGGCGTGGGTGCCATAGCTCTTGGCCGCGGCGCCCAGTTGGTCGATCACATTGGCGCCAAACAGCAGACGGACCGGCATAAAGTAAGAGAATTCCATACGATTACCTCATTTCTTTGATTTATATCAGCAGGTATAGAGCTCCGGGCGGCGGTCCCGCAGGAGCGGGCCGTTGATCCGGGCCCTATCCGCGTCCTCCAGCTCCATCTCTGCCAGCACCACCACGTTCTCCGCCTCATCTGCCTGGGCCAGTACGGAGCCGTCCGGCCCCAAGAGCATGCTGTGGCCGAAGAACGTGTATTCTCCCTCCTGCCCGGAGCGGTTGCAGGCCGCGAGAAAGAGCTGGTTTTCAAAGGCCCTGGTCTTGAGTTCCGTCTCGAAGACGGGCAGCTCGGAAAAGCCCCCCGGCATAATGCTGCTGGAGATGGAGATCAGAATCAGCCTGGCCCCCTTCTTCATCAGCTCACGGCAGGTCTCCGGGTAGCGCCGGTCGTAGCAAATGGCCAATCCCACCTTCCCGTACCGGGTATCCGCCACCACAAACTCCGGTCCGGGTGTGAAATAGTATCGCTCATAGCTGCGCGTACAGGGTACATGTACCTTCCGATAGACCGCACCGATCGTCCCCTCCGGCGTCAGCAGAACCAGGGAATTATAGTAGGTACCAATCAGACTCTTTTCAAACAGCGGAAGGGCCAAGTAGATCCCCAGCTCCCCCGCCAGGGAACGAAAGCGCCGGACGGTTGGCCCGTCCAACTCCTCCGCGTAGGCAAAGTAGCGGGTGTCCTTATACAGCGGGAAAAACTCATCCAGCGCCAGCTCCGGCAGCACGCAGAGATCGGCCCCCTGCCTGGCCGCCTGAATCAGCAGCCGCTCCGCGCGCTCCACGTTTGCCTCCCGCCCTCCGATGTCCGCCGACATCTGTATGGCGGCAACCTTTACCTTCATTGTTCCGCCCCTTCTCTCCGGCCGGTCATCTCTGCACCACCCAGTCGATCATGTTCTTCCAGAACAGGTGGATATACTCCCATTCACAGAAAGCGGGGGGCATCCAGTGGGGCGCGCAGTCCGAGGCCCAAGCGAAGCTTCTGCCCTTTCCGTACTCATAGAAGGACAGGATGGGGTCTCCCTGGTATTCCACCGCCACCTGTGCCCCCGGCTTGGCTACGGCCTTGTTGTAGCCAAGCAGATAGGGCCATTCCTCGGGCAGCCCCTTCAGTGCCGGATGGCGCTGGGGGTCCACCTTCAGATCAATGCCTTCCGGGTGCTCCTGCCGGTCGTCATAGGGGAGAAAATCGACCGGGAGTGCCTTCTCGATGGGCGAACCGTGGTAGCAGCCCTTGCCGCCGATGCCCTGGAAGGTCATGTAGCCTCCCATCATCCCCAGGGCGCCGCCCTGCTCTACATAGTCCGCCAGGAGCTGTAGGCGGTTGGGGAAACGGACGCTTTGGGTAAACACCAGGGGGTGGAGCAACAGGGTATTGGCCCCCACATCGCTGAGAATCACCACATCATACGTCTTCAGCTCCTCCATCGTAGAGGGGAATTTCTCTCCCACCAGATGGGAGGGCAGGTGGGTGATCTCTGCAAACTCGTCCATCGCGGCATGGATTCGGTCGATCTCCGTTCCATACCCGCCAACCGAGAAGTCGTCCCACCCCTTTACCTCCATGTTATGGGTCAGCCAGGACTCCCCGGCAAACAGCATCTTGTACTTTTTCATATCAAGCTCCCTTCCATCGGTTCAATCGGTTGATTCTGTGCGGCGCAGCGGTGACACTTCACGATGTGGTCCCGTCCCACCAAGGCAGGCGCCGGAATATGCTTGGAGCAGTTCTCCGTCCGGTACGGGCAGCGGGGGTGATACCGGCATCCGGAGGGCGGCCTGATCGGGCTGGGCAGCTCGATCGGCGGCTCCCTGTTGGCCGTACTTAGGCGGGCGTCTCCGCTGATCTGGGGAATGGAGCGCAGCAGCTCCTTGGTATAGGGGTGCCTGGGGTTGTGATAGAGCTCCTCGGAGGTGCTGTACTCAATGACCTCGCCCAGGTAGAGCACCGCAATATGGTCGCTCATGTACTCCACTACGCTCAGATCATGGGAGATAAAAATAATCGAAATGCCGAACTCCTTCTGCAGGTCGTGGAACAGGTTGAGTACCTGCGCCTGCACCGACTTGTCCAGTGCGGACACCGGCTCGTCGGCCAGGATGATTTTAGGCTCCATTGCCAGGGCCCGCGCCACCGCCACGCGCTGCCGCTGCCCGCCGCTCAGGCTGTTGGGGTATTTGTTGAGGAAGGACTTCTGCATTCCAACCGCGTCCAGGTAGCGGTATGCCCGCCGGCATGCCTCATCTCTGGGCACCTGATTGGCCGTCAGGCCGAAGGTGATGTTCTGCAGTACATTCATCTTGGGGTTCAGGGAGGAGTAGGGGTTCTGAAAGACCATCTGCATATTCTTCCGAAAGGTCTGCACATCCTGCCCCGTGGCATGGGCCATGTCGTACTCCTTCCCGCAGAGCTTCATTGTGCCGCTGTCCGGCCGGATGCTGTGAAGGAGCAGCCGCGCAACCGTGGATTTTCCGCAGCCGGACTCACCGACGATGCCCAGCACCTCCCCCTCCTCCAGGCCGAGGGAAACGTGATTTACTGCTGAAACCACGTCGTTTTCACCCAGCAGGCGCTTTTTTACCACAAAGGACTTGCACAGGTCGTTGACCTCTAAAATCTTGCTCATTGTACGCTCTCCAATCACGGCGCGCCGTCATACCGCGCGGGCTTAGCTGTTGGCCTCCATGGCTTCCTTCAGGCCGTCCGAGATGATATTGACACTCAGGGCTGTGACAAAAATGAACAGGCCCGGAATAATGGTAATCAGGGGATTGATGTAGATCTGCTGCCGCAGGGCGTTCAGCATGGAGCCCCATTCCGGCGTGGGGGGAGAGATGCCCAATCCCAGAAAGCTCAAGCCAGAGGCCGACAGGATGCTGACGCTGAATTGCGTGGTACAGTAGATGGAGATCCGCCCAAAGGTGTTCGGTATGATGAAAAACACGATAACCTTCAGCGGGCTGGCCCCGGAGGTCTGCGCCGCCTCAATAAAGTCCTCCGGCATGATATCCTGCACGGTGGATTCGGCCACCCGGGCGATGGGCGGAACCAGAATGACGGCGATTGGAATGATGATGCTGGACAGGCCCGAGCCCAGAACCGAGGACAGCGCGATGGCCAGCAGAATGGAGGGGAACGCATAGAAGATATCCAGGGTGCGCATGATGATCTGGGCATAGGCCTTGCCGAAATAGCCGGAAATGATCCCCAGAATACTGCCCACGATGGTGGCCAGCGCCACCGGCAGGAAGCCCATCAGCAGGCTCAGGCGCCCGCCATACAGGCAGCGGGTCAGGATGTCGCGCCCCTGCTCGTCTGTTCCCAGCAGATGGCCGGCCGTGCCGATGCCCTGCAGCCGCTCCGCCGCATTGCCCTCAAAGGGGGTATACTGGGTGAGCAGCGGCGCGCCGAGGGCGCACAGCACCACGATCACGAACAGGATCAGCGCGGGAAGGGCCGCCGGGTAACGGAGAAAGGTCCGCACAAAGCGGCTGCGCGCCTCCCTGCGGAAATGGAGCTCCTCCGGATCCGCCGCAGCTCTGGAGCCAATGGATGACAGCAAAACAATCACTCCTTTGTATCCCGCAGGTCTTTATTTTCTCAGGCGCGGATCTGCCACAATGCGGAGCAGATCGATGAGCAGGTTGATGCTGACAAAGATCGCCGCCACAATCAGGATGGCCGCCTGGGTCACGGGAAAGTCGCTGGTGAAGATGCTCTGATAGATGATCAGGCCGATTCCCGGCCAGGAAAAAATGGTTTCCACCATCGTGGAGCCGCCCATCAGGTAGCCGAACTGCAGGCCCGCTACGGTCAGCAGCGTGGGAAAGCTGTTGCGCAGCACATGCCGCATGATGGCCGGCTCACTGAGTCCCTTCGCCCGCAGGGTAGTGACAAAGCTCCGGCTGCGCATCTCGGAGACTGAGCTGCGCACCATCCGCGTCATAATCCCCAGTGTCATGGCGCCGGCCGCGATAGCGGGAAGAATCAGGTGCTGTATGAGGGAGGAGAAGGTATAGTCCCCACTGGTATACATGCCTGTAGACGGCAGCAGGCGCAGGGTGACGGAGAAGATACCGATCAGGATCAATGACAGGCAGTAGTTTGGAATACTGATACCGCCGATGCCGAATACCGTGCCGATCCAGGAGAAGATGGAATTCGGCCGGTACGAGCTGTAGACACCGATCAGGATACTGAGCAGGAACGCGAAGATGCTGGCCCCCAGCGCCAGAATCAGGGTATTGTGGAGGGCCTCGCTGACCACGCTGAGCACGAGCCGGTTGTCGCTGACAGAGTTCCCAAAATTGCCGCGCACCGCGTTGCCCAGCCACATGAAATACTGCATATAGAGTGGCTGGTCAAAACCATACTGGTCGATGATCACCTGCCGGAGCTCCTCCGAAGCATCCAGAGGCACAATGCTGTCAATGGGTTCTCCCGGCATCATCTGCAGCAGGGCGAATACAATAACCGTCACACCGAAGAGCGTGAGGAACGCCAGGCCTATTCGTTTCAAGATAACTCGGACCATACTAACTCCCCTTGTATACTGCGGCCTGCGGCCAGGTTTCACTGGCCGCAGGCCAGAGTCTTTTGCCGGAAATGACAGCGCTTATGAGACGGGGTTCTCTTACTCGACGGTAACCGTCGTCAAATCGACATACCAGGTCTGGGACTGGGCAAAATTCTGCACATTGGGGGCCAGGACCCGCAGGTTCCGGTCGTTGCAGACGATCACCCAGGGCAGCTCCTCGGTAAAAATCTTCTCGGCTTCAATGAACTGCTGGGTGGACTCCGCCTCGTCCGTGGCCGCATAGGCCGCCTCGATACAGGCATCGTACTCCGGGTTGCTGTACTTGCCGGTGTTGAAGGAGCCGCCCGTGCCCGCAAACTTCTGGAACACATTGGGGAACATGGTATAGAAGGAGGTGTTGAGCGCGCCCACATCGGCGTACTCATCCTTGAAGCCCACCTTCATTACGTCCCACACCCGCTCGGATTCCGACATATCCAGCTCAATGTGGATACCGACCTCCTCGGCGCACTTCTGGATGTACTCATTCATAATCTGGGGGAACATGTTGCCAGAGCCGCTGGTAGGGCAGACAAAGGTCGTGGTAAAGCCGTCGGGATAGCCGGCCTCGGCCAGCAGTTCTTTCGCCCTCTCCGGGTTATAGGTATACTCCTCCACACCCTCCGCATACCACGGAGAACCTGGATACATTAACTGCGCCAGCGGTGTGCCCACACCCTGAAGGATGTCATTGCACAGTCCCTCCCGGTCAATGGACATGCTGAAAGCCTGCCGGACGCGGGCATCTGCAAAGGGGCCGGACTCCGTGTTCATGATGTAAAGCCACGCATGGGGGTAGTCGTTCAGCTTGACCTGATAGCCCTGGGACTTCAGAGACTCCAGGGACTCCACGGGAACTACCTCGGCCCAGTCCACCTCGCCGGACTGGAGGGCCGCCAGGCGGGCCGACGCGTCGGAGATGGGCTTGAGGATCAGTGTCTTGATCTGCGGCACGTTCCCCCAGTAGTTCTCGTTCCGCTCCATGACGAGCTCCTGGCCCGCGATCTTGCTGACAAACCGGAAGGGCCCGGAGCCTACGGGGGCGTCGGCAAAGCCGTCGCCCTTCTCCTTCACCGCCTCCATGGAGGGAATCATGATATAGGGCAGATCGTAGATCAGATAGGCGTTGTTGTCCTGCACAGTGTCAATGGTGATCGTGTAGTCGTCCACCTTGGCATAGGATTCGATATTGGCCAAGAAGCTGCCCACCGATGCGGCGCAGGTGGTGCTGTAGTACTCAAAGTCAGGATTCATCACGCGGTCCAGCGCAAAGATCACACAGTCCGCTTTGAAATCCGTTCCGTCGTGGAACTTGACTCCCTCCCGCAGATGGAACGTCCACCGCTTGGGGTTTTCCGGGTTCTGCTCCCAGGAGGTGGCCAGGCCTGGGATAATCTTGCCGGCCTCAGTTTCCGAGCTCGCATCCCACTTCACCAGGGCGTCATAGAGCTGGAAGCTGACGAAGCGGTAACCCTCCTGCCCCTCCGTGGGCTCGGAATCGGTATTGGGCAGGGCCGCGCAGGTCATCGCAATCCGCAGAGTGCCGCCGTCGCCGGTACTGTCCACACCGGAACCGCCGCCGGTGGGCGAGGTTTTCTCATCCGAATTGCCGCAGGAGACACAGCCCGCCAACAGGGCTGCCGCCAGAGAGAGCGCCAGGAATCTTTTCACGTGTTTCATGTCCTCATTTACCTCCAGACGTTACTAAATTCATATGACACGCCGTCATATGGTGCTCATCGATGGGCTTGAGCTCTGGAACGCTCTGCCGGCACGCCTCGGTTGCGTAGGCGCAGCGGTTGGAAAAGGGGCATCCAGGCGGCATATGGACAATGGTGGGCGGCTGTCCCTCGATGGCAACCAGCCGCTCCCGGTTGCCGCTCTTGGGGAGCGCGGCGATCAGCGCCTTGGTATAGGGGTTCGCCGGCGTCTCCAGCACCTGCCTGGTGGCGCCGCACTCCAGAATGATACCGCCGTACATGATGGCGATCTGATCCGCCACCTAGGCCGCCACACCGATGTCGTGGGTCACCATCATGATGGACATGCGGTCGCTCTCCTGCAGCTCCAAGAACAGGTTGAGAATCTGTTTTTGGATGGTGACATCCAGGGCCGTTGTGGGCTCGTCCGCCAGCAGCAGGCAGGGATTGCAGCACAGCGCCATAGCGATGACCGCCCGCTGGCGCATGCCGCCGCTCATCTCGTGTGGGTAGGCGTTCATCCGCTCCCTGGGCGAAGGGATACCCACCTTGACGAAGAGCTCTTCTACCCGCTCCCTGGCCTCTGCCTTTGTCAGGCTGGAGTGCGCCCGGATGGTCTCTACAATCTGATAGCCCACCTTATACATCGGGTCCAGCGCGGACAGAGAGTCCTGATAGATCATGGCCATCCGGTTGCCCCGGATATCCCGGAATTCCTTCTCACTCATTCGGAACAGGTCATTTCCCAGAAACTCCGCCTGTCCCTCTACGGCGGCTGTCTTGGGCAGAATCCGGAGCAGCGCCTTCATATAGGTGCTCTTTCCAGAGCCGGACTCCCCCAATATCACCAGCGTCTTGCCCCGCTCCAGGCTCAGGGAAACCCGGTTCACCGCCCGAACCATCCGATCCTTGATCTTGAAATCTGCACACAGCCCGGTGGTCTTAACAATGATGTCGCTCATCCGCATTCACTCCATGCGCTTCTTAAAATCCAATACTTCTTCATACGATGGGATGGAATCCTGTGCCCCTACCCTGGACACTGCCAGGGCGGACGCCATATTGGCGAAGACGATCGCCTCCCCTGTGGAGCGGCCGTCCGCCAGCTCCCGGGCCAGCGCCGCGTTAAAGGTGTCTCCTGCCGCTGTGGTATCCACCGCCTGTACCTCGGGCGGGCGGTAGAGCGTATGCCCCTCCCGGTTGACATGCAGGGCACCGCGGCTTCCCAGCGTAATGATGATATTCCGCGTCCCTTTCTCCAGCAGGGGTTTGCAGTGAACCGCAAGCTCCTCCACTTCATCGGTCGGGCAGCCGGTCAGGCGCTTGAATTCGCTCTCATTGGGGGTCAGATAGTCCAGTCCCGCATATACTTCATCAGGCAGGCTGTCCGGTGCGGGGGCCGGGTTGAGAATGACGGTTTTGTGCAGCCCACTGGCCAGCTCCACCGCATAGCAGACGCTCTCAAAGGGGATCTCCATCTGGAGCAGCACAATGTCGCTCTCCTCAAACCGCGCCCGGTTCCGCCTCAGATAGTCCACATCGCAGAGGTTATTGGCGCCGGGAATGACAATTATGGAGTTGTTTCCCTTCTCATCCACACAGACCACCGCCATGCCGGTGGATACCCCGTCCACCGTCCTTATTGCGCGGGTGTCCACATTGGCCTGTTGCAGATTTCGCACCAGCTCACCGCCCAGGGGGTCATCTCCCACCGCATTGAGGAACGCGGTGTCCCCGCCCAGGCGCCCGCAGGCATACGCCTGGTTGGCCCCCTTCCCGCCGCAGGTCTTTCGGAAGGAGCGGCACAGGATGGTTTCGCCCAACTCCGGGGCCTGCCGTACTCCGATCACAAAGTCGACGTTCGCGCTTCCTACCACCAAAATCTTTTTCAATGAGAACACCCCTACGTCTTCCTAGATTCTTTCCCCCGCCGGGGCACCGATGCCGGATGATCCGCTGTGCTTATACATATAGAATCCGTTCGCCATAGATGGTCTTGACTGAGCCTCTCACCACCAGCTTGGGCTGGAGGTGGATATTTTTGGTTTCAATGGGCTTACCCACGATTGCCCGGATCAGCGTATCCGCCGCCCGGCGTCCCATTTCGATGGTCGGCTGCTGAATGGTGGCCAGAGGCGGGTCACATAGCTGAGAAAAGCCGATGTTGTCAAAGCCGATGATTTCCACATCCTCCGGGATAGCGTAAGTCAGCTCCTTGAGCGCCTTAATGGCGCCCAGCGCCATGGTATCATTGGCCGCCAGGACTCCGGTAAAGCGGGTGCCCTCCCGCTCCAGCTCCATGATGGCCCGGTATCCGCTTTCAAAGGTGTAGTCGCCATATTTAATGAGCCGCTCCTCAAACGGCAGCCGGTACTGCTCCAGCGCATCCCGGTAGCCCTGAATCCGCTCCACCGAGGTGGAGATGTTTCGCGGACCGGAGATCAAAGCGATTTTCTCGTTACGATGCTGAATGAGCAGGCTGCATGCCATGAAAAGGGCGTAGGAGTTGTCCACAAAGATTCCCGCCGTATACTCGGCGCCCGCCAGCATGCGGTCCACCAGCACACAGGGCACGCTGTACTTCTTCAGCCTCTGGTAGTGCTCTCCGGCGGTCTGGGCTGTTGTCACTAAAATAATGCCGTCTACCCGCTTGGCCAGGAAGATGGAGAGGTAACGCTCCTCCTTTTCCATGGAGAAATCTGTGTTTCCCAGCAGAACGGTGTACCCTTGCTCTGTGGCCTCCCCCTCGATTGCCTTGACCAGCTCACCGAAAAAGGGGTTTATGATATCCGGGATAATCAGCCCAAGAGTCTTGGACTGGTTCTGGCTCGGCAGGCTGTAGGAGCGGTAGTTCGTCTCCTTCACAATTTGCAATACGCGTCTGCGTGTTTCAGGGCCGACTCCCTGTTCAATTCCGTTTACGACTCTGGAAACCGTCGCTTTTGATACTCCGGCCATTCTTGCGATGTCTTCCATCGTAACTCTCATGTATGTGATCCTTCCATACAGGGGCCCTGCCCTGCGGTGTCATCTGGTACTGCTTTGTTTGTTAAGTGAATTGTATTTGAGTAACAAAGTTTCGTCAGTATGTAAACATAGCCGAAATTTATAGTATAAAATAAACAAACAGCACAAATCTTTTAAGACACTTTTACAACAACTTGAGAGTTTTTTGTAACTTTACCGCTTAATTGACCCATGATTTAGAGAAATGTATTTCTCCCCCGTCCCTTCTGTACACTTCAAAATATTCTCTATCGTTTTTTATGGTTTTAAATATAATAAAAAACGGTTGTTAAAACGCAATAAAGAAACTTCAAAAGCCAAACTGCTTTTAAGCAAACTGCCATTTTTGTCTAGAGTTTGGACAGGATGCGGGTTTTGTCTATTTTCCTTTTGCAAAAACGGCGGTATAGTAGCAACGATGAATGGTATGACATGCCGTGAAAGGGGAAAACCAAGATGAAGATTCCTGACAGTTTGAAGCGCTACGGCCTGGCCAAGGTGTATGATTATCTGGACAAGGACCCGATGAACAACATGGGCAAGGTCATGGATCTGGTCAACAAGTTTGCCGGCGACACCCTGTCCCTCCAGCGGGAGGCATTTGATAAGGTAATTAACGACAAGGACTCCTGTTGGCACCAGCTCATTGAGAAGGTCTGGACCCAGACCGACCCCAGTGTGCTCAAGACGATATTCAACAACTTCTTTGTCAATGCAAACCTGGTGGGCTGGCCCAAGCAGGAGGAACTGCGCAAGAAGTACGGCTGCAACATTCCCTGGGCCATCCTGCTGGACCCCACCTCCGCCTGTAATCTGCATTGCACCGGCTGTTGGGCGGCGGAGTACGGCAACAAGCTCAACCTGACCTTTGATGAGATTGACTCCATCATTACTCAGGGCAAGGAGCTGGGCATCTACCTGTACATCTACACCGGCGGCGAGCCGCTGGTGCGCAAGAAGGACCTGATCGCCCTGTGCGAGAAGCACAGCGATGCGGCCTTCCTCTCCTTTACCAACGCCACCCTGATCGACGAGGAGTTCTGCCAGGACATGCTGCGTGTGGGCAACTTTATCCCCGCCATCAGTCTGGAGGGCTTCGAGGAGGCCAACGACTCCCGCCGCGGAGAGGGTGTGTACGACAAGGTCACCCACGCCATGGCCCTGCTGAAGCAGCACCACCTGCCCTTCGGCATCTCCGCCTGCTACACCAGCGTCAACTACAAGGATATCACCAGCGAGAAGTTTTACGATCTGATCATGGATCTGGGCGCTTACTTCGTGTGGTTCTTCCACTACATGCCCGTGGGCAACGACGCCGCCCCCGAGCTGATGCCCAACCCCGAGCAGCGGGCCGAGGTCTACCGCCGCATCCGCACCATGCGGGAGACCAAGGGCATCTTTGCCATGGACTTCCAGAACGACGCCGAGTATGTGGGCGGGTGCATCGCCGGCGGCCGCCGCTACCTGCACATCAACGCCAACGGCGACGTGGACCCCTGCGTGTTCATCCACTATTCCGACTCCAACATCCGGGAGAAGAGCCTGCTGGAGTGCCTGCAATCCCCCATGTTCATGGCCTACCATGACAACCAGCCCTTCAACGAGAACATGCTCCGCCCCTGCCCCATGTTGGAAAACCCGGAGTTCATTGAGAAGATGGTTCACGAGACGGGCGCCCACTCCACCGATCCTCAGTCTCCCGAGAGCGTGGAGCATCTGACGGCCAAAACCCACCCCTATGCCGACAACTGGACTCCCATGGCCGACAAGCTGTGGTCCGAGTCCCATCCCGGCTGCGCCGGGTGCGCAGGCTGTGGCAGCACCGGCTGCGGCCAGTAACAACGGTCACAAAAAAGCGCGTGTACGTAGTTTTCGTACACGCGCTTTAGCCTGTCGAAGAAGTCTTTTCGACAGGCTGAGGGACTTTTTGAAACTTGAAAAAAGTTGAAAAAAATGGCCCGCCGGTCTCCCGGCGGGCCGCTGTCTTATTCGGTGGTATAATTGTCGAAATAGCCCTGAATGTAGACGATGGGGGTACCCTTGTCGCCAGAGCCAGAGGTCAGGTCGCACAGGGAGCCGATCAGGTCGGTCAGGCGGCGGGGCGTGGTGCCCTGGGCGGCCATTTTGCCCACCAGGGAGCCGTCCTTCTTTTTGATCTCGCCTTTGATGGCATCCCGCAGCGCCTCGCCGGACAGGGCGGCAAAGTCGTTGTCCGCCAGATACTTGAGCTTGAGCTCGTTGGGGGTACCCTCCAGGCCGGCGGTGTAGGCGGGAGAGACCACCGGATCAGCCAGCTCCCAGATCTTGCCCACGGGGTCCTTGAAGGCGCCGTCGCCGTAGACCATGACCTCCACGTGCTTGCCGCTCTCCTTCAGGATGCGGGCCTGAATGTCCTCCACCAGATCCTGGCACTCCCGGGGAAAGAGCTTCACCTTGTCCTCGGTGGACTTGTTGGAGCCCAGCAATCCGTACTTGGCGTTGTAGCCGCTGCCGTCGATGGAGGCGGTCATGATCTCGTCCAGGCAGAAGACCTTCTCCGCCCCGGCGGCCAGCAGGCGGCGCTTGGTGCGGGCGCGGGTGTGGATGTCACAGGCCAGCACGTTCTTGGTGTAGGGCAGGATGGCCCGGGGGTCATTGGCGAAGATGACCTCCACCTCCGCGCCGCTCTCCCGGATCAGGTTGGAATAGTAGTCCACATAGTCCACGCCCGTGAAGGGGTGGACGGTGTAGCCGAACAGCTCCCGGTAACGCTCCAGGGTGAGGACATCCTTATAGGGGTCCACCCCCTTCTCGTCCATCGCATCCACATCGATGAGGTGATTGCCCACCTCGTCGGAGGGGTAGGACAGCATCAGGACCACCTTCTTGGCTCCCTTGGCGATGCCCCGAAGGCAGATGGCAAAGCGATTGCGGCTGAGGATGGGGAACAGGACACCCACGGTCTCCCCGCCCAGCTTGGCGCGCACGTCGGCGGCGATATCGTCCACCGAGGCGTAGTTCCCCTGGGCGCGGGCGACAATGGCCTCGGTCATGGCAATCACGTCCCGGTCGCGGATGGTGAGCGCTCCGTCCTTGACAGTCTCCAGGACGGAATTGGTGACGATCTCCACCAGGTCGTCCCCACTTCGGATGATGGGAGCACGAATTCCCATGGATACGGTGCCGACCATGCGGCTCATGCAACAACACTCCTATTATCTTTCATTTCGGTGCGGCACTTCCGCCGCAACGGATGTATTATACTATAAAGGAGACAGCTTGTAAAACAAAAATTTTGCAAGCCGTCCCTTTTTTGGCTCACACCCCGTCTCCCTGCTCCGCCGGGAAATGCTCCCCCACCCATTGGCGGACGCACTCCAAAAAGCGGGCAGTTAACGGCGAAGGGGAACGGCCGCGGCGTATCGCCAGGGCGATACGCCGGTAGTGTCTCCGCTCCAGCGGGATGGCGGCGAAGGCGTAGCTGGAGGCGCGCAGCACCAGCTCCGGACGGATACTCACCCCAAGCCCCTGTTCCACCATGGCCAATGCGGCAAAGTCATCATTGACGGTGTAACGGAGATTGGGCCGGAATCCCTCCTCCTGGAAAATGAGGCCGATCTCCAAATCCCGCTCCTCCGGTGTGTTGATATAGGGATCCTCCCGGAACCGCTCCATGGGATAGTAGGGGGCCTTTGCCAAAGGGTGATCCAGGGGAAGTACCGCCATCAGCTCGTCCCGGAAAAGGGGGTAGGTTTCCAGCCCCGGCCCCGCGGGCAGCCCCAAAAAGCCGCAGTCTGCCTGACCCTGCCGCAGCAGATCCTCCACCTCCGCGAACTCCCAGTTGCTTACCAGGTCAAACTGAATACCCGGGTAGCGGCCGAGGAACTCCTTCATGATAGCGGGCAGCCAGTGGATGGACACGCTGGCGAAGGTGGCCACCCGCAGGGTTCCCCGGGTCAGGCCGTGGAGCTCCGCCACCTGCTCCTCCAGCTCCCTGCCCGCATTGCACACCGCCTGAACATAGGGCAGCAGCGCCGCCCCGCTGCTGCTGAGCACCACCCCCGTCCGGCTGCGGGTAAGAAGCTCCATGTCCCACTCCCGCTCCAGATCGGCAATCACACGGCTCACCGCCGACTGGGTATACCCCAGCGCCTCCGCCGCACGGGTGATGCTCCCCAGCTCCACAGTTTTCAGCAGAATTTGATGCTTGTTAAGATTCACAATTACCATTCCATTTCCGCATATTCAGCATGAAAAAGATTCGCTTGTCTCATATCTTATATTATTGTATACTGAAACCGTAAGGAAGGCAAGAGCTTGTGATAGAAAGGAGTTATCACAATGAAAAAGACGATTTGGACCACCGACCACCGTACGCTGGAGCATTACAGGGAAATGAGCAGCATGCCCTTCTCTGTTGATCTTATGCGTGCTTACTGGCAGGGCAGCCCCTGGCGGGCCCTCCGAGTGCTGTTTCCCAGGGGTTGACACCTTGTCCTGCAAGGGTTTCACCATATAACACGCCTCATGGAGCGGCGGGCATGCCTCCCTCCTTGATCTGCACAAGGATTTGTCCCCCTCCAGCCACAGAAGGCCCCCCGCCCGGCGGGGGGCCTTCTGTGCGTTTCAAGCGCCGGTTGAACAATCATAGTACGTTCCTTGGAACTATTTTGCGTGTAACCATCCTTGTTTTCCCCTCTACAATGGAAATACTATGCCTCACAGGGCAAAAATGCTCTGAAAACCGCAAAAGAGGTGTGTCTTATGAAGAAGGCTCATGGAACGAGCAAACAGCTTCCTGCGCTGGATGAGCGCAGCGATGGAATTCTGGAAAACAGGGGCTGGTCCGCCGAGGCCAAGCGCCGCTTCTGGCCCAAGCACTCTTGGAAGGCACTCATGGACTGTTATCGCCACAGCCGCTGAGCTGGTGTGCACAAGGAAAGCCTCCGGCACAGCCGGAGGCTTTCCTTTGCCTTTCCGTACAGAGGGACGGTCTCAGCTCCCGGCCCGCCGGCAGATCTCATGGCGCTTGGGGCCGGTGGAGACGATGGTGATGGGGGCCTCGATGTGCTTTTCAATGAAGTCCACATAGTCCCGGGCGGCCTGGGGCAGCTTGCCGTAGTCAGTGACACCCCGGATGTCGCACTTCCAGCCCGGCAGGGTTTCATACACCGGCTTGGCCCGATCCAGCAGAGCGGGCACAGGGAAGTCGGTGGTCACCTTGCCGTCGATCTCATAGCCGGTGCACACCTTGATCTCGTCGAGGTAGCCCAGGCAGTCGATGGCGGTGAGCGCCACCTGTGTCGCCCCCTGCACCATGCAGCCGTATTTCGTGGCAACGGCATCGAACCAGCCCACCCGGCGGGGCCGGCCGGTGGTGGCGCCGAACTCACCGGCGTCGCCGCCCCGGCGTCTCAGTTCGTCGGCCTCCGCGCCGAACAGCTCGCTGACGAAGGCGCCGGCGCCCACGGCGGAGGAGTATGCCTTAGTGACCGTGATGATATCGGTAAGGGCCGTGGGAGGCACCGCGCCGCCCACGGTGCCGAAGCCCGCCAGGGTATGGGAGGAGGTGGTCATGGGGCAGATGCCCAGGTTGGGATCCTTCATGGAGCCCAACTGCCCCTCCAGCAGCACCTGCCTGCCCTCCTTAAGGGCCCGGTGAACGAAGCCCACCGCGTCGCCCACGTAGGGCTCCAGCGCCGCGCGGTAGCCCATCAGCTCGTCAAACAGCGCCTTTGGCTCCAGCAGAGGCTTGTGGTAGAGGTGCTCCAGCAGGACGTTTTTCAGGGTACAGATGTGCTCCAGTTGACCCATGAGCCGCTCCTCATTGTAGAGGTCGGCCACCTGAATCCCGATTTTGGCGTACTTGTCGGAATAGAAGGGTGCGATGCCCGACTTGGTGGAGCCGAAAGCAGCCCCCGCCAGGCGCTCCTCCTCATAGCTGTCCAGCAGCACATGATAGCTCATCAGAAGCTGGGTACGCTGATCCACGATGATATGGGGGGCGGGCACACCGCCGTCGGCCAGATGCTTCAGCTCGGCCAGAAACTTCTTCACGTCCAGGGCCACACCGTTGCCGATGATGTTGGTGGTATGCGGGTAAAAGACACCCGAGGGCAGTTGGTGGAGCGCAAATTTGCCGTAGTCACAGATGATGGTGTGCCCGGCGTTGGCCCCGCCCTGAAAGCGGATGACCACATCGGATGCCTCGGCCAGGAGATCGGTGATCTTTCCCTTGCCCTCGTCGCCCCAGTTTGCGCCAACGATTGCTTTGACCATAGTTCGTTCCTCCTGCCGCGGGGATTCGCGCATTGGCCTTTTCCCGCGCGCAACCGCCCGGGAGGGCGCCTTTATTCATGAAGGAGTCTCTCCCGGAACGCCCTTTATTATAACGCCGCGGCGGCAGGGCTGACAAGGTAAAAAGTGCAAAAAAAACAGCTATTCCTCCGGGGTATTTTCTTTCTGCCCCGGGATTGCGAGAGAAAAGGCCGGAATCCCCTCCGCATAGGGCGCGATGGAGTAAAGTGGAAAGTAGATCACAGGCCCCGCCTCCGTCAAATAGAAACGCTCCGGGTCGAAGCTGCGGGGCAGCCGCGCCTCCCAGTCGGGCGCGAACCAGGACTCCCCCGCGGACAGCCGAGCCCGGAGCTGCCGCTCCACCTCCGCCAGCGCCCATGCCCTCCACCGGAATCCCGGCGGAAACAGCTCCCCCAGCGTCAGGGGGCTCCCCCCCGGCAGCGCCCAGGCGCTTCCCTGCCGCAGGGTGACGCCGTGTGGGCCCCCGGTCCGCTCCGCGGCGTCATAATACAGGCTCAGGCACTCCGGGGTGTGGAGGGTCACGGCGCCGGTGAGGGATGCCTCCCACGGCCGGAAGGGGTGGGAGACCTCCCTGGCCTGCCGGGCGGCCGTGCAGGCCCTGGGATAGAGCTCCCGCTCCCAGCGGGCCGCCCACGCCCCCTCCAGGCGGCGGCACCAGCGCTCCAGCCGCCGCAGGCCGGGTATTCCCTCCGGCAGCTCCAGGCGGACACCGGAGACCGCGAGCACCGGCTCCTCCTCCCAGCAGAATTCCCGCCTCCACTCCTTCCAAGCCGGCGCGGCCTTCTCCGTCCCTGTATGCAGCCCCTTCATCGCGGGCACCTCCCTCTCTCAGAATCCGGTGCTCCATCCTATGAAACTCCGTAAAATCGGTGAAAAAGAGGTTTACTTCTATACTTCACTTTGGTAAAATAGATACGATTTCCGCAGAGACTGACGAGGAGGTCATTGATACCTATGACGAAAAACGAAAAGCGGGAGCATGGGGATGTGCTCTATGAGGCCATTCTTACCCTGAAGGATCTGGAGGAGTGCAAGAAGTTCTTTTCCGACCTGTGCACCGTGGCGGAGCTGAGGGCTATGGAACAGCGCTTTGAGGTGGCCATGCTCCTGTCCGACGGCATGATCTACAACGACATTCTGGAGCGCACCGGCGCGTCCAGCGCCACCATCAGCCGGGTCAACCGTTCTCTCCAGTACGGGGCCGACGGTTATCAGGCGGTGCTCCCGCGGATCAAGGAGAAGCTGGGCGGCGATGGCATATGAATTCCTGGCGGGGTGCTACGACGCCTTTACCGCCGACGTGCACTATGCCCGCTGGGCCGACTATCTGGAGAAGCACTTCGCCCGCAGCCGGCTGCCCATCCGCACGGTGCTGGATCTGGCCTGCGGCACCGGGAGCCTGACCCGTGTTCTGGCGGAGCGGGGCTATGAGATGATCGGCGCCGACCTATCCCAAGAGATGCTGGCCCAGGCGGCGGAGAAATGCCGGGGCGCAGGCCCCATCGAGCCGATCTTTCTGCATCAGGCCATGGAGGAGCTGGATCTCTACGGCACTATCGACGCCTGCGTGTGCTGCCTGGACAGCATCAACTACGTCACCAGCCCCAAAAAGCTGGCCCGGGCCTTCCGGCGGGTGCACACCTTCCTCATGCCCGGCGGCCTCTTCCTCTTTGACATCAACACCCCGCAAAAGCTCCGGGGCCTGGACGGCCAGATGTTTCTGGACGAGAGCGAGGATGCCTACTGCGTCTGGCGGGCCGACTGGTCGGAGCGCCGGCGCATCTGCACCTATGGAATGGACATCTTCCGGCTGGATCCAGGCGGGCTGTGGAGCCGCTGGGAGGAGGTTCACGAGGAGTACGCCTACGAACCGGCGGAGCTGGAGGCGCTGCTCCGGCAGGCCGGTTTCCGGCAGGTCAGACAATACGGCGAGCTGAGGTTCCGCGCCCCCAGGGAGGGGGAGCAGCGGATTTTCTTTGCCGCACGAAAGGAATTTTGACAAGCATGGCAGACAAGATCATTCGCGTTTTGGCCAAGGACGCGCCGGTGAAGGCATCGGCGATCACGGCCAAGGAGATGGTGGAGCGCGCCCGGCAGATTCACAAGACTCTGCCCGTGGCCACCGCGGCCCTGGGCCGCAGCCTGATGGCCGCCTCCATGATGGGCAACCAGCTCAAGGAGAAGGATGGCTCGGTAACCCTGCGCATCAAGGGAGGCGGCCCGCTGGGCGGCATCACCGTGGTGTCCGACAGCCAGGGCAACGCCCGGGGCTATGTGGTCAATCCCCTGGTGGACCTCCCCCTGAAGGGCCCCGCCAAGCTGGATGTGGGCAGCGCCGTGGGGCGGGACGGCTCCCTCACTGTCATCAAGGATCTGTGCATGAAGGAGCCCTATGTGGGCACTGTCCCCCTGGTATCCGGCGAGATCGCCGAGGATATTACCTCCTACTTTGCTGAGAGTGAGCAGATCCCCACCGCCTGTGCCCTGGGTGTGCTGGTGGACGTGGACCAGAGCGTGCAGTGCGCCGGTGGATACCTCATTCAGCTCCTCCCCGGCGCAGATGACGCCGCCATCTCCGCCATCGAGCAGGGTATCGCCAGGGTAGGCCCGGTAACCGAGGCGCTGCGGGGCGGCCTGAGCGCCAGGGAGCTGGTGGAGCAGGTGCTTTCTGAATTTCAGTTGGAGATACTCTCTGAGGAGCCGGTGGAGTACCGCTGCTACTGCAGCCGGGAGCGGGTCACCCGCGCCCTCATCAGTATGGGGCGGGAGGAGCTGAACTCCCTCATCCGGGAGCAGGGCAGGGCCGAGCTCACCTGCCAGTTCTGCGACAAGGTATATCACTATACAAACGAGGAGCTGGAAGGACTTCTGGCCTCACTGTAGGCTCGAGAGAAAAAAAGCAAAAAATTTTGGCTGAAATGGTTGACAACTGGGGGAAGCTTTAGTATAATAACCTTCGCCGCGTGACCAAGAGTGATTTACAAACTGGTCTGCGGCGAGGACAAGGGAGCATAGCTCAGCTGGGAGAGCGCATGCCTTACAAGCATGATGTCACAGGTTCGAGCCCTGTTGTTCCCACCACTCCCGTGAGGGAGCTCCCGTACCCCCTACCGTCTGGCGCGGTAGTTCAGTTGGTTAGAACGCCGGCCTGTCACGCCGGAGGTCGAGGGTTCAAGTCCCTTCCGCGTCGCCATTCGCCTCTGTAGCTCAGTTGGTAGAGCAGGGGACTGAAAATCCCCGTGTCGCTGGTTCGATTCCGGCCGGAGGCACCATTTCTCCGGTGGATACCCAAGGTATCCACCGGGGGAATCTTTCAAAAGCAGGTATCAAGCGTGTGTGATCCGCATAGAATGGATCAGGGCATGCAGGTGTAGCTCATCTGGTAGAGCGCCACCTTGCCAAGGTGGAGGTAGCGAGTTCGAGCCTCGTCACCTGCTCCATACAAAAGATAGCAGGAGCAAATCTTGCTCCTGTTATCCATACGGCGACATAGCCAAGTGGTAAGGCAGAGCTCTGCAAAAGCTCCACCCCCAGTTCAAATCTGGGTGTCGCCTCCATAAAGCCACACCAATCTGGATATTTTAAGCGAAATGCTTAGAGTATCAGAGGGTGTGGCTTTTTTATTTCCCTGAAATTTGTGTTCTGAAAAAAAGATATTTTCGAGGCTTGTGGAGCCACAGAAGGACATTGAACCCCGGATCGCTCCATAAGATACCGGTTACCCCTCCCCTGCGCCCTTTTTCAGCCCTGAAGGCCGCCAAATGGAGGAAAAAATATATACAAAAAGTAGCGCGTCGGTTTGTTGGTTTCGCAACCATCAGACCGGCGCTTTTTTGCTGCACAGGAAGTTCAAAAAGGGCGCACACCTTTGCGTCTGCTTTGCTGAATAGATTTTTGTAGAGAAGATGGTATGGTGAAATTCCCGGGCAGGGGCGCAGAACGGTGATCGAAAAAGGGCGCTGAGCCCCCAAAGGAGGAATACGAACATGCCCCCCAAAACCTATTTCGAGGAACTGTCCTACGCCCTGCGGCGGCGGGAGCTACTGCCCCGGCCGCTGGAGGAGGACGGCCTGCTCCCGGTGGAGTGGAACGGACGCATCCTGTGCCGGGTCACGGAGAGCGGCGCCGTCCGGTATGACCCCACCTGGGTAGACACCAGCAGGGCAAAGGCCGCCCTGGCTCAGGCCACGGAGGCGGCGGGGACGGTGATGGAGTACATGACGCTTCTGGAGAATGCCCCACCTCTGAAGGCGGATGGCCTGGCGGACGGTTACCGGGTGCTGGCAGAGTTCAACGGCACAGTGCTGGCCGGGACAGAGACGCTGCTGGGGGCCCAGTTCGTCACCTGGGCCCGGGACTATGACCGGAGCGGGGTCAACAACGGCCACTACTACATGGAGGACTATCAGGGCGCCAGGGAGGACTTCGCCCTCCGCTCCGGGCTGGTGGCCAGGGAACGGGTCTTTGACCGGGAGCAGCTGGAGGGGCTGCGCCAGGCGGTGCAGGGCTTCCTCTATGGAGAGGGCCCCGCCTCCTACCAGCAGGAGTTCCAATGCCGGCGCCTCCTGGATCAGATCACAGCCCAGCTGCCGGAAAGAACTCAGGATCAGATGCAGAGCGAAAGTCAGAAGCTTGGACAGTCCATATGAGGGCGGTGCCAAATCAGGCGCCGCTTTTTTCTATACAGAAATTGTTGGTATCGCTTGGTTTGCGGCATTTTTTTCGTTACGTATGGTGATAGCTTTATCCCGCAAAAGCGGGTATTGTTGTGGTCAGAAGCCCACCAAAAAATAACGAGGAGGACACACGTATGAAACAGATTGAGAAGCATCCCGCGCCGGAGAAGCTGCTTCAGCAGATAACTGAGGAGGCAATCAATGCCCTGGCGCTGGGCGGGCCGGACAAGATCGGGGATGAGGCTCCCATGGAGGCAGGCGTGAAGCTGATTGCCAAAGCCTGGGGAGTGCCCCGGGAGAGCCTGCAGGCCAGCCTGGAGCTGATTGAAAGAGAACGGCAGCTTCTGCGCAGCGGGAGCAGCGAGGACGCTCTGCCCAACAGCGAACTGCTGAAGCCTTACGACGGCAAGATGATTGCCGAACTGCTCTGGGGCCTGTTTGAGACGACGGCCAGGCTGGAGGATGCCCAAGACCGGGCGGCGATGCACAAGCTGGCCCTTCTCATGGCGGAAAGCCTGAACCTGGACAGTTGGATCGCAGAGTGCGGGCTATCCAAGCCCTAAGACGGAAGCATACAGGAGGGGCTGTCCTTGGACAGCCCCTCGCCCTTGCGACAGAGAAGGACCGTTTACTTCCGCTGGAGTGGAAAGGCCGCTCTGACCCAGGGCGAGGCTAACTGCCGGCGGCAGCGCAATATCTAATAGAAAGTAGGGAGCAAATCTTGAACCGTCCATGTGAGGGCAGCGCCAAATCAGGCGCCGCCTTTTTCTATGCCCAGATTTTATTTCATTTCTGCGCCCATAAGATTTATGCCCCGGAGCATCCGGCGGAACCGCCGCCCAGGCCGGTATGCACCCGTTCCCCCCTCTGCGAGGGCTGCCCCTACCCCGCCAACGGCTTCCTCTGCTGGGGGAAGGATGGGACGTGCCTGCGCTCGGAGATGCGGCGGCTCAATGCCACGGACAGGTGGGCAGAGCAAGAAACTAAGGAGGAGATTCACACAGATGAATCCATGTAACAATCGCTTTCCCCTGCGGCCGGCCGCCCGTGAGGAGGCCGGCCTGTTCTACTCAGATGACCAGGCGGACAGAACACTGGGACTGGACAGGCCGGTGGGCCGGGTTTCCTTTGCCAATGGCGAGCGCATGGAGTTCACAGCCCCACAGGATTACCTCCGGACCATCCGGGAGGAGCTGCCCACAAGGGATGTGACCGGCTTCCGCTTCGAGACCCTGACGGATGACCCGGCGGTGCGCAAGGCGGCGGACGATATGACCTATGACCTGTATGGGGAGGAGAACCCCAGGCCGCTGGAGGATTACGTGCCCCGCCAGGGGCCGGAGATAGGAGGGCAGCAGATGTGACCACACAGAACAGACAGCCGGTGCTGCGCTGTGTCCTGAGCAACGCGGCGCACCCGGAGTATGGCCAGGTGACCATCCCCTTCCCCATCCCCGGCATGGAATATGAGCGCACCCTGGAATGCCTGGCCGCTATGGAGCTGGGAGCCCCCCTGAAACGGGACTGCCGGGTGGACGAGCTGGAGAGCGGCTTCCCCATCCTCAAACGCCTGGAGAAGGTGGGCGCCAATCTGGACGAGCTGGACTACCTGGCCCGGCGGCTGGACAGCTTTGACGACTATGAGGCCGCCCAGTTCCAGGCTATGGCGGTCAGGCTGGGTACGTTTGATATGACGGACTTCATCAATCTTACCTTCTGCTGCCAGCAGGCCACGGTGATCACGGACTTTTCGGATTTGGACGCTGTAGGCCGCCAGCATTACATGACGCTGGAGGGCGGCTGTGCCAGTGAGGAGGAGCTGGAACAGGTGGATGGCAGAGCAGCGGCCTTGAAGTTGATCCTCAACAAGCATGGCACTATCACACCCTATGGCGTGGTTTATGATAACGGTATGGAGCTGGAGAAGTTCTACAAGGAGGGCGGCCCCTTTCCGGACTATCTTGACCGGGAGTTCGTCATACTCCTGGAGGCATCCTACGGCGAGGGGCAGAGCACACTGCTGGTTCTGCCGGACAGCCCGGAAAGGCTGGAACGTCTCCTGTGCCGCACCGGCATCCGGGACAGCCCCCACTTTTGGATAGTAGACAGCACCCTGCCCGGCGAGGTCATCAGCAGCATTCCGGCGGAACGCCTGTCCATCAATGGCCTCAACCGGCTGTGCCAGGCGGTTGAGCGGATTGCACCGGAGGATTTGAAAACTCTGGTACAACTGCTGGCCGACAAGGATCACCCCAGCCAGGGGCCATCCCTGGGCGGGCTATCCATGTAAACCGAGGGGGAGAGAATATACAGAAAAAAGAGTTTATCCGGCAGATCAATGAACTGGTTCCCAGGCCGGACCCCGTCACCACCGAGGCACTGTACCGCTTTGACCGGGAGTGTGCGGAGACGGAGTACATCGATATGCTCACCGCCCTGCGAGTGGTGGCGCGGAATTTCGGTGAGGAAACCCTCCAGGGCGCCTATGAGGTCATCCAGCACCAAAACGCCGCTCTGCCCAGCGAGCTGTTCGCCGCTGCCGTCTACTTTCAGGCCGGGCGCACACCGGCAGAGGTGTCCGGCCTGGCCAAGGAGGGCCGGCTTATGGGCTTCTTTGGCCCGGAGCGGCCGGAGGAGCTCAGCCGGATTGCGACCTGCACCATTGTGGAGTCCGGGCAGGAACAGCGGTTTTACACCATGGACTTTGGGCGCTTCAATCCGCAGCATGCCTTGAAGCGGGCCATCACATACGGCCGGGAAACAGGCATATCCGCCACCCAGGCCATGGCCCGCCTCACCATGGATCAACCGGAGTTTGCCGAAAAGCCCGGCGGGCCCCGCTGTATCCTGGACGGCCTGGGCTCAGAGCTCACCGAGGCGTTGTTCCAGATCTCGTCAGCCTGCCCCGCCGTGGCCGCCCATATCACCTGTAATGCGGATCTGGGTATCACAGAGGTGGCCTATTATCCGCTGTGGCTGGAGCGGAGTCAGAGTCAGGCGCCCATGCAGCCGCAGATGTAAAAAATGCTGGATATTACGGGCACACTGTGGTATGTTGTGTGCTTACCAGAAGAAAGGACGGGAAAGAACTATGAACTATCAGAGGAAACAGAGCATGCACAGGGACTCCGTTGAAGGCCCGCTTCCGCTTTGGAAGCCGGCCTTTTCTATCCGAATGACACTTGAGGCAAAATGAAGGGAGACAGATCATCATGCAGGGTGTATCGAAGGAGTGGCTGGATTTCCTGCGGAATCAGTTCCCCGCGGGCAGCCGGATCCAAACATGGGAGCTGGATGATCCCAGAAACACGCTGGAGGAGGCTGGTACTCTGGAGCACATCGATGACTCGGGCCGGTTCCACGTCCGGCAGAGCGACGGAGGTGAGTGCGTCCTGACCCTTGGGGAGGAGATGTTCTCCGTCCACCCGCCTGAGTCCACCCAGCTCAAGCTGTACATGCCCCTCACCGCCAGCTTCTATGCCCGGAATGAGTGGGGAGATTGGGATGAGACGGGTGAAGAATGGGACGGCAGAACGCTTCTGGACTATGAGGACAGGATCCTGGGCTTCATGGTACGGAACCGGGTGCCGGAGGAGGCGGAGCGGGGCCTCATGCTCTGGTGCGACAAGGAGTTCCTGGACGTCAAGGTGCGCTCCGCCGTGTTTACGGCAGAGGCCAGAGACGGCAGGCTGTGGGGCGTGGCGGAGTGCCAGGTCGTCGGCCAGCTCTCTCCGGAGGAGCTGACCGGGCTGAAGGACTATCTCACCGGCCAGGCCGCGGACAGCGTTGGCGAGGGCCTGGAGCAGCAGGCAATCCGTGTGGACGGCGGGGAGCTTTACGTCCACATGTGGCAGCCGGAGGGCTGGAGCATCCAGACGGAGGCAGAGCAGTTCGGGCTGACGCAGGCCCAGGGCATGACGATGGGGGGTATGAGCCGTGGATAAGGCCTTTACAGTATCCCTGTGCAATCCGGACAAGGATACTTATGTGACACTGGAGCTTCCAGCAGACCCGTATGCTGTCCTGGATGCCTGGGAACGGCTGCGGCCCGCGCCGGACACCAGAGTGGAATGGGAGATGGAGGACTATGGGGAATTCCCCATCCTGTTCCCTAGCCTGCAATCTGGCGAGGGTTTCCCCGCGCTCAATGCCCTGGCGGAGCGGCTGGCCAGCCTGGACAGCCGACAGCGCACTGCCTTCGAGGGGCTGGTCAGGCTGGAAAGCAGTCGGAGCGGTGTCATCCCTCTGCGCACGTTTACCGCATTGTCGGAACAGGCAGAGCACTGCCACGTGGTGCCCGAGGCCACGGACGACGCCTCGTTGGGCCGGGTTTACGCGGCAAACGGTTCCATCCCCGAGGTGAAGGATGTGCCGGACAAGGTGTTTGAGCTGTTGGACTTCCAGCTCCTGGGCCGCCGGGTCCGTCAGACAGAGGGCGGTGTATTCACCAGGCAGGGGTATGTGGTACCGGATGGGAACTGGAAGCCCGCACAGGGCCAGGAACCCCGCAGCGCGCCGGAGGCCCCGACTGGCTTCTTTCGGCTGGAGCTCCGGCTCGGGGAGGAACGGGCGGAGCTCACCCTCCCTGCCGGACAGGAGCTGGTGGAGGTGCGTGACCAGATGGAGGCTGTGGGCATCTCCAACTGCACCGTCACCGCCTTCCACAGCCTGGTGCCCCAGATTCCGGAAGCGTGGGCCACGCCGGAGCGGCTGGATACCCTGAACTGCCTGGCCATCCGGCTGACCGTGCTGGAGGACCGGGAGCCGCTGAAGCTGATCAAGTACAAGGCGGTACTGGAGGCGTCGCCTCCCACCAGCCTGGAGGATGCCATGGCCCTGACAGAACGGCTGGACGCCTACAATCTGAATTGGGCCGCCGCCTCCCCGGAGGACGTGGCCCGTGGGGAGCTGCGCCGCTCCATGGGGGAGGAGAATGCCGCCCTGCTGTGCCGGTACCTGAACCTCTACGGCTACGGCGAGGCGCTGATCCAGCAGTACGGGGGCGAGCTGACAGACTACGGCCTGCTAACCCGGGTGGATGGCCGGCCGGTGCAGGAACCGCTGCCACCCCAGCGTATGCTGGGCGGCATGGGGATGGGGTGACGACGATTGAACAGAGAAGAACTGACAAAGCTCCCAGGTAGGCCGGAGGAGCAGGCATGGCTGCGGGAACGGCTGGAGATGTTAACGGTGCGGGAGGGGATCGCCCTGGACGCGGCCCTCCAGCGCCATCCCGCCCAGGACAGTACAGAGGCGGTCAGCCTGCTGACCAGCCTGGACGGGTATGAGGTGTTGGGCGGCATCCAGAGTTATGAGGATCTAGGCCTGTACTACCTGGAGGAGAATGATACAAGGCTTCTGGCGCTGCGGGACTATATCGACCTGGACAAGCTGGGCAGGCAGTATGAGGCACAGCACCCCGGCCTGTTCGTGGGAGGCTGCTATGTGGTATACCCGGAGCGGGAGCAGCCAGAAGTATACGACGGCATCGCCCTGCCGGAGCCGGACTACAGCTGGAGCCTACGGCTGAAACTGGCATCCTCCGCGGTGCCGGATGGGGTGTGGCTGGCCCTGCCGGACTACAACGACATCATGGACGTGAGGCCGGGGGAGATCCAGCTGGCCCTGGACGCTTTGGGCGTACAGACCATCCGGGGGTGCACCCTGCTGGAAGCTCGGTGCAGCCTGCCGGGCATCACCGGGCTGGAGGACGCCTATGCCGGCCGGCTGGAGGATCTGATCTACGACGGCCAGAACCTAGGGTTCATTCTCCAGGAACAGAACCAGGGGCAGAAAGATTTCCTCCAGACCTACCTCTGGGCCCTGGAGCATGAGGGCTGCACCACCCTGCCCGCAGCCCTGGAGGTTGCTCAGCACCTGAACCGCTACCATGTGGTATATACAGACCAGCTTCAGGACGTTGCGAAAGCGGAGCTGCGGTCGGCAGGGAGTACGCTGGACACGGCAGTTGCCGGTTGCTTCAACCTGGAACAGTACGGGCTGGATTTGCTGCGGAACAAGGGCTATACCCAGACAGCGGACGGCAGGGCCTACATTCTCGGCCCGCATGCTCAGATTCGGGCGCCTATGCAGATGCAGCAGATGTAACCCCAGATCAAATCTATATCAAAACGAAACAGGGGCCGTTTTCCCGGAGGGGACAGCGGCCCCTGTTTTTTGTGCCCTTTTTCGGGAGGACGGCCCAGAGGAGGACGTCATGAGAGAAAAAGAAAAAGAGCTTCTGAAGTACCTGAAGAAGCACTGCCTTGGCCAGCGGAACGCCGTGGGCGGGGAGAGGCTGGTGAAGGTGTTCCGTACCAGCGGGACAGAGCTGCGGAAGCTGGTCCACAACCTGCGGGTAAACGGGGAGCCTATCTGCAGCGACCGCACCGGCTACTTCTACCCCGCAAACAGCGGGGAGGTGTATACCACAATCCTTCAGCTCCAAAGGATGGAGCTCGGGCTGCGGATGGCATCCTCGGGCATGATCCGGGCCATGGGCGCCTTCCGTCTGCCCGGGGGAGGTGAGGCGGATCGCTAAGCCCTTCTTCCCCTGGGTAGGCGGGAAGCTGTTCCTGCTCCCCTATATCTTTCAACTGCTCCCCAGGAAGGCGCCCCGCCTGCTGGAGGTCTGCGGCGGCAGCGGCGCGGTGACTCTGGGTCTGGGCGTCGGGTATGCCCCGCTCCGGGTGTATAACGACGTGGATGTGGATCTGGTCAACCTGTTCCGCTGTGCCAGGGACCGGCCCCTGGCGCTGCTCAGGGAGCTGGACTTCCTGCCCCTCCATGCCCGGGCGGACTTCGAGGTGGTGCTCCGCTTCCTCAACCACGAGTATGACCCCATGGACTACCTGGAGGAGGAGCTCCAGATCACAGAGGACTACTTCCCGCCCATGGACAGGCAGGCGGTGAAGAAGCTCCTGGTGGGCCGGGCCAACCTGCCGGACGTACAGCGGGCTGCGGCCTACTATCTGAGCATCCGGTACAGCTACAGTGCCACCGGAAACAGCTTCGGCGGGCGCAGCGTGGAGCTGCGCCGCTTCCTCGGACTGCTCCGACGCGCCTCAGACGCGCTCCAGGGCGTGGTGGTGGAGAACAAGGACTGCTGCGACGTAGTCCGGCAGTACGCCCGGCCCGGCGCGGTGATCTACGCGGACCCGCCCTATCTGGAGGCGGAGAGGATGTACGCCCCCTCCTTCGACCTCCGGGACCACGTCCGGCTCCACGACTGCCTGTGCGCCCCGGCGGCGCGGGACAGCCACATCGTTCTGTCCTATAACAGCCATCCGGACATTCTGGACCTCTTCGCCCCGGACTTTTACATTGTGGGCTTTGACCGCCCCAACCCCATGGCCCGGCAGGAGGACGCCAGGTACCACGAGCTGCTCATGACCAACTTTGACCCCGGCCCCATGCTCAACCGCCAGCTCTCCCTGCTGGATGACCTCGGACGGGTGTCCAGCGACCGGCCGGAGCTGCGGATCCTGTCCGCCCCCGCCGGGCGGCTGCCCCGGGTGCGGGACTGGCCGCAGGACTAAGAATACGAGGTGAAAACAGAAGATGAAATTTACCATCTGCCATGACACAAGCAAGAAGACCCTGGCCATCCCCCGGGCCGCCCTCCAGCTCTCCGGACTGGAGGATGCGGAGCGGCTGACCCTCCATGCAGGACATGGCTGCGTGGTGCTCACCCGACAGGAGCCCTCCGCCGCGGAGCTGCTGTCTGCCGTCCATCTGCTCCATGACCGGGCCGTACACTTCATTACCCTGCTGGCTCTGAAAAGCCACGGAGCGAAGGAGCTGCCCCACTCGAAACTGCGCAACCCACTTCAGAGATACGACAGCGCCTATCTGTCCATGCTGGAACACTGTGGTGTGGAACTGGACAGGCTGGGCTGCCTGCTCAGCCAAGAGGCGAATAAGCATGGGTAAGAGCAACCTTTACCTCTACAGTTTGGAGGAGGCCCGCCGCCGTGGTGAGCTGCCGCTCTGGCAGGCCAGCCAACGGGCGAACATTGCCTGCGGGGACGCCCTCAGTGGCGCCGTCCAGGCCTGCGAGGACAGCGCGGCTTCAGACACGGACTGCATGGCCGAAATCATCCATAAGTTTGGCGGCCAGCGGACTGCATGGGTTCTGGCCAATACGCTCCAACACCTGAACTGGTGGCCCGGACTGTTCAGCCCGGCCAACCAGGTGTGGGCCAGACAGTTCTATATCCCATTGGACGGGTACAACGGCGATTATGTGGTACCGGGCAGTCCGGCGGTACTGGACTGCTTTGTCACTCAATACCGTAAATTCTGCCAGTCGTTGGGCCTGTTTGAGCTGGAACACTGCATACCCAATTCCAGGCACCAACTGGACTATACCGGCAGGGTTCTGGTGCTGTCACCCGCAGTACTGGACGAGCCCTGCTGGAGTCCCCAGGGCCAGCTTTGGTATGCCCATGACGGCCCCGGATGCAATCCCGATTCCATTGTCGGCTCCATACGCGCCACCCGGCTGGCAGATGGGGAGCAGGCCTGCTGGAACCGAACCAATTTCGCCGGCGCACTCCAGGATGAGCTTCTTCCGGACTGGGCCCGGAAACCTTTGCTGGCGCTGCGCAGCCAGGGGCGGCAGGACAAGCCCTCCATGTGCAGTATGAGAATGGGATAAGGAGGATCATGAGCATGACTTACTACACCATGGATGACCTGCGGCTGGGCCGGGGCGGCTTCCTACAGAAAGGCTGGACGATCCGGCAGCGCCCGGAGCTGGGGGAGGCCCTGGCGCACTACCGGGGCATCCCGATCACCAAGCGGAAGGTGCTGGGGCTGACGGACGGCTTCCACGTGCTGGAGATGGTGAAGAACGTGCCCCTCTTCCCAGATGATCCAGAGGGGGAGGACGTGCTGGCCACAGAGCTTGGGGAGCCGCTGCCTGTCTGGGCAGATAAGCCGGAGGCAAGACAGGCTGTCCGCGCCTGTGTAGAGGAGCTTGGCCTTCGCTACCAAATTGAGGGCAAGATCCTGGCACCCATCCCCGTCAACAAGAAGCAGCGCCGCAAGAAGCTGGCGGGGAAATACCTCTGGCCCGACGTCCCCGGTGATCCTGCCTCCGCCCTCCGGTGGGTGTATCTGGCCGGCAAGGGCTGGCTGGCCCCCACGGTGCTCAAAGAGCACGCCGCCGTATTCCCCTTGGTGCTCAAGGTGCGGGCGGACGGCATCACGGACAAAGGCGACTACCGCCCCCTGGAGCTGGAGCCCTGGGAGTTTCGCCTCCTGGCCCGGCGCACCCTGGAGCGGCTGGAGCAAAATATGACAAAATGTGAAGGAGGAACCCCATCGTGAAACACACCATTCTGAGATGCGCCGCCGGCCTGTTGATAGCCGCGGCGCTGCTCCCCACCGCCCTGGCGGCGGAGCCCTTCCCCGAAGTGCCCGAGGTGCAGGTCTGTTACCCAACCTCCGTCACACGCAGTGAGGACGGCACAGAGATCCGGAAGGTCTACGACCTGTCCCCGGAGCAGGACCCGGCCGGTATCCCCCGGTCAGATTTTGAGCAGGACGGCTTCCACTACACCCTGACAGACCTGCTCCAGCAGGAGTTGCCGGAGCATGAGAGCCGTCCGCACACGGAGACGGTATCGTTGGAGAGTAAAAGCAAGGATATGGAGTCCATCCTGACCCTTCTGCCCCAGGAGAAGGAGTTCGTCACAGAGGACGGACTGTCCGGTACCCTGTCCCTCCAGCTGGACACTGTCCAGGTGGCGGCGGCGGGCTACGGCAGCTCCACCCGGCAGGTGTCCGCCACCCGTTCCTACCCCAACCTGGCCAGCCAGGACACCGCCAGCATCCCCAAGAGCATCGAGGAGGACGGGCGTACCCTCACCCTCCAGAACATTGACTGGCGGACGGACAACACCACCGGCATGTCCGGCTACGCCATTGGAGACCGCTACACCGCCGTGGCCACCTATACCGGCACCGCCACCAGCAGCTATGTCACCGGATATACCGTCACGGCAGACTACACCGGTACCGTCAGCCGCATTGCCCTGAACCGGGTGCGTTACGTTGCAATTTTTGAGGGGGAACCCCTGGAGCCCACCGTACCCATGGAGGAGCCTGGGGACGGCCTGGCCCAGTTTAACTGGGCGGCCATCCTGCTCCCGCTGGGCGTGGTCTTTGCTGTGGGCGGCGTGATTGGAGCCTGCCTGTTCGTCAAACGGCGCCGGGAATTCAAGGAGGAGGATACGGAATGAAGAAGCTGACCACCCTTTGCCTGGCCGCCTGCCTGGCGGCAGCTATGGCCACTCCGGCGGGTGCTTTAGATTACGCCATTGACGCGCCGGAGGGGCCGGACTTCGGCAAACCTACCTCGGTGGAGGTGGTACATACGGCAGATAGCGGGGCCCTGAAAAATGAGGACATCAGCAAGAATGCCGCCCTCATCCCGCCGGGCTTCGGCAGCGCCAGTGCGGATACCCTGAACACCGGAACCTGGCTTACCCCCAACCTGGCCCCGGAGGGCATGGCAGTGGGCACCGTCAACGGCGGCGGGATCCCCATCGTGTTCCCGCCCTCTGTAGATACCAACAGTTCTACTCCGGCTACCGAGGAGGAGCAGACCACCTCCCTCGGCTATACCCCGGTGACTTCGGATCTCTACTATTCCGGCGGATACCTGGGGACGTTGAAAATTCCCGCCATCGGCCTGAGCGTGCGGGTCTATGAGGGTACAGACAGCAGTACGCTTGCCAAAGGCGCGGGCCACTTCGAGGGCACGAGTATCTGGAATGGCAACGTGAGTATCGCCGGTCACAACCGGGGGGGTACGGGATGACTTTGGGGATCTCCACACCCTGGAACGGGGAGATACCATCACCTGGACCACCAAGCTGGGCGTCCGCACCTATGAGGTCACCAGTGTGCAGAAGGTCAAGGAGACGGATACCAGCGGCACCGCCCCTTCCACCGAGAACATGCTCACTCTCTATACCTGCGTGCGTAATCAGAGGGCCTACCGCTGGCAGGTGCAGGCGGTGGAGGTTGTGTAACCTGCTTTGTTTTGCGGGCTCATTTTCTCCACCGGGAACCCCCTTTGCTATAGACTTTTCCCCAGATTTCCGGTATGTTGTTGCTGTAAGGAACACAAGGACAGCAGAGGAAAGAAGGAGGTCAACCGTATGAAAAGGAAACAGCTTATTCCAGCAGTATTGGCAGGTGCCTTGGCCGGCGCGGCCCTGGCAGGGCCAGCATCGGCGGGGGTGGCCGCCCTCACTGCAGCCCCAAGCACCCAAACCTTCTATGTGGACGGGAAACAGGTGGATCTGGAAGCGTATGTCATCCACGGCCACAACTATGTGCAGCTCCGGGACGTCGGCCGGGGTAGACTTCGGCGTGGCGTATGACCAGGGCGCCAACCGTGTCCTGGTAGACACCAGCTCCCCTTACACAGAGGAAAGTGCAGTGTTCGCCCCCTCCGGGGTGGTCATCATCCCCCAGTCGGACGAGCCCCTCCGGCTGAAGGAAGGAGACAAGGTGCTCTGCGATGACGGCACCACCTATGAGATTACCGATCTGAAGCTATGGGAGCCCCCGGCCCCGCTGCCCACGCCGACTTGTGACTGGAACCAGTTCCCAGAGTTGAAGCTCCCGGAAGTGCAGGTGCTGCGATTCCAGAGCCAAACTGGGGATAGACTTCATATCCTGAACCTCTATGAGACCCGGCGTATGCTGTATACCCTGTATAACGCCGTACCCAACTGCCCGGAGTTATGGGAGGCTGGAGACATCAAGCTCAACTCTAAGGGGGAACCCATCCTACGCTTGTCTATGGGGATTACAGAGTCCAGCGGTGTGCAAACATTCTGGCCCTGGCGGGACGAACAGCTCACCCGCGTCTTCTACTCCGCCCCAATGGCACGGTTTGAGGTGGAAGCATGGGATGTCTATAAAAATGGGAAATACCTCTATACGGAATACAACGTAATGGGTATGTAACTACCCACAACAGAACGAATGATATGGCAAAGCCCCGAAACGGCCGGTTATGCACCGTTTCGGGGTTTCTTTTTACTCTTTTTGAAATCCGGTGAGGAGGAAATACTGTGAAAAAGCTTATATCGCTCCTATTGACAGCCGTCCTGATCATGGGTCTGCTGCTTATATCTGCTGCCGCTGCGGACACTCCGGAAGAGGCTTTGGGCGAACTGGACATTTATAGTGGTGGATATTCTATGAACTATCTGGCCGTCAACGGCAAAGTACAGACCCAGTCGTACACCTACTTCCTCTACGAAAATACCACTGGAGAAATCCAGGAAATCCCAGCGTACTGTGTCAACCCCGTGCGCCTTGTTCCTTGACAATCTGCGTAGAAATGCGCAATAAAACAAGGCAGAT
>ENA-UOJP01000154-UOJP01000154.1-human-gut-metagenome-genome-assembly--contig:-C102-NODE-154-length-154780-cov-22.767161_pt1 | contig 154780 bp, 139 predicted proteins | sample MGYA00242353_ERZ723900 | MGnify/ENA metagenome assembly ERZ723900 | reverse complement strand
GGATAATCCAACTTTCGGTATAACCAATCTTATCCCGAATTCGGGATAATACAGGTAAGCAATGCGGCTTTGTCCACGGCGATGCCAATAAGCTGGATTTCCCGGACGGGAGCTTTGATGCTGTGATCAGCAACTACGTCTATCATAACATTATGGGTGCGGACAAGCATGCCCTGCTGCTGGAAAGCCTGCGGGTACTGAAAAAGGGCGGCGTGTTTGTCCTGCATGACAATATGAAGCCGCAGATGTACGGCGACATGAACGCCTTTGTGGAGGAACTGAGGGGCATGGGCTTTGCCGAGGTTCAGTATGTGGAGACCGCAGAGAAAATTTTCGGCTCGAAGCAGCGTGCGGCTATGATGATGCTGGGCGATTCTGCTATGATCGTTGGAAGAAAATAATGCCGGAATCAGTAGGGATGCAATCCATATGAAAAGAGCTTATCATTCCGGCGGCTGGACTGCGCTTTTTGAGTCTGTAAACAAATTACAGGAGGACAAGTGATATGAAACACAACGGCTTTTATTTCTGGATGTTCAAGAGTCCGATGAAAGCAGTCCTGACGGAGAAATACGGCAACGCATATGCTGGGGAGACTATGAAAAAGAGCAAAAAAGTCTATCGTGAACTGGTCGGGAAAGCTGCCGACATTGGTGACGACAACCCAATGGCATACAACGAGCTGTTTGCACTCGCCTTTGTCGCACCTTACATAGCAAGCGGGAAGAAGATCCCCCCGGAGACGGTGCAGGAGATGATGCGGCGTTCGCTTTACCACATCAAGTGGTATTTTGCGAAAACCGACCTGAACACCGATAAGGGCAAGGCAGAGAACAAAAAGAGCATCGTGAAGTATGTCAAGTGGTACACGCCGGAAAAGGAAAAACAATATCCGACATCGTTCAAAGTGGACTTTGAGGGACAGCCTCATGAAGGAGCTTGCTACTACCGCATCACCCGCTGCCCCATCTGCGCCTATGCGGAAAAGCTGGGCGTTTCCGAGTTGATGCCGCTGTTCTGCGAGTTGGACGAGGTGATGATCACACTCCAGCACGGCGTGCTGCACAGAAAGCAGACGTTGGCAAACGGCGGAGAATTCTGCGACTATTACATTACAGGAAACAGAGAATAAACGAAGAAGCTCGTATCGTCAATAATGATACGAGCTTCTTTTCATATTTTTTAGATTGTGTTTTTTCAGACCTTCCATCCGGCAGCCTGCTTGCGCTCCACCACAAAGCGGCGGTAGAGCCCGTCAACAGCAACCAGCTCGTCATGCGTGCCCTGCTGGACGATCTCACCGTGATCGACAACGAATATTTTGTCGGCGTTGCGCACAGTTTTCAGCCGGTGAGCGATCATGATGACCGTCTTATCGTGGGTCAATTCCGCAACGGCCTCCATCAGCTCCTTTTCATTTTCGGGGTCAACATTGGCAGTGGCTTCGTCCAGAATGATGATTGGTGCGTCCTTCATAATCGCCCGGGCGATGGAAATGCGCTGCCGCTCGCCGCCGGAGAGCGTTGCACCGCCCTCACCGATAACAGTGTCAAAGCCGTCCGGTAGCGCCATGATAAAGTCGTAGCACCGCGCCTTCTTTGCTGCAGCCTTTACCTCCTCCATGGAGGCATCGGGCTTTCCGAAGCGGATATTGTTGGCGATGGTGTCCGAGAACAGATAGGTCCGCTGAAACACAAAGGAGAAATTGCGGATGAGGCTGTCGTAGCTGTATTCCCGCACATCCCGCCCGCCAAGGCGCACGCTGCCTGACTGCACATCCCAGAACCGTGCCATAAGATTGCAGAGAGTGGTCTTGCCGGAGCCGGAGGGGCCGACGATAGCGACCGTGGTTTTCTCCGGAATCGTCAACGACACATCTTGCAGAATGGGCTTGCTGTCGTAGGAGAAGTTTACATGAGACAGAGCAATGTCCTCCCGCTCCGGCGACAGTTCCTCCCCGTCAATATCCATGGGCTCTACATGCAGAATCGCGTTTGCCTTATCCACACCAATGTCGATAGAACGGAACAGGGACGAAAAGCTCCCGGCGGAGTCCAGCTGCTCAAAGAGAATGAAGGAGCAGATCAGCATCAAAAGGCAGTTTGTAAGCTCCATAGTGCCGCCGAAGTAAAAGCCGATGGCAGCGGTGCAGACGGCAACGCCGGTGAGCTTGTTGACGATGAACTGCGCCAGCATATAAAGAACAGACGGTATCTCCATGGCGAAGGAAGCCTTGCGGGCTTCCTCTACAGCCCCATGCACCTGGGTTGCGGAATCGTGGGTCAGGTCAAAATTCTTGACCTCGGCGATGCCCTGCACATATTCCAGCACCTTGGACACAAGCCGCTCGTCGGCATTGAACTTCCGCTGGGAAAGGGCCTGCTCCGCCCGCTGCATGGCGGCGTTGACGGCGAAGAACAGCAGAAGTCCCACCAGTGTTATAAGCCCCATACGCCAGTCAAAGAGGAACATCATGACCGCGATGATGCCGGAGGTCAGGAAGCCCCTCGTTGTGACCATTACCACGCGGGTAGCCACATTCGCCATGTTTTCCATGGTGTTGGTGGTGACGGACGTGACCTCGCCGAGGCTGTTGTCATTGAACCAGCCCATAGGCAGGTAGCGCAGGTGCTCAGCGATTTCGATGCGTTTGTTGGCGCAGGCTCGGTAGCCCGCACGGGTCTGGAGCATGGTAGCCTTCATGTTGATGGCGATGGTCACAATCAGTGATGCAACGATGATGCCGAGGCTCGTCCATAAAGTTGCCATAGTGACGTCCCTTTCCAGCAGCGCCTGAATGACAATGGCAGCGGCAGGAATACGCATGGCGGAGCAGATGGCGCTGACCACGCCCAGCCAGATAGAAGTGACAAACAGTTTGCGGTTGTCTTCACCGCAGAAGGCGAAGAATTTTTTCAGCGTCTGAAGCATTACGCCACCTCCCCGTCGTCTTTGACGCTGATGTGGGCTTCCCACATGGTTTGATAAAGCGGGCAGGAAGCAAGCAGCTCCGCCTGCGTGCCGGTCGCTTCGATCTTGCCTTGATTGACAACAATGATCTGATCGGCGTCCGCAATGGTGGACAGCCGGTGGGCAATGACCAGTAGCGTCTTGCCCCGCACCAGCCTTGCCAGTGCCGACTGGATGACCGCCTCGTTTTCCGGGTCTGTGTAGGACGTCGCTTCGTCCAGAATGACGATGGGCGCGTCCTTCAGCATGGCACGGGCAATGGAGATACGCTGCCGCTCGCCGCCGGACAGGTGACCGCCCGACGCGCCGCACACGGTCTGATAGCCGTTTTCAAGCCTCATGATAAACTCGTGGCAGCCGCATTTTTTCGCCGCATCGATGACTTCCTCGTCGGTTGCGCCCTTTTTGCCCATGCGGATATTGTCCATCACCGAAAGGTCAAAGAGATAGTTGTCCTGGGAAACATAGGCGATGCGCTTCGTACACTCCACCAGCGGAAGTGTACGGATGTCCACGCCGCCCAGCTCAATGGCGCCGTCCTTTACATCCCACAGAGAGGCGATAAGACGGGCAATGGTGGACTTTCCGCTGCCGGAAGGCCCGACCAATGCGTTGACCGTCCCCGGGGCAACGTGCAAATTGACTCCGTGCAGTACCTCCTTGTCGTGATAGGCAAAGCGGACATCCTTCAGCTCGATGGCGTTATCGGCCGGCAGCCTTTCCGCCGTCCTTGGGCGCTGCATATCCTCACCGGACAGCACCTCCGCCACCTCGCCCACGATGGTCGTTACCTGGGCAATGTCATCGGTGTAGGAAAAGGCGGTGATCAGCGGCTGCATGACGCCGAAGGACAGAACGATGACCGTGAGAAACGTCTCCGCCGACAGTGTGCCGTGCATATAAAGGAGGCAGCCCACCGGCAGGATGCCGAGAAGCGTTGAAGGGAGTATCGCCATTCCGGCTACCTGCCCGAACAAACTCCCGCGCATCCAGTCAATGAAGCAGTCCGCGCCTTCCTTTGCGGCGGAGACAAACTTTGCGTAGCTGGTCCTGGACTGACCGAAGGCCTTGATGACCTCAATGCCGCTGATGTATTCCACAGCCGTGTCGTTCAGTGTCTTTGTCGCGGTGACCGTGCGCTGAAACTTCTCGTTATAGCCGCTGAACATGGACATAAAGCAGATAATGCCAAGCGGCACGACGATCAGCATGGAAAGCCCCATGCGCCAGTCCTCGATAAACAGCAGCACCAGTACCGCCAGCGCACCGACGATGTTGGCAGTCATCTCCGGCAGCAAATGGGCAAGGGTGGTTTCAATGGAGTCCACGCGCTCGACGATAATGTTCTTATAGGAGCCGGAGGAATGGTCCAGCACCGTGCCAAGGGGCAGCGTTGCCAGCTTGTCCAGCAGCCGTGTGCGGGTATTGGCCAGCACATGGAAGGTGGCGTGATGGGAGAGGGACGTGGACACGCTGTGCAGCACATAGCGCAGCACCCAGAAGCCCGCCATCCACGCGCAGAGCGTCAGGCAGTACGTCAGCTCCGCCGTGCCGTTTACCAGTGCGGTGATGAGCCGGATGATGATGAAATACGGAATAAGCGAGCAGGCGACGCCCAGCAGCGCCGTAAGGACGCTCAAAGCGTACTCACCGTACCGCCCTTTTGCCAGCTCTGCCAGCCACGAGGCGGCTGAGCGCTTTGGCTCAATTTCTTTCATGGTGAACTCCTTTCGACTGCATTACGCAGCCAGATGCTTCTTCACGATGCCCTTGCCGATAGCTGCTCCGATGAATGCGGCCACGATCACACCGGCCACCAGCGCCACGGATACCCAAGACTGCAGCATCTGGGATGCGGCAAGGATGGTGTCCTGACGGCCATCGGTGACCATCTGATCCGCCATCGCTTTCGCAGCAATCGCATAGGGAATGATGGTGCTGCCGAAGGCGGCCATCACCTGATTGATGACATAACTGACGGTCAGCGCCTTTGCATTGCCGTAGCCCATCTTCCACAGCAGCAGCTCGGCAATGGCACCGGAGAGAATAAAGAGGATGATGTACGGCAGATATCCGCCCATAATGGCGCGGACAATGCTGTAAATCAGGATCGCACCGGGCTTTTTCACCTTCGTGCCGATGATGAAGTAGACGATGCCCTCCAGCAGGGCGAAAAACACCGGCATCAGAATGATGGTAATGGGCGTTGCGTACAGGACGGAGCTGGCGAAGAAAATGACCACATTGATTAGAGCCAGCAGGACAACGGTGATGATGTCCTTGACTTTCAGTTTATTGGGGTTTGCAGTACTCATGGTAAAGACTCCTTTTTGAATGAAATATGTTTGAACGTCGCAGAGACGGCGATCACAGGATAAGGCCGGCGGCGATCGATGCTGCCAGCAGGACACAGAACACAGCATCCCACGCAGAAAACCGAAGCGACAGATAGTTGCTTTTGCGGCGGGTTAAGTCGATGCCCCGTGTTTCGGCGGAGGCGGACAGCGTCTCGGCAATGCGGATGACCCGCAGCGCCATGGGAACGGTCAGAATTTCCAGATACGATGGTAGCGCACGCAGCTTTTGCCACGGCGTCACAAATGCGCCACGGGTGCGGATGGATTGCCGCAGTAGCTTCATGTCTCCCGACAGAACGGGGAAGAAGCGGAAGATCACGGCTACGATCATAATGAGCCGTTCCGGCAGGTGCAGATTACGCAGCGCCGCCAGGGTACGGCTGGCTTCATTCCGCCCAATCAGCGTCCGCATGGAAATGCCAACGGCAATGATACGCGGGAACAGCACCAGCATAAAGGAAAACACCGTGCCCGGCAGCATGGCGTTAGCCGCCCACAGCACCCCAAAGCTTATGCCGCCCGCGATTGCCGTTCCGAGCCATCCGTCAGTTGCGGTCAGCAAGATCAGTGCCGCATAACAGGCATAGACAAGGTGATTGTTTGCCGTGGCGATCACGACCAACAGGGCCAGCCAGTAAAGCAGCTTCGTTGCCGGGTGGAATCGTTCTTTATGCTGTTTTTTCGCAGGAGCATCGGAAGGATGGAAGCGCTCCATATATTGCCGTACCGCTTGCAAATCACGTTCCGAATGAACGGGAAATTCTGCCTCTGCATGTCCATCCGACAGCCCGATGCAGCGGTCACACGCACCTGCAATCAGCTCCAGATCATGGGTGATGATGAGAACCGTCTTTTCCTTCCGCATTTCCCGGATCAGCGCCGCGCACCGCTCCAGACTTTCCGCGTCCTGTCCTGCTGTCGGCTCGTCCAGTATGACGATCGGCTTGTCGGACAGATACGCCATCATCAGCGCCAGACGCTGCATCTGCCCGCCGGAGAGGGAAAAGGGATGCCGGTCGCGGCAGTCCCACATATCCATACTTTTCAGCAGCGCTTCCGTTTTTGCTTCAAACTCCGGTGTCACCGCATGGCCGTATTGCAGTTCGTGCAGGACGGAGTTGGTGAAGAACTGAAACTCTGCTTCCTGTAGGATGAACAGCACCTGCTTTTGCAGACCCTTAGGCTTTCGCGCTTTGCCGTACAGGAATATCTGCCCGCCGGAGGGATCGTAAAGCCCCGCAATCAGCTTGCCGATGGTCGTTTTGCCACAGCCGTTTGCGCCCACAAGGCCGACGATCTCATGCTCACGGACGGAAAAGCTGACACCAGAGAGGGTATCTCCAGCCTTCCTGCCGTATGTATAGCGGACATCTGAGACGGCAAGCGCCGTCGGCGCGGTTTTCGGTAGCGGCTCTTTCTCCGGCACGGTGATCTCCGCAAGGTCGAGCGTGCGCAGAGAAAGTGTTTGTCTCTGCTCCGCCGGGAACACCTTCGCCTCTGCGGCAGTGTATTTTCCTTTGATCTCGCCGTCTGCCATGATCCAATATTCATCGGCAATATCTGTAAGATAATAGAGTCGATGCTCACTGAGCAGCAGCGTTTTGCCCTGCCTTTTCAGTGCCAGCAGAATCTCCTTTAACTGTTGCGTGGCTGCAAAGTCCAGGTTGGCCGTTGGCTCGTCAAGGAGAAAAATATCTGTGTCCATGGCCCACGCGGACAAGATGGAGATGAGCTGTCGCTCGCCGCTGGACAACTCGTAGACATTGCGATCCTTCAGCCGCTCCAGATGAAACACACGGAAGGCCTCCTCCACCCGCTGACGGATGGTTTCCTGCGGCAAGCCGAGATTCTCCAGCCCGAAGGCCACTTCATTAGAGCTGTTCACGGTAAAAAACTGACTTCGCGGATCCTGAAACACAGAAGCCGCCAGCTCGCCGATCTCGCCGATACGCAGTCCGGCGGTGTCCTGCCCGTTCAGGCGGCAAAAGCCTTTTAGCTCTCCCTCGTAAAACTGCGGTATCAGTCCGTTGATGCACCGCAGCAGCGTGGATTTTCCGCATCCGCTGCCTCCGCAGATCACCACACAGCGTCCCGCCGGGATGCTGCCGCCGACTTTTTGCAAGGTGGGCTGCTTTTCTTCTGCATATTGAAATTCAAATTCAAAATCTATCATCGTAAACCCTTCCGTTGGTTAGCTATCTCTAACTGATGTCCGTAAGAAATGGGCGCACGCACCGCCCATTTTCTTTGCCAATTTAATTCAGGCTGTCACATAACTGCCGCCAACCGGCGTTGGTAAAATCAAGGACCGCCTGTAAGCAGGTAAGCATTCTACCTTCCTCCATGTGCCGATCCAGCAGCTGGCGGAAGTACCAGAACTGGGAGCCCATCAAAAGGCGGATCGCATCGGCATTTGGCGCTTTCCCATAGATATGCGAAAAGAACTCCACCGTTTGTTCCGCTTTTTGATCCATTAGTTTATGCAGCACGGTTTCCATGGAGCTGCCATCACTGCGGCAGAAAAATAAAGTGCAGTCATTGCAGTGCTCGGTCAGCAGTTGAAAATATACCTGTTCTTCGGCGTTTATGGCGCGGAGGATATCCTCCGGCTGCGCGCTGCACTTTGCTTTTTCGTATTCTTCAGCGATGGGCGCAAATAAGGCCTTCATCGTCTCAAAAAAATCCTGAAGCAGACTGGCAAACAACGCGTCTTTATTCTTGTATCTTGTGTAGATTGCCCCCGTAGTAACACCGGCTTTTTCGGCGATCTTGTGCAGAGAGGCTTTCTGAAAGCCGTAAGCAAGAAATTCCGAATAAGCAGCCTGAATGATCCCATCATCCAGGGAATGATCCCTATTGGCCATGTCTTCACTCCTCTGCGCCTAAATAATAACATCATTATCGATAACGACATTATTATAGCGTTATTTTTGCTGCTTGTCAATGCGAATTGCACACTCCGTTACAAAAACATACCTTGACAAATCTCGTCTCAGAAAACCCTGTTGAGCAAATACGCTGCCGAACACGGGTTTCGGAATATCCAATTCTTTATAGACGACGGATATTCTGGAACCAGCTTCCAGAGGCCGGGGTTCCAGGAGATGATGCGATATGTGAAGGATTACAGCGTATCCGCTGTAATTGTCAAAGACCTGTCCCGGCTGGGCAGGGAATATTCCTACATGGGGCGGTTGCAGGATTTCATCTTTCCCGCCTATGACGTCCGCTTTATTGCCATCAACGATGATGTGGACAGCGCCAAAGGGGAAAATGATTTTGCGGTGTTCAAAAATGTATTCAACGACTACTACGCCAAGGATACCAGCAAGAAAATCCGGGCAGTGGTAAAGATGCGGGGCGAAGCCGGGGAGCATATCGCCAGCAACCCGCCTTATGGATACATAAAAGACCCTCAGGATAAAAAGAAATGGGTTGTGGACGAAGAAGCGGCAAAGGTGGTGCGGCGTATCTTTAACCTCTGTATTGCGGGGAAAGGCCCCATGCAAATTGCAAAAATCCTCACAGCCGACAGGGTGCCGACCGTTACCGCTTATCACGCCAGGCAGAAAGGCTGGGCCATGCCTGAGAATCTTTATCAGTGGTGCGCTAAATCCGTCGCCGGGATATTGGAGCGGCGGGAGTATACGGGCTGTACCGTGAATTTCAAGACCTATACCAAGTCCCTGAAATTCAAAAAGCGGATGGAAAACCCGGTTGAGAACCAGAAAGTCTTTGAGGACACCCAGCCCGCCATCATTGAGAAAGGCCAGTGGGAACGGGTGCAGGAACTGCGGAAGAACAAACGCAGGCCGACAAAAACAGGAAGGACCAGCATGTTCTCCGGCCTGCTCTACTGCGCCGACTGCGGGGCCAAGCTGTACTTCTGCACCTGCAACACCTACAAGGACGACAGCCAGAACCATTTCGTCTGCTCCAACTACAAGAGCAACACCGGCTCCTGCAAAATCCACTATATCCGGGAACAGGTGCTTTACCGAATTGTGCTGGAAACCATACGGCAGACATTGAGTTATGTCCGTATGTTTCGGAAGGATTTCAAACTGGAAATGCTGGCGCAGGACGAAGAAAGCCGCAAGGCGGAACTGACGGAAAAGCAGAAAGCCCTCTCCGGAGCAAAAAAGCGGATGGAGGATTTGGACAGGATTATCCAGCACATCTATGAGGACAATGTGCTGGGTAAGCTATCCGACAGCCGGTACTTAAAATTATCCCGCCAATACGAGAAGGAGCAGGCAGAGATTGAACAGCTTGCCGCCGTATTGGAACGGGAAATCGAGGAACAGTCCGGGCAGGTTTCCGATGTGAACGAGTTTCTGAAGCTGGTGGACAAGTACCTGGATATTCCGGAACTTGACGCCGCCATTCTCAATGAACTTGTAAGCAAGATTGTGGTACACAGCCCGGTAAGGGAGAACGGGAGGAAGCATGTACAGATAGATTTGTACTTTACCTATGTGGGACAAATCCGCATCCCTTTGAAAATTGGAAGGGAGTCCCTAAATGAATCGGAACCGGCGTGACTTAACACGCCGGTTCCTGCCAAATTTCTTTTTACTTCCTTATGGGACGCTGCCTAATTGATAGCTCCCTTTTTCAGGCCAGCCGCCTCATCCCTATGACCGCTCCTGCTTCGTGGTTGTATTCCAAAAGCGTGAAGGAATAGATATGCCGCAGAAGCTGCCGGTTCCAGGTGTGCCCGATGATATTCTTTTTCCCGTTTAATATCCGCATAACATCATCCAACAGCTTTTCATAAAGCTCTGCGGGCATTGAAGCAGAGCAGCTTTCCTTCTCGCACTGGTAGCAAGGCCCCACATGCGTGTTCCTCAAAAGCAGTTCCGGCCTTTCTTCCGTATGTTCCATACAAACAAGCCGGATAAATCCCCAGGCGACTCCGGCAAATTTATCCACCGGTTCATACAAAACAGTTCGCTCTTTCCCCATCGTTTTTCTCTCCATTACTCCAGGATTTCTTTCACACGGCCAATCTGTCCGTCTGCCAGGCGCACTTTGATCCCGCGGGTATGGACCGGCGCATTCGTCAAGATATCTTTCACATACCCTTCCGTCAGATTCCCTGTCGGCTGGTCCTTTTTTAAGACGATCCGCACCCGGAGTCCCGGGCGGATATCCGCCCGCAGAAAAGGATTTCTCATAAACTGCATCCCTCCTAAGTAACCTTGTTTTTGGATTTCTGAAACAGTATGGGTTCCGGCTTCCTGTTTGTCAAGAAATATATTATTTCCTGTTCAAAAGACTATGTAGGAAAAGTCCGCTAGGCGGACTTTTCTTGCTGCTTGAGACCGTATGTTCTGATTGCACGCCGGCAGGCATACACCTGCATGGTAAATTCTTCACTTGGTGCATTTTCAAGGGTTCTGGTCGCAAAGTAATAGCAGCTGTCATATTTGTAGTGATAAAGCTGTTTGACCGTCCAGTTCTTATCCTTGCACTGTCCCTGGGTAACGATAAAAGTTTCCGGATCCAGCTGCTTGTCCGTATAGACCCCGACCCCAATGTCGTTCCACCAGATTGGATGCTTTTCCGACGTTCCGGTTGCTACGCTTTCATTTTGAGGCTCCTGTTTTGGCTTTTTCGTCTCCGCTATAGCAGGCTCCTTTTTCGGCACTTTCTTTTCTCCAAGCTCTGCATCCTGATAGGAGAATTCACTGGTGCTATAGATTTTCCCGTATACGCCTGCAATACCGAGCACGGCCCGGTCGTAAGCACGGTTATCCGCAGTTTCGGCTGGATACTGCTCCAGATACTCACTCCACAAATTTTTTGTATTCGCTTCCCCAATGGCGCTATACCGGGCGCCGTTTTGCTTCACTGCCTCCCGGGCGATCACAAAACTATTGCTGTCATGGCTGGAGAGCAGAACGGGCATACCAACGGCAATCCCTGCTCCCTGCGCCAACACGGTAATGGCATGATGCTTCAGCAGGATTTTCCCTTTGTCGCTATAGATAAAATCCGATTTCTCCAGAAACTCAAACTCCAACTCGTCTACAAAGATGGTCAGTTTCCCGTCTTCCACTTTATAATTTTCCGGCATCTGCATGTTCAATTCCTCCTTACTTTTTTAAATGTGCCTGCGGTTCCAAAGCTCTTACATTCTTTTCAGGAAAAAGGAAGAGAGAGAATGAACCTTCCTCTCTCTTCACTCTTCTTACAGCCTGCAATTTTCGGCAACCTGCTTTTCATCCTCGGAGGCTTCCTCCGATTCCGGCTCTTCTTTAAGGGGTGGCTCTGCTTCAAGCGGCGGTTCTTCTGCCGGCGGTTCCTCTTCCACATCAGCTGTTGGAACAGATTTCGCCTGTTCCACTTTATCCACCTGTCCTTCTGCTTTCCGGGCCGCTTGTGTCGTTTCCTGCTCAGGCTCCGTTTGGGCGGAAGACGGTTCTTCCTCAACCAGCATGCGCTTGATCTTTTTAAAATCAAAGCCCTTTTTGCATAACACAATGAGCACGACAACCAGCAAGATACAGATCAATAAATTCTTCAGGTTGCTGAAAAACAGCCGTGACTCCGCTTGCCGCTGCAGGACGCTCGCACCTTCGCCACTGTAGAGACTGTAGATTTCTTTTCCGATTGTGTTGTTCGCTTCATCCACACGCTCCTTGACAGAATCAAAGTCTGTGCCCTCCGACTGCTGGGAAGATGCCGTCTGTTGTGGTTCATCATAGGAGGTTGTCCTTACGGGATCCGGCGCAAACTTAATAATTGCTGTAAGCGCCAGGACAAATACCACAATGACAGCCGTCATCAGCAGGATGAATTTTTGAGTGCCTTTTGAAATCTCTTTTTTCATGATCAACTGCTCCTTTGTAAATATAATTTAGGTGCAGGTAATCTATACAGAGACACCCCAAATTTCAAGAAAATCAAAACTGTATTAAAGAATGGAACTGAAAAGCCGCCACAGCTTTAAAGACTGTAGCGGCCTTTTTCTTACAGTTTATGTTCCTTTTTCGCATATATTGATATTTAAAATTTTTATGTAACTCCCCGATTCTCAAAACCATTGGTTTTGCAAGATTCTATATATTATGCGAATTTTATTACCGCTGATAGGGCAAATACTCAACTGCAAAGCCAATATGTCCACCCATTATAAATCCGACGCCACTATAACAGTTCTAAAAACAGCTTGACAAGCATTCCAATGAAAATAACACCGCCGACCCCGCTGATAATTCCGTAAATTTTCACGGATTCTTTATCCTGCTTTTCTTTAATGAGATAGTAAACACCAACACCAGCAACCAAAGCGCCGATTAACATACCAATAATTGAAATGATCATTTTCTTTTCCTCCATTTTAATAGCAATGCTGAATTGATAATTACAAGCACAGAGCCTGCATTGTGGACAAGCGCACCCACAACGGGATTCAAAATACCTGTTATAGCAAGCGCGATGGCAAGGAAATTCAGTCCCATTGAAAAGCTCAAGTTCAGTTTTATCGTAGTCATCATTCGTTTAGACAGGGATATTAAATGAGGAAGCTCTTTAACTTCATCATTTACCAATACAATATCCGCTGCATCTACTGCAATATCACTTCCAATCCCGCCCATTGCAATACCAACTGTTGCCTTTTTCAGTGCAGGTGCATCGTTAATACCATCCCCAATCATACAAACAGCCTGCCTGTTCTCCTGATATTTTTCAATCAGCTTCAACTTATCTTCAGGCAAACAGCCAGCATATACTTCACCAATCCCTAACTGCTTTGCAATACTGCTTGCAGAGTTTTCGTTATCACCCGTCAAAAGCACAGGCTGAACGCCACAGCTTTGCAAAGCATCAATCATTTCAGTACTTTCTTTTCGAATGGTATCGGACAAGACAAGATATCCGATCATCTCGTCATCTGAAAATATGTAGGTTATTGTGCTGCCATCATTCAAAAAGCCTTGAATTTCGGGATTTGTTTGACAAATATTTTTATTGCCATTCGTCATATCCAGCTTGCCCGCAAAAATACGCTTTCCGTCCACGACAGCGCATACGCCCTGTCCAAGCCGCATTTCAAAATCAGTTGCTGTTGGGATAGGTGCATTCGCATTCTGCTTATAGCAGCTGACAATTGCTTTGCCAAGCGGATGCTCCGAGAATTGCTCTGCAGCGGCGGCAAGAGCATAAATATCCTGTTCCGTATAGCTTTCCGAAAGGGATTTTACAGCGATTACCTTTGGCTTTCCGTTGGTCAACGTTCCCGTCTTGTCAAAGGTTACTCTCGAAACCTTTGATAATCTTTCCAAAGCGTCTCCCTCACGCACAAGGAAACTGTGCTTTGTGGCATTGCCAATCGCCGCCATGATTGCAGTAGGCGTCGCAAGTACCAAAGCGCAGGGGCAGAACACAACAAGAATGGTAACCGCACGGATAATTTCTGCCGTTACTGCCCAAGTAAGGGCGGCAGCGGTCAGGGCGATCACAACAATCCAGGTTGCCCATCGGTCAGCCATACCGACAATCTTTGCTTTTTCCGCATCTGCCGACTGAACAAGGCTGATCATCCGCTGAATAGAACTGTCCTCGCCAACCTTTGTGGCTTTCATTTCAAAAGCCCCGAATCGGTTTACTGTTCCGCTTGACACATCATCTCCAACCGTTTTATCGACAGGAATAGGCTCCCCCGTCATAACCGCCTGGTCAATCGAAGTTTGCCCCGAAGTAATAATACCATCAACGGCAATTCCTTCACCCGGTAAAACACGGAGAATATCTCCGACTTTTACTTCGCTTGCGGGAATAACCGATTCTACGCCGCCATGTACGACCCGTGCTGTCTGAGGCGTCAGTTTTACTAATTTTTCAATGCCAGCTCTGGCTTTTGCTACGGTTAAATCTTCAAGCAGAGCGCCGATCTGCATGATAAAAGCAACTTCGCCCGCTGCAAAATCTTCGCCTATGCAGACAGAAGCAATCAGCGCAAGGGATACCAGCACATCCGCCTTGATATCAAAGGCTGTAACAAGCCCGATGATTGCCTCCAAAATAATCGGCACACCGCATAAAATAATTGCCACCCAGGCGATGTCAAAAGGCAAAAAATCAAGTATGCCTGTCAGACTGCAAATAAGAGCAATGCCTGAGATAACAAGGAATGTAATATCTTTCTTAGTTCCTCCGATTTCAAGCAAATGCTCCAATTTCTCCATCAACGCTTTCATGGAAGCCCTCCGTTCCATACCTTATGGGGTATGGGTATATAATACCATAGGGGGTATAGGTTTGTCAAGCAGACAAAAGAAAAAAGCAGTCTTTTTCAACTGCTTTTCGTAAAAATTCCGTTAACCCATATTAGCAAAACGCTCTACCGCTTTTGTAAATTCCTCAATCGTTTTGTCTGCGTCCCCATGTTCTATCCCGTCCTTGACGCAGTGCTTAATGTGCCCCTCAAGCACCACCTGCCCGCACTTGTGCAATGCAGATTTAGCGGCATTTAACTGTGAAAGGACATCTTCACACGGGATATCTTCATCGATCATTCTGTCGATTGCCTGTACTTGTCCGATTATTTTTTTCAATCTGCGGTGCAGATTATCAGCATCCATACATTGTTTCATCGTAACGCTCCTATACTCTTGGGGGTATATGTATATTATACTGGTTTTTATGCCAAAGTCAAGTCTTTGCGTTTGAGCAAGGAAAGGGAACGATATTTTTAATACCGTTCCCCAACTGTTCTTATGAAAATATCAGTTCTGTATTAACAATTTCCCTTGCTCTTGCTTGGATATTGCTCATCTTTTTTATCCATTTGATTATCTGGCTTTAGCCACTCGGTCACGCCCTCACAATCCGCCATTTACTTTACTACCAAAGAAACATACCTTTCGCCTGTTTAGCAATAGCTGCAAGATAACTCTTACAGTGTAGAATTGTCAGGTATGTCGGATAATTCTACGAAGGTCTAACCAGTCTGAGGCCCTTCCGCTTCTTATCAGTCTATCGGACTATCCTTATTCTCTTTCATTCTCCAGATATCCGTATAATTCTCTACAAACCAACGAACCATTGCATCTGATACTTCATCCTCCATGAAAGTCCATTGCGGCACGGTTTCCAATACCGTATCCAGTGCAGTCTCCTTCAAATCCGGCAAACCTTGGAACGGTTCTATAAATAAGTCACTTCTATCCGTAATCCCCCTGGCATCAAAATAAAGTTTTCCTTTGTCCGGTGTCCATTTTATATTGTAAGCGTGTACCAACTCACCGCCTCTGTCTACAAGGGCAAAAGCAGGAAGTCCGCATTTCGCCCGCAAAGCCTTTGCCAGATGCACGCAATATCCCAGCAGAAAACTTCCTACTGACACCACTGCAGGCTCAAAACGCTCTTCGGCAATACTCACCGGCAATGTTGCTTCCATTTCCTCCAAACGATCCGTAAATTCCCGCATATTGCCGCGGCATTCTATTTGGATACGATAAAATCCGGTATATATGATGAACTCCTCCTCTGCAAATAAAAAATACACTTATGTCCTTAAATAGGATACGCATACCGAGATGTTATCCGGGCCACCCAAAGCATTGGCGACCTTGATGATCCCGTTACAGGTTTCAAAACAGTTCCCCGCCTCATATACAATGTCATGCAGCTGCTCCAGATTGATCACCTTATGGGCGCCGTCTGTCAGAAGCATTACGATATCGCCGTTCTGTACCTTTCCCGCGCGGAGATCAATACGGGGATTTTCAAATCCAAGCGCGGAGGTCAGTAAGTCCCGGTCTGGGTGCTGGAAAATCTGCTCTTTCGTAATCTTCCCCTCGTCCGCCAGGCGCTGGGCTTCTGTATGGTCCTTGGTGAGTTGCTGCACTTTTCCGCTGCGGATCAAGTAAATACGCCCGTCGCCAACATGCGCCATTACAAATTCTTTTTTCTCCGTGATGGCCGTCAGATCCACCGTTGCAAAGGTGCTGTGGTCATAAAGCTCCCCATCCGCTTTCTTGAATGCGAGCAAGACCCTGTTGGCACAGTGAAATGCGCCTGCCAGCATCCTTTTTATCTCTCCGGCCGGCATATTCGGTTCCGCATACGTCTCCACAAACCGCTGGATTTCATTGACGACAAAAGAGGCCGGGTTCAGAAAATCCGTCCTGTGGTTTCCGTCTGCCGTAATCTGATAGCTGACTCCATGCTTCACCCACGCATGGGCAAAATCCTCGTTAATCTTTTCCGCTGCTTCCGCGACCCGTCCGGGGTGCGTGGCAAATGCATTATCAATTGGCATACCTTATTTTCCTCCCTTGACGCTGCGCAACCGTTTATCGTGGAAATAGGATTCCAGCTCTGTTGCACAGTCTGGGTAGGCGGCCGAGAGCAGATGAAACAGGGACTCATATACGATATCCAACACAATTTTCAGTTTGTACTTCTGTAAAATCTTGATGCCTCCGGAATTACAGAATGTCCGGCAAATTCCTTCCCGGTCAAGTTTTAATATATCCTCGCACAGGTGCTGGAAGCACACCTGCGCTTTGTACTCTACATCGCTGCCCCTTACAAAATATCCCCTGGGAAAAGCTTTCCTCTGCCCATTTAATACCTCGTCATACACCTTGATGGTCAGTTCTTTCTGAGAAGGCTGCTTTTCCGGGAAAACATACCAGAGCAAATATGTGAACTCGCCTTCCATCATCTCCGGAGGACGGTCCGCCTTTTCCACCAGCTTCGACAGCCCGTACTCTTCGATGAACCCGGCGCTAAGAACCCCTTTTGCCGTCTCATACTCGTTAATATTCAGTTTATCCCGAAGCAAGTAGGTCAGTATTTCCTTGATCCTCCGGTTGAGGTTGGTTGCTGCCCAAAAGTTATCCGGCCAGGCTTCCCCTGCCAGTACCGCCTCATAGGCAGCTACCGACTCTCCATATTTTCCGATGTTTCCTTCCGTCCGTATTTCCCTATCTACAGGGAGGTATGTTCTGTTTTCCATATGAAATGCACACTCCTTTTTCTGTTGTCACTTCCTTTCCAGTTCGTCCTGTTCAGTCACGATCATTTTTTCTTGTTATCTGAAGTCAGATAACAATATATGACTACCGCCTCTCCTGCTGAAGCCAGCACAAAGGCCATTGGCATCCGAAACCGTACCGCCACGAAAATATTTAATACGATCAATGCACAAATAATGAGAATCAGCCACTTCATGGTATTCACCGTCCTTTTCATTTCTTTTCATCATTCTGCGCAAAACTACAGCATTAACTGTTTCTAAGAAAAAGCCGTCCAAAAATACCTTTCCCCTTCTCTTCCTTTCCCACGTCAGCCGCCTCATGGCCGGGCGCAATTTCCAGAAGCTGTTTTGCCAGTCTTCGGACCGCGTCCGCAAAATTTTGCTGCTTTGCCGCGGCTTTTGAAGAACCGTAAAATACGGAGTTGCCGCTATTGTTTACATTCGTGATCTCCCGGCAATCCGGTATCACGGCAATCAACGGTATCTTTAAAACGCCTGCAATCTCCTCCGGGGAAATATTAAAGGCGGCGTCATACTTATTGATCACCAGCTTCATTTTGCTTTTGTCAAAACCGTCGATCCCCAGCAGGATATCTTCCAGCACCCCGTCAATCCTTTTGGCCGAAACCACATCGCAGGTAGAAAGAGCAAGGATAACGGTAGCCTTCAGAATAGCGGCTATGGTATAGTCGAAGATATTGGACCCGGTATCGACTATCACAATGTCAAAATCGCAAAGCCGCAGATTCTCCAGCACTGCAATAATCACTTCTCTTGAAACCTGAAGACCATCTGTTTTGTTTTCCGGGGCAGTCAGGATATACAGGCCAGAATCGTGCTTTTGCAAATAGTTCTGCTTGATGTCCCATTCGGTAAAGCGGATCGTCTCCACCTTCTTTTTCTCCCGGGCTGCCTGCTTCTCAATATCCTCCGCCCAGTGTTTGATGTTCGGTTCTGCTGGAAGATTCAGCAGGGACGCCATATCCGAAGAATCCAGATCCAGGTCGCAGAGACACACTTTGGGCCGATATAACTGTTCCTCTTTTTGAATGCTCAGGCAGGTCAGTGCGATTGCCAGTTCCTTTGTGACCGTGGATTTGCCGACGCCACCCTTCTGGTTGCATACCACCACTGTCTTCTGCGCAAAAAGCCGGTCCTCCCTCTGGGATGTCTGATGGAACTGCACATTTTTCAGCCGTTCCTGAAACGAGGGCCTTTTGGGCGGTTCCGGAACAGGTTCCGGGGCCGGCTCTTCCCGTCCTGCGGAAAACGGATTGTCCACGCTGCGCGCTACCGAGCTTTCAGCAATCTGTTCGATTTCTCCTTCCCCATATGTGGAAGATCCGCATATCTTTTTCAGCAGTTCGTCCAGTTCGTCATAGGTATAGGGAAAAGGAAGGAGTCTCGCTTTTTTGGCCAGCTTCATTTTCAGGATTTCATCCTTCGTCGAAGTCGCTACGATTTTCTGTGCCTGGATATTCTCCAACTGGCGCAACGCCTCCTCGCAGTCACCGTCAATCAGCCGTTCGGAAATTACAATAAAGTCTACGCTGTCCATTTGGTTCAACTGCTTTACAGCCTCTCGGATAACGCCGCAGCCGCCTTTATACAAAAATGCATCATTGATCGTAAAACATCCTTCCATATCGGAAAGAATCCCGCTGTTTGTTTCCAGAAAATAAATGCCTTTTAGCATGGTTCAATTCCTCCTGTGTTTTGATTTCTATGTACACAGGCAGGCCTTCTCTGCCTGTGTTTTAATCAATCCAATAGCTGAAGCGCCTGCTTTTGAATCATCATGGTCTCCAATTCGAAGTTGCTGGGCGGGTCGATGTTCAGCGGATCCACTTTTACAAGCACCGGTTCCACATCCTTAAAATCATAGTTGCGTGAGGATCGGCACACAAACCAACCGATAGGCGAGCGTGGGAACCATTTCAGAATATCTCGGTCATCATAGCGCTCTTCACGGCCGATTTTGCGGATGACAATCATAACGTCATCCGGACGGGATATTTTCCCAGCAAAGATCAGGCCGCTGTTGGCTATCACGGAACTGGGCATGTCGGCAATCTTCTGGGTGATACTGAAAATGAATAAACCAAGCCCGGCCGCCTGGTCGAGAATCCGCTCAAATTCGGACTGACCGCCAAAGGACGGCATGGACGGATTGCCTGTACCGGCAGTATCGCTTCCGGTCAACACTTCGTTCGCTTCTTCCAGAATTATGATGCTTTCGAACTGATCGTCCGCCAGGAATCCGCCTTCGTGCCCTTGCGCGTATTTGAAAAATCCGCTTGTAATCACGCCGAACACAAAATTACGGAAGGTCGATTCCAGCCCGTAACTCTCCAGTACGATCACGTCGTCTTTCCCGATCAGTTCGTCTATGCCAATGCCAGTTTCATCTCCAAACAGGCGGGTTTCAATGGAAAACTTGCGGCCGAACACCTGCATACGGTCCAGAACTCTGGTATAGGCATCCCGAGCCTCATTCCCCATCCGTCCTTTACCGGATTTTAAAGGATCCTCCAGCTCCAGTTTGATTTTGTTCATCCGTTCATATACCTTTGGCAGCGTAACCTTGGAAGAGCGTTCCGGTACAAACTCACGCCAGTTGGGGCTGTCTTCAAAGACGCCTGCCTCATCATAAAGCGCATAGAATGTCTCCGCCAGGATTGCTTTGCCGCGTTCCATCAGCCCGTAAGCCCTGCAGTAAATTTCAATCACTCCGTCAATCCATACCTGCGGATTCACATTTTTGGGCACCTTGCAGATGTTGAGTTTAATTGGCAGAAACTCCGGATTCCCTAAAGAGTAGAAATGGAAACGCTCAGGCTCCACAAATTTGGCCAAAATCCTCCAATCTTGCTTGGGGTCCAGTGCGACGATTCGAAGCCGCTTCCCGGTTTTTCTCCGTACTTTTGTCAGTTCGGCCACAAACCTTGTGGCTGCTACAGTCTTTCCACTTCTGGATTCGCCGGTAAAAATCCCATGCATCAGCTCGCCTTCCTCCAGACGGTACTCAAACGGCGTCTCATATCCCATGGAAGGGGTCCAGCGCTCACCGGAAAGGATTTTCCCGATATAGATGTCTCCCTTTTTCATGGAGGGGACCGCAAATTTCGGCACATCTCCGACATCGGCAAAAATACCGCCTTCTGAGATACGCGGCAGGTGAGTATATGCCGCAAATTCATCAGAAAGCAGAATGGTGGAGTACCGGTAAGACTCCATTCTTCCGCCAAGCCCCTCTTTCTGATTGTCCGCACTGAAGGCGTAAAAATGATAGATCAGATGATTCTGCTCTTCCGGCGTCAGATCCAGAACCTGTAGAGGACAGATCATGGCTTCCGTATTGGCCCATGCGGACTTTGCCAGGACGGAAGCAGCCGCCAGGCTCTCCATGGAATCGGTGGCAATATATACATCCGTAAAAAACGCCCCGTTCCCGCGCAGCGCCTTCATCAGGCGCATATTCTGAAAATCGAGCAGCGTGAGGATGTTCTTGACCTCCTGGTCCAGCCACTGATACGATTTGGAATATCCCACGGCCGGCCCGATACCCATGCTTGTTGTGGAACCATTGGTGATCGTTCCACTGGTGCCCAGCGCCTGCCCAACCGTATGACCGATACTCTGCGCCGTACTGCTCCCCTGGGAAGTTCCGGTGGTGGTCCCCCAGCTCTTTCCAGTGGTATCCGAAGTGCTGTGGCTGTAAGAATCCGTCTGGGTCTGGCCGTAGCTGGTACTCTGAGAAGAACCGAACGTCTGGGTTTGTGTGGCTCCTACGCTCTGCGATTGAGAAGTCCCGGCCGTATCCGTATTGCTGGTAGATTCATTATGGCTGGTTCCGCCGGACCAGTTTACACCCTGGCTGTTCGACCAGTTTTCCCCTGTTCCCACAGAAGCATTAGTTCCCCAGCTTTCCCCTGTCCCATGAGAAACGCCTGTGGAGTGAACCTGTCCTACACTGGTACCAATGGAGCTTCCCACCGTATCCGATGTACCGGTGCTCTGCCCAAAGGATTGGGATACACTCTCATTCCAGCCGCTGCTCTGGGTCGTGCTGTTGGTTGTTCCCCAGCTCTCGGATGTGCCACTGGTGGAACCGTTGGAAACAGAATGGGACGTGCCGGAGGTATAGCTGTTGGAAACACCGTTGGTCTGGGAATAGGAACCGCCTACGGAAGATGATACGGAGTTATTGACTCCGCTGCTGGAGTTCCAGCCTTCGCTTCCGCTCGTGCCATTCGTGGTGCTACTGGAATCTCCGGAAGAACCGTTGATGACAAAAATACCGCCGCTGATTCCGGAAGTCGTCCCCTCGCTGTTGCTGGAAGACCAGCCGGAGGACCCGCTGGTCCCATTGGAGCTGGAGGTGCCGCTGCTTGCGCCGTTCGACCAGCTCGCTCCACCGGAAGCACTGGAATTGGTCCCGTGGGTTGAGGAGGAATTTGTCCCGTCCGTTACCGTGACCGAAGTAGATTGATTGACACCGGTGGTATGAGATGTTCCCTGCGTAACACTCTGGCTGCCGGACACTCCGCTGGTGGTGGAATTGGTGACCGATTCCGAAGCTGATTCCGTATGCGATTGGCTGACGCTCTGAGACTGGGTAAAGCTGTCCGCAAAGCTCTCCGTTGTGGAATCATTCACTGATTGCGAATGGGAAACGCCCTGGCTCTGGTTCTGGGAAATCCCGTGGGACATGCTGGCATTTCCGCCAAAGGACTGATTGGTACCGTCCCCAACAGAAGTCCCAAAACTATGACTCTGATTTTCCCCCACCGTATCGGTCAGGCTCTGTCCGTCCGATATGCTCTGGCTTGTGCCGCTGGTATGGGTAACACTGGTCCCAAGGGACCGGCCTACCGATTCCCCAATCGTATGGCTGACACTTTCGCTCACCGAATTTGCCACCGATGAGGAGATGTTCTGTCCCACCGTATCGGTTACGCTGTCTGCATCCGTATAGGAATGGGACCAGCCCTGACTGGCACCCAGATTTGCCATGTACATCATCGGGATGCTGATGCTGAAATTCATGGAAGAGACGCCTTGAAGCTGTTTGTTCCACTTTGTCATTTCCTGGGCGGTCTGCTCCAGCCAACGCTCCAGGTGTTCGGCTTTGACAGGGCTGGAGATCACCTGCAGAACATATTCCTTATCCGACATACCGGAAATGTATTCTTCCGTTGTGTCCTGGGAGTCCGGATTGACGTTCTGTCCGCCCATCCCCTTTGCGCCGCCGTCCACGCCGCCGTCCTTCGCTTGGGGGATTCCGCGGATCACCGTCAGCTTATCCATCTGGTACATTTTCTCAGTCAGCCACTCTAATTCATCATAGGTCAATATCCGGTACTCCAAAACGCGGTAGGTGCCTTGCAGGACACTGGACAGGGCGATAAAATCATGGTCCGCAATATATTTTGCTTTTTCCTCCGTGTCCGCTACGCCCTGGACGCCATACATATACATCAGCCCAAGGGGGACAGGATGCAAGAGATTGGCAATCAGGGTGAGTAGCTTGATATTCCGCTCCCAGACTGCCGCGAGCACCTGGCCGTGCATGGACATGAAAGACTCGCTCTGCTTAGCGTTTTTGGGAAGCCGGATGATCCGGGCAAGTTTGATCGCTTTATAAAAATGAAGGACCTGGCCGCCCGGCTCGTGCATTTCCAGTTCGAACATCAGATATGTCATGTTTTTCCGGTCCGGGGTATATTCCTTCCAGTTTCTGATTATCTTCAGATCGTCATCATTTCCGGGTTTTGATTTCCTCAAAATTCTCGGAAGATTGATCAAATCACATCACTCCTTCCTGTGGTTTAATAGGGTTTGGTATTGTCCCGAATATCCCGGATGTCCCGGATCGCACGCCGCTTCGACCGTGTCCCAAAGAACTGCGGGATTTTCTTGGCCTGGAAGATGAAGTAGGCAATCGGGTAGGTGATGGCAATGATCCAAAGCAGATTTTGAAGCCAGCCAATCACCGCCGTAGCCGAAGATGCCGCAACCGCCTGATTAAAAGCTGCCGTCAGGTTATCCGCCGATACGCCCGATACGGCAATGATCACATAGCGGTAAACAAACAGGATACCAAGATACCCCAGGATAAACCATTTCGTATGCCGGATGATCTCTTCCCGCTGGCTTGGCAGGAGCAGAGCAAAAACTGCCCCTACGATCCACATGCTCCCAGTCAGCGGGGTAATGATTTTATGGCCGAAGCCATAGTAAGCCGTATCCAGGTACAGCCACAGCACAAATGTTACCATGTACACCGCAAGGTTTAAAAACATTGGCAGATACCTGCGCAATGTGGGCGGAGTTGAATACATCAGCTCGCCGTCGCTGCGGGGTACAAGATGCTTTTTTCGCATAAACTCACGCTCCTTTTGCAATCAAGTAGTTCTAAAGTATCTGGCGCTCATTCGTGATCTCATTTGACTTCGTCGCAAGCTGTTCGGCCAGGTAGATATATCCAATGGATAATAACCCTGCGATCATCCAGATGTTCCGCCATAGGAAGAACACAATTTCCAAAAATCCGTTCTTATTGAAAAGAAAAAAAGCTTCAAAAAATTCTAACATACTACTCCTTTCCGGCAGGTGTTCCGGATTTCCGCCTGAACCGGATCAGGCAGACCGGCTCCTCGCCTTCCATGTTATAGATATAGGCCCACTTTCCGGCGCTGAAATCATGGATACTGGTCAGATACACAGTAATTCCGGACTGTGCCAGCGCATAAGGACCACCGCATGCGGAAATCCACTTTTCAATCTGCGGCTTGAGTTTATCCATCATGTCGTCCCGGGTAGGGGCAATAAAATGCAGATTTTTCGTGATAGACTTCAGTTTGTTGCACTTGTCGTTAAAATCGGACTGCAGATGGTTCCCGCAGTCCACTTCAAAATAATCAATGACGCCATCGCCACAGCACACGATATCCGGAATACAGCGCCGGTTTTCTCCCAAAGCAATCGTATTGGCCCTGCGTCTGGCAGAAACCGATTTATATTTTCCACTGTCCTCCAATATTCTCGCTACATCCTTGATGGCATAACCATGATTTACATTGTCATGCTCCCGTATCAGCCGGCGCATCTCCGATTCCACCGGAGCTTTACCAAACTGTTCCGCATAAATCTGTGTGCCGGTCTGGGTTAGCTCTACCCCTAAAAACCACCGATTGCCGCACAAAATTTTTTGCGCTGTGATGAGCCCGGAGGAAAGAAGACTATTATGTGCATTGTATACCGTGGAATCACTGGGCTTTTTCTGAGACCTTTTGATGATTTCCCCACGAATTTCCGCATATTCCGTAAAGCCCGTATCCCCTACTACCTGCACATAAAGCCACATGACCGGCGTCATCGCCGATTTTAAAGCCCCGATATCCACAACTTGATAACTGGTATCCGCTTTAGGGACGGTCTTCGATTGGGAAATGTTCTTCGTCTCTATCGTCAAGCTCTTCGTAACATCAAAAACCTTTTCCCCCTCTTCAAGATCCTCGGCTTCTGAAATTGCAGGCCGCACATCGTCCACCGATGCATCCGTATCCAAAAGATAGGCTGCTGTCCGGTCCGTATCAGGATCCGGTTCATTCTCATTTCCGGAAAAAATATCCGCCGCATTGTCCAGCATCACCTTCAGCTGCGTAACCTGGTCGGTAAGCCCGGTGATCACCGTGTTTTTATCCATCAGCTTACGCTTCATCGTCTCGTAGATTTCCCTGGACTTTATCTGTCCCTGTCTGTGCATTACTTCCGCCCTGGCAAGCAGTTCTTCCAGCGGCATGGTCTCCAGCTCACGGGTGGTAATCCTGCTGTATGCCAACTCGTTTTCCAGAATCTTTGCGCAAAAGGCCCGGAACCGGACAATGATTTTCTGGGTTTGATCCGTTGCCTCCTGGATATACTGGTTCGTCTTTTCTATCTGCTCGTTTTTCGCTTCAATCTGGCTTTTCAGCCGCATGATAATCAGTTCCAACTCTCTGGCGCTCTTCGACACTGCACATCACCTCCCCGCTTCCAAAGTTCCATCAATTTTCCTGTTTTAACTGAGCCGTACCGTCCTTCTCCAATACCGCGCCGTTCAAGCTCCAGTTTTCAATACTTTGATAATCCATTTTGACGCGCCTGGCGAAATTCGCCATATCTCCTCTCAGGGCTTCAAATGAGGAAAACGCCTTATCTCGCCAGGTCAGCGCCGATTCAATAGACGCGCTGTTTCCGGAACGGAGTCCTTCTATCATTTTCTGCAGATAGATTGCCACATCATTGGAGAGCAGGGTCTGTAAGGATTCCTGAATCACCGCCTGTTCCTCCCCCACCTCCAGCGCCGTAATTTTCGGAATCATAACGTCTACCCGTTCATTTAGCAGATCCTGATAGTAGGTTACAGCTTCTAAATCTGTGTACTCCTCGTTGGAGAGATGAATATCAACAATAGTGATGTCCACCATTAAGCTGCAGATATTGTCATACTGTTCCTTTAATTTCTGATAATCCTCCCGGTCTTCCAGATAGGAAAAGGTTACTTCAATCGGTTGGCGATAACCATTATCGTCGATGTAATATCCGGTACTCAGCATTCCGAAAATAACGAAAGCCACATACAGGCAGACCACGATCAGTAAGGTTTTCAGCCAATGTTTTTTCACCGCCACTCTCAGGCGCTGCATTCTTCCCTTCGGTACTTCGTCCGGTTTGGGAGCCTCTGGAGGCGTAAGGTCAATTTTTTCAATGTCCCACCCTTTTTTCATGCCTCACCGTCCTTCCCGGCCTGTTCCTCAAAGACGCAGTTGACCAGATACTCCACATCCTGGGGGACAATCTCCGCGACCGATTCCGTATAATCCATACGGGAAGAACAATGCTCACAGATCAAGAACTTGGACATTTCCCTGGTCTGCAGCGCACCGGAAATATATACCTTGGAAGATTTTCGCAGCCTTTTTAAATCCTCTTCTGCCTGATTGCCAAAGGATTTTATCCACGGATAGTCGCTTTTGATGACTCCTTCGTGCTCCGCTACCCGGTATTTGCGATTGATCGCAAGCTGATACTGGGTCAGGGATACGCCGCTGCCGCTGTCCCGTCCGATCACATCCGTGCAGACGGTACCGATCACGCTTAAATTGTTGGCAAATTCCGCAATCTGCGCAGCTTCATACTTTCCCTCCAGGCAGACGGGTTTTCCATAACTGATGACCTCTGTAATCAAAGACTCCGCTTCTGAAATCACGCCGCATTTCTCGCACTTGAATTTCCTGGGAACCAGCTTTGTTGTAATCATCCCGCGGACCATAAGGAAAACTCCGACCTTCAACTTGCCAAAATACTCTTTTGCTTCCTGTTCTGTAAGGCCGTATACATTTACCCGGGGATAATCAATCCGTCCATTTCGGCGGACCGTTTTGACGGCAAATGCCATTCGAAAATTCTGATGCACCTCGTTATAAAATACGGTCGGCGCCTTACTGACCTCTCCCACCAACATGATGGTATTTTCCCTCGCCATTTGATGAAACTCCTTCCAGATAAATAAAATCGCTCCCGCCGCATTCATCACGGCCGTCATCCCCTGGCAAGAGCTATGTAGCGCCGCCGAAGCGGCGGTTATTTTCTGGGCCGTAAATTAATATGGCCGTTACACATCTCAACTGTTTCTTCACAGACTTTTTGGATGCTGCAGATGTTTTCCTGAAGCATCTCCAGAAACTCCTCATCCGATTTTTCAAATTCATAATTGCCGTACATGAGAAAACTCACGAGCGCAAACCAACTGGCATATTCCGCACTGTTCCCGCCTTGATGGTCCGCCAGCTTATCCAGATTGATCCAGCTCCTGATATCGAATAGAAACTGATCGAAAATCGCTGAATACCGTTCCTGCAGGTCTACTTTTTCCTTGCCGCCCATCCAGACTTCCGCATTCTGATAAACCTGTTGTTTCTCCGCCCGTGCTCTGCCTTTGCAAGTACCATCCGGCTGCAAAATATATTGTTCTTCCTCCATATTCTTCCGGACTCGGCCTAAGGGGAAGCTCCTGCACACAAAGGGCTTGGAATCATGCACCCGGCAATAGAAAATCCCGTCTTTACTGCCCAGGAACGGGCATCTTGTACCTTCCGAAATTCCATTTATCCCGTACTTGGCTCGATAGGCAATCCTCAATACTGGCATTTTGGAAGAATACCCCATATACAGCTCCCCGTATTTGTCTATAAATTCTTCGGCCGACAGCTTCAGTTTTCTGCAAAGGCGGAAAACATCTAAAGGATTTAAAAGAATGTCCTCTCGGTTTCTACAACATTCACCGCACTGCACACAGTCAAAGCAGAAATCCTGTTCCCGGGTTATGGTTGGGACCAAGCCCTTCTCGTACTGTTCCACAAGGATTTCCTTATAATCCTTTTCTCCGTCCTGCTGTTCGATTTGTCCGTTCTTCCGGACCTTTTCTCTTTGGTTTTTCTTGCTCATTTTTTACCGTCCTTTCCAATTCATCATTTTCAGACTTCCATTCCTCCAGAAGCTCTTTCAAATGTGTGCTGGCAATATGGCGAAGGACCGTATTTTTTTCAAGAAAAAAGCAAGACATCCTTATATAAGGGGCAGGCAAGAATGCGGCGTGGTGCATTCTTGCCTGCCCGTGCCAATGTATTCAGGGCCTTAAGAAAGGAAAATCTATATCAACATCGGCCACGCCTTTACAATACCGATGATAAGCAGGATAATTCCCATGATAATAATGACTTCGGACAGAATCACCCAGAAATACCTTCTGAAAAAGCTGCCTCCTGTCCTTCTTGAGGGCAACAGACAGATAATCAGCGCGATCCCTGTCAGTGCCACGACCAGGCCAAACAGAATCCACAGATTCAGCCCCGAGAGAATCCAGCCTTCCAGCATTTACACATCACCTTCCTTCCCGCCTTGACCGGGAGACTCCTGACGAACCATTTCCTCGATATGGGCATACTGCTTCATCTTTTCCCGGCTTTCCTCATACAGCTCCTCATTACGAAATTCCTCCAGATCATTTTCAATCGGGGGCTTCTCCTTCTCTCGGATCTCCATGATTTTCCGTACCAGGAAAAATACCGCGATTATCACCAGGGAAAAAATAAGGATATCCAGAATCACAAACAGTACAATCAAACGCATCCCTCCTTTCTGCCGCCGGAGTGGTAACTACCCCGGCGGCCACTTGGCTATTGACTGCTATTTTTCTTTCCTTTTCCGTCTGCTTAAGACTGCCGCACCGGCTGCGCCGGCAGAAGAAAGTCCGAGCAAAGACAGCCAAAGCGCCATATTGGATGTATCACCTGTCTTCGGAACGTCCGTCACCGGCTCATTTGCAACGGTTACGGTGATCAGCTGCTCATGCTCCACGATTTCAAATTCATGCAGCGAAGTTTCTCCCCGGTATCCGGGAATCGACTCGGCCTCCTGCCAGAAATGGACTCCAAATTTTAACCCGTCAAATTGTGCGATACCATCCCGGCCGGTCTTCCCTTCGGCAATGACATTCTCGTCCGCATCATAAATCCGGAACAGGACGCCGGCCAGCGGTTCTCCCGTCACCTGGTCAATCTTCATGAACCGGATGGAACCGGTCTTGAGCAGATTTTCAAACTTCAAGCTGCTTTCCTCGCCTGCCTTGATCTCTACCGTCTGCGCGTCCGGCAATACATACCGGACGGTTTCTTCCGATTCCTTTTCGCTTACGGTATACTGTCCGGGCCGGAGTGCGATCTCAATCCTGCCTTCCGCATCGGTTTTAAAGATCTCCTGATACGCATTGCCAAGGAAATCCGTTCCCTCTACAAGGAACTCAAAGCCTTCCAGCACCTGGTCCTCGGAAGTCTTTTCAATGACCAGGCTTCCCTTCTGCACCTTATTCATAAATCCAACGCCAGCCTCATTTTCAATGACGACCGTTTCTCCGTGCTCGTCAATGACGAATGAATAGACTGTTTCATCCAGTTCAAACCCTTCGGGAGCCTTGGATTCGAACAGCAGGTAGGACTGGCCTGTCAGGCCTTTCAGCTCATAAATGCCTGTCTCCACTTCATCCATTGCGGAAAGGAAGATGTCCTCCTCGTCCAGCTCGCCGTTGGCGTTGACGTCCGTATACACCTTAAATTCAGCGCCCTTCAGCTTGTTTTCCGGATAATCTTCATCATATTTTGTCAGCTGGACATTGCCGCGGATGCGCTCGTTTTCCATGGTGATCGGGATGACCACTCCGTCTGTGTTGATATACACATGATGAATGTCAAGGGACAAAATGAAGCCCTGGGGCTGCTCAATCTCCGCCACAAGCCAGTGCCCCGCCGCCACCTTCTCAAATCCAAAGGAGCCATCCGGCTTCGAGATATCCGTCAGGATTGCGTTCTCTTTCGTAAATTCCGTTTCATTGGGGAAGAACAGGCCAATCAGCGCACCGCCAAGAGGCGTTTTCTCTTCATCGATTTTCAGTCCCTCGATGGAGCCGTAAAGGATCCGGTTCACCAGAGGCTCCCCATCATTGACCTTGACCTGTACAACCGGGATCTCCGGTCCCTGGTATTCGAATACCACCGGGTACTTCGTATCATCCAGAATATATTCCGGCCCTGCAGTTGTGAGTTCTTTTACATAATAGGAGCCAAGAGGTGCGTCCACTGTAAAGCTGAATCTTCCGTTCTGGGCCACCCGGATGACTTCCAGCAGCCCGTCTTTCGGAATCATGCTGCCGTCCGCCGCCACAATGTCCTCGTCGGCAAACAGTCCAAAGGTGATATTGACATCTTCGCCGTCCATGCCGATGCCAAAGGTTTCATCCTGCTCAATGACCTTTTCCAATTCAATGGAAACCTTCTGGCGTTCGTTATAGAACGAAGCGGAGGCTTCGGTCAACTCCACGAACTGGCCCTCATAGACCAATTCCACAGTCTGAGGTTCTGCAAGAAGCATCCCGTGGACACTCTCCGCTTCCTCGATTCGATATCGCCCCAGATACAAAGGTTTCGACTGGCCCTCTCCGGTTTCTGAGGTGATGATCGTATCCACAATGGTGCCCTTCGCATATCTCAAACTTCCATCCGGCGTCGTGATATCTGCATCTGCGATCACGTTAAACGGTACGCCGGCAAGCCCTTTCACCGCATAAACCGGCAGATAGGTTTCGCCGTTTTGCGCAACGCTTTCATAGACCTCCCCGGTCTTCTTGATGGATATGATTCCCTTCTGCGGCGCATTGGGAACCTCCACCGCCACCACTGTCACGCCTTCGGAATAGTCCGCAAACTCGTCGTCAATCGTGAATGGAATCGGCTCTTCATTTAGGACATATCCATAGGGTGCCTGTACCTCGTGCAGGTAATATTTTCCAGGATAGAGCCGTTCCGGTGTGATAAGGTAGCCCTCCGACGAGGTATAGAACGTATCTACTTCGGTCAACGTGGGATAGGTGTACTTCATTACAACACGCTGCCCGCTTTCATCATAGATCTGGAACGCTGCGCCTTCGTACGGAATGGGCTTGCCCGTCTCGCTGTCCACCTTGACAATCTTCAAATAAGAGGTAAACGGCGCATTGTTGATCAGGTATTTGTAAACTTCCCCATCCTCGCTGACAAAAACAGTAAATTCGGGCATGAACTCCGTGCCCTGGGCGCCGGCGATCTGTTCGCAGATATACCGTCCGTACGGGAGTGGTTTCGACTGTGCAAAGCCATCCGCATCACAGATAAGGGTATCCCGTTCGCTTTCCAGCGCATTCTCAAAGCTGCCCGCCGAAGCGAGGTATAGCTGGAAGGTTGCGCCCTCTTCCGGAGTTTCGATCTGCGTGCTGCCGTCGTCCGCATGTTTGATAATGGCGACCTGCCCTTTGATCACTTTTTCTGTTACCAAATTTTCCGTGGTATTGTACTCCACAGAATAAAGCTTCGCCTCTGCTCCAACATGATAGGACGTCGGATCCAGAAGGTAGCCTTCACTGGGCGAGATTTCCTTAATTTCCCAGTTGTCGCCGCAGATATAATACGGGGTGATGAAATATCCCGACGCATCGGTCGTAAAGGTATCCATCAGCTCGCCGTCATTGTACAATCCGTACTTTGCCCCTGCCAAAGAAGCGTCTCCCTGGGCGCGTTCTCCAGTTTCGGCATCGGATTTTTTAACCTCAACACGGAATTTCTTCAGCTTGTTCGAAAAGCTTACCGTGACATCCCCGCCAGTCAGGTTAAAGGTCTGCGTCTCAGGCTGTACGAATTTCACCGGCGTATCGATTTCCGTTACCGTGTAAGTGATGACTTCATTGGAGGTATTGTACACTGGCAAATCCACCGTAGTGAACCGGCCTTCCGCATCCGTCGTATAAATGCCTTCATATCCGTTATCCGAAGTAACCTTGAATTTCAAGCCCTCAATGTGGCCGTCCTCCGATACCTTCGAGATCCGCGCCACCTGGGTTTTGGTCTCATTTTTGAAGGTCAGGGATACTTCACCGCCGTAAATGATGGTGGAAGACTGGGCCGTCACCGGTTCGTATCGGATCGGCGTATCCACCTCCTCGACCACATAGCGGATCAGCTGGTTATTGCTGTCATATACCTGTAAACCCTCTACAAAGATTTCTCCCTGTTCGTTGGTCTCAAAAGTACGGTCATACCCGATCACAGAAGCCGTAACCCGGAATTTCAATCCGGCGACCAGATTATCGTCACAGATTTTTTCAATCTTCAGATCGCCCCGCTTGAGAGTATTCGAAAAGGTTACTTCCGCTGTCTCACCGCTTCTGATCGTGACCGTTTTCGCGCTTTGCGCCTCATAACGGTTTTCCGTTACCTCTGTGATCGTATATGTTCCAGGCAATAAGTTGTTTATCTGGAAGGTCCCATTGCTGGAGGTCGTTACAGTGCGGTTTTCTCCATTCCCGGTAATTTGGAACCGGATGCCCCCTACCTTTCCGTCCTCCGATTTTTTGATCAGATTGCAGGAGCCATATCCTTCTGTCTGAAACGAGAGCCGCATCACCACCGGGTCTTCGGCCCCGCACATCATGGTCTGCTGTCCGGGTCTGCCCCAGATCAACATATTGTCCTGCACCTGCGGAACATTTTTGTGCGCCGTCAGAGATACGGGGCTGGTTATCATCTGGGATGTGGTAAACGTATACTGGTTTCCACTACGGCTGACCGAGATCCCTTTGGCGTCGTCAAATTTGATGTCCGCGTAGGTGTTGTTTGTGTCCGTCAGCGTGATAGAGAAGTTTTTCGTTGACGGATTGTACTTCAGCGTATGCGTACTATTGCAGAAGCTTGGTACCACCAGGTGGTTGGCGCATTGCTCCAGGATCCAGTTATAGCACTTTTCAGCCGGGCGCCCCTGAATCGTTTTCAGAAAGTTATCCGCCGGGATTCCCCATGCGTTAGCTGTAAGCCTGGTGGGGCTGGTCCGAAGCTGTTGCTGATACTCCCAGAGGATAATCTGCGTGGCAACTGCAAAATCATCTGCGTTGGTTCCGCTCACCGGCGATGACATGCCCGGCTGGTATCCATACACGGTCGTGAGCATGATGCCTTCCCGTGCGGCCAACGGCAGATTTTGAAAATATCTGCTGTTTTGGCCGCTGGTAGAGGTATAAGTGTTGGTAGATGTCGTAAACGGAATCCCCGCCTCAATGCAGAAAACATGCCGCTCTGTACCGTCGGCCTCCACCAGCAGATATTTCCGTCTGGCATTCCCGCTGGCATTACTGTGTACGCTCACATTCCCGTTATCGTCGTAGGCGATGAAATCCACCACACTTGCGGCATAGTAATACTGGCCGTCGGCGCCTACATATCTGTCCCCGTACTTGGAGGAGCAGACCTGCCCCTCCGTCCCCCAGGCAAACGCCGTGGTCGGTACCCCAGATATAAACAGGACTGCAGCAAGAAACCCTGATAATATTCGGCCGAATCGTCCGAACTTTGATTTGATCTGCTTCAATTCATTTACCCTTCCTTTCATTTTTCGCATGTCTCCAAATACATGCTTTTTGCTGGTGCGGAAAAAGCAGCGCTTCCCCTGCCCTTTCCCCTTTTACGGGGTTTCGTTTCCATCAGGCACAGATATGCCTCGGCCTGGATATCCTCCAATAATCTTCTCGTTCGCATGGTTCTTTTCTGGCACGGGCTCTTGCGCCGGTTAAACTTTTTCAGATCCCCTTTTTTGCTGAAATGTCTTGGCATACATCTACACGCTCCTATCCGGTTTACGATTTCTACATATAAACAGAAAAGCCCGGTGAATTTGAGGTCTTTCAAAATCACTGGGCTTTTTCAAACTATATGTAATTACAGAAAACCGTTACAGCGCGCTGAGCACCGCGTCAATCAGATGCTCTACAGAGGGGCTGGTAAAATCGTTCTCTCCGATTTTGGACCAAAGCCCGATCAGAATCCCCCGGACAGTCTCCTGTTCCAGCCGGATTCCGTTTTCCCGGCAAAAATGGGCGATATACACCAATTCCTCATCCATCATCCGGGCATCGTCCAAGTCCGCATCCGGCTCTATCCCTTCATCCTCCATCAGCTTTTCAATGACCGTTAAGAACGTCAACATAACCTACCCCTCCAATCTATAAGATCTATAGATGCCCTGCCGGCGTCTCAGCAATTTGGTCTTGCGCGGTGCCCCGGTTTCCCGTCAGACTGTCTCGTAATATTTCCCAAGGATTGCTTCCTGAAGCTGCATACGGCATTCCTCGGTAACCGGATAGGCATACCCCACATACTTGTCTTCACCAATCTTCTTGTTGGGCATCATGATGTAGAGACCTTTGTCCTCTTTTTCGAGGATTTTAATCTCGCGGACCTTCAGCTGGTCGTCAAATACCACGCTGGCGACGCCTCTGAGCACCTTCTGCCCTTCAATCTTCTTGACAGTGATGTTGGTGATGTTCATATCTATCTCTCCTTTGACAATTACTCTGTGGAAGGCTTCCTTCCTCAGGCGTGCGAGAAATTAGCACATGATTCCTCATTTGTCAAGTAGAAATACGCTAATATTTTATTTTTTATTGAATTATCATGTGTTTTTCATTTTCAATAATATAAAATAGGTATGGTTATTGCGTTTGCCTTTGATATTTACTCCATATTTTCCATTATCATTTTTTATCAGCGCATTAACTACTCTTATAAAATAGTTATTTAATTATTTTTAACCTTAATTGCGTAAATTATGGTTGTTTTTCTCTCCGGTTCGGCGTATAATAGAAAGGTACGCTCGCAGGAAGGAGAGAGTTCTATGACAATTACCGATAACCTTAAAGAGCTTGCAGCCGATCTGCTACATTCCGGAGCTTCCATTCAGGAGGTTGCGGACCAACTACCCCTGCCCTTAAAGGACGCGGAATATCTCTGCTTTTTGCTGTGCAGGCAACAGCCGGAGGATTTCAATATCAACGACTATCTGACAAAAGAATGGCTGGAGGAAAAGCTCGGCAGCCATTCCATCATTGAAATCGCCAATCTGACCGGCCTGCGATACCGCCAGGTCCAATACTATCTCAGAAAATACGGCCTGTCCGCCAGAAAGAGCACCAAACTCCCACTGCTGGAGGAACAGGAACTGCGCAGGCTGTATGTAGATGACGGCCTCTCCGACCGGACGATTGCCGAACAGTATCACACGACTGCTTACATTATCAAGAGTCTCCGCTACAAATTCGGCATTTTCAAAACAGAGCGCATTGTCGCAGCACAGCTTCTGACAAAAGAATTTTTTTACCGTCTCTACGTCGAACTGAACATCGGCTTAAGTCAGATGGCCCAGCTTTTTAATACAAGCCGGCCGACCATCCTGCAGTATAAAAAGCGGTATGCCGCTGGGAACGACAGCATGTCCAAATCCATCGCTGCCCATCGCGCTTCACGGCGCCACCAGGAACTCCTTTCCCGCATGCTGGACGAAATACCGCACCGGCTGCTCATCGACAAGCTGCAAAAGCAGGGGATACTGGAAATCGCCGCGGAATATAACCTGATCGATAATGCCAATAATAAACTCATACCGTTTAGCCGCGAATGGTTTTTTTATGAAATGCAGAGCAAAAGCCCTACCAAAATTGCCAAAGAAACACGCCGGCCTTATTCGGAAATCTGCCAGATGATGGATGCCCTCGGCATAGACCGGTCTCAGCGGAGAGCCGAAATCGATCCCGGGCTGCTCCGGTATCTGTCTTTGGAACTGTACTGGTCTGACGAGGAGATTGCCGCACAGGTCCATCTGCCTGTTACCGCGATCACTCAGCAACGGCGTTCTGAAGGTATCCATATGAAAGACCGGACTCCGCTGGAAAAGAGATTGCCACCGGCCTTATTTTCCAAGCTGTACCTGGAAGAAAACCTGACTGCCGCGCAAATTGCAAAACTCCTGCGCACAAGCCTTACCCGTATACGTGAGGTCAAGAACGAGTATATCACGCAAGGTCACAGAGAATTTGAAAACTACCACAGCAAAAGCGTTTCTCCGGAACGCTTCGAGTATTTAAACCGTCTCTTCACTCTGGGGCTTTACAAAGCCTGACCGCTATTTTCTTGACAAATCACTTCGCACCTGCATATACTCCTTCCACTTTTACAGGAAAGGAGGAGCTGCTTATGCGCAAAGCGGTCTTTTTGCTTGCTGTTCTTCTGTCCTTCGGCCTTCTCTTTTGCGGGTGCGGCAGTGAACAGTTCAGTGAAGAACTGGAGTACAACACGGTCTATCCCTTAAGCGCCGCAGAATACCAGATGGCAGTCAATCAGAAAATCGCGCCGTTGATCACCAATCTTCAGCCCTTTATGAACGCCGATTCTGTAGATGAACAGGCTGCAGACCAGGCTCTTATGCAGATCGAAACCGTGTATCAGGAAATTGCCGGTCTCAATCCGCCCGCTGCGAAAAGCTTGTATCAGGCGGACCTATTGGAAAACCTGATGATGGCTTCCGATTACATTGAGTATCTGTCCGGTCAATCTGATGAGCTGCCTGAACGGGAGTTCAACGACATTCTCACCGCGATTGAAAATGCTTTTCATGTATCGGTGAACTGACTGCAACGCAGGGGGCGAAACGTATCATGTCATCAGTCCACGAAGAGATCAAAAAAGTACTGGATGAATGGGATCCGGTCGGTGTGCGGGATTTCTCCCCGGATGAGTACCTGCCTTTGGCCGATGAAATTGCCGACTCCATTGCGCCGGGCTATAAGCTGAAATCTATTTATTCCATTGTAAAACGGGCCTTTCAGATTTATGGAGTCGATTTTAAAAAATCAAATGATGAATGCTGGCTGATTGCTGAGAAGATACAACGCATCATTCAACACTGACCGGTATGTATGGGCAGCAAAGTAACCCTTTGCTGCTCTTTTCTTTTCTGCGGTTATGCGGCGCGCTTTAACGCCGGTGCAAGGACTTCCTTCTGAAACTTTTGGATAAACGCCGACTCTTCGCTGTTTTGAATTCCCCTGTTGAACGCTTTTCGGGCCTGAATCAGCCGCCCGGCGCAGTCAAACTCCATCGTGATATAGGATGCGTCTGGCTCTTCCGTTTTCCTCATGAAAAATATCAGGGAACTCCCATTGGAAAATTTCTGCGCATAGGACGCCACGCAATGGTGCATTCTCTGCCCTTCTAAAATCAGCTCCTCCAGAGACTTTGGGCATCGGATTTGATATCGCCCGTTTTCCATACGTACTTCCCGCAGCTCTTCAACTTTCTTCGCAAATGCACGGATAAGATACTCATTTTTCTTCACCTCAAATTTTGCCGATACATCGTCATGAGCCTTTTTCACATATTTGGGAAACCGCTCAAAAGGGATTTCCATCTGCCGGCACATATTGATATAATCTAACTGGAGCCACAATGCCTTGCGCGGGTAGGAAGTATCACGGCTTCCCAGCACGAGCCTGCATACCTCCGCCAGACTGTAGCCACACTCCTTTATCATCCTGCGGATGAGCGACATGGCCTGGATATAATGAGGGAAAGCTTTTTTAAACAGTTCAAACGTTTCCCTGGTCATATCGGGTTCCAGGCTGTACAACTCCGACAGAATGGCCATCCGCTTGCTATCCATTCTTTTCGCTTGCTTAATGTACTCCCTGATATAGCTGGGCAGCTTTGTGATTTCTTTCTCTTTCGTACTTGCCGTAAACAGTTTCCCGAGTTTCCGTTTGATCAATGCGGGAGAACGCCGGAGGATATCCGCCAGTACCCGCCCATATCCGGACTTTGCCAGCTGCTCCAGATAAGGGTACTGGGGCAGGTATTGAAAATAGTTAAGCAGCGCCTTAAAATCAAAGGAATAGCCTATCTTCTGCTCCTCTTGAAGAAGCTCGCTGATCCCCGAAGACGGGTAAACGGTTTCAAAAGCGCGGATGATCCGCTGAACAATCGGTTCTTCCATCTTCGCAAAATTCCATCTGATTTCCTGTATGCCTGCCGTTTCTCCGTCCTGGACATTTTCAAACCGAACTCCTTCCGACCTGCTATAAAGCAGCTCACAGAGCTTTCTTGGTCTGCAGTTGCGCTCGCCCCGGAATCGATATAACAAAATCCGCACGTTTTTTTCTCCGTTTTGTGTTATAATTTTAGGATTAGAGAGCAGGATGTTTTGGACGCTATATTCCACATACGTTTTCCCTGAATTCCAGCGATGAAAATTCCCGCAGTTAGGGCATTCGATATTATCGGAGCAATAGCGCTTCGTCCTTCTTGTGTACCCGCATCGACAACACACGACAAAATCGTTCCCATTATCATGCACAAATAAAAAGGCGGCTGTTCGATGCTTCACCTGGCTCCAGTAACTAAGGTCGTCATCATACGGCAACAATAGTTTTCGATTTCCAGCTTTAATTTCCATTTTAATTCCTCCTGACTTTTTAAAAGATTGTGCGGACAATCTATTCATCAGGAAGCGATAAAGCAAGAAAATCGTTATTTTTAGTTTTAGAAGGAGGCGATATATTTGCTGAAGGATATCCTTACCCCTCAAAAGCTGAAGTCCGAGCTGGAGCACTCTAACCTCAGCCAGATTGCCAAACGCTATGGCGTGTCCAAACAGTACATGACCCAGGTTTTTGCGGAGTACCGTAAGCAGTATCCCCATTTGTTCCCTGAAACCTACCCATCGAAGGAATGGCTGGAGAATGCTCTGAAGCAAAAAACCATTCTCAGGATATGCAGCGAAACCGGACTATCCTATCACCGGATCCGAAAACTCATGGATGAGTATGGGATTCCCAAAAATACTGTCACCGCCAGATTTGACAAGCAGAAAATCCGTCAGCAGTATGTCGTGTATCGATGGTCCGACAAGGAAATCGCGGAGGAATACGGCTGCTCCGTCTATCTTGTTAAGAAATTCCGCTACGACCATCAGATTTTTAAAAACGACCGCCTCCCTTTAAAAGACTGTCTTACCAAGGATATGGCTCAAAAACTGATAAACAACTACCATCTTGGCCTCAATGAAATACACTATATATTTGATGCCACACCCAATGAAATTCAGAAGCTGCTTGAAAGCTATCAAATTTCTTTTCCTTGTCAAGACCAACCTTTTTCCCACACTTCAAGCTTTCTCCGGGACCTAAAGCACCAGATCTTATCAGGTTTTGCCAATCCAAACAACAACAGCGACATCGTATAACCGATGTCGCTGTTCTTCATGTATTAGAGGAGTCTAACACTTACCATATAGGACTTTCCGCAAATATTTTTCAAATCTGTCGGGAAAGTTCGATATCCTCTGTTCCTATTCAGTTTATGCCATATCATAAAGTTCACCCCATTGGTATTTTCTATGTATCTGTACCTTTCATTCTCTTTACTATATGTATCAGACAGTTTAAATCTTCATCCGACAAATCCTGCAGTTCTCTTCGAAGTTCACGAGTTGCAGGAGATGGCAGAGTTGACTCGAAAAATTCTGATACCTCAATATCAAAAAACTCACAAATATTTAAAAGCATCTGCATAGATGGTAGAGACCGTCCAGATGTAATTCCTTGTATATACCCTTTTGACTGCCCGAGCCTTAAACTCAAATCGTATTCTGATAAGTTTTTTTCGAGCCGTAACTGGGTAATTCGATCTCGGATGTCTTTCCCAGTCATGTGCCTGTTCACCTCGCTTTGATTCTACACCATTTCATTTTTCTATTTGACTAAAATGCGCAGCTATTTTTGTATGTATGCAGGGAAAATGACTACAATATTTATTTTACCGATAATCCTTGTAGCATTTCCCTAAATGAGGTGAACAAACACTGATTGAACAAATCTCTCTGTTAAGCAGCTTTTTAGGTGCTCTCAATGAAGTCTTCGAACAATTCCGGCAAACTACCGTAAACTGCCACTACATCATTTTGTGTCACATCCCATCGAATTAAATAAGATAAATCTCTATCCACGCTGTCTTGCCGGAGTATTTTCTGGAATATGCTTTCCAGAGTTCTATTATAGGGTTCGTCTAACTGGTAAGTGTGAACGATTCCGCTTACATGTCCTACCCCGACAACGCCATATCCAAACATTTCTTCTGTATGATACAGCAAATCGCCGCTTTCACTGCGAAGCGGTACCCCACTTTTATCAAGCAGCAACTTTTTCCTGTACCTTCTTCCGCATCGCAGGCAGGTATCTGCCTGTTCCCCACTTCCAAGTTCCACTACACGATTGGAAACTCCACCGCACTGCGGACACTTCATATACTCCTGCACTTTGCTCACCGTATCATCATCTCCTTCCTTCTATACTCCGGCGGCCCACAATACGGCCGCCGATTTTTTATGCCACGTTATAATTCAGTCGGTAACCACCGTTGCCATTGGGAATATATTGCCCTTTGTGCTCATAAATCGTTGCCCGTATCCGGTCTTTAAAATGCTCGTTCTTCAAGGCTTTTGGGTGGTCGGCCAACCTTTCATACAACATTTTGAAATCTGCTGAGCCGCCCATATCTTCCATGGTCATGCGGATCAGATGGTGCCACGTCAGGGAAGCGTCGTCCTTTTTAGAGGCGTCAAATATGTTCCGCAGCGTTTTAGAAAACGGAACCATGAAAATCTCCTCTTTGTGGAACAGGAGCAGGTACTCCGTAACGATGGGAATAAAAGGCTTTGAATACCGTCGGTTATCGGATACGCAGTTAAACTGCCCCTTTACGATAAACGACTCGTATTTCCCAATTTTCATCATGTCATTCTGAATAGAGTAAAACTTCCCCTGGGTCCGGAAATCCCCTACCAGGACAGCAAGTCTGCCGTCATGGCGGAGTGCCATATACAGCTTTTTGAGCACATAGTTCAGCTTGTCAACAAATTCCTTATACGAGGCGCATCTGGACAGATCATCCGGGTGCGGGGAGCCCCACACATTTCCACTGTATTGTATCATTGTATGATATGGTGGGTGGAAAAAAATCAGATCTCCCGATTCGTCTACCTCATCTCGAAGGGCATTCCACCCGCCCCGGCCAGCCGGGGCGTTCGGATTCAAATCATATAGCACCGACCGGATTCCCAGCTTATCCGCCACAGCTTTTGATGTGCCACCGCCAGACATCGGGTCCAGCAGGGTAAATCCCTCGATATCCTTGCCGTAGTACCGTTTGGATTCCAGCACATAGTTGACAACCGCCTCAATCACCCTGGGGGAACAATTCCCCCTCCAGGTGTTTTTCCCGCCTTCCCCACGCTCGGGGAACGCCATAAAGCTCGTTAAATCTTTGCCAACCCGTTGCCTCAAATCCTCTGTACCAAGTGCCTGTACAATCGGCAGCCATTCTTCTCCAAACTCCTGCCGCAGAACCTCCATTGCTTTTAATCGAATGTCTTCGTTCATTACAGTTCTCCATTTCTCCAAGTTTTCTTGTTACATGCAAAAATCAAGCTACCCGCAAATTTTCCTCTGGAAGCGCTATCAGTTTTCCAATCCCGATATCACACAGGCAGCTTTTTCCATTAACCTGAATAATTTTAGCTGTGTTTCCATTCAGACGTTCCAATTTACCATTGCTCCGTCTGATTACAACATTTCCGACCACTAGGGCCGTGTCACCATTTTTGAGTTTACACATGAGCACTCCTCCTCTTTTTCTCAAAGCGTTCCGTCCGGAACCCCATTTTTTCTGCGTACCGCAGAATCTGTTGCTTCTCTCCTACCCGGAAAGCACCCTGGCCGTAAGCGTTGTACACCGTCTTGATGTAAATTGAATCCGTATAGACTGCTATGGCAAACGTAATGCCGCTGTCCTCGTCCACCAGCACCACGTCCTCGCCGATACGCACCTCATTGAGCAGGTAATCCGCTACTTCCGGATCCCCAAACAATACTTCAATGCGATAATCCAAATAACTGCAGTCTATCCCGTCAAATCTGACTTCAAGACGCTGGCGCACATGCATTCCATAATCAATTTCCATCAAATACCCTTGCATATTGACCCTGCACATTTGTAAACCTCCGTTTCATATAAAAATCCCCGCAGGTTTACATCTGCGGGGCTTGTCCTTTCCCCGCATGGTGCGGAAAAATATTAAGTTTCTGTTGTTGGCTCCAGCGAGCAGTCAGATAAAATCTGTTTCAACGCCTGACATACCTTCGGGTGAAACACCATGGTATAACCACTTCCGGCTTTTCCAGCGATTTTCAGCTTACCGGTCTCCGCCACATCGGCCAAGCGTTCCACCTGTCTCTCAAGCGATACCGCCGTGCCCAGAATTTCCTTCAGCCGTCTCTTCTGCACAGCAAAATCATAAAATTCAGCGCTCAACACATTCCATCGGGCCATTTCTGAAAACCTAACCAAGAAACAGTTGCTTCCCAAGCGGTGAACCTGTTCGTTTTCCGGAATCTTGTCAATCTCATCCTTGATATGCTGTCGTATGTGGCTGGCAATGCGGGTATACTGCATTAATAGCTCATGAAGCTCCATGACATATCCTCCGTTTCTCCCATATTCTCTGTCCTGGATTCCCGCATTCCGGAAACCCATTATCGCAGGTTTCCGGAGGTTCGCCGCTTGCACAGGCGCATAAATCCAGTCCCCAATGGTTGACGCAGTGGTTGCACATGAAATACGTACCGCCAAAGCGTTCTACCAAGGACGAGAAATCTTCCGGTAAATCCAGAAAAAACTGGTGGATATTTTCTTTCCGCATGGAATATCCGATTCCCTGCTCCACCTCGAAGGTCACCGCCCCACATTCGCAAACCGCAGCGTGTACAATCCCATATCTTTCATACAGGAGCCGCAGCAACTGGTCATACCGCATTTTCCCTGCGTCATCTATCCTTCTATTCATGCTGCCTTCCTCCCTTCCGGTTCAATCCCCACATCTATGTGGGTTCTCTTTCCCCAGCGGATCAAAAATGCTTCCAGACTTCGCTTCAGTTGTTGATTGGACGGTGGGATATCCGCAATCGTATAGTTGCTCATTCCTTTAATTTGCTGGATTTTTCCATTCAGATCGTATTCCATGGTAAAGAACGACTTCTCCTCGTTCCCTTTTCTGCGGATAAACAAAATCAGACACTTTTCATCAACGACCTGCTGGACATAGCTGCCGACGCAGTGATGCAGGGCTTCTCCTTCCAATACCAATTCCCTGGAATTTTTCGGGAGGATAATTTTGAAATTACGGTCTTCCCATTCCAGAGAAAGCCATTTTTCATTGATTTCCTTAAAGCTGCTTCCTACCCGGTCATAACTCGTCAGCCATTTCCCATTTCGCATGGCAAGCACATCATGTGCTTTTTTTAGGCTGTCCGGGTATAATTCCTCTGCGCCTTTCACATTTCGTCCGTAGTACTGATGATACATGGAAAGATAGTCCGCCCACAAGGATACCGCTTCTGCGCTTTCGCAGCCCTGTTCAAAGTATGCTGACTCCAAATAATCTACGATCTCTTTCAGGCGGCAGCCGGTCAAATCGTGGATCCTTTCAAACTGATATGGCTCCGCAGTCGAATGGCGTTCTACCCACTTTCGGAACGCTTCACGGTCAGCCGCCGGGTCTATAGCGTTGATTTTCTGGAGTTTCTTCACTTCTGCCGGGTTTAACTTTTCCTGAAGAGCAAATCGATAATTGGCTTTACTGAGTTTCAGCTTTTGCCAGAGAGTCTTTGCTGCCGGCTGAACAGACAGCTCGCCGTTTATAACTTCATCAATTAGCTGTTCCATGCCAACCTTCAAAAGGGATTCCACAACAGGTTTTTTCAGCACTCCCTGAAGATAATGCTGTGCGTCCTGGGTCCGCCGATGGAAAATATCATCCTTTTTCTCCAAATATAAATAGACGCCCAATTTTCCCACGATAGAATGTTCAAGAACCGGCTTCACAGCCAAAAATTCCTCATCGTAAAATCCGTACGACATGTTGTCGGAATAATCCCGCCATCCTCCGCCGGAAAACCTAAGCAAAATATTCACTCTGTTCTTATAGGAATAAATCCACCGTCTTTGTTCCGTTATCGTGTCTCCGTTATCTTCGAAAGCACGCATTACAACATAATCCCCATGATCCTCTGCAAACACCTTATGGCTTTCCAGCTTTTTGGGAACGGATTCCACCGGGTACTGGTCAAAGGTCGAGCGAATCGTTACCGACTCTTTGGAGTAATACTTCATGCTGTGATTTAAAAGCGTACAGAAACTCCGTATAAGATTCTCGTTTGGCCTCTTATCCGCCGCCTCAGCGTCCGTTTGACCAAGGCGATGAAAATTGCCCATAGACGGTGTATCGTAACTATATTTGATGAACCAATTATATGGAGATTCCGCACGGGATACAGCGATTCCACCGTTGTCCTTTTCATAGAGAAGCGCAAAGTTGTTCTCTGCTTCCTCCGGGATAATCATCCCACGGTACATGCAGACCGATGATATCTGCCCTCTCTCCAAGTCAAAATGGAACCGTCTGATCAAGTGATATTCTTTCTCGTCGTACCAGACTCTTTCAAAAAGGACGAAAGTCGGCTGAATCACTTTCTCCCCGTCAAACACCAACGAATAGGCTTTATTAATGTCCGACAGGCAGTAACAATCGTTTTCTCTGTAATATTGCTCCTGATAGGCGATTCCAAACCCACATTCAGGACAGCAGCAATCTTCCTTGGATGGCTTGTCTCCTGTCAGATATTCTCTCTCAAATCGGTGTCCGCAGTTGTCACAGAACAGCTCTGCCTTATATCTACCGGCATGATAATTTCGTTCCACTATGCGGATAGCCGGTTTCGGATGGTACTTCTCATTAAACAGCTGTACCGCCTGAATTTTGGATAACCCCTTCTTTAAAATCCCAAGGTATTCCTTTTTTCGCAACACAATGAATTCCTCCTTACTAAATTGAATGATGGTACCGGGAACATAGTGAAGGAGGAATGAAAATGCAAGAAAATTAACAGCCTTACATCGGCAACACAAAAAGAAAAAGCGTATACATGGGATTTTTACCCATATATACGCTTCCTGTCTCTCATAAAAGGCCCGCTGATTTTTCTTTTGATAAACGAATCTTAAAAATTTTCTTCATCATGCCTTTTTACGGATTGTTTTCACCCCAAATACAAAGTAAATGATGTGGCAGACCCAGACGATGGCCAGAATGATACTGGGCACAAGCACATTCGCCCGCATCATCATGAAAAATCCGATCCCCATTACCAGCGTCACCGGGATGATAATTCCCAGCTTGGTCTGCACCGTCATCCCCTTTTTCTTTACAAAGGATTCCAGATGCTTCTTATACAGCTTGGTGCTTACAAACCAGTCGTGGAGCTTCTGGGATGAGTTTGCAAAGCAGAACACCGTCGCCAGAAAAAACGGCACGGTAGGCAGGATAGGCAGCGCCACTCCTACGCACCCAAGCCCCAGGCAGAGGAAGCCCAGAATCAGAAATATCAACCGTTTCAGTTTCATGGAATTTAAAATCCCCCTATTGTAATCTATGTATTTTTGTTTTCAGCTCATTCTCCCGTGCTCAACGGAATAGACGGTGTCCGCAATCCGCATGGTGGACTGGCGGTGAGACACCAGCACCACCGTCTTGCCCTCCCGTTCTTCGTGGAGGGATTTTAAGATAACCGCTTCGTTCAAGCTGTCCAGATTGCTGGTGGGTTCGTCCAAGAGCAGGAAAGGTGCGTCGTGGAGGAAGGCCCTCGCCAGCCCCAGCCGCTGCCGCTCCCCGCCGGATAAGGTGTCTCCAAGCTCGCCCACCGGGGTGTCGTAGCCCTGCGGCAGCGTCATGATGAAATCGTGCACCGACGCTTTTTTGCAGGCGGCCTCGATTTCCTCATCGGTAGCGTCCAGTTTGGCAATCCGCAGGTTGTTTTTGATGCTGTCGTGGAACAGGTGGGTTTCCTGAGTGACAAAACTCTCCAGCTCCCGCAGGTTTGCGGTATTGATTTGGTCGATAAGCGTATCGGAGATTTTCACATACCCCTGCCGCACGTCCCAGAACCGCATGAACAGCTTGAGCAGCGTGGACTTCCCGCTGCCGCTGCGTCCCACAATGCCCACGACGCTGTGCTCCGGAATCTCCACCGATACATCCGAAAGGATGGTTTCGCTCCCGTAGGAAAAGGTGACCTGCTCCGCCGCCGAGCCCGTAAAGGCGATTTCCGGCTGGCCGGTGACTTCCTCCACCACTGGGATTTCGTCCAAAATATCCAGCACCCGGTTACCCGCCGCAAAGGTGTTCTGCAGGGTGCTGCCCAGCGCCGCCAGCGCAATCACCGGGCCAAAGGAGGAGAACAGGGCGATGGTGGGGATCAGCACCCCATCAAAGCCCACGGCGCCGCTTTGGCAGAGCAGGGCGGAAACAAACAGCATCACAAGATCAAAGGCCAGCACCACGGTATTGGTCACTGCCGAATTGCGGCCGGAGGTGCGTTTCATGCGTTCTTCGTCCTTAGCAAGGTCATCGGTTTTCTCATTCATCGCCGCCAAACGCTTTTTGCCCTGCCCATATTGCAGGGTTTCCGAAAGCCCTCGCAGGCTGTCCAGCACAAAGCCGGAAAGCTCCCCGGATTTGGTGCGGAACCGAATCCCGTCGTCCCCGCTGAACTTGGACGTTACCAGAGGAATGATAATTCCCACGGTGAGATACGCCGCCAGCGCAATGAGACCCAGCAGCCAGTGATAGGAGCCGATGAATAAGCACATCACAATGGTGAACAAAAACGCAATGACCGCCGGGGAGATGGTATGGGCGTAGAAGACCTCCAGCAGCTCAATGTCGGAGGTGATGACCGAAATCAAATCTCCCTTGTCCCGGCCCTCCAGCTTGGCGGGGCAGAGCCGCCGCAGTGCACGGAACACCTTGTCCCGCAGAAGGGCCAGCAGCTTGAAGGCGATGAAATGGTTGCAGGCCTGCTCCGCATACCGCAGGAATCCCCGCACGACGGCAAAGACTACCACACAGACAAACAGGATAGTGAGGGTAAAAGGTGTGTCAAAGTGCAGTGCCTCCAGCACCGCATAGCCGCCGAAGATGGTGATAAAGGCGGCGCAGAGATGGCCGATGAGCCCCATGAAAATGGCGAGAAACATATATCCGGCCAACGGCTTCACCAGCCCGATAAGACGCGCCATAACCTGAAATCCGCTTCGTCTTTTCATTCTGTGTCACCGTCCTTTCCGTAGTTTTCCAGCGCCTGCTGGGCGTCCCATAGGCGTTCGTACAGCCCATGATTTTGCAATAATTTTTTATGGCTGCCGTGTTCGGCGATGTTTCCATTGTCCAGCACATAGATGTTGTCCGCCTGGACCACATTCGCCAGCCGGTGGGAAATGAGAATTACGGTTTTGCTCCTAGCCAATTCATGAATTTCCGCCATGATGTCGTTTTCACTCTCCACATCGATGTTGGAGGTGGACTCATCGAAAATATACACCGGGCTGTCGTGTAAGAGCGCCCTTGCCAGCGCCAGCCGCTGACATTGACCGCCGGACAGGTTCGACGCCTTTTCCAGCAGCGGGGTATCCAACCCCTGCTCCGCTTTCAGGAAGCCGGCAAGGTTTACTCGTTCCAGCACCGCCCACAGCTCGTCGTCGGTTGCGGAAGGCTTGCCCATCTGTAGGTTGTCCCGCACCGTACCTTTGAAGAGATAGCTCTGATGGCTGATGTAGGTGATATTGCGCAGGAGGGAATTTTCATTGACATCCTTCAGCTCCACGCCGCCGATGGCGACCGAACCGGTATATCCCCTGTTCCGCCCCATGAGGATGGCGGCAATGGTGGATTTTCCGCAGCCGCTCTCGCCGACCAGCGCGGTAAAGCTGCCCTGTGGGAACCGTAAATCCACACCATGCAGGATTTCCCGGCAGGTTTCGTAGGAAAACCGCAGGCCGGAGCAGACGATGTCGTGCCGTAACGGGAAGCTCTCGGAAACCTCCTGTTTGTGTTCCGGCAGATCCAGCAGGCGGAAGATCTTGTCGCTGGCGGCCATGCCGTTCATGGCGATGTGGAAGAAGGAGCCGAGCTGCCGCATAGGAAGGAAGAAATCCGCTGCCAGCAGGATAATCAGCAGGCAGCCGGCTAACGATACGTGGTTACCCATATACTGCGTCACCGCCATGATGACCCCCAGCGCCGCCCCGCCATAGGCAATCAAATCCATGATGGTAATGGAGTTAAGCTGCATGGTGAGTACCTTCATGGTGATTTTGCGGAATTTCTCGGCCTCCGCGTTCATTTCCTGGTTCTTAAACTCATCCGCCTGATAGATTTTCAGGGTGGTTAAGCCCTGGAGATTTTCCAGGAAGGTGTCGCCCAGCGCCGTGTACTGCCCCCAGTATTTGGAAAGCAGTTTTTTCGCCCAGGTCTGCACTGCGGCGATGGCTATGGGAATCAGCGGCACGCAGACCAGCAGCACAATGGCCGCCGGGACATTCACAAAGCAGAGCACTGCGAACAGGGTCAGCGGCGCCAGCATGGCATAGAAGAATTGCGGCAGATAGGCCCCGAAGTAAGTTTCCAGCTGGTCTACGCCTTCCACCGCCACCTGCACCACCTCGGAGGTTTTCACCTGCTCGTTGTAGGAGGCGCCCAGCCGCAGCAGCTTTTCATAAATCCTCTCCCGCAGGGTTTTCTTGACCGCTTTGGAGGAAAGATAGCTCATCCGGCTGGCCCCGGTGGTGCACAGGAACCGGATAAGGAGCGCCAGTAAGACCACAACTGCCGTCGCCCACAGAGAAGCGGAGCTGGTGCTGCCGTAATAAAGCCCGGCAAATAGATTTGTGATGCTGAACATCATGGCGATGTTCGCCGCCAGGGAACACCACTGCAATATGACGTTCCCGGCGATGTATTTTTTGCTCTCAGCTACCGTGCCGATGAGCCGTTTGTTGATCATCATGCTTTTGTCCGCCTTTTAATAATTTTTTCATCGCCGCTTTCACGCCGGAACACAGAGCTGCGATAGCTGCCGCAAATACAATAGCTGCCAGGCCATAGAAAAAAGACTGCATGGCGTTACTCATACCCGTCCGCCTCTTTTCTTTTTGCCAGCCCCTTGAGGGCCTTGTAGCTTTCCGGGCTGACGGCGTGCTCCATCCGGCAGGCGTCTGCCGCCGCTGTTTTTCCATCTACGCCCAGATCCTCCAACAGCGTCTGGAAGGTCTGATGCCGTTCGTAGGTGGCCTTTGCGATTTTCAATCCCGCTTCCGTCAGCCAGACAGCACTGCTGTCATCCTGAGTGATGTATCCTTCCTGTTTCAGCGCTTTCAGGGAAATGGAAACGGTTGGTCGGGAGACGCCCAGCCGTTCGGCAATCGCAGCGCCGTGAACCTCCCCAGTTTTGGAGAGGATATAGATGGTTTTCAGATAATCTTCTGTGGTACGTCTGAGTTTCACACAGGCATCTCCTTTCCTGATATTTACACCGGAATGACAAACGGCTTGCCATCTACGGTCCGGATATCCAGATTCACATCATAAACTTCCCTGACCAGTTCGCTTGTGAGGATTTCCTCTGGCAGGCCGTGGGCGATCATCTTCCCGTCCTTCATGGCGACAATTTCATCGCTGTAATAGAGCGACTGGTTGATATCATGGAGCACCATGACGATGGTGATGCCGTATTCCCGGTTTAACTGCCGAATGAGTTTTAGAATTTGCAGCTGGTAACGGATATCCAGATAGGTGGTTGGTTCATCCAGGAACAGCACCTTGGTGTCCTGCGCCAGCGCCATAGCGATCCACACCCGCTGTTTCTGTCCGCCGGAAAGCTCGGATACCGGTTTATCCCTATGCTTGTATGTATGGGTGATCTCCATGGCCCGGCGGATTTTTTCCTCATCTTCTTTGGGATCAGGAGAAAGCCCCATCGTGTGGTAGGGTGTCCGGCCATAGCCCACCAACTTTTCCACGCTCAGATCCACCGGAGCGGTGTTGTACTGGTGGACGATGGAAACCTCCCTGGCGAAATCTTTTAATTTCATACCGGCAATATTTTCTTCTCGCAGGAAAATTTCGCCCTCGTCCGGACGGAGGTTTTTGGTCATTAAATTGAACAGTGTGCTCTTTCCGCAGCCATTGGCCCCGATGAGAGTGGTGATTTTTCCCTTGTGAAGCTCCAGGTCGAGATTCTTCAGCACCTGCTGTTTGCCGTAGGCAAAGGAAAGGCTTTTGACGGTAAACACGTTATTGTCCATAGCTTTGCTTCGACCTCCTCAACAACAGGATAAAGAACGGGCCGCCTGCCACCGACATGATGATGGCTGCGCTGATCTCATAGGGCGCCGCAATGGTGCGTCCCAGGGTGTCCGCCAGCAGCAGGGTGAACGCCCCCAGCAGGATGGAATAGGGCACCAGCACCTTGTGATTGCTCCCCACCAGCAGCCTTGCGATATGTGGGACGATCAGCCCCAAAAAGCTGATGGGGCCAATGATGGCGGTGGAAATGCTCGCCAGCAAAACCGCAATCACCGAAATGATGATCCGGCTGCGGGTGACATTTACCCCCAGGCTTCTTGCCGTTTTGTCCTCCAGGGCCAGCAGATTGCACTGCCCCAGCACAAAAATGGAGGCAATCAGGCCGATGACCACATAGAGTAACAACGTCTGGAAATCGTCCCAGGTTTTCATGGTAATGTTGGCGTTGACAATGCTGGCCACGCCGGAATAGTTGCTCCCTGTACCGGAGTTGAAAGCGCTCATGAGCCCCGTAAACATGGCGTTGACCGCCACGCCTACGAGAATAATGCGCAAAGGCGAAAGTCCGCCCTTCCAGGAAAGGGAGTAGACCAGCAGGAAGGCGATCATACCACCTAAAAAGGCAAACAAAGGCGTAAAGAAGTAGAGGGTCGGCACAAAGGCGGTAATCAGCACCGCTGTCAGACTAGCCCCGGAACTGACGCCGATGATGCCGGGGTCGGCCAGCGGGTTTTTCATCACAGCCTGCAGCAGCACGCCGGATACGGCGGTTGCCGCGCCGCCGAAGATGGCGATGAGGATGCGGGGAAACCGCAGGTCGTAAATGGTCGCCACGTTTTCGTTGTATTCGATAAAGAGTCCTTTGAACAGCTCCAGAGGCGTTACCTTCAGGCTGCCGGTGTTGACGGCAACCAGGAACAGCGCCAGCAGCCCTAGAGCGGTGATGACAAAGGAAAGTATTTTCTTTTTTCTGCTTACCACAGAATACATTCCTCCTTCATAGGCGTTTGGCCGAGCGCCAACGGTAGGCAGCCCGGCCAACGCTTTCAGCACGCAATATGAGGTGCGTTTCCATTTACTTTTCTTCCGCTTTGCGCTTTCTGGTGACCAGGGTAACGCCCATCATGCCCGCAGCGGCCAGAGTCAGCAGCACATATACCGCAATATTGGAAGTATCGCCGGTCTGCGGGATGTTGGTATTGCCCTGATTCTGGTTTCCTGCGTTCTCGGTGTTTTCCGCATCAGTGATGGTGCTGCCTTTTTCCACCAGCGTATAGGCTCCGGCGGTCTTAGTGATAACCGTGTAATAGCCGTTCTCCACTGTGCCTCTTACCAGCACCTTGCCGCCATCATCCAAACGATAGACTGCCAGATTAGCGGAATCATAGCCTGCCGCAATCGGGAAACTGATGCTTACTGTACCGTTGGGGGCTACTTCATTGCCGTCCGCGTCAAGGAATTTGATATCGTACAGCTTGAACTTCTTGCCCACGTCGCTGAGGGAAGAAACTACGTTGTCATAGTCAGCGCCTTTGGTGATTTCGGAAACCACAATCTGCACGCCCTCATCGAATACGCCCCTGTCGGCGCTGACCTTTACGCCAGTGGCGGAATCGGTGAATTCCACAGCCGGGGACTGCTCTACCGGTTCTTCCGGCTTGATTTCGCCGTTATCGAGCTTGAGCAAAGACCAGTCGAGCTTCATCAGGACATCCTGGCTTCCGGTACCCTCAGAAATTGCTTCCATAATCGGGACGAACACATGAAGCGGCACATATTCGCCGGCCGCTTTATCCACTAACTTCAGCCGGATCATTTCCGGATACAGATGGTCGGCGTCGTTGTAAATGTCGATCACGTCGGTTCCGTCTGCATTCTTCTGGGTAGAAAGCACTTCGGCCGGAATCAGTGTGCCCTGCGGAATCCCGAAATCGTTGTATGTATAACCCGCATCATAATAAGAGAGATTCATCAGATAACCAAATTTGTTCTCGATGGTCAAGCCTTTGAACTGCATGGTCAGATAATATTCCCCGTCAATGACCTCCAGCCAAACATTGTGGTTAATGGCATTGTTCGACATAGAGAAGTTTTCCCGGTCAGTTTTTATCATCTGGGCGTAGAGGGTGTACTTTCCATCCGGCAAATTGTTAATGTCGAGTTCTTCACTGTCCTTGGTCTTTAATGCGTCAATGGCGTTTTGTAGAGATGTCTCTTCCGCATCAATCTCAACTTGGGTAGCCATATCACTATTGAGGACTGCTTTAGCATTCTTGATCGCTGCAACGAGAGCATCATAGGTTTCAGCGGTGTAGTCTTCTGACTTGTACTTTTCAGCCTCGGCAATCAACTCTTCCAATTTGGATGTATCCACTGTGGAAGAAACGAGATTATCCATAGCATTTTTTAAATCGGCATGAGCATCCATCAATTCTTCTACAGTTGCCGAAGAATCGTTATTCAGCTTTTTAGCAGCGTTATATGCTGCGTTCAGAGCAGACCAAGAAGAATATGTCCATTCGTCTTGGTTCAGAGTGTCCGCTACAGCAATTTCCTCAATTAAAGCATTTTTGATCGGCACGTCCGGAGTTTCAGCAGAAATCTTCTCTGCTGTACTGTAGTCAATCCGGAATCTAGCATCTTGGGCAAAATCACCTCCGCCGATTTGATCCATAACAGGTACGCGAAAACGCACCGGAAACTCAGCCTTATCATTTGGCAGCACAAAGTAAATCTGTTTTGGATAATAGTTCAGACTTCCTTCGTTAAAGACATCCGTTAAAAACTCACCCTCATTAGTACGATAATACTCGTAAACTGTGGCCTCGTATGTATCGCCCTGTGGATATCCTGCGTCTGAATATACTACATCATCATTATAAATCCACATATGCGTCATATATGATGATAAATCCAAGTTACTGACTGCCTCAAATTCTAAATACAATATCTTTTTATCATTCTCGACAACAAGTTTCGCAGGCGATTTTACTCCTTGATCCGCCATGGATGGCTGATTTTGTATCATATTCCATACTGCGACGTCAACTGAGTAAGTTCCTTCTTCCAGATTTGAACCGTCCGTTGCGTAATTTCGCTCAACGCATAGGATGTACGTTCCCATCTCTGATGTTTGCGTTACTATATTACCACCATCTATTGAAATATCTTGTTCTTCATAATTGCCATACATATTCACGCGGAAAAGATGAATTAAGTCTGAATCCCAACCATCTGGAATCGGAATACTTAACGTCCCATTTCTTGTCGGGATCACTTCTATTCCGTTTCTTTCCAGCTTAATTTCCCACGCACTCCAGTTTGCATAAGATGTTCCAAAAAAGCTTTCATATGTTGAATAAGAATCATCTTCTTTTGTAAGTGGCATTGCTGTAAATGTAGTTCCTTTAGAAACATTAGAGGATTGGGTTTTATAAGACAATCCCGTAGTAGCATCTGTTAAATTGAGATCCTCTACTTCACTTGTCAAAAAAGAAACTAATCCATAAAAAGGAGTTTGTTCTGTTTTTAATGTTATAAGAATACGTTTTCCAAATACCAAGTCTTTATAAGAAGATATGTCGACAGTAAAAACTGCTTTGTTGCCGTCTTTAAGAACACTTTCGTAATCGCTTGCATTTGTACTCTTCATCTTAAATCTTGAAATTAACGTACTGCTGGCACCGGATAATGTTCTCTTTGTCATCGTTTTGACATCTACAATATCTTTGTTACTCAATTCCACTTCTATTGTTGCTTTTTCCCCGTCTACCATGGCTGTTGCAATTCCATCTTTAGACAACATTGACTGAATCTGGTCTGTCATTTCATTATTGCTCAAATTCGATCCTTGCGAGCCATCGTCAACAACTACACTCCACGAATATTCTCCGTTTTCGGGTATATGTATTTTTTCTGCGTTTGTAGGCTCCATTTTTAATACAAATCTTCGGCCATTTTTCGACATAGAATCGTTCGAAACATATTTAGGATAGCCTTGATAGACCATATCGTCATTTATATTTTCCAGAGGAATTGTAATGTCTGCATAGTCCATTTCCTCATTTACAACGATTGTAAATTCAGAACTGTCCATGTAATATTCGTTGTCAGTCTGCGAAAGCCATCCATCATTCAGCCAATCCTCTTTTGACTGATTATCGTCTTTAATGTCAGATGCATTTGGCGAAAACGTAGTCCATTTTCCGCTTTTTCTGTATTCATCCATATATTCCTGATGAAGAACAAAAAAGTTGTCGAAAGCAGAGTAACCATTTAACCTAATTGTTATCTGTTTTTCTTCATCTGTTATTTCCAACAAGCCATATGGATATAACGCACTATCTGTCTGCCCTTCATAGTTTGTTAGGTTGAGATAGCCTTTTACAGGAATTCTATAAATCCCGTTTTCGAGATTCGTTACGTCTTCATCGGGCTTTTGACCCGCAGTTGGCACCAGCTCGTCAATCTTCTGCTTTAGTGTACTCAGCCACTGTTCCCCGTACTGAGACAACATTTCTTCATTGTCTATGTTTGCCTTTATTCCGGTCAAAAGGATATTGACCGGCGACCACGATTCCGGGGTGTAATCAGTCGGATCTAATGTATCTGCATAATCCAAGAGTTCCTGTAATTGCTCTTTTACACTTTTTTCTACCAGAACCAGATCATCTAATTTCTGCTTTAGTGTACTCAGCCACTGTTCCCCGTACTGAGACAACATTTCTTCATTGTCTATGTTTGCCTTTATTCCGGTCAAAAGGATATTGACCGGCGACCACGATTCCGGGGTGTAATCAGCCGGATCTAATGTATCTGCATAATCAACAAGTTCCTGTAATTGCTCTTTTACACTTTTCTCTGATGACTCCGTTCCTGCTGCAAAAACGTTAGCAACGCCCATGCTCATGACCATCATCACGGCCAGCAGGACTGCCAGACTCCGTTTGAGCCACGACTGTTTTGTCGTTGTCATTGATATCATTCCTCCTTTTGAGATTGTAGGTTATTCTTCACCGTAGAGCATAGGCTGAAGCGCTTTCAGCGCCTCCTCATAGCTGAAATTGGCGCTCATGTTGAACAGGTCGGAGTCCAGGTCGTACACCCGGCCCTCCTGTACCGCCTTGAAGTGCTGCCAGATGTCGTTGGTAGAAAATTCCTCCGCAAACATCTTCCTTGCCTCATCCGGCAGGCCGTGGGCTGCCCGGAGGATCACGTCCGGCTCCTTGGTTTTCATATCTTCGGTGTTGGCAAACAGGAATTCCTGTCCGTCCCCGTCGCCGTAGACGTTCGTGCCGCCCGCCAGCTTAACCAGGCTGCCTACATAGCTGTTGTCGGTTGCAATAATGTAGGAACCGGGTAGGCCCATGAGCACCAGTACCTTGGGGGATTCCTTACCGGCGTTTTTTTCTGCAAATTCTGTCATAAAGGAATCGAATTCCTCCAACATGACAGCCGCTTCTTCCTCCCGGCCGAATTTCTCGCCCAGCCCTTCAATAGAGGCGTACATGCCTTCTACGCTTTTGAGGTTTAAAAACAGAGAACTGACCCCGATGGAAGCGTATTTGGGCTGCAGGTCGTTTTGCAGGGAACTGGGGGACAGAATGTAGTCGGGATTGAGGGATTTAATAATCTCCAGATCCGGATTCATCGCCATGCCCACCGTGGTAAGGCCGTCGTACCGTTCCGGCAGTTCGCTGCTGGACTGGCAGATGCCCACCAGGTCAAGATTCAGCCGGTTACAGATCTGCGCTACCGCGGGGGAGGTAGCGACAAGGCGCACCTCCCCGCTTTCATTGGCGGTATTTGTACTGCTGGTTTCCTCCGGGTGCTGGTTGACGCAGCCGGTGACGGACAGTGCCATTATGCCGGCTAAAACAAGGGATAGGATTTTTTTGAGTTTCATTGCCCGCACCTTCCCTTACTTTTTCAGAAAGGGATTCTTACCCTTTCTGAAGAAGCAGAAGTACCATACACAGCCTCCCGCAATGGCTACGACGATAATGCCGCCGATGACCCACCAGATCACCGGATTGCCGGTGCTGCTGTCCTGCTCTGCTTCCGTGGAAGTATTGCTCACCGCATTTCCGGATTCATCAAATTCCGCCAGGCCCAGTGCGGAGGATTCCTCCTCTTCTTCATCATCAGAAGATGTTTCGGAATCCGGATCTTCTGTAACCGGTTCTTCCGTTACAGGTTCTTCCGTGCTGGAAGGAGTTTCTTCTGTGGGCTGAGTAGATGGCTCCTCAGCTGAAGGCGTCTGTGTGGACGGCGTCTGGCTCGAAGGCGTCTGCGGGGTAGTCGCAGCCGGCTGCTCCGGTTCCGGCTCGGGTTCTACGACAGGCTCCGGCTCCTCCACGGTAATACTGGTGACAAAATCACCGGAACCCGCGGAAAGGCCGCCCACCGTTATGTAGAAGATAACCTCGCGCCCCATGGGGATCACATACATATTGCAGCGGATGATGGAATTCTCACTGTTTACCCGCATCCGGTAATCGGCGGTGTTGTTGGAATAATCCTCCTGCATTAAGGTGGCGGAAGCAGAACTGCCGTCCACCTGGAACTGGGGAGACTGGATATTGTCCATCAGATTTAAGCGTATGGTAACCCAGGTAGCCCCGCTGGAATCCACTTCCACCAGAGCCGCTTTGTTGAGGGCGCTGTCGGTCATGGACTGGCCCAGGACATACGAACTCTCACCGCCGGAGTCTTCGATCACACCGGTGGTCGGATGGCGATAATGAGAAGTTGCGGTTGCGGTATAGATGCCGGGCGATGCTGCAAGTACCGGTACAGAAGTAATGCCCGCCATGAGGGCGAGCATTACCACCATACTGCACAGCGCCCGCTTGAGCTTTGATGCAGTATTCGTCATGTTTTTTCTCCTTTTAGGCTTCTTCAGATTTCCGTTTCCTGGTGACCAGAGCAACGCCCATCATGCCTGCAGCGGCCAGAGCCAGCAGTGCATATGCCGCTATATTGGAGTTGTCGCCAGTCTGCGGGATGTTGGTATTACCCTGATTCTGGTTTTCTGCATTTTCCGTATTCTCCGCATCGGTGATGGTGCTTCCTTTTTCCACCAGCGCATAGGTTCCGGCAGTCCGGGTGATGACGGTGTAATAGCCGTTCTCTACCGCACCTCTTACCAGCACTTTGCCGCCATCAGCCAAACGGTATACTGCCAAATTAGCGGAATCATATCCTGCGGTAATGGGAAGGCTGATGCTCACCGTACCGTTGGGAGTTACTTCATTGCCGTCCGCATCCAGGAATTTCACATCATAGAGCTTGAATTTTTTGCCTACATCGCTTAGGGAGGAAACGGCAGCGTCATAGTCTGCGCCCTGCGTGATTTCCGAAACCACGATCTGCACGCCTTCTTCAAATACGCCCTTGTCGGCATTCACCTTGACGCCCGTAGCGGAATCGGTGAAGTCCACAGCTGGAGACTGCTCTACAGGTTCTTCCGGTTCAAAGTTCGGATCGTCTTCGGTGGTTTTGGTAAGCGTAGACCAGTCAAGTTTCAGCAGCACATCCTGATAGCCGGTACCGGCGGAAATGTCTTCCATGACCGGCACGAACACATGGAGAGGTACGTAGCCGTCTGCATCCGCCAAAGCGCCCGCTACCAGCGGGAACTGGATCTGATCGGGGTACAGCTTGCCTTCATAGGAGCCGCCCGCCTGATTGAATTCGTCGTACAGGTCGCTGCCGTCGGCGTTTTTCTGGGTAGAAAGGACAGTAGCAGGAATCAAGATGCCTTCAACAGTACCGTACTGGCCGTAGGTGTAGCCGTTGTCATAGTAGGAGAGCTCGGCCAGATAGCCGAATTTGTTGAGGTAGGCCAGGCCGTGGAAATCCATATTGAGGTAATATTTGCCGTCTTCCACTGTCAGCTTGATATAGTGGTTGATGGCGTCGTTAGACATGGATTTTTCTTCACGGTTGGTTTTAATCATTTCGCCGTAAACCGAGTACACCCCGTCTTCCAGGTTGTTTTTGTCCAACTCGGAAGCTTCGCCGCTGTTCTGGAACAGGGTGACTGCCGTGTTCAGGGATTTGGCAGCGGTATCTACTTCTGTCTGGCTGGCTTCCAGGGTATTGCACACCGCCTGAGCATCGGCAATGGCTTCCTGCAGAGCATTCCAGGCCGTAGCCGTGTGGTTGCCTTGCTGAAGGGCTTTCGCCTCATTGATTGCGGTTTCCAAAGCCGTCTTGTTCGCCAGCTTGGATTCGTCAATCACAAGGCCGCCTTCGCCGCCTACTGTCATGGCGATTTCCAGTTCTTTCGCAGCGTTGTTTACCGCTTCTTGGGTAGAAGGAGTTTCTGCAGTAGCTTGCGCTGCTTCCAGTTTTTCCAGCATATTCTGCCAGCTCGCATCGGTGTAAACGTTGCGTTTTTCCGTAATGGCAACTGCCTTGTTGATGGCTGCGTTTAAGTCGTCGGTATCGATACCGGCATTACTGTCCGGCATGATCGAAGTGGTATCAAATATAACGCGGCAGGTCGGCGCATAGCCCATCGGATAAACCATGGGGCTGATGAATAGCGGCTCGTTCAAATCCTGCACATATACCCGATATGTGCAGGTGTTATTTGCCACGTCCTCCGAAATAATGTCCGCCCGGACCATGCTGCCATCCGCCGCTTTGTAATCCAGATAGCCGATCAGGTCCATAGCTGTTGTTGTCAGGTTGACAGCATACTGTCCGTCTTTGTAAACAACCTTTTCACGATGCAGGAAATAGTTGTTGGTCATGGAGTTGGTATCGGAAGCTTCCATTACAAATTTCATGGCGATGGAATACCGATTGCCTTCCACCATTTCATCAGTAGAAACATGATTGCCGACATACACGGACAGGATGTAGTTCTGTGTCGTTGTTTTTTCCTTATTTGTATGGTTTGTGCTGAAGGACACCGTATTGAGTCCGTTGGTTAAACCGTCCACCTTGATCTCTTCGCCGGACTGATAGGTTTTACCGTTATAAAGAATCTGTGTGTTTTCGGTAATCGCTTCAGGGACAAGGATAAGGCTTGTGGAATCTTCCGGAAGATCCACGGAAATATCGGTGCCGCCTTTCAGATAAGTGGATTTTCCATTTGCGGTAATCTTCAAAAGGTCGGCAACATTGCTGTTAAGGGTAAGGGACATCCCTTTTCCCTGATAACTCTTGATGTCCGCTCCAAGCTCTTTATCCGACAAGGAATCCGCTTTTGTTTCTTCAGTGCTGTTGTCAATATAATCGCGGTCAAAGTAACAGGTCATCCACAAGGTGGAGATCGAACTGGGCAGCTTCCCAAAGAATCCAGCCGGTACAGAACTGATGTAGTTGTCGTTCATGTAAAGCGCCGTCAGGCTGGTGCATTCCGTCAGGCTCATGGGAAGCTCCTTAATCTGGTTCCCCTGCAAGGAGAGCTGTTTTAATTTGGACAGGTTTCCCCAATCTCCCGAAATATCCTCGACCATGGTATTGTCGATATTAAGGGTAGTCAGGTTCGTCAGCGAGAAAAGGCTCTTCGGCAGGAAGGAGAATGTTCCCTGGCGAATAATCAGGGTTTCCAGATTCGTTAGGTTCCCGATTTTTTCAGAAATCTCGGGCAAATCTCCGCTGTTGCTGATGGTGAGGTTGGTAAGGGAAGTAATCTCATAGGCTACGTCGGGGATTTTTCCGATCGAACCGGTCGACCAGAAATAAAGGGTATGGAGCTGAGAATTTTTCAGTTCGTCCGGCAGCGAAACGTTGCCGTTTCCATAACGGATGGAAATGTTATCAATGGCGGAAGAACCGATTTCTTTTGGAATCACAATATCGTCGCAGGTATCAAAAGTAAGGTTCTTCAGGGCCTTGTTGTTTTCAGCCAGCCCCTTTACTTCCATTCCTTTGATTTCGTAGAAGGTTGCACTGAGCAGTCCTTCTTTGCAGTTTTCCAAGCCTTCAAAGGTAAATGCCACGCTTTCGTTGTTTCCATACACGTCGAGCTTATAAAGCCCGGGCGCATTCACGCCGATCTTCTCAAACGCCGGGCAGCCATCCAGAAGCAGGTTGGACAGCCTCGACGCTGTTGTTGTGGATTCTCCAAGGCTTGTAAGATTTGGAGCGTTGTAGATATTCAGGGTACTGATTTTTGCCGAGTTATCGCTGAGAATCTTATTGATAACGCTGGAAGTAAGGCCAGCATAGGAAATCTCGCCGTTTGCGTCGCCCAGCGTCAAAGTCAGGCTTTTCCAGGAAGCCGACGGAACCGGGATAGCAGACAGATCACTCAAATCTCCGAGCGCAAGGGTTACTTTAGAAATTGCAGTATATTCGCCAAACTTCGGAGCCTCAGAAAGATTCGAGCACTTCAAGGTCAGATCAGTCAGGTTTACCATGCCGGTTAAATTGGGCAGAGCCGTCACTTTTGAAGACGTGATGGAAAGCGTTGTCAGCGCCGTCAGCTTGCTTATGTCAGGAATGGCCGTATATGCCCCGTCGTTAATGGTAAGTCCGGTCAGATTAACCGCATATTCCAGTCCATTCAAATTTTGGGCTCCATTGATTGTCAAGGAACCGGTAAGGGCCTCCATATCTTTTTTCGTGACGTAATCCTTTTCCAAATCAACCTGAGAAGCAACGGCGGCATATACCTTCGGATCTGTTACCCCCGCGCTGTCTTCTGCTTCCGAGGACGGAACAGCGTTACGGGTTACAATCAGAGTGAACGAATCCGTTGCACCGTTCTCCTGAAGCAGGGTTACCGGGATTTCATTTCGGCCGATTTCCAGATTTGCCGCAATGAGAGACCGCGTGGCGGTGAAATCCGTGTCTGTGGCGGTGAGGGCCGTATAAACATTGTCCTGCACCGTAGCCTTTGTCTTGCCGCTGGGATCGGCCGCTACAATAGCAAAATTGACGGTATCTAAGGTCGTCTCGCCGATATCAAGCGTTTTGGTTTCCAAATCCAGAATATACTTTGTTCCGTTCGTAGAAGACAAGCTGCTTCCGTCCGCAGGCTGCACGATTACAGCCAAAGCGGTTGCCAAGCTCTTCTGATCGGAAATATCCAGTACGTTTGAAGAGAATGTCAGGAAATCCGCGTAAGAGGTGCTGGTTTCCTTATGCTCATAGCAGTTGTTGGAGAAGTCCAGCTTTGTCAGTGCCGGAAACGCATCCGCGCCGTTAAACTCTGCCGCGCCCGAATCATCCTGAAACTTGATACCGGCCAGATAGTTGTCCGAAAGATCCAGTATTTTGAACTGATCTTTGTCTTTGATGTTCAGCTCGATATTTCCCGCAATGTTATTGCCGGACAAATCAACCGATTCCAGATAAGGGCTGGTTTTTAGGAGCTTTGAGAGCTTCTCGTTTGTTTTGTCCATATAGGTAACTCCAAAGGAACCGATGTTGCAGTCGCTGAGGTCTACGGTTTTCAGCTTCGTCAGCGTGCTGAAATCAAAGCTGCTACTCACGGAACTTGCCAGTATGGAATTTAAGTTGTTCCCACCCATTTTAAGAACTTCCAGATTTGTAGCATACTCCAAGCCCGCCAGGTCGGTAATGCCCGCATTCTCCGCTACAAGAGAGGTAAGCTCCAGCATTTCCTCCTTCATAATGACCCCGTCTGCATTGCCTTCCTTGTCAAGCGCTTTCCAGACAGCAGTTTTTAAGTTGCTATCTCCAAATGCAACCGCTCCCTCAGGGAGTATTTTAAAGGTAAATGTAACTGTGTCCGACCGGGAATATCCATCCGGGTGAGCATATACCTTTACTGTAAGGACACCGTCAACCGCATATTCCGCAGCCTCCTCATCGCCAAGCTGCAATAAATACGTTCTGTTATAAGAACTGTTCTCATTTGGCTCTGTTCCATCCAGTGTGTAGTAAAAGCCCCCTAACTTTTTCCCATTATCGTTGCATTGAATGTTTAAATATCCGTCCCTGCTGAAATCAACATATCCGTCACCAGTCAAACAATTTGTACCAGAATAAGTCGGCGTTGGGCATTTTGGCTGTGCAGCAAACACGTTGGCAACGCCCATGCTCATGACCATCATCACGGCCAGCAGGACTGCCAGGCTCCGTTTAATCCACGACTGTTTTGTCGTTGTCATTGTATATACCTCCATTTCAAGACTTCCCTCAAGGGGGAGTTCAATATTGTGGTTAGCAATTCCTAACCGTCTTTCAAAAAAATTTTTGCCGTTTCTACGGCGAATCCTTGATACGGCTCATGGGCTCCTCCTTCTATTGTTTCTGGTCAGGAGGCCGAGCTATGAACTCGCCCTCCTGGTATATTCATTTTGTGCAGGAGGCCGCCTACCTAAAGTTAGCAATAGCTAACCAAGTCCCTGAAAAAATACCCCTTCCGGAGTTTTTTCGAGGCAGCCCGCTTCACCTGTTCTTTTTTGGCTTCGTCCTATGGAGATGCCCCATATCTTAAAAGCCTTCCTTTGTCCCGAAGGAGACTGTTGTTTCCAGCTTTCTCCCTCAGTGCGTATATAGTTGGATTTTTCTGCTTCATAAACTTGTTTTTCTTTTCCAATTTATTCCACAGTTTCCCTAAAGCACACTTAGTATATCGGTTTGTCTTTTTGCTGTCAATCGAAATTCTGTACCAAACCCGGGCCAAACAGCCCTTTCTAGCCTCAAAAAATGCCCGGAGCCCGCATCATTACAGAAAAAACACACTTGAACCAAACACGGTTCAAAAAATTTTTATTTCCCTCTTGACAGCCCTGTTTCAGTGGATAAACATGGTAAAAATTGCCGTGCTTTCCGGCATATGCATATCTCCAACGCTGCACTGCATTTTTAAGCACACGCTGCCATGGAGCAGGGTGTCCCGGCCCTTTCCCATGGCGATGAAATTCAGCGCCGTCACCGGAAAATACACATACCGACCGTCAATCCCGCCGTCCCGGAACTCGCCGTCGTACAGATACTGCATTTTGTTGACCCGGCCCTCCATCTTCTTGCCGCTGGACATGGACTCGGCGGACACGGTTTTTACCGCCAGATACACCAGCCCCTCGTGGTCTTTTACGATCAGCTCACAAGGGTTTTCAAACCCTTTGTTTGCCATGGAGAGATTGTTGTGGTTCTTGATCTGCTCCCGGTAAATGATGAACGGGAAGTAATAGCTGCCGTCCTTGAGGTAGTTGCAGATATCCCCGCCGTGAAAGTCCCGGTGCCCGGCAAAAATCTCCTTGAGGCGCATCCGCCCCTCCTGTTCAGCAAGGCGCTCCATAAACAGATCGGAGAATCCGGCCGACAGCGCCCGCAGGGCATTTTCTTTGATTTGCGCGGGCGGGATATCCTGGTACTGCATATACTGCTCCAGGATTTTCCGCTGGTGCAGCAGCTGCTGTGCCGTTCTTTTCCCCGCAGTGGTCAACACCGACTTCCGCCCCTCCACACGCTCCATCAGCGACAGCTCGTCCAGGCTGTCCAGGATATGTGTCAGGGTGGATTTCGGCTTATTCAAATATCGGGCGGCGTCGGTCACCGTCCGCTTTTTCGGTTCCGCTTCCAAAAAATATAATAGCAGCTGGATTTGGATACCGTTCAGATTTTCAGACATAAAAAAATCCCCTCTTCCTGTTATTCGATGTATACGAAAACAAGCCTGCGCGCTTTGAAGCAGCGAACCGGCACCTTTTTTCTATATACAGTTTCAGGCTTTAGGGAATATCTTGGTTAGTTATCGCTAACTATATTTAATATATCATCCCTTTTTCCTTTTGTCAAGTAGAAATTCCTGCTGACTGGGAAACGTGCCGCCTATACCTTTATGGCATGCCAGGACACTACTTCTTCGGGCAATCATGGATACAGTGGCCTGCCCTGTACACAGAAACATATATTTTTCACATCCGCTCCCGGATATATTCCGTCACAAGTTTAGCATACCGCTCCAGCCGGACCATCAGCGCCAGATGCCCGCCGGTCAGGTTTGTGACAACGGTAGGATGCGGCATAATGGCAATCAGAGAATCCTTACAGGCCTGGTTGAAGGTGATATCGTCTTCGGACAGGATCAGCAGGACTTTGTCGTCCCACCTGGCAAAGTCTTGCTCTGTCATACCGAAATAGTTTTCCGCATCGCAGAGAAAGTCGATCATGTGGTATTCATAGGGCTTGGTGAGCAGCTCCAGCATGGCGCCGCACAGCTCTTCCATGATAGCTTTCTCCCGCCGGGTAAAACCGTCTGTTTTCTTTTTCATCACCGCCCATTTCATCATGCGCTTGAAAAGGGAGAAAGGAAGAACCGATAAAAGCTTTTTGGACTTCTTCTGGCTTTCCATCATCTTTTTCAGATGGCTGTATGCCTCATCGCCCATATCCTTTGCCAGGGAGCAGGTGTTGGAAAGCACCAGCCCCTCCACCACCTCCGGATGTCGGGCGGCGATGACCTGGGCCACCACGCCGCCCAGGGACTGGCCCACAAGCCAGGCTTTTTCCCCAAGCCGCTGCAGCAGCTCTGCCACAGCATCGGAAAATTCGCCGTTGTCCGCAAATTGGATCTGATAATCAAAGGTCAATACGGAAAAAAACCCTGCAAACCATTCAAAATGCCGGTAGAACAGATCGGAAAGGCCGATTCCCCCTGTCAATAAAACGACCGTTGCGGCCGCCTCCGGATTTCTGTAATAGCGGTATGTAAATATCTTTCCATTGCCCAAGGTCATTGTCTGCGCCGGATACTTCCGGCGGAAATCCTCCAAGTTCACGCTTCCCTCCTGAAACGGATACTTCGCCTGCATTACTTGCGCCCCACCAGCAGCTTGGAATCCCCCAGCATCATCAGCGCCGCCCGGCGGCGGGAACCGAAGGCTTCTTTCGCGGTATCAATCAGCCGCACATCCTCATAGCCCATATCCCGGAGCCTTTGCGCGAAGGCCTCCATGTCGCCGTACAGGCGAGGCTTCATCTCATCGTTTAAGGCAAAGACGCCGCCCTTTTTCAGCACTCGCAGGGTCTCCAGCAGCAGTTTTTGCTTATCCGCCCCGGTAATGTTGTGATAGACATAGTTGCTCACCACGGCGTCAAAGCTTTCATCGGGAAAATCCAGCCTGTTGGCGTCACCATGCTGAAAGGTACACCGGGAACCCACGCCTTCACTGGCGGCGTTTTTCTCGCACATAGCCTGGCCGTATCCGTAGGCCGCGCCCCAGTAGTCGATGCCCGTTACTTGCGCCGACCGCCACGTCAGGGCGGCCCGGATGGCCAGCGCCCCGGAGCCGCAGCCCACATCCAGCAGCGTACCTTTTCCGTCATAGTCCAAATGAGAAAGGATGGTGTGATGCACCCGTTCCATCATACCGCCCCCACCGAAGGCATACTGCCGCCGGATCCAGGTGATCCAGCCAAGCAGCACAAGGAATATGGCTGCGGCGATTATGAATATTACACCCAACATTGTAAGGTGGAACACCGTGAACGACAGCACGGCCAGCGCCACTGCCAGAGCCAGAAGCCCGCCAACCATATAAAATACCGGATTGGACATCCAGTTTCCGTAATTTTCCCCGTGAGTGCCAAGACGGATTGCCGTCTGTCGGGAATGGCTGTCTTGCATGATACGATCATCTCCTTACTTAGCTAAATCTTTTTTACTTTATTTCACATGTACCATCTTCACCATACAAAATCGGTCAGATACGCTCATGCTGAGCTTTGTGGAGAGCTTCAGCCCGGTCTTGTCGATATGGCGGTAATAGGGTTCCTCTGCAACAGTGCGGGCATCAATGCCAATTTTCCGGGCAAGCTCCGCCGCAGAATCCACATAGAAAAACATCCTTGCATCAGCATGGCCCATCTGCTTCATGTATTTCTTCCGCGTCATATCCATTCCTCTTTTGTTCACACTGTCGAATACTAGCTCCATATTTTCGAAGCTTTGCAGCATCCGCAGAAGGGCAAGCACTTTTTCCTCTTCAAAGTAGTGGAACAGACCGCCGGCAGTAACCAGCACCGGCGCATCCGGTGCATCGATACGAATCTGCCTGATCCAGCCATCGGAAAAGGCATCGCCGGCAAAGTAGGTCTGCCGTTCCGGTTCCGGGAGCAGCGTCTTTCGATATTCCATGACATCCGGCAGGTCGACGGCGTACCAGCGGGTATGCCCATTGTCGTTCCTGTAAAAAGTGGTCTCCAGCCCACACCCCAGTTCCGCAATTGCGCCGTTTGGTTTGCGGCGGAGAAAGTCCCGGATATACCGATCCATATTAGCGGAACGGGAAGCAGAAGCCAGTAGGGTGTACTGGCTCTGGGAACCTGTTTCCGCCAGACTTTTTGGCAGTACATCCTTCAGTGACAGGGCCTTTTCATCATACAAAATGTTTTGAAAATGCTCGCTGGCGTAGATCCTGCCCAGCATTGGAATGAACAAAGTGTTCTCTACGGCGTTGAATTCCGGCATAGTATCCCTCCTTACAAATATTGCAAACAACTATCCTGCCTGCCGCAGCATATCAATGAGCACTCCCAGCCCTGCCTGCACCGCCGCCATCAGGGGGCAGAGGATCAGCGGCCATTGCAGCAGATGCTCCGGCAGGGCGTAGCTTTTCATCCACGCCTTGAACCCATAGCCGGGATGTCCTTCCGTACCGGGAATGACAAAACGGAACTTTGCCTTCTTCTGGATGAGAAAGATGCCCAGAAAAAACAGGTCGCACAGGTTTATTATCATCCACTGGATATATCCTGTCAGCGCCATCTGCCAAAACCCCTGCGTGCCGCCTTCCACCATGCTGACTGCGCCGTAGATCAGGAGGGGAAGAAGCTCCCCAAAACAGATCCACAGCCAGTAAAAGCGGTTCTCCGCTTTTGTGGGCGGTTCCGGCGCATCCCTGATAATGGCCGGCGGGTAGCAGGGAAACATCAGCCGGGGGTTATACAGCGCCACGGCAGCGGCAAATAAATTAAAATAGGCTGCCATGGCAAATCCGTCTAATATCGTCCGCAGCCAGTTCATCGGGACGCCTCCTTAAATTTCACCCGCACGATTTGCAGATGCAGCGGCCCGTCGGCGATTTTAGCCAGAAGGCGGTGAATGGGGCTTACCCCCGGCCCCTCCAGCTTCCGGTATCCCTGCATATACCCGCGGCTGGAAACGGAGAGCAGCGGAGACCAGAGCTCCAGCTCCCCTTTGGCGTCTTTTATGGAGAAGTATGCGCCCACGTCCTTGATCCCCGCCTGTTTCACCCAGGTTTTGAGCATCAGCCTGACGGCGGTTTTCCCCGCCCCGTCGAATACCAGCCGTCCGCCGGGAAACCGTTCCGCCATGGATGTGACTAATCGTTGTACCTGTTTTGTGGTGAAGTAATAAAACACCCCGGCGGCAAACAGCACGGTACCGTCCGCCGAGTCGGCATCGATAGCGTCCATCCAGACCGGATCATTCAAGTCCAGCGCCAGATTCTGTTCGCGTTCCCCCGCTGGCAGCAGTTGATTGCGTAATGCAATCACATCGGGCAGGTCAATGTTGTAGATTTTGCAGCTCCCGTTGTCGCAGGCCCGGCCGGTGTTGTCCAGTCCGCATCCGAGATTGATGACCGCCGCTTTTGGATGGGCTTTCAGGTAATCCCCCACTTCCCAGGCCAGATCGCTCTGACGCATGGCGACTTCCAGCGCGCCGAACACCTGCATCAGGCTGTTTGACTGCTTCTCCAGCTCCGAAAAATCATAGTCTATGCGCTCCATCAGTTCCGCCGCGCTTTCATCCTGAAAGAGCGGCGGGAACATCCGGGAGCACAACCGGCGGCCATACAGCGGGATAACCAGCGTCTCCTGTACCGTATTCTTTTCAATCTTATATTTATCCATGGGAATCCCTCAAACCGATAGAATTATCCACTCTTTATTATAGTTAGTTATCGCTAACCAGTCAAGAAAAAATCTTATCTCTTGACAAAAGAATCCGTCTGTGATATATTGATAATTAGATTATCGGTAATTAAATTATCAAAGTAAGAAGGTGATATGTGATGGCAGTGCCGGATCATTCCATTGACCCTCGGATTTTCGAGAGCGCCCGGAAAGAGTTTCTGGAAAACGGGTTTGAAAAGGCTTCCCTCAAGGCCATTTGTGAGGGGGCCGGCGTCACCACCGGAGCGCTGTACAAGCGGTACAAAGGGAAAGAGGACTTGTTCTGCGCCGTGGTGGAGCAGACGGTGAAGGACCTGTACGAGGTGGCCCATTCCCGGGGAGACCGTGACCCTGCCGCCATGTCGGACGGTGAACTCATCAAGGCCTGGGATATGGACGGCCCGGATATGATGTGGTGGATGCGTTTCCTCTACGACCGGCACGACGATTTTGTCCTGCTGCTCTCCCGTTCCGACGGAACCCGGTACGCGAATTTCCAGCACGACTGGGTGGAGGTGCTGACAAAGGCCACCAGCGCTTTTTTGGCGGAGGCCCAGCGGCGGGGCATCTGCCGGACGGACGTGGGGCCGGAGGAACTGCATATCCTGCTTTCCGCCTTCTGGACCACTATCTATGAACCGTTCATCCACAGCTTTGACTGGGAGCAGATCGAACAGCACTGCCGTATTGTCTGCAAACTGTTCGACTGGCATAAGGCGCTGGAATTTCACGTGGAGAAGTAGCCCTCAACGGAGGGCCTTTCTTCGGTCAAAAAGTTAGCAATGACTAACCATATAAGGAGGTAAAAACTGTGTTCAAAAAAGTGTTGGAATACGCGGGCGAGTACCGTAAAACCACCTACGCTTCCATGGCGGTCATGCTCATCGGCATTGTGATGAACGTACTGCCCTTTCTCTTTCTCTATCAGCTCATGGAACCGCTGCTTTTACATGAGAATGTGAAAGTTTGGTACGTGGTCTGGCGGGTACTGGCCATTGGGGTCTGCGGGGTGCTGTACGCCCTGTTCTACGTCAAGGGGCTGGCCCTCTCCCACCGGGCGGCCTACAAAACCCTGCGGAATCTGCGTTCCTCCCTCCAGGGGAAGCTGGAGCGCCAGCCTCTGGGAACCATTCAGGAAAAGGGCGTGGGAACCCTCAAAAAGATGTTCATTGACGACATCGACTCCATTGAGCTGCTGTTGGCCCACGCCCTGCCGGAGGGTCTCTCCAACGTGGCGGTGCCCTTGTTCGTCTTTATCGCCATGTTTTTTGTGGACTGGAAGCTGGCGCTGCTGTCCCTCTGCGCCCTGCCTTTGGGCCTCATCGCCATGGGAGCCATGTATCAGGCCGGCACCAGCAAGATGGGGGCTTACTACGCTTCCGCCCAGAAGATGAACAACACCATTGTGGAATACATCAACGGCATGGAGGTGGTCAAGGTTTTCAACCGAGACGGCGAATCCTACAAACGGTTTGAGCAGGATGTGCGGGGCTACCGGGATTTTACGCTGGCCTGGTACAAGGTCTGCTGGCCCTGGATGGCGCTGTATAACAGCATCCTCCCCTGCTTGGCCCTGTTCACCCTGCCCATCGGGGCCTATCTGGTGCTTTCCGGCGCTTCCACGCTGCCGGATCTGGCATTGGTGCTCTGCATGTCCTTCGGCGCAGGGGCGCCGCTGCTGCGGGCGCTGAGCTTCCTATCCACTCTGCCCCAGATCAACTACAAGATCACAGCGCTGGAACAACTGATGAACGCCCCGGCGTTGGAACAAAAAGAGAAGCCCTTTACCGGAAAAGATCACGGCATTTCCTTTGAAAACGTCCGCTTTGCCTACAAGGAGGACGAAGTGCTCCATGGGATTTCCCTCACGGTGCCGGAGGGCAGCCTCACCGCCCTGGTGGGTGAATCGGGGTCCGGGAAGTCTACCCTGGCAAAGCTGCTGGTCCATTACTATGATGTGACCGGCGGCAGCATTCAAGTCGGCGGACAGGATCTGCGGGACATGAACGTAGAAGCGCTGAACGACCAGATCTCCTATGTATCCCAGGAACAGTTTCTCTTTAACATGAGCCTGCTGGAAAATATCCGCCTAGGGAAACCGGAAGCCACAGACCCGGAAGTGCTTGCCGCAGCGGAGAAAGCCCAGTGTATGGAATTTCTCGCCCGTCTGCCCCAGGGCATCCATACCATGGCCGGGGACGGCGGCAAGCAGCTCTCCGGCGGGGAGCGCCAGCGCATTTCCCTGGCACGGGCCATTCTGAAGGACGCCCCCATTGTGGTTTTGGATGAGGCCACAGCCTTCATGGACCCGGAGAACGAAGAAAAAATGAACGCGGCCATCGCCGAAATCATCAAAGGAAAAACGGTCATCGTCATCGCCCACCGACTCCACTCCATCGTAAACGCCGATCAGATCTGTGTGCTGGACGACGGCAAGGTTGCGGGGATTGACCGCCATGAAAAGTTACTGGAAAGTTGCCCGGAATACGCGAAGCTGTGGAAGGCGGCAGAAGGCAGCGCCGCCTGGGGCGTTACCGCCAACGCGGCTTTGGAAGGAGGAATAGACAATGATTAAACTGATGAAACGGATTCTGGCCGTGTCGGGGAAATACAAAAGACGGATCCAGCTAGCCTTTGTATTCTCTTTCTTAAAGTCCCTGCTGGCCAAGGCCCCGATCATGCTGGCGTTTCTGGCTCTGGCCGGATTTTACGAGGGCACGCTGGCCGCTGTGGATTGCCTGTGGTATGGAATCGCCATGGCTGCCTGCGTCCTATTACAGGTCGTCTTTCATCACATTGCCGACCGGCTCCAGTCGGCGGCGGGGTTTATGGTGTTCTCCGACATGCGCATGGAGCTGGGCGCCCATCTGCGGCGGATGCCCATGGGGTATTTTACCGAAGGAAACATCGGCAAGATCAGCTCGGTGCTTTCCTCCGACATGGTGTTCATCGAGGAAAACTGCATGACCGTGCTGGCGGATATGATGAGCTATATTTTTGCGGAAGCCATTATGGTGATCTTCCTGCTGTTCTTCAACCTCTGGATCGGCCTGGCCGCGCTGGCTGTCATCGGAATCGTCCTGCTCATCGCCAGGAGCATGAAAAAGGAGGCGCTCCGGGATTCCAAGGACCGGCAGGAGCAGAACGAAAACCTGACCGAAGCGGTGCTGGATTTTGTGGAGGGCATCGGGATCATCAAGACCTACAACCTGCTGGGCGAGAAATCCAAAGAGCTGACTGAAAACTTTGAAAAGAGCTGTGAAACCAACATCCGCTTTGAAGAAAACCATTCTCCCTACCAGTTCTGGATGAACATCGTCTACGGCCTGGGCGTTGCCGCCATTGTAGCCCTGTCCTTCTTTCTCAACAGCCAGTCGCTGCTTAGCGTCACCTTCCTGGTGGGCGTCATGCTGTTTGTATCCGACCTGTTCGGCCCCATCAAGGCCCTGTATACCCAGGCCACTCGCCTGACGGTGATGAACAGTTGCATGGACCGGATCGAAGAAGTCTTTGGAGAGAAGGAACTGCCGGACAACGGGAAATCCTCCATTCCGGAAAACAGCGAAGCGCCGGAGGTGGCGTTTCAAAATGTCCGCTTTGCCTATGGGGAAAAGGACGTGCTCCACAACATTTCCTTTACCCTCCCGCAGCACACCATGGCGGCGCTGGTCGGTCCCTCCGGCGGCGGGAAATCCACAGTGGCGAACCTCCTGGCCCGGTTCTGGGACGTGAGAGCCGGGAAGGTGCTGGTGCGGGGCAAGGATGTGCGGGACGTGCGTCTTGCCGACCTGATGGACCATATCTCCATGGTGTTCCAGCGGGTGTATCTCTTCCAGGACACCATCTACAACAACATCGCCATGGGACGGCCGGACGCCACCCGGGAGGAAGTGATGGAGGCGGCGAAAAAGGCCCGGTGCTATGATTTCATCATGGCGCTGCCGAAAGGGTTTGACACGGTGATCGGCGAAGGCGGCGAGAGCCTCTCCGGGGGTGAGCGTCAGCGTATCTCCATCGCCCGGTGCATCTTAAAAGACGCCCCCATCGTCATTTTGGACGAGGCCACCGCCAGCGTGGACGCCGACAACGAAAGCTACATTCAGCAGGCCATCAGCGAGCTGTGCAAGGGAAAGACATTGCTTGTCATTGCCCACCGGCTGAACACCATCCGGAACGCCGACCAGATCCTGGTAATTGCGGAGGGACAGATCGCCCAGTCCGGCACCCACGAGGAACTGATGGAATCCGGCGGACTGTACCGGGATTTCGTCACGGTGCGCCAGCAGAGCCAGGGCTGGAACCGCCGGGCCGGATAGAAAAACGCTTATTTTTAACAGAGAACGCTGTGTAGAGAATACACAGCGTTCTTTTTATATCAGGGACTTGACAAATGAATCCTTCCAAATTATAATTAAAACAGTGTTACGAAACGCTGTTATGAATGTTTTGAAAGAAGGTGATCGCTTTGGCAAAACAGATCGAGGGCGTCTATGAAGCGGTACTGGAATGCGCGAAAAAAGAATTCCTGGAGAAAGGCTACAAGGATGCCTCCCTTCGGACCATCGCCCAGGAGGCCGGTACCAGTACCAGCTCGATTTATACCCGGTTTGGGGATAAGGAAGGGCTGTTCAGCGCTATCGTTGCGCCTGTTGTCACCGAAATGCGAAACATGTTCCTGGAGATCCAGGAGAATTTCCACCATTTGGACGGAGATATCCAGCGGACCGAGATGGGACAGTACACTTCCCGGCAACAGATGGAACTTCTGGATTACATCTACGACCATTTTGACGAGTTCCGGCTTCTGCTCTCCGGCGCCGAAGGCACACAGTTTGCCTGTTTCTTAGACGAACTGGTGGACATTGAGGTGGACTACACCTACAAATACATGGAGGTCATCGGCTGTGAGAGTGTGAAATCCGGCCTGGTGACGGAGGATTTCATCCACATCATTGTCACCGCCTATTTTAACGGGATGTTCGAAGTGGCGCGCCACAACATGAGCAAAGCCGACGCCGTGAAATATGTGAAGCTGCTCAACCGCTACCATATGCAGGGCTTTTCCACGGTGTTCAATCCGGCAGAGCCATAAATTCGATAATCAGGCTGTTTCCTGTTTGGATCCGCAGGCGGCGGCCTTTTTATAGCAATACAAGTTAGCAAAAACTAACCTATAAGGAGGAATCGATATGGAAAAACAAAGTCCTCTGCTCCGCTTGTGGGAGCTGGGGAAAGACTATCACGGCGGCCTGGTCGGGGCCATCTGCTCCGCTTCCATCGGCGTGCTGTGCGGTATGCTGCCCTATTTTGCGGCAGCGCAGATCATCATCGGCTTTTTAAATGGGAACAAGGACGTATCCTTTTATGCGCTATGGTGCGTGTTGGCGCTGGCGGGATTTCTTGTCCGCTCCGCCCTTTACTCGCTGGCTCTGTCCCTGTCCCACAAATCCACGTTCTCCATCCTCAAAAGTATCCGGGAGCGGATCTTGGAAAAGCTCCCCAGGATGCCGCTGGGCACCGTGATGGACACCCCCAGCGGACAGATGAAACAGATCATTGTGGATCAGGTGGAAAGCATGGAACGCCCGCTGGCCCATCTGCTGCCGGAAATGACCGCCAACATTTTAGGGCCGGTGTGCATCCTCATCTACCTATTTATCCTGGACTGGCGGATGGCGCTGCTCTCCCTGGTGTCGATTCCCGTCGGCATGATCTTCATGATGGCGGTGATGAAAAACTACGGGACGCAGTATGAAGGCTCGGTCAAGGTCACCCAGGCGATGAACTCCACCATTGTGGAATACATCGGCGGCATTGAGGTCATCAAAGCCTTCAACCAGGGCAAAAATTCCTATGCTAAATTTACCGACCGGGTGAAGGCCAACGCCTCCTACTTCTACCACTGGATGAAGAGTTGCCAGATGCCCATATCCCTGGCGCGGGCCATCTCTCCCACCACTATGATCACCATTTTGCCGGTAGGCTGGCTTCTCTATATCCATGGAAGCTTGTCTATTGGGACATTCATCACCACCATTGTCCTGTCCTTAGGGATTGCCGGCCCGCTGCTGGCGGCCATGGATTTTGTGGACAGCCTGGCAAAGGTAGGCACCATTGTAGGCGAAGTGGATTCCATTTTAAACGGCGAAGAGCAGGATCACGGCGATAACATGGTAAAGCTTGATTCCATGGATGTTCAGGTGGAGCACGTTTCCTTCGGCTACCACGACGACAAGGAGGTCCTGCACGACATATCCCTTTCCATCCCGGCGGGCAGTATGACCGCCTTTGTGGGGCCCTCCGGCTCCGGCAAGAGCACCATCGCCAAGCTCATCGGCGGGTTCTGGGATGTAAAGAAAGGCAAGATCACCCTGGGAGGACATGACCTGAAAGAAATCCCCCTTCCCAAGCTTTACGACCAGGTGGCCTTTGTCTCCCAGGACAACTACCTGTTTGACGAGACCGTGCGGGAAAATATCCGCATGGGCAAACCCGGCGCCAGCGACGCTGAGGTGGAGGCGGTTGCCAAAGCGGCCGGCTGCGACGGCTTCATCCGCGGCCTGGAAAATGGCTATGATACCGTAGTCGGCGGCGGAGGCGCCCATCTCTCCGGCGGGGAGCGCCAGCGCGTCTCCATCGCCCGGGCCATGCTGAAAAACGCCCCTATCGTCATTTTAGACGAGGCCACCGCCTACATCGACCCGGAGAATGAAGCCGTCATCCAGCAGGCCGTCGCCAGGCTGGTCAAGGGAAAGACGGTGATCGTCATTGCCCACCGCCTGTCCACCATCACCGACGCCGACCAGATTTTCGTCATCCAGGACGGCCGGGTGGCCGGCAGCGGGACGCACAAAGAGCTTTTGGAACAGAACAGACTGTATCAGGAGATGTGGAACGCCCACATCGGCGCAAAGGATGGTGACGTGGCATGATTGAAATACTCAGAAAGATCTGGCGGTTTGCCGGGGAAGAACAGAAGAACATCCGCACTTCTGTCATCGGCTGCTTTTTCTTCGCCGTCTTCCATATGTTCCAGATGGCCGCCATCTATGTGATCGTACTGGCTTTGGTGGATGGCTCCACTTCCTCCGCCCCCGCATGGCAGGCATTGGGGCTGCTGCTCGTCAGCATCATCGGCCGGGCCATTGTAAACCGGTTCACCCAGCTTCAGCAGACCCACGCCGGTTATTTCATGGTGGCAAACAAGCGCATTGCCATCGGCGACAAGCTCAAGCGGGTTCCCATGGGATACTTTAACGACAAGAGCCTGGGCGAGCTGACCGGCATTACCACCACCGTTCTGGACGAGGTGGAGAACACCGGCCCTATGGTGCTGGTGAATATCCTGAGTGGACTTATCAATTCCCTTGTCATGCTCCTGTTTGTGCTGGTATGGGATTGGCGCTTGGGCCTGCTGGCCCTTGCAGGCATGGCGCTTTATTTTCTGCTGCTCTCGGCCATGGAACGGAAATCCGCCGTCCTCGCTCCCAAGCGGCAGGCGGCGGAGGCCAAGATGGTAGAGACGGTGCTGGAGCAACTCCAGGGCATGAGCATCATCAAATCCTTCAACCTCACCGGAAAGGGCGACCAGAAGGTACGCCAGGCCCTGGAGGACAGCCGCAGCAGCAATCTGGGGATAGAAAAGCTGTTCACCCCCTATATCATGGCCCAGGAGATGGTTCTCCAGTTCTCCAGTGTGCTGATTTTAATCGCCACTGTAGCATTTTTCCTGAACGGCACCATCTCCCTTGCCAACGCCCTAATGGCGGTCATTGTGGCTTTCCTGATCTTTTCCCAGATCAAATCCGCAGGCAGCGGCGTATCCGCCCTGCGGCTGACAGGAAGCTCCATCGACCACGCAAACCAGGTAGATGAGATCCCGGAGATGGACGAAAAGGGCAAGGCGCAGCATCCCAAAGCCCATGATATCTCCTTTGAGCACGTGGATTTTTCCTATGACCGGAAGCCGATTTTGAAGGACGTTTCCATCACCATCCCGGACAAAACCACCACGGCCATTGTGGGCCCCAGCGGCTCAGGCAAGACGACCCTGTGCAACCTGATCGCCCGGTTCTGGGACGTGGACGGCGGTGCCGTCCGTATCGGCGGGATCGATGTGAAGGACTATACCCTGGAATCCCTGATGGACCAGGTGAGCATGGTGTTCCAGAAGGTGTATCTCTTTGCCGATACGATAGAGAACAACATCAAGTTTGGACGGCCAGAGGCCACTCACGAACAGGTGGTGGAGGCGGCGAAAAAAGCCTGCTGCCATGAGTTTATTGAGTCGTTACCCGATGGATACAATACCGTCATCGGGGAAGGCGGCGCTACCCTGTCCGGCGGCGAAAAGCAGCGGATCTCCATCGCCCGGGCCATGCTAAAGGACGCGCCCATCATCATCTTTGACGAGGCCACGGCAAATGTGGACCCGGAGAACGAGGATAAGCTGCAAAAGGCCATGGAAGCGCTGATGAAGGATAAGACCATTCTGATGATCGCCCACCGGCTGAAAACCGTGCAGAAGGCCGACCAGATCCTGGTGCTGGACGGCGGCCATATCGCGCAGAAGGGAACCCACGACGAGCTGGCGGGACAGGACGGCCTGTACCGGGATTTCCTCGACGCCCGCAAAGAGGCTGCCAGTTGGAAGCTGGCATAAAACAATTTACATCTTACAGCAAAAGCAAAAGACGGCGCTGCTCCTGAAAAGAGCGCGTCGTCTTTTATACATTCCATTGTATCAGTGCTGTTGCAGGGATATGAGCGCGATCCCCTCTCTCAGCCTTTTGCTGCTTGGATATAGCAACATAAGCCACTTTATAGAAGCATTCAAGAAAAGATATGAGATTACACTCGGAGAAATTTAGTCCGAAGAAAAATGGATGACATTCATAGAGGAACCTCTTTACAAAACGACTCCTTATTCAGGAGAGCGGCGGCGCAGAACTTTCTTGTGTCGCCGTCTTTTCATTCTTCTTGGTTTACACAACAACCTATTGATATTCCTATCTATGTTGTGTATAATATAGATGGGTGATCTTATGAATTTGATTTTACACACCGTTATGCAAGAAAAACAGCGGATTGAGTATATGCTGCAACGCTATCAACGGGAGCTTGATGGCCTGCCGAAAGGTACGATCTCTGAGAAGGCTGTCGGCGGCAAGGTCTATTACTATCTAAAGTACAGGGACGGCAAAAAGGTCGTTTCTCAATATGTAAGCAGAAAAGAAATCGAAACTGTGCGTGCGCTGGTTGAAAAGCGCCGCCACATTGAAGCAATGGTAAAGTCGCTGAATGAGGAAAAAGCCATTGCGGATAAAGTATTGGAGGGCGCTATATGATTCTCTATCACGGAAGTAATGTAGTTGTTTCAGAACCAAGACTGATTGAGCAAAACCGGTTCCTTGATTTTGGCTTCGGCTTTTATACAACAACAAATAAAGCGCAGGCGATTGGCTTTGCGGACAAGGTGACGAAGCGTCGAAAGGACGGTTCAAAGGCAGTAAGCATTTACGAGCTGGACGAAGAAAAGGCCTTTGCTGAATGTTCTGTCCTGCGATTTGAGAGCGCAGACGAAGCCTGGCTTGATTTTGTGTCGGAAAACCGTTCGGGGAATTACAAGGGTAAAGCATACGATTTTATTTTTGGTCCGGTTGCAAACGATGATGTTTATACTACCTTTACCCTTTATACGGCCGGTCTGCTGACAAAGGAACAGACTTTGGAGGCGCTAAAAATCAAAAAGCTGTATAATCAGTTGGTGCTGACCTCTGAAAAAGCCCTCTCCTATCTTAAATTCATTGGTTCTTTACCACAGGAGGAATTCGTATGAATGATGAAAAATTCGCCGCCGTTATGGGCGTGCTGGTTGAACAGGTCGTTCACCTGATTACAGAAAACTATGCGTATGACGAACTTACCGCTTCGAATGCGTTTTACAATTCAGAGGTTTATGCCCTTTTGGAACAGGAAGAAACAAAACTATGGCATTTCAGCCCGCTTACACTTTTCCATATGTTTGATGAAGAACAAAAGACGGGCCGTTTTACACTGCCGGAGGAGGTTTAACAATGAGCAGCCAAGGCAAATTTATGATATTCTGTGCCGAACAATATAAAAGAGCAAAGCGCCTGACAGGAAAGCAGCTTGCGGAGCTTTTCAGCCGCTACAGGATATGGGAGTATCTCTATTCGTGCTACGAAGCCCTGCACACAACTGGCACAAATTATATTATCGAGGATATAGATTTATATATCGAAGCCCGCAGACCGTCAATGGCGTGACTTACAGATCAGTATATAAATTACAGATAAATTACGGAGGTATCTATGAAGCACAAAGTTAAAATTACGGTAATTGACAAAAAGCTTTACCCGGAATTACAAAAGCAGTATTGCACTGACCCTGATTCCGGAGCCTGTCCTTGCTACAATGTCGGAGATGAATTTGAATTTTATCGAGACGATGAAAGAGATGATTTTTGGCACATGGGACTGAACACACTGATTCAAACAAACGCTGACCCTGATACGGTTGCTGGCGGGCCAAAAATGCCTTTTTGTTCTGAAGCATGGGACGCTATTTCTCGCTATATTTATACGGGGCTGCAAGGCGGATCGATTATGAAAGGCTGGATGAAAGAAGAAAATACGATGATTACCTGCTGCAACGACGGAACGCGCCCGGTTATATTTAAAATCGAGCGGATTGATTATGATTAAAAAGAAATATCGGACGGAGATGAGTAAATATCCCACCGGCACAGCACAACCGGAGGCTCTATAAAAAATCAAAGGACGATGCTGATCCTGAAAAGGGTGCGTCGTCCTTTGTAAGTGTATCGGTACTGGTACAAGGATATGAGCGTAATCCCCTTACTCAGTCTTCTGCTGCTTCCTTCAGTTTTTGAAACGATTCCTCGCTGACCCCATGTTCCATACGACAGGCCTCTTTTGCCGCCGTTTCGGGGTCTACACCCGCGGCAATTAACCGTTGCGTGAAAAAGCGATGGCGCTCATAAATTTCTGCGGCAATTCTTTCTCCAGATGAAGTCAGTGTGACGGAACCGTCTTCATCCCGGCTTACATGCCCCATCTTCTCCAATTCTTTGACGGCCCGGCTCACAGAAGGAAGGGTGACGTCCATCCGTTCCGCAATGTGGATACAGCGAACCCTTTTGTGGGCCTGCCGCAAGGTAAATACCGCCTTTAAATAGTTCTCCATAGAGGATGTTAAGACCATAGGTTGCGCCTCTCTTCTATTTATCCCGCAGCACATTGCGGTGATAGCATATCTTGCCCTGCTCCAGATAAAGCACGCAGTCAGCGGCCGCTGCGATCAAGTCCATGTCGTGGGTAATCAGCAGCAGGCATTTCCCCGCTGAGGCAAGCTGCCGGAGCAGCTTTACCGTCAGGCGCATATTGTACCCGTCCAGGCCGCTTGTAGGCTCGTCAAACACCAAGAGATCCCGGCCGCTCTCCGCCGCAAGGGCCAACAACAGGCGCTGCTTCTGCCCGCCCGAGAGGGAGGCCGGATGGCGGACAGCAAAGGGCTCCAGACCCATTTCGTTCAGCCTTGCCAAAGCTGCCTGCTTGAGCTCCGGCGACGCCCTTTTCCCAATCAGGAATTCGTCCACCACGGTAGGGGCATAGAGCTGGTAGTCAGCGTCCTGCTGCACAAAAAAGGACTGTTTGGTGCGATGTTTTCGCTTCAGATATGCTCCATCAATTTGAACCGTTCCCATGGCACGGCATAGGCCGGTAATCGTCCGGCACAGCGTAGATTTTCCGGCGCCATTGGGCCCGGCGATGGCGAGAATGCCGCCGTTTCGGGCCGAAAAGGTGACGTCCTCTAAAATCTGCCGCCCGCCCAGCATACAGGAAATTTGAGATGCTTGAAAAGTATCCTCCGGCTTGGAGAGAAATGCCCCGCCCACCCGGAAAGCGGGCGGCTGGAAGGGGCGCAGCCCCATGACCGCCAGCTGCTCCTCTGTCAGGCTGAACGCCTCGCTGCGGCTGTAAATGGCGGAGATCTCCCCATTCTCCATAAATACCAGCCGGTCAAAGGAGTCACAGACATAATGAAAGCGGTGCTCTGAGAGCAGGATGGTATGCCCGGCTTCTTTCAGACGGTACAGCAGGGCGCCCAGACGCACCATAGCGTCGCTGTCCAGGTTGGCGGATGGCTCGTCCATGACGATGACCTTGGGTTCCATAGTGCAAACCGAAGCGATGGCAATCAGCTGTTTCTCCCCGCTGGAAAGCGGGAAGATTCGCCGATCCAGCAGGCGCTGGAGGTTCATCTGGCTGCACACAGCTTTTACCCGCTGCTGCATCACAGATCGCTCCAGGGGAATATTCTCCATGCCAAGGACGATCTCATCCGTGGTATTTGTGGTAAAGAATTGGCTGCGGGGGTCCTGGAACACGCTGCCCACCATCGTACCAAGCTGGTGAACCGGCATTTTTAAGGCGTCCTGTCCATCCAGCAGATAGCTGCCCGTAACCTCTCCCGGATAAAACTGCGGGCACAGTCCGTTGAGCACACGGGTCAGGGTGGTTTTCCCGCATCCGCTCCGGCCGGCGAGGATCACCAGTTCGCCCTGGGCCACTTGCAAATCCACATGGCGCAGCTGGCTCTCTCCTTCACGACTGTTTTCATAGGTAAACGAGATGTCTTTCAGTTCAATCACAGCACACCTCCCCTCTCCAAAAACAAAACCGTACAGGAGACAATGAACATCAAAGCGAGAAGCGCGGCGTCCTTCCAGCAAAACCGGATGGGGCGGTAGCTGACCGTCTCACCGGAAAACCGCACGCCCCGCACCGTCATAGAGGCGGAGAGTTCCTCCGCCACTTTCGTCGTACGAAGGATAAGCGGAATCAGAATATACTCCGCCGTGGTGGGAAGATGGGTAAGGGTGTGCAGCACCCCTACCCCGATCCCACGGAACCGCTGGGAAGAACGGATAGCCCGGTATTCCCCGGCGATTGTCGGAAAGAAGCGCAGCACAACCGCTGTCCCGATCCCTGCGGCTTTTGGCAGATGCAGCTTTCGCAGCGCCGCCATCAGGGAGCCGGTGGGCTCCCCGGCCAGGCAGATGGCAAAGGAGAGGGGCACTAGTACCTTCTGGCTGACGATACCGATGCTGGACAACATGGAACTGACCGAAAAGGCGACCCCGCTGTCCATCAACTGCACGCCCAGCCAGCCAATGCCGTAAAAAATAAGGTAATACAGCCCGTAGGGAAAGATTTTGCCACCATTGCCTGCCAGCAAGTGGATGAGCAGGCACACCAGAAACAGGCACAGGCACCCGATCTCAGAACGGATCACGAGGATAGCGGCAATCCCCAGCAGGCAGAGCAGCAGCCATGTGCGAGGGTCCGGCCGAAATCGCCTGCGTTTTTCGGCTCCCATTACGCAACTCCGGCCGGTTTAAAGTGTTTGCCCAGCATTTTCATCCCCAGCGCATAGCCAGCGATGGACAGCGCCGCTGCGGCAATCAGGGCGATGGCGATGTTTTGCGGCGCCAGCCAGAAGCCCTCCAGGGATGCGATGGCGGCATCTGCACTGGCTGCGTCCATACCCATGGACACATAGCTCTCCACCAGGCTGTCCCGGAATAGCAGCATCGTCAGAGTGCTGCCCATGGCGTTAAGCATCCAGGTGAGCGCATGGGGAACAGCAGAGCGGATTTTGCTTCTATACCCGCCGCCCAGCATGATAAGCTCGTTTACAACCGCCAAAATCATAAAGAAGATAAAAACGTATACGCTTCCGGTAAACAGGAAGTACAGCCCATAGATGGCCGGGATAATAAACTGTGTGCCTATCTTTGGGCACTTCTTGATAATCAGGACGTAGATAATTCCGTTAATCAGCCCGGCAAGCCCGGGGGCGAGAAAATAGACAAGCTGGAGATTGGCCGCAAACGGCATGGTAACCACAAGCCCAATGGCCGTCTCCACACAGGCGAGGAGCAGCACGATGACGAATTCCTTCAGGCTTAAAAATTTAGACTGTTTCACTTTGTTTCCTCCTTCGATGACTGAAAGGTATAGGCTCCAGCTTGATTCTGCAATCCCCACAGCCGGGCATAGAGGCCATTTTCCCCGACAAGCTGGTCATGGGTCCCTTGTTCTATGATTTTTCCGTCCTCCAGCACGAGAATTTGCTCTGCGCCCCGGACGGTTTTCAGGCGGTGGGCGATCATCACAACTGTGCGCTCTCTGGCGATCTCATCCAACGCCCGCTGCACCATGGCCTCATTATCGGCGTCCAGAGATGCTGTTGGCTCGTCCAGCAGCAGGATGGGCACATCCTTCAAAAAGGCCCGGGCCAGAGAAATCCGTTGACGCTCCCCGCCGGATAAGGTGGCGCCGCCTTCGCCTACCATGGTGTCGTAACCCTCCGGCAGAGCCGAGATAAATTCGTGGCAGCAGGCTTTCCGGCATGCCTCCACCATCCGTTCCTCACTGATACTCTCATTCCCGAAGCAGAGGTTTTCCCGAATCGACCCACGGAACAGGTAGGCATTCTGCATGACCATGGAGATCTGGGCAAGCAGGCTGTCCGGCTGGATTTCCCGGATATCCCTTTTCTCCATGCGGATATGCCCCTTCTGATAGTCCCAAAAACGGGCCATGAGCCGGAGCAGCGTGGATTTCCCGCTTCCCGAAGGTCCTACCAGGGCGGTGAGAGAACCGGCGGGCGTTTCAAAGGAGACGTCCCGGATCACATCCGCACCCTCCCCATAGTGGAAGGACACGTTTTCAAATGTATACGCATCCCCGTGCTGGATTTCCGCCTCGCCCGTGGGCTCCGGGGTGGTCATGACCGCATCCAGCCGCCGGCCGGAAGGCGCCATCCCACGAAGAGCCGAGATACTTGCCACCATCATCAGCTCGGCCTCCACCAGTTTGGTGGCTAAAACAAGAAAGCCGGCGAAATCCAATATGCTCAGGCTTCCGCCCAGGAGCAGGTACATCCCCACCGTCACCGTCACCGGCACAATGAACCGCACAAAGGAGGCGCAGAGGTTGCTGAGACTGCTCGCCACCGCCTCGTCCTTAAGGGATTCATCCCGCAGGTTTCCCATCGCCTTTTTCAGGGCGTCAAACCCCTCGCCGGTGCGGTGATAGGCTTTCAAATCCTTCAAACCCCGCAGGTATTCGTTGATCTGCGTGGCGGCGTGAGCCTTTGCCTCCATGACCCGACCGCTGTGCTTCTCCTTCACCCTGGCGATAAGCAGCATGAGCAGAGCGCAGACGGGCAGCATACCGAACATAGCCAGCCCCATGCGCCAGTCATAGACGCAGATCCAAACAATGGAAATCGCAAGCAGCGCCCCAACGCCCAGCGGGTATGGCAGCCAGTAGCAGAGCGTGTACTCCACATTGGCAAAGTCGTTTGAAAAGGAGCTTATCAGTTCGCCGGACTCCTTGCTTGAGAAGAAGCCCAATGGCTGCCGGCGCAGCTTTTGTATGTAGGCAATGCGCTTGTCCGCCGTGTCCCGATATGCCTTGCCATAGGTGAAGTAATAGGAAATCAGCTCCACTATGTACTGCAACAAAAAGCATCCAACGCCCAGAGCCGCAAGGGTGACGAGCCGGGACAGGTTCAGGGTATAGGGCGGCACAAATGCTTCGCCAAGAGTGTAGATAGCCATGTAGGCCAAAATTGCCGGGAGCATGCTGCACGCCTGGGAAAGAAACAGCCACAGCGTGGGCTGGAGGATTTCCTTGGGCTTATGAAAAGTAAACTGCCGTATCATATTAAGCAAGGGAAACACCTCCTTTCATCTGCCAGACTTCCGTCTCATTCTGAATAGCCCAAAGATGGGCATACAAGCCATTTTTATCCAGAAGTTCCTGGTGGGTCCCGCTTTCGGCCAATCTCCCGCTGTCCAGGACATAAATACAGTCAGCGTCCCGAATGGAGTAGAGCCGGTGGGCGATCATCAAAACCGTCTTGCCCTGGAGCAGCTCCGCCATGCCCTCCCGCAGCGCCAGCTCGTTTTCGGCGTCGGCAAAGGCCATGGCCTCGTCCAGCACCACAATGGGGGCGTCCTTCAAAATCGCCCGGGCGATGGCGATGCGCTGGGCTTCGCCGCCGGATAGCTTGTGCCCGCCGTCTCCCAGCCGGGTGCGGTATCCGTCTGGGAGGGACAGAATAAACTCATGGCAGCGGGCCGCTCTGGCCGCCTGTTCCACCGCCTCCCGGCTGACGTCACGGTGCATGGCGATGTTGTCATAGACGCTCTCCGCAAAGATATAGGTGTCCTGAAATACAAAGGCTACGGCGTCCATCAGCGCCCGGGTGGTATAGTCCCGGATGTCCGTTCCGCCTATGGCGATGCTTCCGCTCTCCACGTCCCAGAACCGGGCCAGAAGCTGCCCCGCCGTGGATTTACCACCGCCGGAGGGACCCACCAACGCAACAAAACTGTCCGCCGGAATCTCCATGCTCACATGGTCCAGCGCCATGCGGCGCAAGGGGTCCGCCGCTTTCTGATAGGAAAAGCTGACATCCCGGAAAGACAGCGTAGCGGAGGCCGGCACTGCGTCTATCTGCCCCTCGCTTATCGGCTCCAGCTTCAGTATGTCGTCAATCTGATCCATCCGCACGGATAGATTCCGAAGCTCTGCGCCGAACTCCACCAGCTCCATCAGCGGGCTGATGACAGCCGGCCCCACGATGAGGAACATGAGAAGATCCATCATCAGCTGGTGATTTCCTGGGTTTATGTACAGCAACACGCACCCGGTAATCAGGATGAAAGCCAGCACAGACAGGGTGATGGTCTTATATGCCCCGTAGATTGGGGTAACCCGCTTGAGGTAGGCCATCAGGTGACTTTTGTTTTTCTCAATCAATCCGGTGAGGCGTCGAGCCGCCGCTTCCGGCCTGCCGAAGATTTTTTCCTCCTCCATACCGGCCACATACTCGGAAAAGGCTGCATCCAGCTCTGTGGCGGACTGGTTTAGTTCCGTCCAGATTTTTTGTCCCCGTTTTCCGCCGAAAGCAGAAAACTGGATGAAAAAAGCAATCGCCAGTGCGGCAAAAATGGTGAGCGTCAATGGCACATTGATGGAAAACAGCAGCACAGCCAGTGAAACCAGCAGCAGCGCAGCACCCACCAGGTTGGATACGTCGTGGGCGATAATGCCCTCCATCTTCTCCATGTTGTCGCTCATGGTCTTTTGTACGGCGCCGGACTGCCCGCCGGTGAAAAAGCCCAGGTTCAGTTTTCCCATGTGGCCCAGGATGCGCATACGCAGGTCGTAGAGCGCCCGGAAAGCGCAGTCATGGCAAATCACACTGCCCGCAACGGACAACAAAATGCCCGCCGCAATGCTCGCCAGCGTCATTCCCACCCAGAACCACGCCTGAGAGGGATCTACCGATGTCTGATGGAGCGACGCCTCCAGGAAAATACGTACAATGCGATAGACCGTGTAAAAGGGAACTGCCGTGCATAGAATGCTGACCGCAGAGCAGAGCACCCCAAGTACATATTTTGCCGAACCGCACTGTGCGGCTTGAAACACTCGGAATACGGTGTTCTTCTTTTTTTCTCCCATACTTCTCCTTTCCCTCTCGCTTCTTGTATGCGGAGAAAGATACATTCAGTTAGTTTCTGCTAACCTATGCTTATTATGCCGCTTGCGGCTCTTTGCGTCAATAGCACCGTAAGTGCCTCAAAATGAGCGCATTTCTGTCCTCCTCTCTGTAAAACACTTGATTTTACGCCGTTTCTTCGGTATAATCCTTTATATAGGTTAGCGAAAACTAACCAAAATTCGTGCCAAAACAGAAAACCGCGTGCCATTTCAGCACACGGCAAGGAGATGATAAGATGGTTACCATACGCAATATTGATGAAACTTTTCGTTTTTACGGTTCCTTTGGGGCGAAGCAGATGGATGTAGGAAACGGAACATGCTTTACTTTTCCCGACAAGAGCTCATATATCCGGTTTTGGGGAGATCTCCATGGCTTTTGCGTGGCTGCGGTGGATTTTACGCCGCCTGAAGATGTGATTTTCCGCTCCCAGATTCACCAGCGATACCTTGGTATCGGCTTCCATGAGGAGGGGCATTATATCAGTTATATGCGAAAGTCCGACGCCCGGGATTCCACTTCCGGAATCAGCTGCTTTGTTTTCCATTCCCCTGCTCCTCATTTCCTGAAGCTGACGGGAGGGCAGCGCCTGCGATTCCACGGCATGTACTTTCAGGAACAGTTTTTTCAGGAAAACAATGTGCCTCTCTACGGCAGCTTTTGGGAGGACGCGAAACGCTCCATCGGCTCCGGGGAAATCCACTCCCCGGAACTGACAGCGATTTACCAGCGGATCGAGCGGTGTCCCCTGACAGGCGAGCCCTTTCAAATCTGGATGCGGGGGCAGGGGCTGGCGGCAACTGGTTTCCTGTTGGACTTGGTCCATCGGTATTCCACCACACAGCCTGTCTATCTCAGTGAAGCGGAGCTCGCCGCCGTGGCGGAATCCAAACGATTCATCCGAAGCAATCTGCGCAACATGCCCTCCATATTGGAGCTTTGCAAACGGGTTGCCATGAATAAAAACAAGCTCCAAAAGGCGTTTCAGTTGACGGAGGGGAAAAGCATCGGCGAGTATGTGCGTACCTTGCGGATGGAACAGTCTCTTGAACTTTTAGAGCAGAGCGATATGCCGGTACAGGAGATTGCGGCTGCCGTTGGGTACCACGGCGTGTCCAACTTCTATCATGTTTTTCAGCAGAAGTTTGGGAGTACGCCCCAGGCTGTCCGGGATATGCTGAAAAAATAGGAGCCATATTTTTACGGGGTCATATGCAGATTCCTTCAACGCCCGCAAAGAATCCGTTGGCTGGAAACCGGCACAAATACGCACATCTATATATGAAAATGCCCATCCACACATTGATGTGGATGGGCATTTTATTCTGTTCTTTATTTGTCTAACAGTTCCAAAAGCTGCGAGATGTTTTTCTTCCCGAACGAAACGGTTTCCCCATCATCAATCACCAGACAGGGGACGCTCATTACCTTATACCGATCTCTCAGAGCTGCAAAATGGTTCAGGTCGTAAACCTCCGCCGTCACGTTGGGATTTTCTGCGGCGATCCGCTGGGCCGCCGTCACCAGTTCCGGGCACATGGTGCAGGAAAGGGATACGAGGATCTTCATATGCGCCGGTTTCAAGGATCGTATTCCACTAAGGATTTCTTCATCCAAAGCCTGTCCCGGTCCGGCCGCGTTATAAAGCCCCAGCACAAAGGATGTAAACTCATGCCCGCCGGGTACCCCGTGGAACGCAAGCCCCGTCCACGAACCATCTGCTCTGCATACCCGCACGCAGGGGCAGTCTTCCACCTCTTCCCCTCCCATTTCCAGAGAGAGCTTATCCGTCAGCGCGCAAAGCTCTTCCATATATCCCTTCAGTTCCGTAGACAGGGGCGTATTGTCCAGATAGAGCTTCAGCTTCAGGGGGGAAGCCATTTTTTGAAATACCGTTTCCAGCTGGGACAGCATATCCGGAGTGAACAGCCCATCCGTCTGCCGGCCGTTCTCCGGAGCCGCCGCGGCTTCTTTTGAGATGGCCGTGGGCGGCGCAGGATATAGGCCGGTCTTTTTCTGCAGAGCAGCGGCATAGCGCTCCAGTTCTGTCGCCGCCAGTGCCCCGTCTCCCACTGCCGTCACCACCTGTCGCAGGGGTTTGATGCACACGTCTCCGGCGGCATACAAGCCTTCGCAGGTGGTCTTCTGACTCCGGTCTGTCACAACATATCCCTGGGCGTCGCATTCTGCCAGGCCTTTCACCAGGCCGGTCGCGGGCTCGTATCCAGCAAATACGAATACACCGAAAGGATCCCCTTCTGCGGCTCTGTATTCCGTAACCTCCCCTGTTTCCGTATTCCGATACTTCAGGAGACTGAGGCCATCCTTTCCGGATACCTCTTCCACCTGCGCATGGGTGACCACCGTGATCTTTTCGTGGTGAAGCGCCGCTTCCGCAGCAGCCGGGGCACAGGTAAACCCATCGCCGCGGATGAGGATGGTCACATGCCTTGCGTACTTAGTTAAAAATACGCTTTCCTCCGCGGCTGCAAAACCGCCGCCTACCACAAAGACTTCTTTCCCGGTAAAAAACTCTCCGTCACAGGTGGCACAGTAAGCGACACCTCTCCCCTTGAACTCCGCCTCTCCGGCAAAGCCCACGCTGCGGGGATGGGCGCCGGTAGCAAGGAGCACGCCAAAGCAGTGCAGTTCGCCCCGGCTGGTCTGAACCGTCTTTATATCGCCATCCATGGCAAGGCCGGTCACCTCAGCCAGCAGAAATTCCGCACCAAAGCTCTGGGCCTGCCTGCGCATGGTTTCGGTGAGAGCCTTTCCGGACGTATGCTCCACTCCCGGGAAATTCACCACTTCATCCGTAATGGTGATCTGCCCGCCGAAATGCTCTTTTTCCACCACGACAACACGATACCTCGCCCGGGCCAGATACAGGGCGGCCGTCAATCCGGCCGGCCCGCCGCCGATCACCACGACATCATAGAGTTCTTTGATATTCTTCATACCTTACAACTGCCCCACAAGGTCAAGGCTCGGCTTCAGGGTCTTGGCCCCGGGCTGCCATTTGGCCGGGCACACCTCATCCCCGTGTTCATGAACGAACTGGCAGGCCTGCAGCTTGCGCAACAGCTCATCGGCATTGCGTCCCACATTTCCGGCATTGACTTCATAAGCCACGATCTTCCCCTCGGGATTAACGATAAAAGTCCCGCGCTCTGCTACGCCGTCCGCCTCGATATATACCTCAAAATCCCTGGAAAGCACATGGGTGGGATCCGCCAGCATCGGGTAGCCGATCTTTTTGATCCGGTCAGACGCGTCGTGCCATGCCTTATGGACATAATGGGTGTCACAGGATACCGAATACACTTCGCATCCGGCCGCCTGGAAATCTGCATACTTATTTGCCAAATCTTCCAGCTCCGTGGGGCAAACAAAGGTAAAGTCCGCCGGATAGAAGAAAAATACGGCCCACGTTCCCAGCACATCCGCCTTGGAAACGGCTTTGAAGGCTCCTTCATGATAAGCCTGTACGGTAAATTCTCCGATTTCTTTATTGATGAGAGACATGGAAATTCCTCCTTCATGTTTTATCGGTTAGTCATAGCTAACTAATAACGATTATACTAGACGCATACCTGTTTTGTCAAGAGGAGAAGCGAGAATGGGCCACATGCATTGCGGAAGCGATGAATCTATTAAACTGCACCTTTACATGCCCCATTTCTCAGTGTTCTATCCTCCCCTTCAGCTTTTTAAAGCTGGCTTCACTGATAACATGTTCCAGCTTACATGCGTCCCGGGCCGCAATATCCGGAGGCACACCGGCTTCGATTAGTTGCTGCGTAAAGAACTGATGCTTTTCATATACCTGCTCTGCTATCTGTCTCCCCTGCTCTGTCAAGGAAAGTGTGCCGTCGGCCTCTTTCATCAGGTAACCCATTTTAGATAGTTCCTTGACAGCCCGGCTTACCGAAGGCTTTTTCACACCCAAATGCTCCGCCACATCCGTGCAACGGGCATATCCATTTCGTTTCTGAAGCATAAAGACCGCCTCCAGATAATCCTCCATCGACGATGTCAAAGTCAATAGCGTACCTCCTTCTCCATATCATTCAGGAAAAACTTTAGCAGCCGGTTTCGGCCATCGTTGTTCTCTATGGAATAACTTTCCTGAATTTGCCCATTTTCTAAGTGAAGGACATAATTACAGCACCGTAAAATAAATTCCGGGTCATGGGTCACTACAAGCGCAGTTCTCCCGGTATCTGCCACTTGATTGACAACACTGGCAACCTGCCTCATGTGAAAAAGGTCAAGGCCGCTTGTTGGCTCATCGAATAAAATCAGAGGGCGCTCCGAAGCAATCGCAGAGGCAACTGCCACACGCTGCTTTTGGCCGCCTGACAGCCCCATCGGGTGGCAGTCCTCATAAGGCAGCAAGTCCATCTCCTTTAAGATTTCTCTTGCTCTTTGCTTATCTTCGGTTCCCATACTGAGCAGAATTTCATCCAGAACACTTTCGGTAAAAAGCTGATGGTTTACATCCTGCATAACCATATAGCAGAGTTTCAATCGTTCTTTCCTGGAATAAATCTTGCTCCGATCCTGCACTGTCCCCTTGAAGTGCTTTTCCAATCCGCAGAGGCACCGGGCAAAGGTGGATTTTCCCGCACCGTTATGTCCGATAATAGCCGTGGCGCTGCCGGATGGGAAAGTAGTTTCCGTTATATGCAAGGTTTCCGGCTCATGCTTATAGGCAAAGGACACATTCTTTATCGTCCAAACCGCCTCATTTATTCGCTGCGGCGGCCCTTCAACTCCTGAAAGCCCTGCAAGTTCAAGAGGCCGAAGCCCCATTTCCTCTCGCTGTTTTGCCGACAGGTGGCAAAACTCCTCCGCTGTATAATCTCCTTCAATTTCTCCGTCTTTCAGATACAGAACGCGGTCAAAGAGGCCAGACAGATAGTACAGCCGGTGTTCAGAGATGATGATGGTCTTTCCTTGCGATTTTAAAGCAAAGAGAAGCTGCCGAAAATCAGCGATAGCGTATGTGTCAAGGTTGGATGATGGTTCATCCAGCACATAAACATCCGGGTCAATCGCCGCTGCCGATCCGCAGGCGATTTTTTGTTTTTCGCCCCCGGACAAAGAAAAAATACTTCTATCAAGCAGCGGCTCCAGCTTTAGCTGTGCAGCTACACGCTTTACCCGTTCGCGCACAATATCTTCAGCTATGCCGTGGTTCTCCGCGCCGAAAGCCAGTTCGCTGGTCGTGTCCACATTAAAAAACTGAGAACGCGGATTTTGAAATACAGAACCGACTTTTAGAGAAATATCAAACAGTGACAGGTCGCGGGTATCCTTTCCATCCAGATAGACGGAGCCGGTATAAGCCCCTTCATGGTAATGAGGAACAAGGCCGTTGAACAGACGGGTCATCGTTGTTTTTCCGCAGCCGGAAGTTCCGCAGAGCAGGACAAAAGAACCGTCCTCAATGGTGCAGGAAATATGTTTCAAAGCGCCGACCGCCTGCTTTCCGCTGTCCGGTAAATTATTGGCCGGATAGGAAAATGACACATCCCTACATTCAATCACTTCATCACCCCCTTGCAGCCAGCACATAAATTTGTGCCACGAAGGCGCCAAGGCAGACCAGCAGAAAAAGAATATCCTGCACATGAAAGCCCAGCTTACAGATATTTGTCCTTTTAACAGGGCCGCCCAATCCCCGTGTGAGAGCCGCCTGAGAGAGTTCCTCGCCAATTTTGACGGAGCAGATCATCATGGGTACGATCCGATATTCTAAAACCGCACTGGCTTTTCCGCCACCAAAGCGGACCCCACGCATCCGCATAGCGTCCCCGATGGCGCTCCATTCTTCCGCAACCGTAGGGAAAAAACGAAACATCACGGACATGGGAATGGTGATCTGCTGCGGCAGGTGGAGCCGTTCCATTGCCGCGACAAATTCACTGACCGTTGTTGTTGTCACAACGAAATATCCCATAACCACACTGGGCGTAAACCTCAGCAGGATACCAACGATGGCTACTGCGATATAGTTTGCTACGCCGGTCAGGCGGGACAGGCCAAACATTTCCAGGCACAGGCTGCCCCCGAAAATCAGGATATAGAGAACAGCGCCTTTCCATTTCCTGGCCGCTAACAAAAGCAACAGAGGGATGGCCGCCAGAACGATGATGTAATACTGCATGATACCTTCATACGAACCGCCTAAAATAAAAACGGCTATGGTAATCAGTACCGTCAGTTTTGTCCGGGGGTCTAATAAAATTCCACTATTGTTTTTTTGACTTGCAAGAAGTTCGCGGCTCATTACACAATTCCCGCCCGCTCAAAGTGCTTTTTGAAAAGCTTCCGTCCAATCAGGCCGCCCACAAGACCGCTGACAAAAGCAGCTGCCAGAAGCACCGGCAAAATCCAGTCAGGCATATAGGCCATGAGCGTGTCGGCATATTCCTGACCATAGCCGGGAAGCAAGCTCTGATAGTAAGCGTCCCGGGTCACAACGATGGGAATAAAGGCACCGATGACCCACATGGAAAAGACGCCGTGGATCAGCACTTCACGCTTAGCGTTCTTGTAGTCACAGGCTTTCATCATAAAATCGGAAATCAGGCCGAAGATCAGCCCGGTGGGGATGCACCAATAACCCATGCCGGTCAACAGCATGATGATACCGAGCAGCACCCCGCAGATGGTGAGCATACCGAATTTCTTGATTTTGGAGAAGAACAACATCATCGGAATACCGCCTACAAGCGGCACGATCACGCTGATAAGCGGAATGAAAATCGGGATAAAACCGATAGACGCCGCCGCAAAAATGACGATAAAATAGATCGCCGTGAAAATACCGATGTTGATTAAATCCTTTCCCTGCAATTTGTTCATTGCGAAACCTCCTAACATGATTGTTTTCTTTTGCGATTAGACTACGCTAACCAGCTCTGATGATAGCACACATCAGGTAATGTTTCTATGCACATATCGGTATTTTAGGCCCGTATAGCAAGGAGTTCTTCCGCTTGGCCGGAATAACCATTGACCGGGAATTTCTGCGCCGGTATAATAATATCAGCGATTTTGCGTGATGAAAGGGGCGAAGCAGTTGCGTGATATAATATACAGCATTCTGGAAAACAGCAATTCTGTTTCAGGTGTGACCTTGAAAAACAGTCCAAATAGCAGCGAGCTACTATTAGATCAGGCAAATGGTAAGGGGCGCATGACATTCCATACGCTCTTTCCGGGCCTGACATTAGCTTTTATTTTTGTAAATGCTCCTGTGTGGCCGGAGTCAGAAGCCAACTCAGAGTTAAGGCCATTATTGATAAACTATTGCATTTCCGGCAGAAGCGAACTGCTTCTGGATGATGGCTCATACATTTACCTGAAGGAAAACGACTTTTGTATCAGTGGGCAGACGGCGCAGAAAGAGTACATCTTTCCCACACGGCAATATCAGGGCATAAAAATATACTTTGACCTTTCGCTCCTATTACAGTCCTGCGGCGAATTGATGAAATCCTTTTCGCTTGACCTCACTCGCCTGGAAGAAAACTATTGCGCGAACCATAAAACATACATCAACGAAACAGACAGCGAACTGGAAAATATATTTCAAAAACTCTGGCGGCTTTCGGAAAGGCCGTCTGCTTTCCACTTACAAATCTATACGCTTGAACTTATCCATCGGCTTCTCAACATGGAAATCCGGCCTCCGAAAACCTGCGGCTTCTACACGAAAACACAAGTGGAACTAGCAAAAAGGACAGCGAAAATTCTTTCCGATGATCTTCGCCAGCATATCCCTATACGGCAGATTGCAGAACGCTTTTCGGTCAGTGAAACCAGCCTGAAAAATTATTTTAGAGGCGTATATGGGCAAAATATCTCTACCTGGCTGCGAGAAATCCGCATGAACGAGGCCGCCAGACTTCTCTCGGTTACAAAGTGTCCGATTGCCGAAATATCAGAGCAGGTTGGTTACTCCAATCAAGGGAAATTTGCAGCCGTGTTCAAAAAACAGTTTGGTCTCTTGCCGTTGGAATACCGGCGGTCAAAGAACTTGGAAAATGGATAAAGTAACCAACAGAAAGAAATTTTATTTGTTATCGCTGATAGCTTCTTTGAGTTTTTTGAAACTGGCTTCACTGATAACGTGTTCCAGCTTACATGCGTCCCGGGCCGCAATGTTTGGAGGCACACCGGCTTCGATAAGCTGCTGTGTAAAGAACTGGTGCCTTTCATATACCCGTTCTGCTATCCGTCTCCCCTGCTCTGTTAAGGAAAGTGTGCCGTCGGCCTCTTTCAGCAAATAACCCATTTTAGATAGTTCCTTGACAGCTCGGCTTACCGAAGGCTTTTTCACTCCCAAATGCTCCGCCACATCCGTGCAACGGGCATAGCCATTTCGTTTCTGAAGCATAAAGACAGCCTCCAGATAATCCTCCATTGAGGATGTCAAAGTCATATGGCACACCTCCTTCTGGACAACAAGTTAGCTAATGCGCCAGCCCTCGGCTTGTTCACGGATTTCGATGAACCGCCGGTACAATCCACCCTGGGCCATCAGTTCCTCATGGGTTCCCCACTGGACGATGCGGCCGTCATCCACCACCAGGATCTGATCGGCGTGTTGGATGGTAGCCAGACGATGGGCGATGGTGAGAATGGTCTTCCCCTTCGTTAGGGCGGACAGGGCCTGCTGGATGAGGTGTTCATTCTCCGGGTCCACGCTGGCGGTGGCCTCGTCCAGGATCACAATGGGCGCGTCCTTCAAAATGGCCCGGGCGATAGAAATACGCTGCTTCTCTCCGCCGGATAAGGTGGAACCACCCTCACCAATGACCGTGTTGTAGTCCTCCGGCAGGGCCATGATGAAGTTATGGCAGCAAGCGGCCTTGGCGGCGGCTACCACCTGTTCGTGGGTCGCCTCGGGGCAGCCGAATCTGATGTTGTTCTCCACACTGTCCTGAAAGAGATACACATTTTGAAACACCATGGAGATGTTCCGCAGCAGGCTCTCGCAGGTAAATTCCCGCACGTCGTGTCCGCCGACAGATACGGTACCGCTGTCCGCATCATAGAACCGAGCCACCAGGTTGCAGATGGTGCTCTTGCCGGAGCCGGACGGACCCACGATGGCGGTGGTGGTTCCCTGGGGCGCGGTAAAAGTCACATCGTGAAGCACCTCCCGTTTGCCGTATCCGAAGGATACATGGGACAGTGCCACATCAAACCGCTCCGGGATGATCTCCCGCCCATCCTTATCGATGAAGTCCGTGCGCTCCAACTCCTCCAGCCGGTCCAGCACCGAATCTGTCACCGACAGGATATGGGCCGCATCGTTGATAGCTTCCACGCTGCCAAAGATGGTGAAGGAGAACAAGGCGATCATCAAGAAATACGGGAGCTGCAAGGCGCCCACCAATGCCTGCTGCCCTGCGGTGAGGACCAGTCCCACGGACGCCGCCCGCAGGGCGAACAGGTGCAGGCAGTTCCAGGGCACAAAGCCAAACTCATTTTTGATGCGGATGGCCTTATTGTCCCGGCAGGCGTCCCGGAACCGCTGGACGGATACACCATCCTGGCCGAAAGACTTTACCACCGGCAGGCCGTGGATGTACTCGATGGCCGCGCCGGACAGGGCCTCCTGAGCCCGGTGACCCACCGGGGCGGTACGGGCGCTCTGCCGGCCGATGCCCCGCAGAGCAAAGGCGGATACCAATACGCCGATGAGTGCTACCAGGGCCGCGGGCGGGCAGAAAATGGCCACACACAGCAGGATCACCGCCACCTGGATATAGCCGTTGATCACCGCGTCCACCATTTTCATGCTCTGAAGTTCCAATGTACTCAGCTCCGTGGTGAGAGCCGCCAGGATGTCCCCCAGATTGTTTTTGGCAAAGTAGCCCAGGGACACCCGCTTCAGGACATCTCCCAGCTCCATGCGCTGCTCCGCCGCCCGTTCCGTTCCGATACTCTCCTGGAACCGATTTTTCCAGTAGGTGAAGAAGAACCGCAGCAGGATCAGCACCACAATGCCGCCTAAGCACAACCAGGGAAGCGAGGCAGGGAGCTCGTTTTCTCCCCAGGCGTTTCCGAGCATCCGACCCAGGGTCCAGGCTGCCAGCATCACCGGCCCGGCAGTGCACCAGGTGGCGAAAAAGGAACACACAAAACCCAGGATCATCCGTTTCCGGTAACCCTTTGCCCACTGTAAAATGCGTCCTACACTATGAAACATCTCAGTTTCCCTCCTTCTTTCCAGATGTCACAGCCCAATTCTGTGCTCCTACATGGGCTGCCCATAACGCCTGATACAGCGGACAGCGGCCCAACAGCTCGCTCTGTGTGCCCCGATCCACGATTTCTCCCTTTTCCAGTACCACGATCTGGTCCGCGTTCTGAATGGTGGAGAGCCGGTGGGCGATCACCAGCAGCGTCTTCCCTTTGGAAAGGGCCATGATGGACCGCTGGATCTTATCCTCGTTTTCCGGGTCGGTGAAGGCAGTTGCCTCGTCCAAAATGACGATGGGAGCATCTTTCAAGATGGCACGGGCAATGGCGATGCGCTGGCGCTCCCCGCCGGAAAGCTGCTTTCCCGCGTCCCCCGCGGCGGTGTCCCAGCCGTGTTCCAGACGGCTGACGAACTCTTCGCACTGGGCCGCCCTGGCGGCCGCGAACACCTCCTCGTCTGAGGCGCCCGGTCTGCCCAGCCGGATGTTCTCCTTCAGGGAATAGTCAAAGAGGAAGTTATCCTGGGTGACAAAACTGATCTCTCGGGAGAGTTGTTTCAGAGGCAGTTCCCGGATGTCGTGTCCGCCCAGGGTGATGGAGCCGCTGGTCACATCCCAGAACCGGGCAACCAGCCGTGCAATGGTGGACTTTCCGCCGCCGGAGGGGCCCACAAGGGCGGTGAACTTTCCCTGGGGGACGGTGAGATCCAGATGGTGAAGCACCTCCTTCCCATCGCTGCCGCCGTAGGAGAAGGATACATCCTTCAGCTGAATCTCGCGGCCACTGAGGGGCGCGTCCTGCTCCGCCTGGGGCAGCTGGGGCAGATCCAGCAGCTCCCGGGTGTCCTTCACCGCAAACTGCATGCTCTTCATGGAGTTTATAAAGGCGGTGGCGCTCATCAGCGGGCTCACGATCCCCAGGGCCATCATCAGACACAGGGTCACCTGGGCCGGGTCCAGCACACCCGCCTGATAGAGATAGCCCCCCACGGGCAGCGTCCCCAGCAGGGTGGTTGGCAGGATGGACAGGCACAGGTTCATGGAGGCCCAGGTACACCGGTACCAGTTCATGGTAAAATCCTTAAAGGAGGATACCGCCCGGGCGAACTTCTGATAGGACCGTTCCCCCTGGCTGAACGCCTTCACCACCTGGATGCCCTCCACATACTCCACGATGACGCTGTTTACATGGGCATTGGCTTCCATGTAGGCGGCGTAGTTTTTGTTGTAGCTCCTCATCCCGATAGCCATGGGGATCAGAGCCACGGGTATGGTCACCAGCAGAGCCAGCCCTATCCGCCAGTCGATTAAGAACATGGCGATGACCACTACCAGGGGCAGCAGGATGTTGGAACTGAGTTCCGGGATCATATGGGCCAGAGGCGGTTCAATGTCCTCGACCCGGTCCACGATGGTGCTCTTCATGGCTCCGATGGGCCGGGATTCCACCTCACCCAAAGGCGCCCCCATGAGCCGGTCTGCCGCCCGAAGGCGCAGGCCCTCCAAAATCGTATAGGCGGACACATGGGCCAGCATGGTGGACAGGGCATAACCCGCCACCTTAACGGCATAGCCGGCCAGACATATGCCGCACCAGAATAAAATCCCCTCCCAGCTTGCCTGCCGCTCCAAAAACAGCCGGATGATCTGGTAGACGCCAAGATACGGCACAAATCCACCCGCCACGCTGAGGATGGCCAGTGCCACAGAGGCCGCCATCTTCCCACGGCAGGGCGAAGCAAAGGACAGCAGGGTACCAAGCCAAGTTCGCTCCTTCATATACAGGACTCCTCTCAAGAAAAAAATCGTTGTAGTTTGTTCTCTCTAACTACAACGATTCTATCAGGATATCCTGTCTTTGTCCGCTCTGCGGCGACGGTTCCGTCCCGTTTGGACGAAACAATTTACCGGCCCTCCCGCCGGTATTCCAAAGGTGTTTTCCCCTTGGTATCCTTAAATGCGGCGGCAAACTTGCTGGCGCTGTCATAGCCGACCCGCCCGGCGATCTCTGTCACACTGGCCTGCGGCTCCTGCCGGAGGAGCAGCGCGGCCCGGTCCATACGGAGGTTTCTCATGTAAGTATTGACCGGCTGTCCGTAGACCGATTTGAAGCACTCCTTCAATGCCGTGGCAGGGATGGAAAAGCGTTCCGAGAGTTCCGCGATGGTGTAGTGCCGCTCCAGATCCTCCGTCATCAGACGGTGGGCGCCCTTGACCTTCTCCACCTGGGACTTGTAAAAGTAGGGCTTCTCAGTTTTCCCGTCCAGTTCCAGAGCGTCCAGATACAACAGCAGCTCCAGCACCTTGATACGGAAGTAAGGCAGCTTGATCTTTTCCGGTACGGCGTAGAGTTCCTGGAAGATGTGGTCTACAGAGGGCGCTCTATGGATCACCTTGGGATGGCGTCCGGAGCAAAATTTCTCCTGGAGCCGCCCCAGATCCACAGGGAACTCCCGCACCCACTCCGCCAGGGATCCGGCCGCCTGGGGCAGGATAAACCCGATGGTAATGCCGTGATAATGGGAAAGCGGAAAGGTGAAATGGCCCCGGTGCTCCAGCCGTCGGTCTAATTTCAGATCCCCGGCCTCCACATAAGAATAGGCGTCCGGCCCCGCCGGGTACTCCATCCGGCCCTGGCGGCAGTAGTCAATGCACAGCAGATCTTCCGTGGTGTAAAATTCCGAGTCGCAGCTCTCCATGTGGAAATCATTATACATCAGGGACACGCCTGGAAACAGGTCATACTGGGTCATGGTCCCCTCTCCTGTTTCGTCATGAATCTGAAAGACCCGGCATCCATCGTTCTCCACTACAGGGACAGGACAGCCGTTGTCCGCCATCATCCGCTCCAGCATGGGTTCTCCTCCTCTCAAAGCCGCAGCACCCGGTCACAGGCCCGCTGCAGAAATTCCTGGTCATGGGTGACCACCAGCACAATCCTCCCCCGCCTGGCCAGGTCCCGGATCACCCCGGACACTTCCACCATACGAGCATAGTCAAGGCCGCTGGTGGGTTCATCAAAAATCAAGACTGGCTTCTCCGATAATAGCGCTGTAGCCACCGCCAGCCGCTGCTTCTGCCCGCCGGACAGGGACATGGGATGGCGCTCCCGAAAGGACAGCAGATGGAGGCTGTCCAGTACCTTCTCAATGGTTTGATCCGGTGCATCCGGCGCGGACATCTGACACTCTCCCCACACGCTGTCGGAAAAGAGCTGGTGGTTCACATCCTGCATCACACAGAACGCCATGCGCTGCCGCCCTTTCCGATTCAGCGGCTTGCCATCCAGTGTAATCTGTCCGGCCTTTTCCCGCAGTAACCCACACAGGCAGCGGGAGAAGGTGGTCTTGCCAACGCCATTAGGGCCGGTGATGGCCACCACTTCCCCGGGACGTGCGGAAAAAGAAAGATCCTGAAACACGGCTGGCTCCTTGCGGTATGCGCAAGTCAACCCTTCTACGGACAAACCGGTTTTGCTGCCGGCCGGTTCCGCTGCCGGGAGACTACAGGCTGCCGGCGTCAGGGTCCGCAGGCCCAGTCCCTCACGCTCCCGGTCAGTCAGGGTGCAGAACTGTTCCCGCGTGAAAATGCGCTCCAGTATCCCGTCCCGCAGGTAAAAAGCCCGATCAATGAGATCGGTGAGAAAGTACAGCCGGTGCTCCGCGATCACAACCGTGCAGCCCTGACGCTTCAGATTGGCGATCTGGTCATGAAGCCGGGAAATGGCATCCTGGTCCAGATTGGCCGTAGGTTCATCCAGCACAAAAATTTCAGGGCCCATAGCGTAGACAGAGCCGAAGGCCAGCAGCTGCTTCTGTCCGCCGGACAGAGAGAAGATACTCCGCCCCAGCAAATCCTGAAGATGCAGTGCCTCCACCGTATCCGCTACTTGGCTGCGAATCTCCTCAGGAGGCCGTCCTTCGTTTTCCAAACCAAAGGCCAGTTCACTGTCCGTATCCAGGTTGAAAAACTGGGATTTCGGGTTTTGGAATACGGAGCCTACCTTTCGAGCAAGCTCGTACATAGGCGTTTTAGCAGGATCCGCGCCGTCTACTTCCACCCGCCCTTCCAGGCAGCAGCCGGGGGTAAAGGCCGGGATCAGGCCGTTGATCAGTTTCGTCACTGTGGTCTTCCCGCAGCCGGAGGCCCCGCACAGCAAAACGCACTCCCCCGGAGCCACTGCCATGCTGACCTGGGAGAGGGTCTCCTGACTTTCTCCATATCCGAATGAAACATGTTCCATGGTAATCATTGTCCGTCTCCCCCCTTATTGTATCACAAATGAAAGTACCAGCAAGGCCAAAACTGCCAGCATTCCCAATAAGTCCATCAGAGACAGCCGCAGAGACACAGCGCTGGTCTTGCGGGCGGGGTTTTCAATACCCCTGGTCACAGCCGCCGCAGACAGTTCCTCCGATGTCTCTGTGGCGGAGACCATGAGGGGCATCACCATACACTCCAGCCGGGCAAACCCCCGTATATTCCGCAGCTTCATGGCGTCCCGGATGTATCCGAACTCCTCCCGGATAGCGGGAAAATACCGCAGCGTCACGGAGACGGCTACGATGAGCTTCTGAGGGATATGCAACTGCCGCAGGCCTACGATCAGGTATCGCAGAGGTGTACAGGCCAGCATCAGCGACCCTGTCATCAGGCAGGGAAACATCCGGCGGGTGTAGGTGGCAAAGATGGTAAAGCTGGTGGCGATGATCATGGGAGACGCCGGCAGGATGACCTGCTGGAAAACAAGCAGCGCACAGTACCCTGCCGCCCATTTAACGGCCATTGTAAAACGCCCATGCCCCATCATCAGAGCCAGCAGCAGACTGATGAGTATCAGTTCCACCCACAGAGAGTGGTCGCTGAAGGCAATGATGTTAGCGGCAATCAGTACCCAAAGCCCGGCTCTTGGATCGAAGATTGACTGCTTCTTCTCCATCTTACTTACACCAATCCGGCTTTCTCAAAATGCTTGCGGAACATCGCCTTTGCAAGGAAGCCGCCGATGATCGCCCCCACAATGGGCGCCAGGAACAGCACGATCAACATTCCATTGGAGGAAAGGGAAGCCAGAGTGTTTATATAATCCGCCGGCATCCCCTGCTCCGTGATCTGCCGCAGGAAGTCCTCCCGCATCAGCCAGATGGGCAATGGAGATCCCACCATCCCCAGGGAGAACAGAACGAAAGACACCAGGTTGCCGGCCATGCTCCGATAATGCGTGAGCCCCCTGGTAAGTTCCGCCAGGCCGCAGGCCAGGACAAAAGTGACCAAGATTACCAACGTAAACTGCCCTGTAACATAGTAAATGAGGCCCGTGATGAGGCCCATCAGCAGGACGGAACCCACTTTCTGTACCTTGGCGCACATCATGAGATACGGGATACCGGTAAACAGGGCGATGAAGCCGGGCATCAAAATCCACAGCAGCGGATGCAGCCCGCCCAGGAGCATGAAGGCAAAATTGATAACAAAATAGATGGCGGAAAAAATTCCCACGGTAATGACATCCTTGCCGCCCATCCCGCGGCGTTTCATTAGTTCAGACATATTGCACTCTCCTTTTAGTTAGGTAACGCTAACTATTGTAGTTAAAAACAGGAGGCCAGGTGTCCTCCTCACATCCATTTATTTTACGGATTTAACCCTCATTTGTCTGCCCTGTTTAGCCGGCTTTGCTCCATTTGGTCAACATGATTCTCTCCATCTCCTGGATTAACTCTTCCACCTCATCCAGAGAGCCTTTTTGTTTCTCTTTTTAGTATATTTCCTATTAGTTGACTTTTACAGGAAAAGTAAAACGCACCTCCACTGACTCTGCTCTCTTCTTCCCTATCAGTGTCAATAAGCTACTTATAATCGTTCTCAGCCTTGAAACGCCATATTAAATCAATAAACAGATTGCATGGAGAACTGCCATGATAGACGGTCCCACTGTTCTCATACGATTTTTAATATATATACCGACAATACAGTCTATGACCTGTATAATTAGCATTGAACTTGTAATAATGCGCAGCAATACATCTGACCTTTGAAAAAACGGAATGACAGATATAAATAAAATTGCCATGCTCCTTGCAAACATATATAAAGCATTCGTCTTCTCTTGATTATCAGAGTTTTTAATTGCATATATAGAAAAAGCAAGTCCTAAAAAAGCACTCAATGAAGTTATACAAGCCGTTAGATAATATACCATCTATTTCATCTCCCAATTCCACTTTGCTTTTCCTGCACCCGCACACGGCAGTTACTCACTTTTCTTCAATGTTATCATGAACTCCCGGACCATCTCTTGATCCAGCTCGCCGATCTCATCACGCGCATTGCCTTTGCGGGTAATATATGTATCGTCACCGGTTTCCAGATACCCGTATAACTGCATATATGGGTCATAGCCGGCGTCTTTCAAAGCCTCGACGATTCGGTCCATACGGGCTCTGAATTCTTGTTTATCCAAGAGAACCACCTCCGTTACACCATTCTTCGGCTTCTTTTCTTCGTTCATCATACTCCTTCATCTCTTCTGTGTGGCCGGACGGACCTGATGCTTACCGCAATCAGGGCAGTCCATCACATTCTCTTCATCCGATGCAAATCAATATTTGCACGCATCACAAACATAAATCATTTCTTATTCCTCCGTTACCTCCGCATAATTGTACTCCAGCAGATCCTCTACCTGACAGCCCAGTACCTTGGATAAGGCAGTCAGCGTGCCGCCGGTGGCTCTGTTGATGTCCATTGCGCGGTTATCATACTCCTGAAGGGTCCTGAGATTTACCCCTGACTTTTCTGCCAGTTCCTTCTGTGAATAGCCGCACGCCTTCCGCAGCATCCGCAGCTTTGTTGGCAGCTTTTTTCTGCGGGCAATCCCATTGACGGTATCCACAAACTTGAGTTCGGACGCCTCGTGAAGGGTTGGATACATCTTCCGGATTTCCGTCATCGATACAATCTGGGACATCTCACGGAACGAAACCCCCGTATACCACTGATAGAATGCCACAATCCATCCGCACCAGTATTCAGGGGAACGGTCATACTCAGCCTCCGCATCAGGCAGCTCCGCATCAGCGCCGCTCTTTCGCACAACCTCCATTGCAAGTTCTACTCCGGACATACCGGAAACAACCCTCGGCGTGCCCTTGGCAAACTGCACAGCCAAATCGCTTACCAGAAACATATCGAAAAACTCATTGATCTCAAAATGGCAGGTATTGACCGCATAATCCATCATCTCGCCAAGGTTATTCATAGCGTCAGACAAATATTGTTCATCGTAAGCGTGGGTCATCTGGGGTCAGCTCCTCTCTTAAGATATCTCTCATATACAGGCCATTCAGGTCGTCCTTTTCAAGTTCTGCTCTATAGGCCGCTCTCGCCTCATCATCGCGAGCCTTGCGCTTGGCATAATATTCGGTATTATCTACACCCACATAGGAGATAAACTGGATCGCATCAAACGCTGCAGGGCTTTTCAGCACGATCTGCTCACCCAGTTTTCCAAGACGCATGGCGTAAGACAGCTGGTTCAGCGATATTTCATTTCCGATAAAGGCTCTGGCAAAGGAAAAATAGGAATCATCTGCACGGTAGCCGATGATCACATCATACTCGGACAGATCCAGCAAATAGTTCTTTTTCAGCCAGTCAATGCTGCGCTGCTGTATGGGGGAGGAAACTCGGATTTTTCTGTAAGTAACAAGAAGCGCCAGCCAGTGCAGGATGGTATACTCCGATAGGTGCAGCACCTTCAGCTTGCTCAGATCCATCTCATACTGGTTACAGTATCCGTCGATATTCTCGCTGCACGCCCATTCCTTGGCCAGTTCCAAATGTTCCGTACAATAAAAGCCACGGCCATAGTCGTTATATGTTTTCCCTTTCCCATATACAGGCTTTTTTATAATCTCAGGGGATCCGTGGTATAAAATCGTCTTCATCGCCATGCTCCTTTCTACGGATATAATTCGTCTTCAGCTATATTATACGCATTATATCCGTAGAAATCAAGTATTAGAAAACATTTTCTCAATATCTGCTGTCATTCTTCTGAAAATTAAAGGAAAAGCGGTCTTGAAATGTATTTCAAAACCGCCGTTGAAAATGTAAATTGAACCCACAGAGCCAAGGAAGTTCCCTTAGGTTCTGCTTATCTGTTTTTTGAAAGAAACGGTTTCCGAGATACAGGCAGCGATACTGGCCACCACATGGCTAACCAATACTGCAACCCAAATTCCGTTAAGTCCAAAGCCCACATAGTAAAGTAAATAGGACAGAGGAATCCGAACCACGATGTAATAAATGATCATCAGGAACATACTCTTTGAGGGTTTTCCCATACCGTTAAGGGCACCGAGATAGCAGTTTGTAACCGTATTCAGAAGATACCCGATGCTGACAATCAGAAAATAAGTTCCGACAATGGCCGCCACATCATCGCTCTTAACGAATAGGCCGGAAAGCTGCTTTGAAAAGCCAATCACAAGCGCTGAAAGAATCACAAGCAGTCCACATCCATACCCCAAGGCACATTTTAAATAATCCTTGGCTCGATCATATCTCTTTCCGCCAACACACTGTCCGATAATGGTTGTCAAAACCATATTTAGGGCCATAGCCGGATAAAAAACGATAATCTCCAGTTTCCCGGCAACTCCATAGGCAGCGATGGCCGTTATACTGTATGTACTGACGAGAGCTGTAAGAAAAGTTGTGCTGACCGCCGGAATACTCTGCTGGATAACCGATGGAACCGCTTTCTGAATCAACGGGAGTATGTCAGATTTATCAAACTCAGAAATCTTGAATGTAAACAATTTCTTCTTTTTGAGATAGACCAACATAAACAAAAGGCATATTGTTTCTGAGAGCAGGGTCGCAAGCGCAGCGCCATTGAATCCAATGAAATGGATGAAAATAGGGTCCAGAACCGCATTCAGGATCGTCGTTGTCAGCATGGCTATCGCTTGAAACATCGAATTCCCAAAGCTGCGCAAAACGGCGGCAAAATAGCAATACAGGTAAATTGCAATGTATCCTAACACATAAACGGATAAGTAGCTGTATGCCATATCATAGGTTTCAGCCGGAGTATTTAAGGCACTTAAAATACTTGGAAGTAAAAGTTCCAGTATGACCGTCACAAGAACAGAAAAGATGACTGCTACACAGAAAGAGGTGGCGATCAAACTTTCCGTCCGCTTTTTGTCCTTTGCCCCAATGGCTTGTGAGAGTAAAATAGACACCCCGTTTGTCGCTCCCATAGCCACAGAGGTCAAAATCAAAATAATCGGGGTTGAATTTGTCAGAGCTGCATACGCAGTTTCTCCCAATAAGTTTCCGATCCAGAGGCTATCCACAAGGTTATACATCATATTCAAAAACATAGCGGCAATCATCGGGAGCGCCATTGTCATAAGGCAACGCCTCGTATTTCCACCGATAAAATCAATTTTTGTTAACAAAATAGTACCTTCCTTTCTGTTGTATGTGAATGAATATTATTCATTATTAAGCCTTTGAAATACCCCTACCAAACTCAGTAGGGGATACTTCAAAGATGTAGCGCATAAATTAGAAACGCCCGAATTCGATTTGCTTTTTCTTTCTGATCCGCACCGTCTTCCAGTAAAATACCAAGCTGCCCATAAACGCAAAACATCGCGGCTGTTGATAAATCTTCAAACTGAATTTCGCCCTTTTCCTTAGCCTTCTGCAGCAGCTTTTCTACGATGGGAACCAGCTTCTCGCTTGTTTTGAGTGAAAGCTGATTATGGAATTTCTTGTTTTGAGGGCCATGGAAAACAGCGTAATATTTTGTATTCTTATCTTCTACAGTATCCGGCATCTTCTCAATAAATTCTTTTAGAGGAATGTCACTGCTTTCTGCTAACTCTGCAAACTGAGCCACCAGTATATCCGCATACTGATCAATGGCGCTGTCAAACAATACTTCTTTGGATGGGAAGTAACGATAGCACAATCCCTGTGCCACTCCGATTTCCTTTGCGATATCCGTAATCGTCGTTTTTTCGTAGCCTTTTTCGCCAAACAATCTGAGAGCGACATCAAAGATCTCTTGTTTGCGCTCTTCCGGCTCCTTTGTAATCCGCATATCAGGACCTCCTTTTCTTTAGGATATCATACCCGTCCTAAAAAATCAATGAATGAACATCAATCATTTTTTGCCCATAGCAATGCAAGCGGTATTTCCTATCCGCTCCCACGATACATCACGGAAACACTCTGAAAGCATCGAAACCATTTCTGCTTCAGAATATATTTTGACATCGCCTTCTTTGCTATGCCGCATATAGAAATTCATGATTGCGCGCCCTACAAGGGGCTGCCAGCAATCTCCCATCAGAAAAGTTCCTCCTGGCTTCAATACCCGGTATACTTCCCTTAATACATTTTGCGGTGCAGGATAATGATGGAACGAGTCGTTGCAGTACACAACATCAAAAGCATTGTCCGAGAAAGGGAGTGACTCGCTGTCTCCTAATATCAGCTTGACTTGTTCCGGCAATTTTGACTTGGCAACAGCAAGCATTTTCTCAGATAAGTCGATGCCGCACAGTTCTTTATGGGTATCCTCCTGCAAAATGAGTTTCAGCATCTCTCCCGTCCCGCATCCTAAATCCAGAGCAGACTGAAACGGAATATGTGACAGCTTTTCCAACAGGACGGGATAAAGAGAACGGGCGTGCTGTCCTTTCATATCTTCGTCGTAGGTAGCGGCCTGTCGATTAAATGCTGCTTTCGAGTTTTCCTTTATGGCATTCATGGCTCTGCCTCCTTTCCATCCATTAGTATAGCACCTTTTTTTGAAATGTCAATGAATAATATTCATTCATTTATTGCCCACTGATATTTTTTCTTCATTCATTCTGCTGAGCAATCGTTCTGGAACCCTTTAAAACTGAAGCGTGGCCACTGTCGAAAGTGGTCAGGAAATGGATTGCGAAGAAAATAAGCAGCAGCACAGATGGGTGAAAACCCAATCGTGCTACTGCTTGTCAATGAGGGAGCAATTCCCTTCTATTCTTCTTTATGAGCATTGTAAGCATCCCTCAGATGCTTGAAGGACTCCTGGCTGATAACGTGCTCCATTCGGCAAGCATCCCGGGCTGCAATATCCCGGGGAACACCAGCCTCGATGAGCCGCTTGGTAAAAAACTGGTGCTTCTCATAAATCTGCGCGGCTACTTGGCACCCCTGCTCCGTGAGGGACAGTGTGCCATCCAACTTTTTGACCAGGTATTTCTTTTTAGACAGTTCTTTCACGGCCCGGCTTACAGAAGGCATTGTTACATTCAAATGATTTGAAATATCCACGCAGCGAGCATAGCCTTTTCCCTTCTGAAGAATAAAGACGGACTCTAAATAATCTTCCATGGATGATGTTAAGGCCAATAGCGCACCTCCTCTCAAAACTACTGAACCAGCTTCCAGCCAATGGCTTCTTGTCTGGCAGATACAAAATCGGCATAAAGTCCTTTTTGCTGAATCAGTTCTGCATGAGTGCCTCGCTGAACAATGTGAGCATGATTCAGCACAAGAATTTGGTCAGCGTTCCGAACAGTTTTCAACCGATGGGCAATCATGATGATGGTCTTGTCGTGGGTCAATGCTTCAATTGCCTGCTGCAACTGATCCTCGTTCTCCGGGTCAACGCTGCTCGTGGCCTCGTCCAAAATGATGATGGGCGCATTTTTCAGCATGGCACGGGCAATGGAAATGCGTTGCTTTTCGCCGCCTGATAAGGTGCCGCCTCCCTCACCAATCACAGTACTATACCCATCCGGCAGAGCAGAAATAAAGTCATGGCAGCAAGCCTTTTTAGCCGCCTCCACTACTTGCTCATGAGTGGCGTCCGGACAGCCAAACTTGATATTGTTTTCAATCGTATCCGCAAAGAGGTATACGCTCTGGAACACCATCGAGATATTCTTCATCAGGCTGTCCAGCGTGAAGTCACGCACATCTGTACCGCCAATGGTGATTTTCCCAGCGTTCACATCCCAAAATCGGGCAATCAGATTACACATGGTCGTTTTGCCGGAACCGGATGGCCCAACAATCGCTGTAGTCGTTTTTTCAGGAATAGATAGGCTCACATGGTCTAAAATCTTACGGGTAGAGTAGGAGAAATCCACATCTTCAAATACAATGTCCGTAGTCTTTGGCGTGATTTCCGCACCGTTCTCATCCATAACCGGCGTATCATCCACAGAATTTGCGGTATCAATGGACGAAGCCAGCATTTGCAACATGGTAATCTGGCTGCCCGCACTTTCCAGGCTGTTGAACACCATAAAGGATAACACGACAAAAAGAACTCCATAGACAAAGGAAAATGCTCCCGCAGTATAAAGGTATAGTGTCAATATTAACAGAAGGACACTGAACACTCGCACGACCAACTGCTGTAAAGCAATATATGGGGCCACTGCATAAACCAACTTCAAATTGCCTTTGTTGCTATCCCGGATCGCAGCAGCAATAGATTGGGAACTATCCTTTTCAAAACCAAATGACTTTACCACACCCATGCCTTGGATGTATTCCAAAACAGCTTCTACCAATCCCCGCTGTGCGCTCTGCCTTCTTTCCGCTGTGGAAGTTGATTTTCGAGTGGCAGCTTCTGTCACCAGCAGATAGCATACAACACCCACAAGAGCGACAAGTCCAAGTTGCCAATTATAAAATAGCAGGAACAGAATAAGAACAACGGAGTTAAAAAATCCGCCGATCATGTTGACCAATGCTACGGGTGCTGAACTTTCCACATCCCCTAAAGTGATGGTCACAATTCCGGTTATGGTGCCGATGTTATTCTTATTAAAATATCCCATCGGAATATAGCGCAGCCGGTCACCAATCGAAATGCGCTTATCCGCAACCATGCCATACCCTACTACTGTCTGCTCATTCATAGAGAAAAACGAAGCGAAAATCCGTCCGGCAATTGACAATATCATCATGCCAAGGGATAGCCATACGGAAGTAATGCTATGATTGGCAGAAGCCAAGGCATCCACGATGAAGTAGAGTGCGCCAAATTGAATGGATGCAAAGATACCATTAAGCAGGGAAAAGAAAAGAGATTTTTTCAAGAGCCCTTTCCGATTACCTGCAAATGCAAATATTTTCTTTAATGTGCCAAGCATGAAAACACCTCCTTACGCTTCGTCTCTGGCGCCAATGTGTGCCTGCCACATATCCTTGTAAAGTGGACAATGGGCCAGCAATTGCTCATGGGTGCCTTGTGCTTCAATATTTCCTGCATTGACTACCACAATGTTATCTGCACCTGTGATTGTAGAAAGCCGGTGGGCAATTACAACCAATGTCTTTCCAGCGGTCAATGCAGAAATTGCTTTCTGGACGATTGCTTCATTCTCTGGATCAATGAAAGCTGTTGCCTCATCTAAAATTACAATAGGAGCGTCTTTCAGCATGGCACGGGCAATAGCGATACGCTGGCGTTCACCACCGGAAAGCTGGGAACCGCTGCTGCCGACAATCGTTTCATAACCTTTATCCAGACCATGAATGAAGCTGTCGCAGCCACTTCGGATTGCCGCCTGTTCCACTTCCTCATCGGAAGCGTCGGGCTTTCCCATGCGGATATTTTCACGGATACTGCGATTAAACAGGTAGTTATCCTGGGACACATAGGAAATCTGTGCGGCAAGCTGTGATAAAGGAATCTCTGTCAGTTCATGCCCTCCCAAAGTAATGCTGCCGCTTGTGACATCCCAATATCCCGCAATCAGTTTTGCAACCGTGGACTTACCGGAACCGGAAGGCCCCACAAGGGCGGTCATGGTTCCGGGGTGAATAGAAAGGTTAATCCCATGCAAAACTTCCTGCTGTTTATCGTAAGAAAAAGCTACATCCTTTAGTTCAATTTCCAAATCACCAAACACAACAGGATTGTCGGCATGACAAAGTTCTTCGGCATTTAAGATACTGCTAATTTCCTCTGTGTTTTTTCCCAGCATTGCCAAAGAGCCGGTGAAGGAAAAAGCCTCCATGATCGGCCCCACAAGGCCAAGAGAAAAGATAATCGCCGCCATGAAGGTCATAGTTTCCAAACTACCGGAAAGCCATAGAGCCATACCACCCGGAAGGACACTGAGAAGCACAGATGGAATTACCGCATTATAGGAACACATGGTTTTCTGGCTGTTAGCCATCCATTTTACGTAATAATCTGCATTGCCCCGGACAGCATCCGCATATTTCTCATAGGAACCTGCTGACTGGCTGAATGCTTTGACTACCTCAATACCGCCGATATACTCCACAACAGCATCTGCCATTTTCTTGCTGGCAGCCATTGCGCCTGCGCCTTCTGTGGCATAGTTCCGCATACCGATGGACATGATAACCAGCCCAATAAACAAGGTTGCCAGGGAAAGGAGCGCCATCCGCCAATCCAAAACGAACAGATACACAATGATAAACAACGGCACCAACATATTTGAGGTCATTTCCGGCAGGAGATGGGCAAACGGAACTTCCATGCCCTCGATTCGGTCAACAATGATGCTTTTATAGTGGCCGGATGGTGTGTCCAAAATCGTTCCCATCGGAACTTTTGCGAGTTTTTCTACAACACGCTCCCGCAGATCCCGCAGCGTACTATACGCCGCATTATGGGAAATTACTGTTGACAAGTTTGAAAAAAGTACCTTCCCGCAATATCCGACCAAAGCCACAAGACATACAGGCAGGTATGTAGAGAAGTCAGTTTCTCCCGCAAACATTTTCACAATAAGATTGACAACGCAGAAATAGGGTATCATTTGGCAAGCCACGCCGAGGATCGCCAGAATAATACTAACAATGAACTTGCCATGATGGGCTTTCCCCCAGCTCCAAAGAGTACCAAGGGAAGATTGTTTCTTTTGCTTTTCCATGGACTGATGCACCTCCTTACTTTCCCCAAGGAAAAATCGTAGCAGACGGTCACGATCTGCTTTTGTTTCCAGCGCATAGTTTTCTGCAGTACGCCCATTTTCAATATGGAGCACCTGATCGCAGCAGCGCAGGATGAACTCCGGATCATGGGTAACAATCACAATCGTCTTGCCAGAAGCAGCCAACCGATTGATAGCCTCCGCTACCTGCCTCATATGGTTCAGGTCAAGCCCGCTGGTCGGCTCATCGAAAAGAATGATGGGGCGCTCCGAAGCAATCGCAGACGCAATCGCCACACGTTGTTTCTGCCCTCCTGAAAGGCCCATGGGATGGCTTTCTTTGAATTGGAGCAAATCCATTTCATCCAGAATAAAGTCAATTCGCTTTTCATCATCCAAAAGCGCATCGTTCTTTGGCATACTGATGAGGATTTCTTCTTTGACGCTTTCTGTAAAAAGCTGATGATTTACGTCCTGCATGACCATATAGCACAGCTTCAGGCGCTGTTTGCGCCCGTATTGTTTTGTTTCCTGCTGCAAGCTGCCGCTGCACCGTTTTTCCAAGCCGCATAAGCACCGGGAAAAAGTGGTTTTTCCAGCCCCGTTGTGGCCAATCACCGCCGTAACACGCCCAGGGAATAGTTCGGCGTTATCCAAACACAGAGTTTCCTCTTTACTGTCCCGATAAGAAAAATAAAAATCTTTCATTCTCCAAGACAGGCCGGCAGCTGTTCTTTTTTCGTGTGTAACTTGCCGCAGGCTGGAAAGCGTCAAAGGACGAAGCCCCATCGCCTCCCGCTGCGATTCCGCAAGATCAGAAAACTCCTTGCCCGTGTAATCGCCAGCAATCTCTCCATCTTTTAAGTAGAGAACACGGTCTGCCAGATCGTAGAGATAGTAGAGACGGTGTTCCGCAATAATAACCGTCTTTCCTTCTGCTTTCAAAACTTTCAATAACTTCCGTAGATCTTCGATGGCATAAGCGTCCAAATTTGAAGATGGCTCGTCGAATATGAAAACTTTCGGCTGGATAGCTGCCGCAGAGCCGCAGGCAATTTTCTGCTTTTCTCCGCCGGACAAGGAGAAGATACTTCTACCCAGTAGTCCGTTGAGGTTGAGCTGCTCTGCCACTTGCTGTACCCGGTTTCGTATATCCTGCTCGGGCAGGCCATGATTTTCCGGGCCAAAGGCAATCTCAGACGTGGTATCCACATTAAAGAACTGACTACGGGGGTTTTGAAATACTGAGCCGACTTTTTCCGATATTTCAAATAGGGAGAGGTCTTTGCATTCTTCACCATCCAATAGTACCTGCCCCGTCAGTTCCCCCTCGTAGTAATGGGGGATAAGTCCATTGAACAGCCTCGTCAAAGTTGTTTTCCCACAACCGGAAGCGCCACAGAGTAAAACGAAGGAGCCGTCCTCGATAGAACAGGAAACATTCTTCAAAGTGCCATCATTTTGCAAAACCTCTGTGCTCTCCCTGTTGGAACGATAGGAAAAACAGACATTTTTGCATTCAATCATCCGCTCACCCCCTTATCCATAGACCAATCTGTACTGCCAATCCCACAACGCAGAGCAAAAGCATAAGAGCATCCTGAACATGGATTCCAATGTCGCAGATATTTGTTCGCTTTACTGGGCCGCCTAATCCACGGGTTAGAGAAGCAGCAGACAGTTCCTCACCAATCTTGACACTGCACATCAGCATGGGAACAAGCCGGTACTCCAGAATAGAACCGGCTTTCCCTCCGCGCAGGCGGATACCGCGCATTTTCATTGCGTCTCCAATAGCGTGCCATTCCTCCATTACGGTAGGGAAAAAGCGGAACATCACAGCCATAGGAATCGTAACTTGATTTGGTATATGCAGGCGCTCCATCCCCGCAATAAATTCACTGACCGTGGTGGTGGTAACAACATAGTAGGCCATTGCGATACTTGGCCCAAAATAAAGCAATAGGCCTACGATAATCATCACGAGATACCTTGCAATGCCAGGAATGCTTGCCAGCCAAAACTCCTGAAGGCAAATAGATGCGCCATACACAACAAAGTAGATGGCAGCGACTTTCCACATCTTTGATAACAGCAATATGATGAGAGGGACAATGGCCGGTATGTAAAACATCTCCGTTTGAAAGGAACCGCCTAAAACAAGCAGCACCATTGTAACCAAAACCGCCAGCTTTGTCCGGGGATCAAAAGGAAGTCCTGCGTTCTGCTTTTGGCTTGCAAGGAGTTCAGAACCCATTACGCAATCCCCGCCCGTTCAAAATGCTTTTTGAAGATTTTGCGCCCAATCAAGCCGCCAATGATACCGGCCACAAATGCCGCCACAATCATCACGGGCAAAATCCAATCCGGCATATATCCCATTAGAGTGTCTGCATATTCCTGCCCGAAAGTAGGAATCAACTTTTCATAATAACTGTCACGTGTCATAATGATGGGGATAAACGCTCCAAATACCCAGATGGAAAAAACTCCATGTGCCAGAATCTCCATCTTTGCACTCTTATACTCGGAACGCTTCAGCATAAAATCTGCAATCAACCCGAAAACCAGCCCGGTGAGAATGCACCAATAGCCCATTCCGGTCAGCAGCATTAAAATGCCCTCCAGTAAACCGGAAATCGTCAACATTCCAAACTTTTTAATCTTGGAGAAGTACAGCATCATGGGAATGCCCCCGATCAGCGGCACCAGCACATCCAGCAAGGGAATAAAGATAGGGATAACCCCCAGCATGGACACGGCAAAAACTACCACGAAGTAGATGGCGGCAAAGATACCAATATTGATTAAGTCTTTGCCCTGCAATTTGTTGCTCATTGTTTGAATCCTCCTTTATGTTTTTGGTTAGACTTCGCTAACCACATCACAGTATAGCATAGAGTATCGATTTAGTTCTATCCCTGTTTCAGCATTTCAGCCCCAAATAGCAACGAGTTTTCAGCTTGACAGAGGGACGAAAAAAGAGATAATATTAGTAATGAGCACAGTGCTCAGCAAAATCAAGCAAAAAACGGTGGTTATAATGGGAAAAATCTTAAATCAAATGCTAGATAACTACCTGGCTACCTCGAATGTAGAATTGCAAAAAGGGCCAGATAGCGTGTCATTTACAATCAATTCAGCAGAGGGAATCAGCCGGACAAGCCTTTACAATATCTTGCCCTATATGCACCTGATTTTCTTTGACATCCATGCACGTTCTCTGCCGGGTGAGATTGCCGAGAATGCCGAGTTTCATCCGCTACAGTTTAATTACTGCGTTGGCGGAAGAATTGAACTGCTCTTAGATGATAATTCTTATATCTATCTCAAAGAAAATGATTTTTGTATCAGCAGGCAGACTTCACAGAGCGAGTCTTATTTCCCTACAAAGTATTATCATGGAATTACCATGTACTTTGACCCGGAGTTTTTCACCGAATCCAACAGGAATGTTGTGGAGCTTTTCCATTTGGATTTGTCCCGTATGCCGGAAATCTATTTTGAAAAGAAAGATACCTATATCGCAGAAGTGGCCAGCGGAATGAGAAAAACGCTGAATCGCTTGTGGCAGTTCTATGAGTCACCTTCTGCTTTCTACATGAAGCTCTGTGTTTTAGACTTGCTACACCAACTTTTGGACAAAAGAAATGTTTCTCCAGAAAAAGCACTTGCTTTTTACACCAGCGTACAAGTGGAGATAGCCAAGAAAGCCGAGCAGATGCTAACCGCAGATTTGAAACAGCACATCCCAATGAAGGAGATCGCCCAGCAGTTCGGAATTAGCGAAACCAGCCTGAAAAACTATTTCCGTGGGGTATATGGAAAAAATGTCTCTGATTATCTGCGGGATTTGCGTATGAGCGTAGCTGAAAAACTGTTGGTTGAAACGAAACTGCCTATCTCCGAAATTGCTTCACAAGTTGGTTACACAAAGCAAGGCAAATTTGCAGAGGTTTTTCGACAGCAGTTTCAAATGAACCCATTAGAGTATAGAAGGACAAAACGGTTAGAAATCTACAGCAAATAAAGAACGGCTGGATAAGTCAAGTCGTCCTTGGCTTTCTATTCTGCTTTGAGAATAACCAATCAGAAGGCCGAATCATAACGCCGCATTCTACCATGAAGTACAGGTCATATCTGTCCGTTGAACCCTCCAGCCTCCTGTGCTAACATAAGGATATAAGATGAACATATAAATGGAGGGATTCCGTTGACAGCCGAAAATTTGCGGGAGCAAATTAAAAAATACAAAGTGGATGAGCTTTTGCCCTTACTTGATGTGCCGGATGAAACGAAGGATATCCTGAGCCGTTTTTCTGTAGGACAGTCCTGCTCTGTTATAGGCAAAAGTTATGGAGTTTCTGGAAATCGTATAAAGCAGACCATCCTATCTGCCGCCAACAGGGGCAGGTTTCTCTCCATATTTGCATGCCAATGGAGCAGCCCCGGACTGAACGATGTCATTTTGAATGCACCAGATTTAAGTCAAAAACAGCGCCGGGTACTGTTGGATTTATCAAAAATGAGGTCCATACCCGCGGTTTCCCAAGAGAACCAGTGTGATTCCAGCTATGTATACCGAGCATTGCGGAAATTTTATTTCGTTACAAAGCCGGAATATCGCAGCATGCAGGAACAGCAAGCGGAAATTGGAGAGCATATGCGTATAGCACGCGAAAAATGCGGCGTTTCTTTAAAGGAGGCTGCACAGCATATTCAGATTTCTGAAAAGCAGTTAGCCCGGTACGAACATGGGCGCTGTTCGCAGCCAGCCGATCTGCTCTCCAAGCTGGCAAAGTTTTATGGGGTGACCCTCGATGTGCTTCTCACCAGCCCAGCGCAATAATCAAATCCAATGGATACAACATTTCAGCAGTTAGAGAATAAGCCTCTTGCCGTTCCTGGCAAGAGGCTTAAAACGTTTTGCATAATTATATTGCTTATATGCTTTTGCTATCTGCGTTCTGGGCGATACAGTTACAAACCGCTTCGGCTGCCTCAAAAGAAGTCATACCATGACCGCAAACTTTCTCATACATAGCTCTCGCAATCTTTTTGGGATTATCACTTCCGCACTCCCTGCAGCTCTCGGCTAATTTCTGTGTCGTATCGTCTGAGCCACGATTCAGAAGCCATGTTTCACAGCGTCTGGCAAATCCCGCTATCTCTTTATCCGGATAGGTCTCTACCGTTGCTTCAAAGTCCAGCAAGCACTCCACCAGAATATGCTGCAGTCCAGTCTTTTCCAACGCCGCCTGGATTTTTTCAGGCGCGATCTGACTGCTTGAAATAGACGAAGCTGATATGGAATAATTAAATATTTGATTCCGCATTTTCATCATCCTCTTTCTTTGCAAGTTTTCTCAATATTCTTTGCCCGGCACCACAAATTCCCCACTGATTGGTGATAAGATTGATATATGGTTTGCGACGAATGACCCTTGCCTCTTTTTTAAAGTTGTTTTTTTCAGGTTGTCCATCGGAATCAAACTTGATTTCCCGCATTTGAACTGTCTTTTCCGTAACAGCAACAACCTGGTAGGCCGCCAGATAACGTCCTGAGCCATGCGGATCCCAGACCAGTATATCATCTTTTTCATATGGGTGCAGTTCCGTATCTTCCCTCGGCGTTTCCGCCTGGTCGGAAATAATGCTTTCAATGTCCGCATAGTAAAAGGAGTGGACCATATCTGTTGTCTCTGATCTGGCATAAACCGTGGTCGGATTCGCCTTCAATATCTTATATTTCCCATATCCACGCATTTTAACAAGATATCCGGGCTTTATGTTTTCTTGACTGAACCGATACCCGCCGATCTCATCCATGCAATTCTGGAAAAATCCGAGCTTATCAACTTGAATCTCTATCCTTTCCAGCGTATCCTCCTGCCACTTCTGCACCTGCTCCTCCGAATACCTGCCTTTGTAGGTAGTATTCCCATCATCCGGGGCTTTCAGTTTGTTGAGGATCTCATCGTATGCGTCAAGATTTTTCTGAAGCTTGCGTATGGATGCCGTGCATTCTTTAATACGGTTATTCAGATAGGATGGATTGCTGAGTTCGGCGCTTTCTGCGGTTTCCCTTGCAATTTTCGCCCTCTCTTTGAAGTAATCACTCTTGCGGTATTCCTGCATCCCCTTTTCAAACCGTTCCGCAATCTGCCGTCGGCGTCTCGCAAATGCCTCGGACCCGGCATGTCCCGGGATGATGGGCTGCGTGACAAACGCGATATCTTTGCTGAAATGCTCAAATTCCTTGGTCAGGGTTTTGGCTCGCTTCTGGGCATTTTCCGCATATCCTTCATAGCGCTCCGCTCTGGCCTCTGCCCGTTCTTTCTTCCGCTCCAGCTGTTCCTCATAGGTAAGGCGCTCTCCTACTCTTTCTTCCTCAGTAAAACCGAGTTCCTGGGCAACCCGTTTCGCCCCGTAAAGGTTAGGAAATTTAGCGCGGCTCACCCATGCCTTCTTTGCTCTTGACCAGAGGTATCCGCTGCGCAGGCTCCCCCTCTGGTCGTCCGACAGCGCATCGTATTCCGATTTCTCGAAATACAGCTCAATCTTTCCAGTCTCCCTGTTCAGCACATAAGTCTTATTTTCCATTCTGTTCCATCCTTTCTCTTATGGGAGTTTTACTCCATTTAACCGAAACACAATTTTGCTGCCATCCCCGTTGTAGTCTCCGCTGACTGTCAGCCGGCTCGAATCCGCCTTGACATAGGCTCCGGAAAGTGTAATTCCGTTTAAAGAACTGCCTTCCGGGTAATAGAGCATTACCGACGCTCCAATGGAGTAACCTTGCAGGGAATCGGACAGAACCCCTGATTTCGTTACTCTCCCGTTGAATATGGTAGTCTGTACAGGGATCGTCACTGTTTCGCTTCCAATCTGAAAGCTTACGGCAGACTCATTTATGTCTGTCAGGGATACCGACGCCCCATCAAACCAATTCCCTGGCTGTTCCTCGGACGGCTCCGATTCTTCCGGTTCTTCCGGCGGCGTTTCCGTATTTCCCCCTTCCGGTTCCGGAGGCTCCTCCGATGGAGTTTCCGGCTGCTGTGGCTCAGAAGAAGGTTCCTCTTCTGTATGGTCCGGTACTGTTGGGGTCGTATTCCCTGTCCCGGACGGAAGTTCCGGAGAAAGATCGCCTGGTAGTTCAGGAACTGCCGGAGTGTTGGGAACACTGCCGAAAGACAGCCCGCTTTCCGGCTGATCCGTCTCTGAAAGAGCATCCGGTTCCGTTTCCTCTGGGGATTCCGAAGGGGAAGTAGTCTGTGTGCTGCTGTTCTCCTGGCTGTCGCCTATCGGATATGTGTTTCCGCTTCCCATGAACCTTGTGGTAAACATGAGGATGAGGATAACCGCCAGAGTAACTGCTGTGACCACCACAATGACCTTCTGTGTTCGTGACATCTTGCCCGTGTCATTTTGCTTTGTTTCCATGATCAACTGCTCCTTTATCTATAAAATTTTGGTGCTGACAATCTATACAAGGAGCCGGTAAATTTCAAGAAAATCCAAGTCTGTTTTTCTTGCAAAAACGAAGCCTCTTCTCTACATTGTTCCTGCACAAATTCATAAATAAAGGAGGACTTTCAATGAGCAAGGAAATTCCAAAGTATGAGTTCGGCGACGATTACCTGGTTTACTGTGCGATGTACATTCTGGATATTAAACCAGGTACTTTCGCACACCTGTTTCTGAATGAAAAGGTGCGTGGGATCCGAACGGAGGTAGAAAAGAAACGGGCAATGACATATGCGGAAAGCTGCGACTGGATTAAAAAACTGGTAGCTGCGTACGAACAGGAGGATTAAACGATGAATTATAAGCTCTATCAGATTGACCTGGACAAAGACACCGAAAGATATGCGTTTATGGGACAGGAATTTTTAGATGAACTCGGGCTGCGCTTTCCGCCGCCGCGAGAGCTTTATTCCCTTACCTATGAGGGCAGCTGTACTGACATTAATCCGGAGGAACTATTTTATCTGCTCAATGTAGACCATCCCGATGACTACCGGACCCGGAGCCTTTCGGTCGGCGACGTGATCGTCTACACCTGGGATGGGAACGAGCTTCCCCTCTTCTGTGATTCCTTTGGATTTCTTCCCATCCTTTTTTCCGACACGGAGACCTGGCCTATTTGGACAAACTTCCAAGCAGTAGAAGACAATGGCTTTATTTGGCTGCGAGACAACAGAGAGGATTTCATTTCGATCCGCATAGAAAGCCTCCTGGCTGGCGTGAAACAATACCTGAACCAGAAGGATGAATTTATCACCCTCTCTCCCGCCCAGTTTTACGCGGCGCTCTCGTGTTTTTATCTGGCGTCCGGCGGATACAGAAACAATGGAAGACCTAAAACTTTAGAGGAATGGACCAAATCCGGTATGCCGGACTTTGATTGGTACGCCCTTCCGGGCGATATCGTAGATAAAGCAATCTACAGCAATTTTCTCGGCATCCTTCCGCCGGCATATATGGAGGCTGGGTATCTACAGGTAGGAGAAGCACTGGAGCACCTGCCGGACAAAAACGGTGTTTTCAAGGCAACTTATCTCACCTTCGCCGAATCTGATGGTACATGGCGGTATTTGGGACATTGCTTCTATCGGGAAACCGAAAACCAATGGCAGCCTGCAAGCTTTCTGCAGCGACTGAATAAATTGCTCGGCTAAAAAGAAAAATCTCCGCAGACTTCCTTCCGGAAATCTGTGGAGATCTTTTTTGCTGTCCAGTTTCAAAAACCGCTCCGTTTTTCAGTGCGTACCGATTTCGGTCTCTGTTTACTCACTCAGAGGTTCGTCGGAGCAGTCCTCAAACCCCTCGCAGATCAGCAGCCTAGAAACATCTTTCGGCGTCCGGGCGTCGCTTTCCCTTATCGCCCTTATTACGGCGAGAAATTTCTGGGAATAGGCAGCCTGCAGGCCATCGTCATACGCCTTAACATACAGTACCGGTTTTCCGCCAAGCTTTTCCCATCCAATTGTAGCCTCCGAGATGCAGCCGTCATTCCGCACATAGATACCGAAGACAATCTCATCTATGATATCGGCTCTCGGTATATCCCGATAACTCATTCTGGAAAAACAGGTAAAGCCATAATAGGCGTTTTCCGGCAGCTCCAGCGAAAGGTCCGGTTTCTCCCCGGGTTCTTTCAACAGGGTTTCCGCCGACGCGATGAGATCGTCAATTTCATACCGGTTGGCTATACGCAGGTGTTCCGCCAGATGATACAGGCGCTGCAGGATATCTTCCGTTTCGTAAAGCTCTTTCCGCTTCTCCATGGATAAACTCTCAAAGACCGAAGGCTCCTGAAGCACGTCCAGTATCTGCAGGACAAGACCAAGCTCCCCGGAGATTTTTGCAAGCGGTTCCTCGCTATGAAGCAGCCGTTTCCGCAGCATATTCCGGCATTCCCTCTCCAGCTTTTTGGTGAGCACGTCATAGGTGATGGTTTCCGTCTTTGTGCCGTCGGACACCAGCATGTACCGGGAACTGGTCATATGCTCTCCCATGAACGCCATATAGATCTGCCCCGCAATGTACTGCATCCGGTCATAGGCTTCCGCGGTTTCCTCCAGGGTCTTTCCGGTCAGGAAAGGTACCTGCTCCCGCCTGCCGTTGTACTTATTTTGAATAAGCAGATCCGCTTGCAGATAAATTCCTTCATTGCCGCCCCATTGTGCGTAGCACCGGATATCCAGCATCTTGGGAAATTCCTCATACCGGCTCTCGAAGCCAAACGATAGCTTCAGATAATCCTCCGGGCACAGATTTTCTTCTTTTAAGAACATTTCTACATCCCGAAAGACGTCCCCTGTCTTCCGCTGCCCGACATATCGCACCATACCCTTTTTCTCCGGGTGGGGCTCCCAAATTTCCGTTTCAATTCTGCTCATCCTGATCGTCTCCTTCCAATTTTTCTTTTACAGGTTTCTCTTCCTTTTCCGCTGCGCCCTCCAGCGCCTCATCCACTGCCGCCTCGTATGCAAAGACGTAGAAATTGTAGTCGTTCCGCCTTACGATGAGGCGGATATAAAATCTGTGTTCCGAAGTCTCTACTTTCCCCACATAATCCGTTGACTCGCTGTAACGGTAAAGTATCTGTTTCTGCGGATTTTCTCTGCAATAGGCCGCCATGTCCTGGAAGCTCCGTAAAACCGGCGTGTGGGGATCCTCGCGGAACGCATTGATGACCTGGTCGAGGGTTTTCCGGAATCTCTCTGTCTTTTTGCTGTCATCCTCCGGAAACCACGTCGTATAAAACTCATTGCCGCTTTTCCCAAAATCTCCCCGCACATAGCCGATCAGATGTTCCCGGCAGGGATCGTTCCCGTCCAGACGGAAGAGAAGTTTCAACTCTTTCGGGGTTATGTTGTTAAGCTGTTGGTTCATTTTTCCTTCCCTCTCCTTTACGCAATGTCGAACAGGGTCATTTGATACGGCTCCAGTTCCAGAACGTCCACTCGCTTCCTGCACTCCTTAATGGCGTCCGCGTACACATCAGTCCTTCGGTACAGACGCAGGGTGACCAGATCGTCGCTTTCCAGCGCGCTTTTTAATCTCGTGACATAGCCCATGACGGCAAGGTACCCTGTTTTCTCCTTCTGCTTTGGGCTGAGCTGCTTCCCCACCCGTAACAGGGCACGGTAATCCTCATCTTTCTCATACGCAGCCAGAGTCTCCCGGGCCGCCTGCCGGATCTCATCCGGTTTTGCCATGTACCCCTCCGGCACTTCCGGGGGCAAATCCCGGAAATAGACGTCCGGAAGGTCGCACGCAAGGGCCAGACAGGCCTCTTCCATCTGTTTCTTGTAATAAATGATGTGGTTTCGGACCAGGGCCAGATTGGCGCCATCCGTGTAAAACGGATCGCTTCCACCGTCTTCATAAAGCTTCTGCCAATGCTGGTACCGTTCCAGGCAGTCCTTCTCCGTCTGCTTCAGCCGCTCCTTAGGGCCATCCCGTTTCCGTGACTGCGTGGCGCTGCTCTTTTTCAGATTTGTACTCATTGCTCATTCCTCCTTAACTAAATTACAAAATGCAGAAGGAATGTAAACAGCGCCGCCTTATTTTTCAAGAATTTTCTCCATAGCAAAGAAGCCGCTGGTCCGGTGCCCTATAAAAACGCCGTCAATACGTCGCCCTCCGAAGAGGAAAGGGAACCCCAGGAAAAATCAAACCAGGTCCGCATCGTGACCTTCCCTTTTGAATAAAACAGCTGCGCCTGCACGGCGATCTGCACCGTCCCGTTTTCTGCAAACGACTCCACGTCCGCAGCAAGCAAATTTCCGGCCGCGTCATACCCATAGATCAAGAGCTGCTGCTCCCCGCCGTCTGTCAGGATATTGACCTGAACCGTTTTCCCGCTGTCAATCTGAGAATAGATCCCAGACAACAGGGAAAGGGGCGCATTGACCGCACCACCGTACCGCACTTCCGGGTGCGTCTCGCAGGCGGCCGCTTCAGCCGGAAGCGCCACCTCCCGATCCTTGGGCGTGCCGGAATCTGAAAACACAATGGCGCAGTCCCCCGGGACCTGGACATAGCAGACCGCATCGATGTATTCATGCTCCGCTTTTCTCCATCCGCCGCCTGTATTTACGTATGGAACCCCCGTCTCCTCTGCAATGCTTGCCCATCCCCCATAGGAACGGAAGATGTACTTCCCGCGAAACGAAGTAAATCCCGCCTTGGAACTGCTCACGATCCCTTGTATGTTTTCGTACCGAACCGGCAGCTCTCCGTCCACAAAGCTTACTGCCTCCGCTCCGTCCGGAATCCCGTTGCGGTCAAAATCAATCTCCCACGGATGGGGATCCGCTCCGTTATCCAGGCCGTCCCCGTCCCAGTCAAGGTCCTGTTCGCTGTCCAGCATCTGGTCGACCACATTTTTGTATTTGGGTGTCAGCTGCAGAAAGACTTCCACCTGCTGCTCTGCCGGCTCGCCAAGCAGCCCGAGCCGCTCCGGGATCCGGAATATCGTAAGGCTTCCCATCAGCACCGCCATTCCCAGAAAACCCGCGCCTATTTTCATCCACCGCTTAGGGCGGTACGTATCATAGACCGGCTCGCTCGTCACATCCTTCCGCTTGATGCGGGACCATGGCACCTCCCGCCTCATCCCTTTTCCCTGCCTTTTTGCGGGAGCAGCGCCTCCAGCTGCGCGATCTCCTCTTCCAGCGTCCGGATTTCCGCGGCGACCGCGTCGTATTTTTTGTTGGCTTCTGTTTTCCGGATATACTCCTCCCGGACCTTTTTGCCGAGATATTTTTCTTTTAACTGCCCGTCCTCATAATACTGGTAGTAGGCATTTGGTCCATGAAAATACCCGGCCGCACAGGCGGCGCAGTTGGGACGGCTGCAGCGCACCAGCTTTGTGATCACCGTCCCTGTCAGTTCCGGATAGTGCTCCAGATGTTCCAGTTCTTCCTGCAGCAGCATACGGTTGCTTTCCAGGCACTCGATCATGCTCCGTATATATGACATTTGAATCCCGCCTTTCTTTTTGTTGGGCATATTGTTTCAGCCGTTTTCATTTGTCAAGAAAAACGGCTCGGAAAGCAACCATTTCCACATCCCCGAACAAAAAAATAGGGCAGCATGGGGTCTCCATGCTGTCCTGCAGCTTTACGATATCGGGGCGCAGCCTTGCCGGGACAACGACGTTTCCCGCTATGCACACCCTTTAAATACACTCTTTGATATACTCCGCATAACAGTCGGGGCATGCGCTGCCCATCTCCGGTTTGGCTCCAAGCTGGGTCAGGATATACCCAAACTCAAAGGCGTCCCGCCTGGCGGCGAACTCATAGTCGTTAAATTCGCAGCCGCCCATAGAACAGATATTCATGGAAACACACCATTTCCCCGTCTCCGGATTTTCATTGACCGGAAAACAGCACGCCTTAAAAAGTTCTTCGCCCTCCAGCTTTTCAAAATCTGTTTCTTTTGCCTGCAAAAGCAGCCGCTTTATTTTGTCAGTGCTTACTTCATGAGCCTTCCGATTTTTTCCTTGGAGTTCTTCCTGTTCCGACTGAAGCAGCTTGATTTTGCATTCCGCCTCGCTCAGTTCTTTTTGCAGTTCTTCGACCTCCTGAACCTGGCAAAGGCCAATCGGCCCAAGCCTCTTCAACCATATGCCGTTTTTCTCTTCTCTTTTTTTCTGATTCATACTCTCAACCCTTTCTACCCATACAATAAAATGTTCTTACACACAGTAATCCATCACATCGCACCGAAACAGGCAGTAGTCGGTACTCTGGTCGTTCATATGCCAAAGAATATCTGCTTTGGTCCGGTACCCTTCGATTTGCAGGACAATCCTCTCGGGGTCCCCGTTTTCATTCTTTGTTTTGTAGTACCAGTATCCGCTCTTCGTCTGATACACCTTGCGGTTGCGCTTTTCACCCGGTAAGCGCAGCGTCAATTCCAGGTCTTCCTCCTCTTCATCGCCTCTTTCAGCGTGAACAAGCGGGAAAACAGAGGCATATCGCTCTCTTTCCCCTTTTTCTACGAAACCGCGTTTATCCGGAAGGCGGGGGCACCTTCCGGATAAAACCGAGAAGTCACGCCGGTTTCTTTGCGACTTCCCGTAATTTCGGCATTTCGCGGCAATCTCGCATTGGCCGCAGTCCACTTCTCTGTATAAAGGCGGAAAATAGGGGGTCTTACTCATCTTTCATCCTCTTTTTTTCTGAGTTCTTTAGCCGCTGGATCTTCATATGTGCGCCTTTAATGGGATTCCACAACTTGTTCAATCTCCTCCTGCAAAAGAGCCCCTGCAACGAGAGCCAGCCTTCTGGCATAGGGCGTGCGGAGCTGTTCCAGATCCAGCCCGTTGAAGCGCACCCTGTCGAGACCGTCGATATCCTTGCAGATCTCATAGAGCAGCTTTAAGTGTTCCGCCTCTTCCCGGGATATCCTGCTGTTTTTCCGGATCGCCTGATAGCCCGCTTCGTCCGGCAGGCTGTGGTAGCGAATGATAAATTGTGCCACTTCTCTTCCCCGGCGCCCGATTTGCAGTTCCGGAATGTCAATGTGCTCCCTGATGATGCGCCGGACCGACTTTACGCCGTGGGCGTCATCCTTCTCGTCGTTCGTCCTGCCCAGATCATGGAGCAGCGCAAAGTATATCAGGATCTTTTTGTCCAGCAGATTCAGCGTCGGCTCGCCGTTATAGAAGTAGATCAACCCGAGCAGCAGCACACGCAGGATATGCTTTTTCCCGTGAAATTCAAACACGCTTTCCGACGGATACCCCAGTTCTGAAGCATACCGGCCATACCGGATCAGTTCCGGCAAGGTTGGCATCAGCATCCTGACCATCTCCTTTTGGCTCACCGGGATCAGATCCAGCGCCCGGATGTTCTCCACCATGTGTGGCCGGACCAGTATCTCATTTTCATTCTGGAACCCTTCGAAATAGGCAACCACTTTTTCCGGCGCCACTTCGCCTTCGTACACCGCCTGTCCGGTACCGCTGCGATTGGCAAACCATAGCGCGTTGATTCGGTTGGTGGACCAGGAAAACGCCTCGTCCGGCGGTACGGAAAGCGGCCCGTTTCCTCTGTACACCGTCACTTTCCCATTTTCATTGACAGGCAGCCCTTTTACCTCCGGTGCTTGGCTGAACACATAATTCAACACTTCCGGTTTCCACTGGCCATTGGCATAATCGAGCTTCTGGTAAATGCCGCTCCAGATTTCAAAGACCTGCTCCGGCTCAATCTCTCGATACCGCTTCTGGAAATCCCAGATTTGAAGCGGCGCGGGCACTGCGATCAAGTAGTAGTTGGACCAGTCCCGCTCCTTTAAATATCGGGCTCTTTTCTGCGCCATGGTATAGGCCTTGAAAACCGGACCGCCGTCCGGAAGCAGCTTTGAGGTAAGCTCTACAACAAAATAGACCCCGCTCTCATAATCGGCGTAATAAATATTGCAGATGGTCCGCTGGAGATCCACAAGGATCTTGCCGATGTCAACGCCTGCTGCCGCGCAGGCTTTTTTTGCTTCCGCAAATGTCAGGCCGGGTTCCGCCACCTTGCAGAAATTCTCTTCGCTTAGCGGTTCCGGATTTCTCATGCTGCCACGGATCTGCTGGAGCAGTGTTAAGTTATTCATCCGCCCGCTCCTCCTTTCTGAAACACAGCTTTTTGCTACGCATTTGTATTCCTCCTTTGTTTGATTAAAATTGGCGAGCACAATATGGCAGCACGACACTTCTCTTTTCAAGAAAAAAATCATACCCGCTCCGCCGTCCAGAGCCTGCCTGTTCCTATCGGGAACCGCGGGCGGCTGCCATTTCTAAATGACTGGACTTTTTCAAACCGCCCGCTCCCCATTTTTTCATGACATTCATTTCGCTATGATAGATGACGGCTCATTTCGGAATGAAAGTCATAACAGATTTATTACAGTTCTTTTCAGATTCGTATGGCGTTCGTTTTTAAATGACGGTCGCTGTCCGTTCCTTTCGGAATGAGGGGGCCGTTTTCCAATGACAATCATTGGGCAAAGGCAGCGCTCTCCTTTCGGAATGACGGTCATCGGACTGTCATTTCGAAAGGAAAATCAGATTTGTTATGGATTTGTCGAGGATTTATCCGCCCACCTCTCGTTTCGGAATGAAGATGGATGACTCTCATATCCGAAAGAAAATTAGATTTCTCTTAGATTTGCTTTAGATTTATCCCTCTTTTCGGAATGACAAAAGGCTCTCGTTTCGGAATGATCAGCACACTCTCCCTTCGGAATGACTGGGCCCCTTCCGCCATGACTCCCTTTCTCCTATGACTGGCCCTGCTCCCTCATTTCGGAAGCAGGGGGGATTTTCCTCTTGTCATATCGGAGTGAAAATCATTTTTCCTGTCATTCCAAAAGGAATCTTTCAGGCAAAAAAGCGTCTGTTCTACCCCAGATTTCAATCCCCCACTTTTTGCCTGATTTTTTGAAAGAAAGTCGGCCTTCCGAAATGGAAAAATCATCTCAAAAAAGCTTCCGAACTCTTATCATTCCGGAAGAAAAATCATCTCTTAGGTTTTGGGAGTAGAAAGTCATTCAGGACTGTAAATCATAGGTGCAGAACGATTTTTTTCGGGTTCCAACCCGCTTTTACCCTCTGGCTGACTTCTTTAACCCCCCTGCACCCCCTTTTTTGATAAAAATGTCTATCACGAATCCTAAAGGGGAAGCGTTTTTAAAATCGAAAATGCACAAGCAAAATCCACCCGGTTTGACCACAAAATTCATGCCGGAAATTTCTCCCGGGCGCTCTCTTCCCTGTTCCCCATAAGGGCAAAAGTGGGGTAATCCGTCCCACTTTTTACCCCACTTATTACCCCAGTTTTTACCCCACTTATTGCCCCACTTTTACTGTCGCTGCTGTCATTGGAATCGAACTGCTCCGGCAAATCATCGGCGCATATTTCTTGAAATATTCCGCCTCCTGTCCTATTAGTCTGCCTGTAAACAGATTCAGAAATAAAGGAGGCGTTCAAATGAAATCTAACGTCATTCCCAAACAAAAACCGATTTCAAAAGAAAAGGTCAAAGAAGTTCTTGACATTATGGATGTCGCTCATGCTTTTTCAGGCGAGATCAATGAGCGTCCCCGTCAGCCCCTCATTCTTTGTCCATTTCACAACGACAAGCACCTGGGTTCCTGCCGGGTCTATCGTGATACCAACACCTTTTACTGTGAGTCCTGCCAGACAGGCGGTGATGTGCTGAAGCTGGCATCCGGGTATATGGAAATTCCTCTTTCTGATATGAATGAACTGCTGGAGGCCATTGTTTCTACCTTCGGCATCTTTCGCGAAAGCGTGGAAGTGGACTCGAACAGAAGGCCATCTATCCGCAAAAAAGACCTTCTTTCTGCTGAAGAGTACCAGCTTCTGAATGCAGGAAAAGAGTACTTTGAAATCCCGGTCGAATTTGATACCTTTGAATTTGAAGACGATTGTATCGAATACTGGCCGGTCCGGTATCAAAAAATCCATTTCCGGAACCTGGCGCTGAAGGATCCACAGGAGCACGACTGGGTCATCTGCGCGATCACACGGACCCGCTGGTTCGAATCCAAGAAATATATTGCCGAATGCTATCGGGACAACCGCATGGACCAATGCAGCTTCACGATAGAACTGGTGAGACTATGGGAAGACCTGCTGTATAAAGCTGTACTGAACAAACGGACCTATCACGAAGAAATGGCAGCGAGAAAACGGGATTTAAAAGAGATGTTAGCCGAAGAAGGCATCTGGCCAATCGAGGAAAAACTACTGAAGGGAGCCTGACCCTTCAGTAGTTTTTATTTTACCTGTATTGACATTTTATAAATTTTATGATATAATAAAAATATCAATACAGGAGGATATTTTTATGAAGCGGTTCTTTAAATACATAATCTTACTGGCGCTTGCCTTTATCGGCATCTATAATCTGATCGGCTTCTTCGAACAGAGTTCCATGACACCGTTGTATTTTGCCATGGAGGCATTCTGCCTGTTCGGAGTTCTTGCACTTCACCGTGAGGAAAGCGTATGCCAAAAATCGTAAGCCTTGCCGTCCACTGCCGGCAGATACACCGGGAGGACCTGCTTGCTGAATATGCTGCGGACAACCCGCTTTCCGCAGAAGAGATTGGGTATACATCCCGGAAAAATGTAACCTGGCGCTGTGCATACGGGCATACGGAAACGGAAAGCCCATATAACCGACTGCGCAGGGGATACTGCAAAACCTGCGGCAAGAGACAGGAAGGTTCTTTTGCACAGAACCATCCGGAGGCAGCCAGACTCTGGTCAAAGAAAAATCCGGTTTTACCCACCGAGATTAGCCCCGCTTATTCAAAGCCGGTTTTGTGGGAATGCGATAAGGGACATATATGGAAACGCAGCATTGCGGCACAGGTTCATGCGGCAGCTCCCTGCCCCTTCTGCAAAAAGGAAGCAAATGCGCTGTTCACACTCCATCCGGAACTGCTGGCAGAATGGGATACAAAACGGAATGGAAACATCGCCCCCTCCTCCGTCCGCTTTATGAGCAATGTGCAATACCATTGGATTTGTCCCAGGGGGCATTCTTTTACTGCCTCTCCTGCGGAACGGATCCGGCGGCATAAAGGCTGTCCTATCTGCAATTCTTTCGGTATGCAGTATCCGGATGCGGCTGCGGAATGGCACCCGAGCAAAAACACCTTCACACCTTATGAAGTATCCCCCTCGTCCACAAAAACGGCTTGGTTTATCTGCCAAAACTGCGGGACTGAATATCAAAGCGTCATACAGGACCGGGCCAGGCGAAAAAGGCCTTACTGCCCATATTGTCCAAGGAAAAAATAAGGCGGCAGCGAACCGTACCATTCCGGTAGATTCGCTGCCGCCTTATTTCATGATCTCTTCTGCCTCGCAGTCAAGCCATACATATTGGCCGCTCTGGAGCACGATTTTCTTGTACTCCACAATAAGCCCGTCCTTGACAACCGCATAGATGTTGTCTCTGATATGCTCGTAATTCTCCGGCACCACATAATCCTTCTCCCCATACGCCTCCAACGTCACAAATTCCGTATTGGGGTTTTTTATTACTTTCGGCACCTTGTTGCCGCAACCGCTTAAGAGCAGCAGGAGAAGGAACAGGCACAGAAAACATCTCGCTCTTTTTTTTCGCATACCGCCGCCTCCTTTTCCGGAAAGCATAGCCATGCCGCAACCGTTTGTCAAGAAAACTCCGTAACGGGCTTTTCAGTATTGGCCTTACGCCGCTTCATATGTTAAACCTTTCTCTTTCGCCCACTGTTTTATAAAGCTCCTTACCTTTGGCATCTGGTCTGCCGATTTGTTGCACATTCCTCGCGCCTGTACAATTTCTTTTTTACAGATTTCTACTGTGCAAAGGGGAATGTCTTCTTCGCCTTTCCGGCGAATAAACGCAACGACACACTTTCCGTCAGATACCATCCGGCCATAACTGCCGACACAGTGATGCAGTTTCCTCCCCTCCTCATATAGTTCCGTCACTTCATGAGGGACTACCACTTTGAATATATCGTTTTCCCATATACACCACTCATTGTCTTCCGCTCTTTCCCGGAATTTTTTCGCCATCCGCTCGTCCTGTACCTGGGAAGCCTTACGGGACGCCTTATCGTGCTCTCTTTTCAAGGAATTGGGATAAATCACTGTACGGTCGCTCAAATCACATTCCAGTATCTTGAGCATCTGCAGGTAATCTGCCCAAAGCTGGGCGCTCTCATGTGGTGGACAGCATTGGGCATCATCAACCTGTTCCAGATACTCCCGTATTTTCTTTACAGTCATATTTGGAATACCCAGACGCAAGATCCTTGAAATATGACGTATATGCGATCTGGAGGAAATCCACTCTACATCCCGGAACATCGCATTCGAATCCAGCTTAACAATCTGCATATAGTTTTCAAACTGTTTAAGGCTGCAACCACATTCCAGCAGTTCCTGTACCTGTAATTTCCCCAATTTTTTAAAAAGGCTGCTTGAAGACTTTTTTCTAAGAAAAGCCGGGATTTCTTCCGTGCTTGTATAAATGATGTCCTCTATAAGGCTGTCAAATCCCATTTTAGAGAATATTTCAAGATATGGCGTTTTCTGCATTGCATTAAAATAGTCCAAATTCAGGATATTATTCCGCTGGACATATTCTACAAATCCAGTTCGTCTCATCGCTTTGTTTTGGAGTATAACTGCTTTCTGATCATCCGAGCATACAAAGATATTTTTCTCCTTTTTTAAGCGATGTAATAGAATCCCAAACCTTTCAATAGGCTTCCGGTCATTGTTATACCAGTATGCCTGTCCATCTAACGTGATATACAGGTATGCTGTCTTATCAATAGTGGTTTCTCTGTAGACCTCACACGCTTCTCCTATCAAAAGGGGCTCTTTGGCATAGGCACGGCAATATGCTTCATCTACTCGAAGCAGTAATGTACCGTCTGCAAATTCCTGCGGCGTGATCAAGTAATTTAATCCAGGCAGTGTGATGTGAGCATAATCACGGTTATCACAATGCATACAGTGTTTGTCCACATATGCGCGAGATACACTTACCTCAGTTGAATATTTTCCACAATGCGTACACCAAAAATGATACCGGCGAAAAACTCCACTTGAGTCAAGACTCTCCTCTCTCTGACATATTTCATAATAGACCGTTGACAATTCTTTTGGGTAATTTATTAATCCTTCATCAAATTCCGGGCACTCTGCAACAGCAGTATGTTCCTGCTGAGTTTTCTTTTTCACACTGTTGAACAGCGAAGTTATCTCCATAGATTGGACACTGTTTTGGACATCCGCAAACGGAGTGCCTTCCAATATAGAGGCGTCATATTCGCGGCATTCTATCTTTCGAAAATTGTAATAATGTTTTACTTTTACATTCCGATTCCTCGCCCAGTGTGACGCATCATTATTCTGATTATCATCCAACCGTTCAAAAAATGCTACATCGCTCCCCTGTGCCACAATGGCTTCTATTTCTTTTCGACTTATTTTGGCCCCATCTGTAACAGATTCCCGATACTCTACAACCGTATCCTTTATCACAAGAAAACCGTCAATCTTCTCAAGTGTACGGATTTTTGTTGCATCATTGGGATGACGTTCCGCCTTTCTCAATCCGCTGTTCCCACAAAAAGGACAACGTGTGTCCCCAATTTCATTTACGGCAAAGGACTGCTCGCAGTTCAGACAAAATAGTATCCCTTGATTGGTATACTCTTCATAGATAACCTTGCCATCTGTTCGCTTCCGCTTAAATTCATCTACCACTTCCCGTGAGACCGGCGCCGACTTTGGCAGTATTTCCGTTAAGATCTTTTTTTCTTTTACCACTTTAATTCCTCCTTTATTTGTTGAAAAATTTACGGAGGAATTTATGGGATAACGTCCGCCCGGTTTCAAGAAAATTATCCGGACGCAAAAAAGCAGGACAGCGCTTTGTATGACATTCTCCCTCTATAAGAGACAGTGGAATAAAGCACTGTCAAGCATGGAGGAAGAATACCACCGTATCCGTCCTGCTTTTATCTCTATTCTTTTATGAATGTGAATAGGTGCTGATATCTGCTTTTTACCGCTTTGGGAAGCGCTGCACAACCCCCTTAACCTCATCCAGGATTTCCGCCAGACGCTCTCTGTCCATTCTTTGTGCGGCGGTAATCTCCTTCCGCTCACCCTTGTCCACCTCACAGACAAAACAGACCCTCAGCCAAAACTCATCCCCAACCTTCTCGGCTTCTATCTGCAGAAAAGGTTCCAAAAAGTCTGTCCTGAAATCCTGTATCTTGCCGTCTATCAGGCGGTTCAGTGCTTCCGCCGCTTCCTGTACCTCCCAGGTAAGCACACAGGGGTCCTGAAACTCAGCGGTAAAATCCGTACCCGTATATCTCACGCTTACCGTGAGCCAGTTGGCGTCATAATCCACCGTTTCCCGCTTATCCGACACCCTGTCCGGAAACTGGTACCCCACAACCCGGACATCCATAAAACATCTGTCATCCTGTATCTTCATTTCGCGTCCTTTCTACTCAAACAGCGGCTTCTCCCCCATCTGAAACAGGTCTTCCACCTTCAGAAGCTTTAGGCGGACGTTCTGTTTCGCCAGTTCCTGTGCTCCTTCCGTATAGCCGCCTTTTGAGAAATATACATAGTATCGGTCTTTATAACCGGGGAGCAGGTTGTCCTTCCCCATCCAGTTCTCAATATCTGCTTTGGTGGCCGCTTCATTCCGCCACTTGCATTCTCCAACAATCAGCTTTTTCTCCGCCTTGTCCCCCATGACCAGGTCCAGATCTGTCTCTTCCCGCCTTACGCTGTCGTTTCCCCACCATCTGCCAAAGAACGTAGCAAGGAACGGCAGCTTCTGCTCCCTGTTCAGCCGCATCATATACTGCAGGCAGATCTGCTCAAAGGCCGGTTTCCCAATAAAGGAGGAAAGCGCTTCACCGAACACTTCTTTATCTGCCAGCAGGCCGCCGATGCCGGCGTCAATCTCTGCCTGGTTGTTAAAGACAAAGCGGTACCAGAAACGGTAACAGAAATCACTGACCTGATAAATACTTTTTCGGCTCTGGCTCTCATTTTCTCCGAAGGGCGTGATCCGCTCCAGGATTTTCATGTCCACCAGCACTTTAATATATCGGGACGCCTTGGTCTTCTCCTCCCCGGTTTTTAAGACAATATCGTTCAACCGTGTAGCGCCGCCAGCCACCGAAGAGATGATCGAGTTATAGACCGCCGGTTCCCGCAATTCCTGCTGGAGCAGCATAAACGGTTCACTATACAGATATCCGGAGCTCCGGAAGAAAAGCCGTTTAATATTCTCTTCAAAAGAAATCTTTGGATTGACCTGCGCCAGATAATGGGGCGTCCCGCCTACACAGGCATACAGACGGATTTTATCTTCATCCGAAAAGCCCTCCAGCATCTGCGCCGCATCCAGATAATCAAATCCCGTTAAACACAACTGCATGGTCCGGCGTCCAAACAACGGGCTTTTACTTCCCAGGACACTGCGCTCCATAAATGCCACATGACTGCCGCACAGGATCAGGAAAAGCTTGCTGTCCTTAAACTGGTGGTCGATGGCGTTCTGCAATATGGAGCGAAGGCCTTTATTTGCGTTGCACGCATACGGGAATTCGTCAAACGCCAGGATAAACTGCTGTTCCTTCGCCTTGTCTGCAAGAAATTTGAAAGCAGAATCCCAGTCCCGGAACTCTATCCCCGAATCCCCCATCTTAAAAAATTCCAGCACCTTCTCCGTAAAATGGGAAAGGTTGAGCTTATCGTTCACTTCCTGCGCGGTAAAAAAAATAGCGGGTTTGTCCTCGATAAAACGAGAAATCAAATATGTCTTTCCTATCCTTCGCCTTCCATACAGGACAACACATTGAAAAGTTCCGCTGTCATAGCCTTCCTGCAGTTCATTCAGTTCATTCTGTCTGCCAACAAACATAGGCGCCTCCTATTATTGAAAACAAAATTAGTCTATTCATGTTTATTACTATTTTACCCCATCAAATGATTTTAGTCAAGTCGTTCCTTTTTTCTTGACAAATCAAAAAGAGCCTCCTATATTGCCTCAAATTTAAAATCAGGAGGTCTATTGACATGGTAAAAAACGGGTATATCCTCAATGTATCGACCAACAACATCGCTTCTTTTCTGGATAAGGTGCGGCTGGAGCTGAAGGATGTGGTACGGGAGCAGGTGCTGATGCAAACCGCAAAATCCACGGAATGGCTTTATGACATGAAATTCATTGAACAACGCAAATATGACGCCTCCATTCTGGATATGGCGCTTGCTATGACGGCGCAGCGGATTTCCGGCGTTGCACTCGGCGCTTTCAAGGACTCTCTTTTTGACTTCCGCTCAACCCTTATCATCGCAAAATCCGACCTGGACCATCAATTTCAATATGTACTTCTCAATGCCGCCAACAACTTCGTCCGGTACTACTTTGAGAATCTGGAAGAAGTCGTTCCCTTTAAGTTTGACCGTTTCCTGGACGAGGGAGCGCCTGGACAGGAAGAGAACGAGGCGCACGGCATATTCTGGCACGAGTTGTTTGAGCACAGCAACTGGAATCTGAGCCTGGTCGGATACGCAGCACAGTTATCCGTCCAGCCGGATGTTACAACAATGGGTATCACTGCTGAAGAGCTAAAGAACTATTTCTCCGACCCGGAAATTCGGAGAATGGACTATGTAAAACGCACGATCATGATTCGCATGATAAAGGATCTTCTCGGCAGCACGCCGATTGAAAAAACTGACCCCTATCTGCTGATGGAATACTTTGAACGGGCTTCGCTTTATCTACAAAGCGAACAGGGGGAGGATGACTGTTTTCTACTGGATGAAAAAGTGAAGCCTGGCTTTTGTTCCATTGATACAGATGCTCTGACCTTGTCGTAACGCAAAAAATCGGGAAACCTGCCAATATAAATGGGCTTCCCGATTTTTTTCATAAGACCGGTCTACAGCGCCAGGCTGCATCGGATGGCCCGGTCAATTTTCGCCAGTGTTTCCGGTTCCGTCACCTCCCCAATCTTGCCCTGCAGCAGTTCTATACCGATGGTCATCATCTGCTCGCACAACAAAGTAGAACAGCGGGACAATCCACTGTCCGTGCCGATACGCACATGGGTAGGCAGCGCCTTTTTTGTCCTGCCTGTCATCGGTATGATAATCGTTGTGGAGGAATACCTGTTTCCCACATTGTTCTGGACGATAAGCACAGGGCGCCGGCCGCGTTGAACCGACGTGCCATTCACCGGCAGCTTCGCCATATAGATTTCATTTCGCCGCGGCTTAACAATATTTTTTCCCAAAACCTTTCCGCCCCTCTTTCTCTGTGTTTTTGAGAAAATAGCCGGGCGGGACCCGCTTGTCAAGAAATTTCAAATTATCCTATTGACGAAATACCAAATATGCGGTATAATTTAATTGTAATTACGATTATACTAATTTAGATTATAATAAATTTATGGAGGCGATTTTATGAAAAAGCGAATTTACCTATTGATGCTTACTGCGCTGATCGGCCTTTCGTGCTGTGCCTGCGGCCAAGACGACACATTGCAGGCCGAGCTCTCTTCTCTTCCGGGAGTTTCTTTGCAATTGGAGAATATAGAGTCTCAACCGACCGAACAGGACGACAGCACATCTGCTGAGTCCAGCCAAGCGGCTGCTCCCACTTCTCAAGCGGAAGCAGAAACCTCCGCAGCCCCGGAGCGGCCAGCGCCTGCAGAGCCCAAAACGCCGTCTGCTTCATCCACCGGAACAGAGACAAAATCCAATCCCCCTGCTTCAACGCCAAACAGCACCACTTCTGCAGCGGAACCGGAACAGCCGACAGTTCCTCAGCCATCTTCCGAACCTGCCCCTTCGAAACAGCCGGAAACTCCCCCCGCATCAGAACCGGAAGAAACAGAGGAACCTTCTCAGCCGGAACAGCCCCAGCAGCCCAAGTCAGATTATGAATATCCGTTCAACATCGACCAGATCCGTATGGACTGTATTGCCATCGCCCAGGGGTATGGCCTCACGCTGGATACTTCCCTGAACAAGGGGAATTCCAGTTGGGCCAATCCGGTAACGGCTTCTCAGAATACGCAAAATGACCTTTTGAAAAGGCAGCTGCAAGAGTCCATCATGTATTACGCTGACGACGAGTACCGGGAAAGCATGGGACTTTCCCCACTCAACCTCACGATTTTTAATATCTACTGCGAACCGGCAGGAAACGGTGCTTACACCATCTATTTCCTTCGCTGACATCCTTTCGCTACATACAGAGAGGCCACACTGCGCAACAGCTACAGTGTGACCTCTCTTTTACTCTGCTTCTGAATTGAGTATCGGACTGCTTACTCTATCAAAATATTTCTCCATCCCCTGTACGGTCATTGCCTGGATAAACAGATTGACCCTTTGAAGCATCGGGAACAAGTGCTCTTCCTTCATGTAGACCTTGACGGAATCCTCATAATGCACACTTCCCTCTTCGGTTATCACTCCATTATTTCTGGTAATTACCGGTTTTCCCCAGCCATTATTGATTTCAAAAACAAAGGGATAGTCCATATATCCGGCATAGGCCACCCGGATTGCCGTGACCCTTCTCTCCGTTTCGTTGTCCGGATTGATGTATTTATCAAAGTTCAGTATCTTGATGGCCTGGAATACCTCCTGTACTTTTGTCGCCGTCTCCTTCTCCTTCTTTGCGCCAGTAAGCAATTTCTCCATTTGCACCAGGCCCGTAGAAAATGCGGAGCTATACCCGGACAGAAGCCGTTCAAAAGCTGCCGAGAGCTTTTCTCCTGCCTCTGCGAACACTTCATTCCTGCTGCACCGGAACTGCTCAATCAGTTCCCGTATTTCTTTTGTCTCTTTCTGAGGAGGACTTGCATGCCTATACAACTCGGACATCTTGGAAAAGACCGCAACCGATGTATCCCATCTTTTTTTCTCCGCTGCAGAAACCTGCCGGATTCCCCTGATGGCTTCCGCCAGATTTATAAATTCTTCCGGAGATAGGTTATAAAAGACATCAATGGCTTTTTCGCCTGTCCCCTTCGAGTAATCTTTCATGTTGATACGGATCCTGGAGTTATGAAGATGCGGCCATGCCATAACCTCCTGCTCATAGCGCGTGTCATCTACAAATTCTATCAGGCCTTTTGCCGTTTTATAGGCAGCAACCTGCTTATAATAGGTCCCCATCTATATCACCTCATTCATCATTGCCCTTTCTGTGCCTGGTCTGCCACAAAATCAAGCAGCGTAAACTGCTTATACGTCTGTCCGCGGTAATGATTTTCACTTGGATAACCATAGCCTGTCATCACCCCCGGCAGCTCCGTCTGAAGATACTTTTCCGCAAGAGAAAAACCTACCGCCTGATAGGAGTCGCAATAAAGCCTCAGATGCTTTTTATCCGTTCCCATAATCTCATAGCTTTTATTGTTTTTCGATTTAACGTGCAGCGTCATCTTGAATATAGGGCGCTCCACCCCTGTCCCGAACGGTTCCAGACAGTTCATCTCCTCGTACAATTCTTCTGTCAGATCCATCTCCGTTATTGCAATATCCCACTGTCTGACAGGCTGCATGTCCTCTTCCGTAAGGTAAGAAGCGTCTTCATTCAGCCTGGCTCGAAGTTCCTCCAGCATCGTTTCATCTGCAGAAATACTCATGCCGGCAGCCAGCTCGTGGCCGCCATAGTGCAGGAACAAATCCGAGCAGCGGTTCAATCCGTTTAAGAGATGATATGCCTTGATGGACCGTCCGCTGCCACACCAGATAACCTGGCCTGTTCCATCTGATTTTGGCGCAAAGACAATACACGGTCGATGATATTCCTCTTTCAGATCACCGGCAATCAGCCCAACCACTCCAGATGGCGCAAACGGCGCATATAGGACAAGAATCTTGTCCCCTGCAGCTATCCTTCTTTCCGCCTCCTGCTTCATCTGCTCATAGCATTCACGCTGGATTTTTTTCCGCTTTTCATTGGCTTCTATTACCTTTCCGGCAAGGAGGTCTGCGATTTCCTCATTGTTTTCCAACAACAGCAAAAGTGGCAACTCCGCGCCTTTTGCATACAGCCGCCCGGACGCATTGATACACGGCGCTATCCTGAAGGCGATATCCTCCGCCGTTATATATTCCATTGGCTTCCCATAGATGTACTTGACGCCATATCGTGCATACCAGCAGTTTCGCATATCCGCCAGGGCACGTTTGACAATCGCCCTATTTTCGCCTATCAATGGAGCAACGTCCGCAATCGTGCCGATAGCGGCCAAATCTACCAACGACATCCCGTAATCATATTCGCTTACCTGGGTCAGCAGATAGCAGGCTATCTTCCACGCAAGGCCGGCTCCCGTTAATTCATGAAATGGATAGGTTTCTCCGGGAATCCACAGGTCAATCATGGCGTCCGGCTCCGGAAGGGTTTCTCCCGGCAAATGGTGGTCCAGCACAATGGATTTTTTCCCTTGCTTTTTTATCGCCTCAATCTCATGGACTGCCCGAATGCCGTTATCAATCGTGATAAACAATTCTGCACCCAATTCGAGCTGCTCATCTATCGCCTGCAGGGAAATCCCATACCCCTCCTCAATACGGTCGGGCAGTCGGACTACTACCTTGGCGCCGAGCCTTCTCAGTGCCAGGTACAATATGGCGGCCCCTGTGATGCCGTCGGCGTCGTAATCCCCAAAAATGCAAATCTTTTTCCCACTGTATATGTGGTCCCATATGAGGTCGGAAACGGCATCTATATTACGGATTTTCGCTGGGTCATGCACCGTTGTCGAGTGCAGAAACACTTCCGCATCCGCTTCCGATGCAATACCGGCTTTCCCCATGACAATAGCAGAGAGCGCAGGATATCCGGCTTCCATAAGCTGTTGTGCGCTGATGGGCATATTCGCTTTTTCCCACATGATGAATTCCTCCTGATATAAATCTTCATAGTACGTGCCAAATATGCAGGAAAGAGATTCATCTTGCAAGAAAAAAACACCCTAAAAGGGTAGCGATGTCAAATGCGCTCCAAAATAAAAGGACGCTCCCGTTGGAAGCGTCCCTTGAAATTTAAAACATGTTTTTTATACGGCCTTTTTTATTTGTATATGTTTTTTCTCGCCCCACTCTTTCAGAAAGTCAACCAACGGTTTTTCTGTCACTTGGTTAACCAAACGATTGGACAGGCCGCGAAGCTGAACCACACATTTATCGGTCGGATTCACCTCTATCGTGAAATAGGGTTTCTCTGGTTCCTGCGCCTTTCGCACAAAGAGTATGCAGGTCTGGCCCTGGATGATCCTATCTGAATAGGAGCCTACGCAGTGGCAAAGTTTTCGTCCTTCCTCAAAAAGGTCTTTCATATTTTTCGGCGGCATCACCAGGTATCCGTCTGTCTTGTACGAAAAGAGTTTCCCATACCGTTCTGTTTCTTTCTGGAAAAATTCATCCTTCTTTTCGTCCATGACCAGCTTCTGCTTCGCCATTGCCCTGTCATGCTCCCGTTTCAGGCTGGAAGGATATTTTGCTTTATTATCCGTAAGGTCTACCTCAATCGTCTTGGCAGCTTTGAGATAGTCGCACCAATCGTTGATGGCCATGCTGGGTTCAAAACACTGGTTGATACGGACATTCTCCAGATATGCGCACATCCGCATAATGGTCATGGGCGTTTCTTGAAACACCCTTTCTATGCTGCCTATATCGATATTGTGCTGCACGATCCATTCGTAATCCTCCGGCCGCATATTGGGATCAAGGGCATACAGCCTTTGTAGGTCAATAAGCGTTCCTTTCCAGCCGCCATGAGCAATAAGCATTTTGGTAAAGTGTTCAGACAGCTTTAAGGCGTTGCAGACTTTCTGCTGGGTTAAATCCATACGCTGAAATTCATTCCTCTCACTCAGGTATTGCAGTTCTTCCGCAAGTGCCGACACAATCCCTCTTCTGCAGATTTGCTCCACAACAGGATATTTCTTTTCAAATCGAATGAAAGTGATTAATGAGTGAAGCTGTAAAGCGCCATAGCTCGTCCCTGGCGACTCCTGTTTTAAGTATTCCTGTAGTGCCGAATATTTTAGCAGCGGCATTTCCCCGATAAAGGACAATTCTTCTATCCTGTCTCTAAATTTCTGAGACCAATATTTTTCTTTTTCCACCCACACAGGATTTGTTGCATAGCCTTCGTTCACAAGAAAATGGATTTCTTCCCCTTTCTCTCCTCCAAATGTAAGGATACACCGGTATTCTTCCCTATCTTCTATAGAAACCTCCCATTCATCTCCGAAACTATATTGATAGCCAACTGTTCGAATAAAGAGTGTATTTTCTCCTTCCTGTGAAAGAAAGCATATTTTTCGGTTGAGCCCATGTAGACTTTTCTGGTACTGACTTCGACACCCGCAGTAGGGACAGACAACTTCTCCCCAATCATACTTTACTTCATCACGGAAAACCCTGCCGCAGTTCATACACAGGCTTTCTCTTTTTTTCATTCCAGTTATCAGATCTTCATTGAGCACCTTTCCAACAATTTTCTGATATTCCCTGGGAGGTTCAGGAACCTTTTTAAAATGATACTGATTTAGGGTCTCCCCAGCCTTTCGCTCTCCTCTTGGAACATACGAATAACTGTCCTTTACGCTTCTGCCTTTTTCAAACTCATCCATCCATATGGATTCACTACAGTTATAGTCACCTCCCATAAACAGGCAATTTCTCATAAAGTTTTTTGCATTTTCTGAAACAATTGTCATTGGTCTATCCTGCATAAATACATTTTTCAGATATTTATTTGTCCGTTTACCCGCTGCGTTGTACAGGTATTTATCCCGTTCTGTTACAAAAGCCCTGTGTAAAAGCGACAGGTTGATCTCCTGCATCGTCATTTTTTGGTCCACCTTATAAACCAGATGGATTTCGTATTCTGCAAATATCATCCCCTGTTCTCCGTGTATAAGCGCAGTATCTGCATAAAAGATCTTGCTGGATTCAGTAACTCTGAATTCGGATATTTCATAAGAAATGCTTGACTTTTCAAATCTTTTCTCCTTCTGCAGAGGGATGCGGCCAAACATTTTCTTCTCACATTCCGGACATTTCTGGATAGTTCCATATGCAAGATAGCTTTTGTGCTCCGGCTTTTCCTCTTGCCATTCTTTTCCACAGTATGGACACCGCAAGATTTCTTCTACAACCTTATCATGCTTCAGCCCCGAAACAAGAATTTGTGGAAGCAGAATCCTGGTCTGTATCTGCTCTTTTACTACCCCTTCGTTTAACAACATCACAATGTCTTCGTTTGTTACCTTCTTAACCATTTTAACTCCTCCAATCAAATAAAAGATGTGTGGAGAAATTAGCCATAAGAAGGCTTGATTTCAAGAAAAAAGCCACAGTCCTTACATCAGGTTCAGCCACTACAAAAAAGTGGGCAGAACGGCATTTGGCCTTCTGTCCACTTTTTCTATTGGCTCAACGATATGATTTTTACGCCTTATATACGATATGTTTCACGCCGCGTTTCGACGGCTTTCCGTCAGTTCTTCCAGCAATGCCGTATTACGCTTTAGCCCCTGTGTGTTTTGGATGGCGTATGCCAGCGCATTCTTATCCCCGATGAGAATCAGTTTCTGTCTTGCTCTGGTCACACCTGTATAGAGCAGATTCCTCATCAGCATAGTCGAATGATAACCGGTAATCGGGATAATCACAACAGGATATTCCGCCCCTTGGCTCTTATGGATTGTTATAGCATAGCAATGCTTTAACTGTTCCAGCTCTGCCCTCTTGTATTCCACAAGAGTTCCGTTAAAATCCACCAGAAGCTTTCCTGCTTTTTCCGATGCCTGTACTATGACGCCCATGTCACCATTAAATACAGTCTTTTCATAGTTGTTGGATATCTGCATCACCCTGTCATTTCTGCGAAATCGGATTGTTCCACACCGAAGTTCATCCACAAAGCCAACCTGGGCATTTATTAGATTCTGAAGCTGCGCATTCATTTGGTCGGCCGACACCAGCGTTTTGACACGCATCGGTGAAAGGACCTGCACCATTTCACAATTTCTCCCCATGGCGGCATACTCTTCGAAAAATACTCTCTTGAGCTTCCATAGAAGTCTGCGGCACTCTTTATCCTCCGGTAAATCCGGCACCTCATAAAATTGGAAGTCCGAATGTCTGATATCCAAGGAAATGTCTCCTTGAATAATCTTGGCAGCGTTTTCAAGGATATGTCTCCTGGAGCCATGGCGAAATGACCGCTTCAGCCGGATGATTTGAAATAGGCCAGAAGCAATCAAATCTGCCAGCACCTCGCCAGGTCCAATAGACGGCAGCTGGTCGGTATCCCCTACAAAAAGCACCTGTGTCGTATCTCTGACCGCCTTCAAAAGCATTGCCGTTATATCAATATCCATCATGGAGGTTTCATCCAGGATCACATAGCCCGCTGCAATTGGATTGTCCTCACAGTGCATTTGAAAAGGTGCGTCTGGATGATACTCCAGCAGCTTATGGATTGTCTTTGCCTCTTGGCCGGTAGAATTGACCAATCTCTTGGCAGCCATACCCGTTGGCGCCGCCAGAGCGACTTCGGTTGTTTTTCTCTTCAATCTGATGTCCAGTTTGTGGAGCACGCCTATAATAGTCTTTAATGTACTGGTTTTTCCACAGCCAGGACCACCTGTTAGAATCGAGGTTTGCTGTTTTACGGCCATAAGCACGGCGGTCTCTTGCAGTGGTTCCGATTCAAAACCAAATTCCTTCTGAACTTCCTCAATATATTGAAGGATAACGGAATCCTCAACATCCGCATACGGGGATCTTATGTTCAACCGCCGCTTCAGTATTTCCGCTATCGCCCGTTCGTTCCGATAGCGCTCTACAGAATATACCCGGCCCTGGTCCACAACAATCCTTTCCTCTTTTGCCAGGCTTTCCGTATTTTCATCGATCAATGTTCTCGTAAATGAACCTGGGGCTCCGGCATTTTCTTTCAGGAATGCATTACACTCAGTCAAAAGCTGCCCAACAGGCAAATAGCAATGTCCCTTCCCGCCGGCGCGTTCTTTTAGAACATAGGAAAAAACCGCCTCTACCCTTCTGCTGTCTGTTCTCGGGAATCCCAAATCCATTCCTATTTTGTCGCAGATCTTAAAAGAGATCAGCCTTTCACGACATGGAAGATAAGGGTTGTTTTTGATCTTCGTCAGTGCCTCCCGTCCGAAAGTTTCCTGTATATACAGCGCCTCCTGTTCACTCACTCCATAGGGAAGCAGGAACGCTTTCAGGTCGGCGTTTGCCCTGAGTTCTTTTAATTTTTCTCCTGCTCTTTTCATCTGCCCTTCTTTGGATTCCCACGGCTGCAGGCAGCTCGATCCCTCTTCCAGCAACTGTACGATCTCCAGTCCATAAAAGGAGACCATCTTTTGGGCTTTCTTCAGTCCGATCTCTTCAATGCCTCCGATGATTTCCGCCAGAAGCTGCGGTGTTTCAAATACGCAGACAGTACACCCCGTTACTTTCACCTGCCACGGCCAGAATCGTCCACTATCCCTGTGCTCCCATTCCCCGTCAATCTCCACCACATAACCGATATCTGCTTCTTTCATTACTCCTGCAGCTGATACGCTCGCAGGGAATTCGGGATTGATATATTTTTGTGGTACCTGCTGGGATATGTTGACTTCCAACACGAGAATCTTAAATCCACTTGGCTTTGAACAGAAAATACGGCTGACTACTCCTTTAATTCGCATGATAAAAGCCTCCTTACTAATTTACAGAATTGCTTCTATAAATTAGTGGGAGGCTCCTTATGTTTCAAGAAATTTCTACAGCAGGGCAGCAATGATTTCAGCGCCTTCTTCAGCTTCTTCCGCAATCTCGCCAAGCTCTGAAAGGTCAATGTCCGCTTCCGCACCGCTTTCTATCTCTGGCATTTCCTCTGGCAAATCGGAATCCATAACATCCGGGTCGATATCCATATCCAGATCAGCTGGTTCCTCCAGGTCTCCGAACTCTTCACGGTCACTTTCATATTGCATGGCATAATCGGCCATGTCCTGGGCGTCCGTATTCAGCATATCTTCAAACTCCTGGGGCTCCGGTATGTTATCTGTTTCCACTTCCACATCGGTAAAATTGTCTGTCTCCGTTTCCACATCAGGTTCCGCATCCAGTTCAAAGTCCCCCATGGAATCTTCCGGCTCTGCAACATCTGCGGCCTGGCCCGTTTCGATATCTTCGCTGTCGGCACTGCTATCCGGATATTCCGTTTCCGTATCCGGAATTTCTTCACCGATATCCTCTGACTCTACCGGACCTGCATTTTCGCCGTCCAAGGTATCGTAATCAAAATCATCGCTGTCCATATCATAAACTTCGATGTCCTCTGCATCAACAGGATCCTCTGCGTCACCTGTTTCTTCAACCTCTTCCGTATCAGTTTCGGAAGTTTCAGAATCTTCCTCTGTATCCTGTTCCTCGCCCTCAAGTTCATCCTCCACGGCATCAGAACGATCTCCCTGCTTTTTATCTTCTCCTTCATCTTCCGGATACTCTTCAAACCGATCCTCTGCTTCCTCCTCGGGCTCCGGGTCATCATCACGCCTGTCTTCCCTTCCCGGCTCCTCATCCTCTGGTTCCTCATCTTCGGGTTCTGGTGTTTCCTCTTGAGGGTTGTCATGTAGATTTTCTTCGTCAAAGAAGTTCTCTTCATCCAGACGGTCAGCCCCATCCTCTGACTCTGGCTCCCTATCCTGGTCATTTTCTCCGGAATCCCTGTCCTCCCCTAAAAAATCTTCATCTTCTGCGTAATCGTCCGTTTCCGCCTCTGATTCCTGATCCGGTTCAGGCGGTTCTTCTGTATCCATTTCCACTTCCGGTTCCGGAAATTCTTCTGCCCCAGGGTCTTTGCTGTCGGCCGGCTGCTCCGGCTCCTGATTGAAATCTTCAAACTCCGGAATTTCCTGTTCTAATCTTTCCTCTTCGTCTGTTTCAATGGGGTCTTTCTGTTCCTCTTCCACGTCCTGTTCCGTCTCAGTATCCATATCCTGAAGACTGTCATGCTCCGGTTCTTTATCCGTCTCCTGTTCCATCTGCTCCTTATCGGCCTCCAGATTTTCCAGATTCATTGCCGGGTCAGTATCTGGGGAGATTTCCATATCTTGCATATCCGGCTCCGGGCGTTCCCGGTCGGGACTTAACTCCGTATCCACAGGGTCCATTTCGTCGCTACGCAGGATATCTACCAAATCACGAAACGAATGGATATTGGCTGTGTCTGCCGGTGTAACGCCAACTGACCGGAGAAAGACATCTTCCAGAATGCTTTTTCTGGAGCTTCCCATCTCCAGCATTTTCCCCACGATTTCCCCTTTGGTTTTGCTTAATGCACTTTTATACTCTGCAGATGAAAGCTGCCCGGTACGCAGCCCCTCCCGCAGTCTTCCGATATCTCCAACTGTTTTTCCAAAGTCCGACATCATATCAATCGGCGACATTTTTGAAAAGGCACGCATATCTTCATTGCTGATATTATACTTTTCATAAATGCTGTTCTTAATCCAGTTCTCCACCGTACCCCTGCCAACGCTATGATACTCTGCCATATCTGGGCCTACATAGCCCGCTTCCGACTCTTCCTGACTGTCCGCCGTATGTTCTCTTTTTTCTTCGTCTGTTTCGTCCCCCTCATCAAGCGCCCGGTCAACCGTGTCCTTGTCAAAATCCTTTTCGAGGACATCACGTAGGACATCGTTTAAATTAGCCATTGCATCACTCCTTTTGTTTTTTGTGGAGTTTAAGGAATGGCCTTAAAAAAATCAAGAAAAAAGAGCCTTTTGCAATCACTCAAAAAGCTCCTCGTTCCATTTGGTCCAGTCTTCTGTTTTCCTCTTGGTTGCGTTTGTATTCTGACCGTTCTTCCTCATTCGCTATACGGACTGTCATCTTTCCGCAGTCCGGGCACTGCTGACACCCCTCTGCTTCCTCAAAAATATATCTGCATGAATTGCAGTAAAACAGCATTTTATCTCGCCTCCCGTTGTATCCCGCATTTTTTCAGCCATAATTCCAAATCCTCCTGATTGGCAGCCACATATCTGTCCGTTGCTTTCGAAAGGTCTAGTGAAGCAAGGATAGAATAAACTTTCCTAAGCTCAAGATTGATTACATGCTCCGGTGGCTGGCATGCCTCTTCATAGGCCTGTATCTGGGCATTTGTATATTCCTTCAGATTGGCGCTGAAGCAATAACAAAATGCGTGGCCTTTAATATCCGGATAAACAACCGCCGCCGTAAAACAATCGTCAGCGTCCTTGCGAACCCAGAAGTTTGGTATGATCTCCTGCCAGATGCCAACTTCATATTCAAAATAAAGAGAAGCAATTCGCTGCGCCTGCTCTTTTGTCAGCGGATCGCCTGCCATTGCGAACGACAAAAGCTGGATCATATCGTTTAGTTCGCCTGATTGATACATCTCTTTTGCCTTTGCTGCAATTTCGATGTCAGAACACCCTGCCTCTATCAGTTCCATCAGTTTTTTCATAAGGGGGACCTCTTTTTTTCTGTTATTATATACCGCTATACTGCTTTTGTCAATGTTTCCGCCCTATTAATGCTTGATATTTTTTCATATTTTCTGTTTTATAAATTAAATATACGCTATTATTCATTTTATTTAGTTGTTATTTGCTCTCATTTTTACTTTGTTTACTTGACTTTTTAAATTCGTTATTTTATAATAGAGTTGCTCATATCATCGAAGGAGGCGATGCGATTGACCGACAAAGTTGATATGCGCGGCATTATCAACGAACTTCTCAGACAAGGAAGAATTGATGGTTTTATTCCTTTAGATGAACTCCAGCGGATTTGTAAGGAATACAGCCTCAGCACAGAAAAATTCGAAGAAGTTAAGTTGAAAATACAAGCCGCCAATATTGACTTGGTCGAGTCCCATGAAAATGATGAATATGAACAAGACGATACGGATGCGGCAAAGTCAAGCCCACCAAAAGAAGAGAATGCATACGAGGCCGATTCTCTCCGGGCGTATTTCCACCAGATTGCCAAAATACCATTATTGACCCACGAACAGGTCTGTGAGCTATCCCTCAAAATGCGAGATGGGGACAGGCGTGCCAGAGACAAATTGATCGAATCTAATCTCCGACTGGTAGTAAGTATCGCAAAACATTACCGCACTTTTGGACTCCCTTATCTTGACCTTATTCAGGAAGGCAACATGGGGCTTATTCGGGCTGTAGAAAAATTCGACCCAAACAGGGGCCTGCGTTTTTCTACTTATGCAACTTGGTGGATCAAGTTTACCATACGAAGAGCTCTCGCCGACCAGGGCAGGATGATTCGGATTCCCAATTACATTATCGCCAACATTTCAAAGATTTCCAGAATCCGGGCACAATTTTTTCAGGATAATGGTAGAGAGCCATCCTTGAAAGAATTGTCTGTCCTATCCCATATGCCGGAAGCAAAGGTGAAAGAGGTACTGTCAATTATCCAGGAACCTTTGGCTTTAGAAACCGTTGTTGACAGCGAACGTCAAACAACCATTATGGATTTTGTCGCTGACGATTCCCCTTCCAGCAACCCTTCCGACTCTTATTTTGATACTGTACGAATGAGAAAATTTGAGGAACTACTAACTTTATTAAATGAACGAGAAGCCATTATTATACGCATGAGATATGGGTTCGATACCGGAGAAAAAGCCACCTTAGAAACGGTCGGCAATGTCCTTGGAATTACCAGGGAGCGTGTCCGGCAGCTTGAAGCAAAAGCTATTTTAAAGCTGAGGCGTTCTGACCTGTTTCAGGAGGTATCAAATTTATTTGAGCAATGAGTAACGGAGACGAATGGAAAGATTCGTCTCCGCTTTATTTTTACATATATGTCTCCCCTTAGTTCTTCAAATTATTTTTCATATCGTTTATATATAGGCGCTGTCGACGGCAACATTTTGCATGCCTCCGACAGCGCTATTTTCATGAAGTATTCTCTTGTCCCGCCCTTTCGGAAAAACTGGGGTAAAGGTACCCAATAGTAACGATTTTCCGGAAAGCACTAAAAAAAGAGGACCCATTTTGAGCCTTTTTCCTGAGATAAATTTCTTTGGAATTCCCTCAAAAGTCCAGTGTTTATGCGGGTTTACAGGGTTTGGTGCCGACGTAACATCTCAGTAGTATTTTTCCTCTCCCAGATCCTTCCATGTAGCATTTTCCGCTATTTCTCGGCTGAATACAGGCTGCACCGACCACTCATTTTCACGGCTGGCGCCTCCCTCGTTTCCAACCCAGCGTACGCCCTTGCCCGCCCAGCAGAGCTTTTGCTTTCCCGCTTTCACCAATTCCCATGTTTCCGGGGCTGCAAGCTCATGAGGATCATAAAGCCGTACCACCGCGCCGGGCTGAAGCTGCTCGATCAGCTTGTACCACTCCCGCGGCGCATAGGCTGGAACCGGTTTCCAGATCTCAAAGTCACTGCAGGCGCCGTCGAACCACACCTCATCTACCCGGCCATAGTTGGTCAATAGCTCCCGCAGCTGGGCTAAAAAATATTGATTATACTCTGGCTTTGGCCACAGCCCTTTTCCCCTTTGATGCATATCCCATGGAGAAAGATATACTCCCAGGCCCATCTCATTGTCCTCACAGCCCTTCTGTAAGCTTTCCATGACGTCTTCTCCGCCAAGAATTGTCTCAGAGGAAAAATCGGTCGTCTTCGTATTCCACTGACAAAATCCATCATGGTGCTTAGCGGTGAAAATCATCATTTTCATTCCTGCCCGGCTGCACACCCGGCACCATTGAGGCACATCCAGCTTTGAGGGGTGATAGTCGGATTTTTTCTCTGTGCCGTTTCCCCACTGTACATGATTAAATGTATTGGGGCTGTAATGGACGAATCCAATAAACTCCTTTTCCATCCAGTTCAGCTGAGCGGGACTCGGCTTTACATGAGCGGCCTTTTTTAATTTTTCTTCCAAAGTATCCTTCGGATCAAATGTAACAACCCACGGGGCTTCCTGCATTGCATCCATCAATTTCTAATTCCTCCCTTTATGGCTATGGCATATCGATACTGATCCGTTCAGCCCGAATTTTCTTCAGCCGCCGGCATCGGCAGCGCCTTCGGCCCTGAAAAACTAATTTTTCATACACCGCCAGTACAAAATATCGAATGTATTTTTATTATAAGCCAGAAAACATCTGTAAAGAATATCTATTTCACTCCACTTTTATGTATGTTTTTCACCAACTAAAAAGTTTTCCGCTCAAACGCAAGGATAAAACGTCAGAAAGATTCCTTGAAAAAAGCGTCCAAACCCAATGAATGGATTTGAACGCTTTTTCTATTTAGAGGAAGCTATCGCAAGGAAATCCTTTAACCAAGCCGTCTTCTTCTAATAATAAGGGCAATCGCAACGCCTAAGCCGCTGAGCAGGATCAGTACGATAGCGGTGCCAACATAAGGCGCCATGGAATCTCCGGTTTGGATATTCTGATCGTCCTGGCTTCCGCTGCTGCTCTGAGTGTCATCAGGCTGGCTGCTGGATTGGTTATCATCAGGCTTGCCGGATTCTCCGGGCTGTTCCGAAGAAGCGGTATCCTCTTTCACAGTGATCTTAAAGGAAACCGTCTCGCCCTGATAGGTCACAGTAACGGTCTTTTCTCCCGCAGCAGCAGAATCAAAGCCGCTTACCTCATAATCCGTTACCTCTTGGTAGCTGCCGTCGCTGTAATGCGCAATTACTACCAAGCCGGTCAGATCCAGCTTATCGCCGATCTTATACTCGGTCTTGTTCGGGCCGGAAATCGTGATGGATTCCAAAGTCACCACTGGCTTTTCGGTTTCCTTCACGGTTACCTTAAAGGCCGCGGTTTTGCCCTGATAGGTCACGGTAATGGTCTTTTCTCCTGCGGTGGAGGAATCAAAGCCACTGACTTCATAGCCGGTTACTGTGGCTTCATCGCCTGTGCTGTAATGAGCGGTTACCACCAAGCCGGTCAGATCCAGTTCCTCGCCGATCTTATACTCGGTCTTGTTCGGGCCGCTCACCGTGATGGATTCCAAGGTCACTACAGGCGCGGCTTCCTTCACGTTCACCGTAAAGGTCGTGGTTTTGTCCTGATAGGTTACGGTGATGGTCTTTTCTCCCGCGGTGGAAGAATCGAACCCGCTCACCTCATAATCTCCAGCTGACAATACCTTCTCGTTTCCGTCGCTGTAATGAGCGGTTACCACCAGGCCAGTCAGATCCAGCTCGTCGCCGATCTCATACTCAGTCTTGGTCGGGCCGCTCACCGTGATGGATTCCAAGGTCACTACAGGCGCGGCTTCCTTCACGTTCACCGTAAAGGTCGTGGTTTTGTCCTGATAGGTTACGGTGATGGTCTTTTCTCCCGCGGTGGAAGAATCGAACCCGCTCACCTCATAATCTCCAGCTGACAATACCTTCTCGTTTCCGTCGCTGTAATGAGCGGTTACCACCAGGCCAGTCAGATCCAGCTCGTCGCCGATCTCATACTGGGTCTTGGTCGGGCCGCTCACCGTGATGGATTCCAGAGAGGTCACATATTTCTGAGTCAGATAAGTATTAACCTGCTCAATCTCCGCGTCGGACAGAGCTCTGTCGTAAATCAGGATCTCGGAAATCGTGCCCTTGAAGTAGGTCCACTTATAGTCGGAATAGCTCGCTCCTATATGCATCTTAGAGCCGATGTTTTTGGTCGCTACAGCGGCATCATTTTTCTCAGCTCCCAAAACGCCGTCCACATACAGCTTCTCCGTCGCTCCGTTTTTCGTCGCGATGGTAACGGCGGTGCGGTCGATTTCATCGCGGTCGTAATACTTGATGTTGCAGAAATCCTTTCCACTACCGAAGCGCGCGGAGGTCCAGTCGTGATAGGGAGACATAAACAACGCGCCCCAGCCGCCGTCTTCCTCTGTATAGATAGCGCAATACTTGTCGCCGGAGGTCCAGTCTCCGCTAGGATTGCCTACCGACTTACCGGTGTAATGGCTGACCACGATCATGGTCATTTCAGACTTATTGTTAAAGTCGACGCCGTCAAAGGTCATGAAATCGCCGTCGCCGCCCAAAGTGCCCTGGTCGTCTTTACCGCCGCTGAACACCAAAGAGGGCACGCCGTTTTCATTAACGCCAAGCGTGGGAGCAGTTTCCGCCTCAGCCGTAAAGGTAGCATCCATGGATCCCTGATTTTCCCATTTCAAGACAGAGGTGCCGTCGTCGCCGCCCAAGGTGACGCCGCGGTCAGCGTTCAGCCAGATGTTAAGGCCGTTAGTGGGAATCGGGCTCTTCTCTTCCAGAGTTACCTCGCCCCAGCCAGCGCCGCTCTGCCAGGAGTTACCAGTCTCGTCGTACCACATTACGATATCCTGACGGGTTCCGTCAGCATTGGCGTCGTTGATCTGCACGTCAAAGCCGATTTTAGCGTTTGCCGCGGGATCTACTGTCTTGAAGGGGATTTTTGCTTCGATGACATATCCTCCGGCCACGGTTCTGGCGTAGGACTCAAATCCCTCCTGAATGCCGGAGCCGTTAAAGCTCTGTTCATTTTCATAGCTGATCCGATATTGTCCCATTCCCTCCTGATAGCGGGAAGCCTTACAATTCGTCTCATCCACAAAGATTTCAATAGAATCCTGCTCATGGGCGCTGCTGCTGTCGTTGTTTAAAACAGGATCCTGCACCTCAACCAGTACATACAGGTTCTCCTCATCCCACATAGCCTTCGCTACGCCGGAAGCGGTTCCGTTATCCTTCATGGTCAGATGCTTCTCGATCACCAGAGCCGGAGCGCTGTTCCAGACCGGATCGGTTTCCCCTCCGCCAATGGTGGGAGTGCCGTAGGTGGCAAGGCCGTTGCCCGGCGTAACCATATTCAGTACGCGGACCTTCGCGTCGGAGGTACTGTCAATGGCAGACATATCGCCGGCCGGGGTAACGGTGAGAACATAGGTGCCGGGAACCCTCGGCGCTTTCATAGAAGCGCTGTCGCCGGTAGCATAGGACTGCTTCGGATCGTTCTTATCGAACGCGGACAAGCCGGACTCGGCCAGCCAGATATCATAGCCCGCGTCGTTCAGGGCTTCCGCGAACTCCACCAGTCCCTCAGGGGAAACTGTCAGGTTCTTGGGAAGCAGCTTGTTCGCCAAGGAAACCTTAGTAGAAAAGTTGACGGTTTCTGTTGCTTCGTCTTCACCAATGGGGGTAGCCTTTAATACCCAGGCATTGTCTGTGCTGATGGAATGGCCGTTCTTAATCCTTTCACCATTCAGGGTAAAGGTGTAGTTATCGGTATCCAGCTCCAAAACCAGAGGCTTCAGCTGAGATACGGAATAGGTCTGGCCTTCCGCTACGTTGGCCAGATCTTTCTTTTCGCCGACATAGACGGTAAACTCAGAGGCGTCGGAGACCTCTCCGTTCGCATACTTGATGTACAGCTTGTATTCTCCAAGCTCCTGAGGTACCGCAATCGTCTTTTCGTTGCCGGCCGCCTTTGTCATGGTCGGGCCTTCTGCGAAATCTTTGGTATCCGCAGGCGCCAGCCAGACCTCGTCGGCCGCTTTCAACAAGCCTCTGCGGTCAAGGTTGTCACCGGGGGAGAGACGCACGTTAGAGGCCAGTTCGTAATAGGAATCCGGCATAACGGTCTTGTCGATCAAATAGGTGTATTCGTCCTCCAGACCGGATTTCAAAACAATGTTGTGTCCGGCTTTGGGCCAAATACTGTTAGCGTTTACATACTGATCCAGAGTACAGTTGGGGGCTGTAGTCTCTGATCTGCTGGAGTTAGAGAAGCCGTTGGTTACTACCATGTCGTGCTTTCTGCGCCAGTTGTTCATCTCGTAAACGTTGCGGAGGGTGTTAGTGATAACGTTGCTGTCAAACCGGATATAGGCGCTTCCCTCGTCGGGATGGAAGCCGTTGATCCAGCGGCCGCTGTTTACCCATTCGGGAGTCTCACGATAAACATTGATATAGTTTCCGTTAAACTCAGAATATCGGGAGTAATCCGTGCCGCCGGGGGTGCCGTCGCCCTGCTGGCCCAGCGTATAGATACCGCCGCAGTCCTGCAGCATAGAGGCGTAATCCTCGATACGGTTGTAGTTTACATGGTTGTTTCTGGAGGTGGTGGTGGGGATGCCAGGAAGCTGGCAGTCGCTTCCGCTTTCACCATCAAAGTTGCACCAGCCCCAGCCGATGCTCATACCGCTGTAAGAGCATTTGTAAATAAAGTTGTGCTCAATCCACATATTCTGGGTGTAGAACGTGGTAATCGGGGAGTTGCCCGGGAAGAAATAGCAGTTTTCCGGCAAATAGTTATTTCTGATATAAATATTTTTCGGAACCGCTTCTGTTCCCTTCGGGAACTTCTCTTTATCGGGACCGATGTCAGAGCCCTTTACCTGATGCTCCGGTCCGTCGTTTTCATAAACGTGCTGGGGATGCCCGATTACGATGCCTGCTCCTCCGGTATGTCCCACAACGTTTCCTGTGACATTGATGTCATACACGTCATTTTCCACGTGGAGTCCCAGATAGCCGGTCATTTCAATCTTGCCGTCCAAAATGGCGATGTCGTGGGCGGTGGTCGCGTGAACGGCCGCCGGAGGAACATCATAGGAACGGTACATCTCGTTGTGCCAGTTGCCGTCGCTGAACTTATTCATAACCGTGGCGGCCTGCACCGTAGCGTTACCGTGGGAGCCGTCCACCTCTTCCAGGTTCCAGTCGGAATAAGCGAAAGTCAGGCCCCGGAAGGTGATATAGGCTGCATAATCCTGTTTGGGAGTAGAGCCCGCGATATCCACCAGGGTTTCCATCTCGGGGATAATAACTTCCGCATCCGCCATATCTTCTCCCTCTTTTGGGATATAGTACAGCGTGCTGCCTGCCTGATCGAAGTAAAACTCGCCAGGGTTGGCCAGGAACTCGAACACGTTCCCCACCCTTTGCTCGCCGCCCGGATTGTAATTGCAGTTCCAGCTCGGCTGCTGGGCGATTGCCGCGTAGGGCATCTGGAAATTCACCTGGACGTCGCCGTCATCGTTTGTCTCCAGGCTTCGGGCTGTAATAATGGACTTTACCCATTTAGAGCCGGTTTCCAGTTCAATATTCTGAGGGTTTCTGGTGTCCGCGGGAAGCCCGGCATCCTTTGCGAAGACGTTGTACTCTTTCGTGGTACCGCTCTTCCAGGCCCAGTCCGCCTGGCCCTTTGTCACTTGATAGCTGCCGCCGGAGCTCTTGGGGCGAATGGTTCTTTGAGTCATACTGGCGCGCTCGCCATTGACATAAATCGCTCTGAGCTTATCATTGCGAACCAACTCAGTCTTATAAGCCTTAATTCCGTCGTCAAGCCAATCCACTTCTGTGGCTTCCTCCCAGTCACCCTCCAGGAGCTTACCGCCGCTGATGATCGGTTCTTCCCCGTCAACAGCTTCATAGTAGATTGTGCAGTTCTCGTTACCAGAGTCGTTTTCATCAAAAACAATGGTATCCTCTAATTCGTACAGTCCGCCGGCAATCTTTACTACGATATCGCCGCTGTCCTTGTCCAAGGTGCGGACATGCTCCTTGGCCTTTTCAATCGTAGCGAAGGGCTTGCCCTGACTACCGTCACCGGTGTCGTCGTTTCCCGTGGTGGAAACATAGACCGTATGGGCTACATTTCTATCCTCCACATCGGAATCGCTGGGCAAAGCGGATGCCGTCATTGCGGTGGGCAGGCTGCTCAGTAAAACCAGGGCGGCCAATATTCCACTCAATGCTTTTTTCATACAGATCCTCCTTTTATTTTGGATTTCTCGAAAGCATACCTTTTTAGAAGTCTACATATAGCACAGCATTTTGTAAAAGCCACAAAATGCTGTGCTATTTTTGTTGCTTATTTCCAATCCAAAAAGGTATAATTATACGGTTCGACCACTTCCTTCTTGTGCTAAATTCACCATT